>Ga0074197_1000071_pt1 | contig 168357 bp, 159 predicted proteins | sample EPASupsiteSAE305_FD_64526 | JGI IMG/M metagenome (GOLD analysis project Ga0074197, IMG submission 64526) | Bioremediated contaminated groundwater microbial communities from EPA Superfund site, New Mexico - SAE3-05 reassembly with SPADES | ecosystem: Environmental > Aquatic > Deep subsurface >... | reverse complement strand
GAAACTGGAGCCTAACCCTTTCACAACTCTCAATTTATTTCGAGGGCAGATTGGGCAAGGCTTTAAATTTATGATACAATTTTAGGAGCTACTCGGTGCTGACACAGATTTCTGAACACTCCCTCGGTTCGAGCTTCACAAGTCGTTTACGATCTTGACGGTAATATTCTGTTTAAATACAAATCTTGTGTCGGTTCGAGAATGTTTATCAACGCGAAAACCTCCATTTTCAATTGTTTAAATACAAATCTTGTGTCGGTTCGAGAAAACAAGCGATTTTAAATCAATCTGTTCTGTTGTTGTTTAAATACAAATCTTGTGTCGGTTCGAGGCCTTTTCAATTTCCCCAAACACGCGATCGATCGATGGTTTAAATACAAATCTTGTGTCGGTTCGAGGGCATCGCTTCGACCGCTTAGGCTACCGTGCGCCGGTTTAAATACAAATCTTGTGTCGGTTCGAGCCAGTTGCGCCATGCCTTCATTGGTTTGCGGTAGTGTTTAAATACAAATCTTGTGTCGGTTCGAGTTAATCTTCCTCCTCTATCATGTTTTCATCTACTATGTTTAAATACAAATCTTGTGTCGGTTCGAGGCCTTGGCGTGTGTAATGGGTGCATTTGAGCAATCTGTTTAAATACAAATCTTGTGTCGGTTCGAGGCGGTACTTGCCGCTGTAGTAGCACTTGTTTCTTGTTTAAATACAAATCTTGTGTCGGTTCGAGTACAGATTTGAATGAAGCTGATTGTCTTTCTTCGGGGTTTAAATACAAATCTTGTGTCGGTTCGAGGCACTTGCCGTACCTGCGCCTTTAAGCTCAACGATGTTTAAATACAAATCTTGTGTCGGTTCGAGGCATCTTTATCCGAAAATTCTTCAACATCACCTGTGTTTAAATACAAATCTTGTGTCGGTTCGAGGATGTTAAAAAAAATAGTATTCTTTTGCGTCCTAGCTTAAATACAAATCTTGTGTCGGTTCGAGTTTTTCTTTGTCATCTAGTAGCGGGTAAGTCGCTGTTTAAATACAAATCTTGTGTCGGTTCGAGTGCGACGGGTCAGCACGAATTAGCGGGTCTGATTAGTTTAAATACAAATCTTGTGTCGGTTCGAGAGCCACGCAAATATTCTTCTACATGTAAAGAAAAGGTTTAAATACAAATCTTGTGTCGGTTCGAGCCTCACTTTGAAAATTCCCTCGCACGTTAAGAGCGTTTAAATACAAATCTTGTGTCGGTTCGAGGTGATTATATTCAACAAATAGGGGGGGACAATAAGGTTTAAATACAAATCTTGTGTCGGTTCGAGTGGAATGGTGAAAACCACCGAGGAGAAGTAAAAGCCTGTTTAAATACAAATCTTGTGTCGGTTCGAGAGGCTTTTTGATATTCCTCCTCGCACCGTTGCTAACGTTTAAATACAAATCTTGTGTCGGTTCGAGTTTTCAAATTTTTACAGCAAAATAAGGTACAACAGTTTAAATACAAATCTTGTGTCGGTTCGAGAGAGTGTTGGCACTCTGTTTATTTTGGCACAAATGTTTAAATACAAATCTTGTGTCGGTTCGAGATTTGTCAGCTTCTCGGCGTTGATTCTAATGAAAAGTTTAAATACAAATCTTGTGTCGGTTCGAGCCTAAGTTATTGTGTTTACACATGTACCAAACAAGTTTAAATACAAATCTTGTGTCGGTTCGAGAGGAAGTTTCGGCAAAAATAGGCACTCATAAAAGGTTTAAATACAAATCTTGTGTCGGTTCGAGGGTACGGCGTTGGAATGTGGATAGCGATTTATTTGGGTTTAAATACAAATCTTGTGTCGGTTCGAGACAAAATACTTCACGAATGCAAGTGTGGTTGTGCGGTTTAAATACAAATCTTGTGTCGGTTCGAGCGCATTTAGATAAAAAAATGTATGCGCCGCTCTTGTGTTTAAATACAAATCTTGTGTCGGTTCGAGTTTATCGGGTAACCTTGTTGGATTTACGTTTTTGCTGTTTAAATACAAATCTTGTGTCGGTTCGAGATTGTTGATGGAGAGTGTGTTTCTTCACTTACATGGTTTAAATACAAATCTTGTGTCGGTTCGAGGAGATCAACAATAGTTAAAAAAGCTAAAATTCACAACGTTTAAATACAAATCTTGTGTCGGTTCGAGTGTCTTATGCTAAATCTTCACAAATCGTTTACGACAGTTTAAATACAAATCTTGTGTCGGTTCGAGTTTAAAATTCCTCTCTTTGCTCTTCAAAATTAAGGGGTTTAAATACAAATCTTGTGTCGGTTCGAGGGCGACTGGTCAGCACGAACTCGCAGGCTTGATCAGTTTAAATACAAATCTTGTGTCGGTTCGAGAAAATAAAAACGGGCGAACCACTAGAATACATCGGTTTAAATACAAATCTTGTGTCGGTTCGAGCAAAACCGTAGCTTCTCCAGCCGACATCGCGCACAAGTTTAAATACAAATCTTGTGTCGGTTCGAGATCTCACCGACACGTTTTTCCAAGGATTGTTCCCTTGTTTAAATACAAATCTTGTGTCGGTTCGAGCGTTAAAAAACTCCAAAAAGACCCCATTAGAAAGGTTTAAATACAAATCTTGTGTCGGTTCGAGCTCCTCTTTTTTGTTGATTTCTTGATTTAAAAGGTTGTTTAAATACAAATCTTGTGTCGGTTCGAGACTTCATCGGAATTGAAAGGCTGAATTCTTGGAGCAGTTTAAATACAAATCTTGTGTCGGTTCGAGCTGATCTATCCAATACGTATACCCAGCGTTATAGTTGTTTAAATACAAATCTTGTGTCGGTTCGAGGCAATGTTTAGAGTTATCATGAACAATAACGTCAGTTTAAATACAAATCTTGTGTCGGTTCGAGCTTGTTACAAAATCAGGCTTCGTGTCACGCGTGACTTGTTTAAATACAAATCTTGTGTCGGTTCGAGCATGAGATGTATTAGAGCCAAAGCTCAAAAAACGACGTTTAAATACAAATCTTGTGTCGGTTCGAGGTCTCTAATTTATTGACAATTACGGCCGCTTTATAGTTTAAATACAAATCTTGTGTCGGTTCGAGGTACCCAAAACGGATTGGAACGCAAACTATAAAATTTGTTTAAATACAAATCTTGTGTCGGTTCGAGAACCACCCTCTTGTCGTAGACATCGGTGCTAAGAGGTTTAAATACAAATCTTGTGTCGGTTCGAGAATGTTTTGGAACACCTCTTTTTTTCCAACTTCTAAGTTTAAATACAAATCTTGTGTCGGTTCGAGAAAAACATGCGTCACCCCGCTTGACAAAGAGATCGGTTTAAATACAAATCTTGTGTCGGTTCGAGATTTCCCAAGATCAAGAAAATGGTCAAACTGAACGCAAGTTTAAATACAAATCTTGTGTCGGTTCGAGCCAACGATAACATTTTCCCTAATCTCATAAAGCGGTTTAAATACAAATCTTGTGTCGGTTCGAGCTGCGCATAGACTCTCTCGCTCCGCTGATCTGCGAGTTTAAATACAAATCTTGTGTCGGTTCGAGAACCTGTCAATAACACCATCATTAATAAAAAAGCTTGTTTAAATACAAATCTTGTGTCGGTTCGAGGAGATCGAAACGATAGATCGCTACGGAAGAACTGTGTTTAAATACAAATCTTGTGTCGGTTCGAGATAACGCCAAACGACAAACACCGCATACACTTACTGTTTAAATACAAATCTTGTGTCGGTTCGAGGTGACTTAACCGATGAAGAAGCGGCAGAGTTTGAGTTTAAATACAAATCTTGTGTCGGTTCGAGTAATGCTCATACGATTTTGAGTACATAACGATCAAGTTTAAATACAAATCTTGTGTCGGTTCGAGAGTTTAGGCAAGACGTGCAAGACATTTACAACGAGGTTTAAATACAAATCTTGTGTCGGTTCGAGGCCGAGGCACTAAGAAGAAGTACATTTTGCTCACGTTTAAATACAAATCTTGTGTCGGTTCGAGTTAATAAAAACATAGGCGAAGCTTCGCTAGGAAGGTTTAAATACAAATCTTGTGTCGGTTCGAGGATTAACTCTGATAGTTCTTTTGGGTTAGTCATATGGTTTAAATACAAATCTTGTGTCGGTTCGAGTTTACCCTTGCTTCACACGATGTAATTTTCGATAGTTTAAATACAAATCTTGTGTCGGTTCGAGATTATGAAAGCGTTTAGAGATTTATTGAAACACTGCAGTTTAAATACAAATCTTGTGTCGGTTCGAGTGATTACTGTCGGTGCATAATGACGGTTTATGAGGTTTAAATACAAATCTTGTGTCGGTTCGAGTCTCGAATTTGAAAATATAGAGGAGATGAATAGCTAGTTTAAATACAAATCTTGTGTCGGTTCGAGCACCACTTGAAATTGTTGTATCAACGATTAATTCGTTGTTTAAATACAAATCTTGTGTCGGTTCGAGGGAGAGCCTGAGAAGTGGACTACACACCCGGCAGGTTTAAATACAAATCTTGTGTCGGTTCGAGGTAAGTGTTTCTCACGATGTACCTCAATATGGCTTTAGGTTTAAATACAAATCTTGTGTCGGTTCGAGTTTAAAGAGTTACATATCGGATTAGATTTCAATGGTTTAAATACAAATCTTGTGTCGGTTCGAGCAATAGGTTACTTAAGTATTTTTGTGTTAAATGCTGGTTTAAATACAAATCTTGTGTCGGTTCGAGAACGGCTGAATACTTAACACTCGAAACATTCTTTTGTTTAAATACAAATCTTGTGTCGGTTCGAGTATCAGCTCAAGAGATGAGAACAACATCAAGATTTACGTTTAAATACAAATCTTGTGTCGGTTCGAGATTGTAGCAGTAGTTATATTTCGATAACCTCCATTGTTTAAATACAAATCTTGTGTCGGTTCGAGCTATGCTCTGACGCTACAAAAACACGTCAAGGTAGTTTAAATACAAATCTTGTGTCGGTTCGAGAATCTATAGGCTCAATCCCTGCACTTTGATAATGGTTTAAATACAAATCTTGTGTCGGTTCGAGACGATCAGTTTTTCGATTTTCACGAGTTCTTCTTTGTTTAAATACAAATCTTGTGTCGGTTCGAGCTTACGATTTGCACCTAATGAGCGAAATAAGCCACGTTTAAATACAAATCTTGTGTCGGTTCGAGAATATGCGACAAGGTGAACTTATTGAAGAGGGTAGTTTAAATACAAATCTTGTGTCGGTTCGAGGAAAGAGAGAAGCAGCGTAAGATAGAGGCTAACTAGTTTAAATACAAATCTTGTGTCGGTTCGAGCGTTCATACTTTCAGCAGTACCACCGCTTATAATCAGTTTAAATACAAATCTTGTGTCGGTTCGAGCTGTCAAGTTTTTCATCTGTTCATCTCGCAGTCTTGGTTTAAATACAAATCTTGTGTCGGTTCGAGGGTGCATCTGCGTATGTTTGAGGTATCATAACTTTGTTTAAATACAAATCTTGTGTCGGTTCGAGAAAAATGCTCGGTACGTTGATTTGAGGTGTTGATAGTTTAAATACAAATCTTGTGTCGGTTCGAGTTTGACCGTCCCCTCAAAATAGCAACTCTAAAAAAGTTTAAATACAAATCTTGTGTCGGTTCGAGGCCTCACCATTTCTAACTATATAAATTGTAGGAGTTGAGTTTAAATACAAATCTTGTGTCGGTTCGAGCTTTACCAGCTGCGATTGCTGTCGCTGCGTTCGCGTTTAAATACAAATCTTGTGTCGGTTCGAGTGCTAAATTATGGCACTTTCTAAAAAGTAAAATCCCATAAAATAGTCATTTGTGTCATTTTTTCCAATTAAAATTAACAATGAATTGTTAAAGATCAAAAAGGCGATTTAACGCCCTATTTTAGCAACTTTTCGCCTAAAGAAGACTAAACTGTGGTTGGAAAATTAGATGAAAATTCCTTCGCTCTCCTTTTTTGGGTTGCCAAGCGTCTCTTCACTGAAGCTTCCCGATGTTAGCATCTTGATGATTGTCACGAAGTCTATCTCTTGGTCGATCACTTTTTTGAGTTCACTTTGAAGTTTTATCTGATTGGCAGGGGTGATATTGCCTCTGAAAATGGACTTTTGGTGATGTTTGAGGTATTTTTTGCAGATTTTGAAGACTTTGGCGACACGGTATTTGCCGACGTCACTAAACTCATCGGCGATGTCGTAAAACAAAAAGACATAATTGTAATTGGTCGTGTCTTTTTTCACATCTTTTCCTTGAGCAAAAATGGCGTAAATTCGCGCCCTTCGACGATGGTTTTGATGAGTTTGTAGCCGTCTAGTTTGAGGCAATGTTTGTAGGAGACTTTGCGTTTAAGCTTTACATGTAAGAATGTTTCGTTCATGCGCTCTTCAAACGCATCAATGAAAATCTTCTTGCCCTCTTCGTTTAAAAGTGCGTAGTTTAGGGACTTGTCAAAGTGTTTGAGCACTTGAAGTTTCTTTCGTCCGACCAGATCAAAGATGGTTTTAAAAACGATGACGGGTTTAAACGCTTCGCTCAAATCCAGACTCAAGCTAAACCGCCCTTCTCTTGGACTGTGAAGAAAACTGATGGCTTGGTTGAGATGTGTGTGGTAGATGGAGGCGATGGTTTTGGTGTATAAAAGCGTGTTGCCAAAGCTGATGAGTGCGTTCATGGGGTTATCGGGTGGGCGCTTGACACGCTTGTTCATCACGAAATCTTCGGGTAAAAAGTATTTAAGACTGTCGTAAAATCGGCTCCAAACTTGCCCCTCGACAAAGAGTATTTGCTCTATTTTCATCGTTACATGTAACAATGAGGGCACATCCTCTTTGAGCCAATCCAGATACGGTTTGAGCTCTTTTTTGTCGTGGCGGTAGTAGTGGTACAACACTTCGTGGATATTTTGAGCGATGGCAGAGACGATGTTTTTAGCGATGCTCAGTCGCTCATTGACAAAACACAGCGCTTGTTTGACGTTCAGGTCGCCACTAACGAGGTACGCCTTGGGGTAAAACGTGCCGCTGTAGTTGCCGTGGTAGTTAAAAATGTGCAAGGTAATACCTGCTTTTGCGATGAAGTCTAAAAACTTCGTGTTGAAACTCACTTCATTGAGGCAGTAAAGCTCCCTCGTCTCTTCGATGGGCAGGTAAAAGTTGCCTTTTTCGTTGCGAAATGCGATGGAGTTGTCTTTGCGACTCAGCTCGCCCATAGAGAAGATGTAGCGTGTGTGGTTCTTTGCCATGGTTCATCCTAAATAAAACAGTAATCAAAATAAGCGCATTTTTTGCATTTGTTCTCAAACTTGGGCGGCGGTGGAACTTCGGCATTGATGAGCTGTGTAATGGCTTCTAAAACACGCAAAAGTTCTTGTTCGTTTTGCTCGGTTAATTCGAGTATCTCACTTTTGGTGTTATGATTTTTCTCATGGTACTCGGCTTTGCCTTTGCGCTCTATGCCCTTACTTTTGAGTTTGTAAAGATAAAGCAACACTTGCCATTTCACCGCTTCAGGGTCAGAGTCGGACTTTTTCAGCTCCACAAGGTACTCTTTGGTCAGCTTGTCGATCTTGATATTGTCTATCTTGATCTCCGCTTGTTTGGCTTTCTCTTCGCTGATCTCATGCAACACTTTCCCGATTCGCACATCCTCGCTGTTATCTTCAAGATTGAGGCGATTGGCGTGAAGCCAAAGTTTGGTTTTACAGATGAAATAATAAGAAATTAGAGTGCCGTTAATTTGCATTTATCTATGCTCCAAGTTCTTGCATGCCTTGATTATCTACATCTAAGCTTATTCCCTCATCAAATGAATAGTCAAGCTTTAATACTTTGTAGTACAATTTTTCATCATTTATTGGATGTATGTTTTCTTGATTTTTACCTTCATAATATGAAGGCAAAGATATGCTGTATTCAAAATAATCTTTTGCTTCTATTTTATCATTCATATAATCTTTATAAAGCAAATAGTCATTTTTAGGCTGTTCAATATCTCTTAAATCATAGTTATCCGATGATTTTTCTATACCATGTAATTGTTTTATTGTTGCATCATATTTTAAACAAGCAGGATCAAAAAGTCTTGTTTTGACATTTTTTAGCTGTGTATCATCTTCAAATAATTTATCATATACAATATTGAGCCATTCTACATATTGACCGAGTTCATGATATCCGTTTTGAATTGTTTGAAATGTTAAGTCCAATAATGACTCATTTGTATATGGTCTGATATTTTTGTTTTGATAGATAAAGATTTCACCTTTTCTCTCAATAGATTTTTTACGATTAACCCTTCCAAACCTTTGAATAAGGGCATCAATAGGTGCATTATCGGTAAACATAACATCAAAATCTATATCAAGTGAAATTTCTACTATTTGAGTAGCTATCAAAATAAAAGGTTTTTTTGAATTAAGTTTTTCAAAAATTAAGTCTTCTTTCGTTGCTCTATCTCTTTTTTTAAAAGTAGAATGATAAAGAATCATATCATCACTTTTTATACCCAATGTTTGTAGTTCATTGTAAATCTGAAATGCGCTTTTAACTGTATTTCTGATGATTAAAACATTTTTTCCCTCATAAAACTTTTGCATCATTGACTCTAAATCATCATCTAAAAACATCTCTTTTTTAATAATTTCATTGGCTTTTTTTGCAAATAAATCTTTCTGAGTCACAAGAGGATAAGTATCTATTCCTAACAGTTTTTTAAGCTGATTGGGGATGGATGCACTCATCAAACAAACTCTCACATCGTATTCTTGGCATAACTCTAAAAATCGTTTTAGAAATCCCATCAACTTAAAATCATAAGCGTGAACTTCATCAATGATAATGACAGAATTTAAAAAGTTTTTTGTTGCAATATTGAATCTTCCTATATTGATAAAATACTTCAATAACGAATCAATGGTTGAAACCGTTACGGGTTTATTGAAACTTTTACTAATGAGAAAATCGCTTTGAAAAACATCATCTACTATGCCATTTTCTTTCTCATAAGCTTTTTCGAGAAATATTTTAGCCGTAGAATGAATCAATCCGCACTCTTCTTTATCAAAAAAATTCTGGATTCGATCATATAGTTTATTGGAAGTTGTTTGAGTAGGAAGCGTATAGATTATTTTGGTATTTTGATTATAAAGATTGTAAATAGCCCAGAGCAGAGAGCCTTCGGTTTTGCCTTCACCTGTTGGGATTTCAACAAGTACACTTTTATTTAAAGAGGATAATTTTTCTTGAAAATCTCGTAGATTAGGAAAGCTTAAATGCGTCATAAAGTCTTTTTTTGTCGGTAATGCTAAAAAGGTTGTCGTCGGTCTTGTTTGCGTAAATCTTGCACTTGCTAACCAATCAGCTAGATTTAAGATCCCAGATACATACACATAGAGTATTCTCAATTTGTAGTTTTCATTAATTCTATTTAAGTCTTCCTCAATATATTCTATTTCTAATTTTACATTATCTACAATCTGAAAATTAAAGTTGTAATAACACTCTTGTTGAAAAAACTTTTTGTATAAAATTTTATATTGTAGGAAAAAATCTTGAGCACTCCCTAAAAAACTAAACTTGGAAGAATTTGCCGTATATGGCATCAATGAATGGTGAGTCAGTACATTAACTAACAAAAGATTGATATATGTGTCATTTTCTAAAAATTCAAAATCTGTGATATGTCCTAATGTACTTGCCGAATACATTGCATGATATGATTGATTGCCATTTTTGATTGTTTCTTGAAACTCTACAGTTGCCTTACCAATATCGTGAAAATAGGCACTAAAAAATATCAAATCACGAATTTTTACCTCACTCCAACCCGTACATGTAGAAACTTTTTGAAGTATTTGTGGGTCAATTTGATTGAACGCTTCTTCTACGACCCACTGTGTATGCTCTTCAAGCGTTTGGTACCGTTCATTTGATTTTTTAGCAACTATTTCCATCAATAAAACACCATTTTATTCTCTTTTTCTTCATCAACATAACTCGTAACACCTTGTAGTTCAATTTCACAATTGATAAACTCTACTTGCGGATATTCCTCTTTAACTTCTTTGGAAATTCTCATACCTTTTTTATCAAAAGCATTAAATTTTATTGATGTTAAATTAGGTGTTGGTAATTCTAAGGGTTGCGTTATGTCTTTGATAAATGCTTTATACGAATATGCTTTGTTTAAAAATACCGAATTGATTCTATTGGTTGGGTTGAGTACCAAATTATCAATAATCATGACATTTTTAATAACAATCAACTCATCGTCTAAGCCTAAAGCAGGAGTATTTTTTGGATTTTTCAAAGCACTGTATATTTCATCAAAAAGTGTTTTATTTTTGACAGTTAGATAAATCGTATATTTTGATAAAAAGAGCTTATCTCTTCGTATAACGCTTTTCCCCATATTCCCTTTTTCTAATGTTTTATAACTCCATAAATCTTTTGTTTTTCCATTGATTTCATCAATAATGACAGATACATCTATCAACTCTTGATTTAAAATCTCAAAAAATTCTTTTTGAGATTTTAATGCAATATTACACAAAAGCCCAATAATCGTAGTTTTCGGTGGAGCTAAAAACGTTTTATGGTAGGTTCTAAAAAAGGGGACTCTAAACGAATTTAAAAGTCCCTCAACCTCAAAACGGATGGCTTCCATTTTAAGCTCCTAAATTATTTTTATACTCTTCGAGAGCTTGTGCAACGCTCACAACATTATCAAAAGAGCTTCTTATTTCTGCCTCATTTGTAAAAATTCCTTTAGTAATTCCGATGGTATATGACTCAGGTTTATTATCTTTTAACGCTTCTTGGATTGTTTCTGTGTCAATGCTCCCATCAGAATCTACGCTTAAAGCATTTAATAAAAAGGGATTTCCTGTTTTTTGCTTTGCGACAATAATAAATTTTGGAGCAATATCTTCAAGATTGCGAGCTTGTTTTGCACCGCCATTAAAGGATTTAATAGCATCAAGAAATACATTTAAGCGTTGTTTTTTCTCTTCATCACTTAAAATTGATTTGACTTCATAGGTATATTCGTTAATTTCATTGCCGATATGAGAAAGATTTATCATAATATTTCCTCTCATAAAATTTAAAGTGTCAATTTCTACTTGTACGATATTGCCGCTTTTTTTACTCTCATCTTCTGTTTTTTGCTTGCGTGTCAAATAGTCATATTCGCCTTTATAGGGAAATATAGAAACCATTGGACTCACTTTGATAGGAGACCATCTTCGACCACCTTTGGGCAACATAAATCCAAACAAATCCAAATCACATACGGATTTAAAAATTTTTTCTCGTTGCTTATCATCTATTTTTGCATTGAGCGATGGATACTTACCATTTTCTTCAACCGTTGGATTGCCATCTTCATCAACACTACTGATTTTTTCTCCAAGTTGCATCAAAGTTTCTTTCATGTATCTACGTAACGCTTGCCCTGACACATACGCAAATTCATCGCCGTTTGCATTGGAGATTTTCTTCATGACCGTAACATTACCGCCAGAACCTTCGCCACCGTTAAGTGAAGCCACATTTACTTTTGTAATATACGCAATATTTAAAAACATTTTTTCTCCTTTTTATTTTGTTTTTGCAAAACTAACTGTTTTAAATTTATCGATTGCATAGATTGCTATATAATCTCTTGCAATTTCCCAATTTTGTTCAACATTGACTAAAAGATTTTCCAGTGATTCATTAAACTCATTAGAAAATCGTGCTTTGTCTGCATTTTTAAGACTTGAAAATTTCAAATCTTTAAAATATGACACCAACTGTTTATAGTTTTTAACGCTTCTTAGCTTAAATAATAAGTCTTTATCACCAAGCTCCGCACAAAAGAAGCCAACACCATCGCCAATTTTCTTAGCATTTTCATGAATGCCCATTTCACTTCCTCCTAAAATATTTTTTAAATAACTTTGTTCAAATGAAAATAACTCTTTTCCAAAACCCTGTGAATTATTTTTTAAAATAGAGAAACTTGCCACAAAATACTCTTTACGCACATTGTTAAATGAAAGGATTTTTTGACACCAATGCTGTAAATTTAAATTAACTTCATCTTTGCTTTGCGATAAAGAAAAAACCTGAAACACATGCCCTAGATATTTAAAAAGAGACTCTTCTTTTAATTTCATAAAGAACTGAATAAGTCGATACGCTTTCGTATATTCGCTAAGTGAAGTTTTAAAAGTTCCATCATCGGTATAGATGATAAAACTCATATATTGTAAAGTATCGAATAGTTCTTTTTTTTGAGCTCGTCGTCTCTCATTTGCATTTTCATATTGTTCTTCAATATGATAAATTACCGAAAAAAGATACATAAAAAACTTCACTTCAAACTCTTCGGCACTTTTTGAAATGTAAAAATGCTTATTTACAATTTCATCTTTTCTTAATACTTCAAAAAAATCTATATTTGAAGTTGTCGTAGTAATTTTCCCATTTTCATCTCTATATTCTCTTTTATTATCATTGATTTGCAAAAACTCTTTAAAAGTATTGAGTGCTTCTAGGTTAGATGAATTGGGATACATAAAGTACGAATAGTTATAAAATCTTTGTACTCGTCCACCAAACCAGTACATTAAGGCATTCCATTTGTCTATTTTGTACGTTTGTGGCTGTTTAAGCATGTCGTGAAAATAGTCTTGTCCATCTTCAAAAGAGTGAATTTTTGAATCAATCGATAAAATATCATTGCTGACAAAGTACTGGCTAAATCGCTCAATCGCCGTATCTAATGCGATAGCAACAATCACTTCATTGTTTTTATTGGGGACTTTTAAAGTACCATTTGACTCTGTTTCTGGCTTTAACTTCGTTCTTTCGCAGAAATCAAGATAGAGTTTTTCAACCTCATCTCGACTTAATCCTAGCTCTGATATTTTTTTGTACAAATAAACACCATTTCGTAAATCATTTTTCTGACCACCTTTGGTATCAAACTTTTTATCTACGATAAAATCCATCTTTGTTTCATCAAAATACCACCGATCATTATCTGTTTGATAAACTATTTTATTGTCTTTTAAAAATGAATTAAGGATTTGGGTATAAACTTGATCTTCTTTTTGCGCATCAAATTCTAAGGTTAATTCATTTTGATGTAATGAAAAAGTCATATCAAAGTCTTTTTTTTGGAGAAACTGGTACAGATTTGCGATTCCGTTGTTGTAGAAAAAATCCTTACATGTAAAGATTTTCGTGACTCTTTTATTGTCCGAATCGAATAAACTTTTTTCTTTCATCTTATCCCCCTTCCAAGCATAAATCCACCGCCGTAACTATTCTTTTCCCCAACCCCACACGCCAGCGCAACAAATGCCAATTTCTGGCTCACCTCATCTTCATTAGGCACGATCCTAAATTTATTCCCAAAAAATCGGATGGATTTGCCTTCTTTGGTGATGAGGATATTTTGGGGGACTTTGTTTTTGATTTCGATGAGCTGGATGAAATTTTGGTTTACATGTAAAGACTCCCCGAAGAAGCTTTGGTATTTTTTCTCTAAGTTTTCGTGGAGTTGTTTTTGGAGTTGGACGATGTCGCCGCTTTCGTTCATGGTCCAGTATTTGCCGTTGCTTACCGAGACGATGACGGGGGTGGCGCTGTAGAGTTCGGTGATGAAAAACTGTGAAATGGTTTTTTTGTGGGCTTCGACGACGAGGAGATTTTCATTATTGATGTTTTGGCGCAGCGTGGTTGAAAGTGTGTCGATGAGCGTTTCATCGAGGGAGCGAATGGTAAAGGGGTACGGTTCACCGCCTCGATAGGTTTTCTTTTGAATGTCCTCGTCTTTGGGTTTAAAGCCGCTAAAAACGTAGTATTTGAAGCCCTCTTTTTGGTGGACTTCACCTTCTCCTTCTTGGTACATGCAAAAGCTGATGTATTTGGAAAGCAACTCAAAGCTACGCTCAAAAGCCATCTCTTTTTTTAGGTATGCTACGCATCTCAGTTCAAAATATCTCATCCATCATCCTTATTTTTAAGATTAAATAATCTTACTACGATTTTATTACTTCATAGGTAAAATATTTCAAATTGAAACGTTTTTTGCTACCATTGGTAAAAAATTTGAAAGAACAGAAAATGAGCCTAAAAAAAACCAATGCGGCGCGGTTTTTGGATACGTTGAAACTGCCTTATGAGATGAGTTCGTATGAAGTGGATGAAGAGGACTTAAGTGCGGTGCATGCGGCGCAATCGCTTGGTGTGGCACCCGAATGTGTCTTTAAAACGTTGGTGGCGCGCGATGAGGCAAAACGCATTTTAGTCGCGTGCATTCCTGCAGCTGAGGAGATCGACCTGAAGGCTTTGGCGAAGGTTGCAAACGCTAAGCGGTGTGAACTCGTGGCAGTCAAAGAGCTTTTGGGACTGACGGGCTACATCAGGGGTGGTTGTTCGCCGCTGGCGATGAAAAAGCACTACGCAACGTTTATCGACGAGAGCATTCATCAGCATGAAAAAGTGTACGTCAGTGCGGGGCTTAGAGGTGTGCAACTGCATCTTGCCCCGTCCGTGCTGATTGAAGCGACCCAAGCCGTATGCGAGCCTTTGGTTAAAGCTTAGATTTTGCTTCCAACGCGCGCCTAAGATCGTCAATATCGGTATGCGTACCGAGGACGCGTAGGGGCGAACCCTCTTCATTGCGTGCGATAACGCCGCCTTGCGCTAATATCCAGGTATAGTGTCCGTCTTTGCAAAGCATGCGATGTTCGCAACGATAATGCACGATTTTGCCGCTAAACAATGCCGCCAATTCATTCAGGCATTGCGTAAAATCGTCCGGATGCACGCGAGAACTCCATGCGTCTATCGTATCGTTGATTTCATCAGGCTGGTATCCGAGCATTTTTTTCCATTGGGGAGAGAAAAAAATTTCATTGGTTGCGATATTCCAATCCCATATTCCGTGACCGATAAAATCGATCATCTGAATGTCGTACTGTTTATATTCGCTCATGGTTTCGACCTTTTTTAAAACGTTGACGCCATCATAACACGCCAACGTTGCAAACACGTTGCAAGCGATATGAGCCGATTGATACAACGCGTTTGTCACGCTAGATGGTGTACAATGACCGCATTAAAACTTTGGAGAGGACGATGTTTGAACAAATCTCTTTTTTCGAGAGTGCGGAAAAACTGCATACGAGTCTTACGAAAGGTCGCTATTTACTGCTCGTCGCCGATAAAACCGACATTGCGCCGTTGGCAACCTTGCCCAACGATATTGCCTTCGTCGGTGCCGTTTTTCCGCGCGTTATCTACCGACATCACACGTACGATACGGGAATTATCGTTGCGAAGATGTCCGACTCGACCCTCTCATGCATTGTCCCCATGGACAATACGACCCAGCTCAAACTCCCCGAAGAGACCAACGCGGTCTTAACGTTTATCGACGGTTATTCGATTCACACCGATCGTTTTTTAGAAGTCCTCTACGCCCAATTACCCGAACAAGCACGCATTCTAGGCGCGGGCGCGGGTAAAATGACGCTCGATCCCGCATCGTATCTTCTTTTCGACAACACGCAACGCTACACCAACTACGCCATCGTCGTCGCTTCCAAGCAAAGCGTCGGTCTGGGGATCAAACACGGGTGGACGACCGTTATGGGTCCTTTTATTGCGACGCATTGTTCGGGACATACCTTGGAAAAGATCAACTTTCAAGATGCCTATAGCGTGTACCGTTCCATCGTCGAAAAAATCAGCGACATTGCTTTCGATCAGACGCCTTTTTTCACGATCGCGCAACGCTTTCCTTTGGGCATCGTTCGTTATAACAAAGACTTTATCATAAGAGAACCCTTTTCGACAAACGGTCAATCTTTAACGCTCAATGCGCAAATCGACGCAAACTCGGTTATTTCCATCTTAGAAGGTAAAGCCGACGACATTATCGAAGCGGCTCGCGAAGCCGCCGTTGCTTCCTTACATGTCAAAGCACAAGCGCACGGCAACGTCTTGCTGATCGATTGTATTTCACGCTATTTGCTTCTTAAAGAGCGTTACGGCGAAGAGTTGGAAGCGATTACTTCCGTATACGATAGCGCGATTCCGTTGTGGGGCGTTTTAAGTTTAGGCGAAATTGCCAACGCCAATCAAGAAGGAATCGAATTTTACAACAATACATGCGTCATTGGAACCCTTTAAGTGTTGTATGATTCTTATCACCAAACGTTATACCGCGCATGTAAGTAGGAGAAACGATGCAATACCTCAACGAACAGCTACTTTTGACGTTCGAATGCGTCAGTTCCATCGGAACGTCCTTAAATTTGGAAACGATGGTTGAGCGTTTTTTACGTGTTTTTACGCGCAAAACCGGTGCGCTCGCATCGCTTTATTGGCAGTACGTTTCCGAAGAAAAAGGCTACGTCGAGCGTTGCTTTTTAGGCAAACAGGCGTTAAAACCGCTTTTCAAACGACCCGACGTGCAGAGCTCAAACGATCACATTAGCGTCCAAACGGAAGGACAAAATACTTTTTTATACGTCACGATCGATAACGACAGTATGGTTTTTCTCTTTTATTCCGATAAAAAAGACCTTGAACTGCTCTGTTCTATCGTCTCTTCGTTTCACTCCAAACTCGAAAATGCCGTGCGCGCGTGCAAAAACCATCACGACCTTTTGGAGATCAACCAAAACTTGGAACGCCGCATCGAAGAGGAAGTGGCTAAAAACCGCGAAAAAGACAAGCACATCTTGCAACAATCCCGTCTTGCGCAAATGGGCGAAATGATCAGCATGATCGCACACCAATGGCGTCAGCCTTTAGGCTCTATCTCCGCCGTCGCCGCATCGATCCGTCTTAAAGTTTCGCTTAATCGCCTCGATACGAGCAGCGAAGAAGCCAAAGAGCAGTCTAAGGCGTTTTTGCTGGATTCGATGGGCAAGATCGAATCGTACGTGCAATTTCTCACCCACACGATCGACGATTTTCGCAATTTTTTCAAGCCCGACAAACAAAAAGAGCGCGTAAGCCTTGCCCAACTCGTCAACCGTACGCTTGACATCATCGGTAAAGCGTTGGAGATCAACACCATCGCGATCAAAGTCGATGTTCAAAGTTCACACGAGATTTTGACGTATGCGAGCGAAGTGACGCAAGTCATTTTAAACGTTTTGAAAAATGCCGAAGATGTCATCAAAGAGCGTCAAATAAAATATCCGCATATTTTTATCCATATCGAAGAGCAAGAAGAGTGGCACGTTTTAAGCATCGAAGACAATGCCGGAGGCATTCCCCAACACATTCTCCCGTATATTTTCGAGCCCTATTTTTCGACCAAAAGCGAGAAAAACGGATCGGGATTGGGTCTTTACATGTCAAAAACCATCATCGAAGAACACTGCGGCGGTATGATCTATGCCGAAAACACCCCGATCGGGGCACGTTTTATCATCAAACTCAAAGAGGAATAATTCATGTTACGCCAAAGCTTATCGAAACTCATCCAAAAAGAGTACCTCAAATCCATTATTTTTCCTCTTCTTTTGATCGAAGCGATGCTTCTATGGGCTTACTTTTGGAGCAATGCGCACGTGAGCGAAAGCACGCAAAAAGCCTTGATCGAAGAGACGAAGATGCACATCAAAGAGATTAGCAGTCGTTCCGCCGAAATCATCAACGATACGTTTAAAGACGTCTCACATATGACGGCACTCTTTCGTCAAGAACATGAAACGTTTTTTGCCCGATTTGATCCTCGGCATGTCGGCATTAAAAGCCAAAATTATCAACAATTGGAAAACGGCGTCATCACCAATACGCAACAAACACCGAACGCTTGTACGCTTTTTTACTCCAACGTCAAGCAAACGTCGCCGTATCGTCTTGAAAAAGCAATCGCAACCGAAGAGCTCGACGGCTTTTACAATACGATGCTTCAAAGCAATCCGCACATCGCGCAAGTCTATTTTAACAGTTACGATTCGATGAACCGCCTTTGCCCTTTTATGCCCGACGCACTCAATCAATACGCACACGACATCGATATTCCCAAGTATAATTTTTATTTTCTCGCCGATGAAAAACACAATCCTCAGAAAAAGATCGTCTGGACGGACGCTTACCTCGATCCGGCGGGTCTGGGTTGGATGATTAGCGCGATTGCGCCGGTGTATAAAGGCGACTTTTTAGAGGGTGTCGTAGGAGTCGACATTACGATCGATCAGCTTATTTCCAATATCCTCTCCCTACGCCTTCCCTATCGTTCCATGAGCCTTTTGGTCGACGAACACGGTCACATGTTAGGTATGAGCCAAGCGTTGGAGTCTTATTTGGGGATTCACGAGCTGACTTCCCACGCCTATGATGCACCCGTAGAAAATACGATTTCAAAGCCGAAAGATTTTAACCTTTTCGACAATAAAACCAACGTCCTAGCTTCGTTTCTCACGAAAATGGTCAAAGAAAACACTCCTTTAGACGAATTTCGCTATGCCGATACCGATTTTTTAATTACGCAAAACCCGATTTCGCAAACGGGGTGGAAGCTTGTTTTACTGCTAGATAAAGACTCTTTATTAAAAAGCGGCAAAGACCTTAAAGCAAAAACAGACTTTATCGGCTACGTCGCACTTGGCTTTATGGCGTTGTTTTACCTAGTCTTTTTATTTATCTTGATTAACCGCGCTAAACGCTTCTCTTCGCAAATTTTAACCCCGCTTCACGAGCTGATTCAAGCGACCCGAAGCCTCAAAGACAAGCTCGTCACGACCAAGCTCCCGCATTCGGACATCATCGAGCTCAACACCCTTTTGGACAATTTCTCGGCGATGAGTCACGAACTGCAAAATTTGTACGACTCGATGGATAAGAAGATCAAAGAGGGTATTTTGGAAAACATGGAAACCCAAAAGATGATGATCTACCAATCCCGCCTTGCTCAAATGGGCGAAATGATCAGCATGATCGCACACCAATGGCGACAACCTTTGGGAGCGATATCGACGGTCACGGCAAGCATCAAACTCAAGCAAAGTCTCAAAAAATTCGATCTTACGACCGAAGAAGGACGCATCGCGCAAGACGAATTTTTAACGACGGCCATCGACAAGATCGAACATTACATCCAATTTTTAACCAACACGATCGACGATTTTCGTAATTTTTTCAAACCCGACCAACACCATGAAAAAAGCTCGTTGGCACACATTATCGAAAAAACGCTTCGTATTATCGGAAAAAGTCTCGACGTTCACAAAATTGCACTGGAGATCGACAACCGTTCGACGCGCGAATTTATCACGTACGAAGCGCAAGTGACGCAAGTGCTCATTAACATCTTAAAGAACGCCCAAGACGTGCTCCTTGACAAAAAAATAGAAAATGCTACGATACGTTTGAACGCTTACGAAGAGAAAGAGTTTTTTGTCATCGAGATCGAAGATAACGCCGGAGGTATTCCCGAGTCGATTATTTCCAAAGTGTTCGATCCCTACTTTTCGACCAAAGCGGAAAAAAACGGCACGGGACTTGGACTTTACATGTCAAAAACCATTATCGAAGAGCATTGTCACGGAATTTTAAGCGTCAGCAATACCGAACGCGGTGCGAAATTCTGCGTGAAAATTCGGGGAGAATACGATGTCCGTAGCGATCAATGAGCTCTTAACGCTCACGTCTCATTTACGCGTTTTATACGTGGAGGACGATGCGATACTGCGTGAAAACACCGTCGCACTTTTAAGCGATCTGTTTGCGACCATCGACGAAGCGAGCGACGGACAAGAAGCCTACGCGCGTTATCAAGAGCAACCCGACGCGTACGATGTTTTAATTACCGATTTGAATATGCCGCATATGAACGGTATGGAACTCATCAAGCGTGTTCAAGAGATCAACCCGTTTCAGTTGATCGTCGTCGTCTCGGCGCACAACGAAACCGAGTATTTTTTAGAGAGTATCCGCAACAACGTCAACGGCTACATCTTAAAACCGATCGATTTTGAGCAACTTCTTGAAACGCTCTACAAAGTCTCTTTGCTCGTCAAAGAGCGCAAAGAGAACACCCAAAACAAAGCAAAACTTGAAGCTTTACTTAAAGAACAGCATGAAAAACTGGAGCAAAACGATCAAATCGTGCATGAATTTTTAACGCTCGATAAAGTGACGAAACTCCAAAACGCAACGATGCTCTATACGTTTTTAGACCGTTTTTTACAAGACCATGCACTCACCGTTATGCTTTACAACATTGACGATTTTAGCTTTATCAACCAAACCTACGGCGTCGATTTTGCGGACGAAGTGCTCTATAAAGTCGGCGAATTTTTGCGCTATAACCTCGCAAAAGACGTTCATTTATACCGTTACAATTCCGATGAATTCGTGATTCTTTTCGATCCGGATCTGCTCAGTCCCGAGCTTTTTGCGATTCAGATTCAAACGTTTTTTAGAGAAACGCCCGTCGGAGAGATCAACGACCGCCCGATCTACGTAACGCTTTCCTGCGGTATCGCAACGTCTCGAAATCCTGCACTGTTGCTCTCCAATGCGCGTATCGCTTTGCGCGAAGCCAAGATGCGCGGCATTCCGAGCCAATACAACGTCTACAATGCAAGCGACCCTTTCTTAAAACGCTCCGAAGTCGAAACGACGTGGATTCAAAAGTTTCGTTTGGCATTGGAAGAAGACCGCGTTATCCCCTATTTTCAACCTATCATCGACAACCAAACGGAAAAAATCGCCAAATACGAATGTTTAGCACGCATCGAAGACGACGGTGAGGTAATCTCTCCTTCGCACTTTTTGGAAGCGGCGCGACGAAGCGGTTTGATGAGTAACCTAACCCGTATGATGATTAACAAATCGTTCAAAAGTTTCGCAGATCAAAACGTCGAATTTTCACTGAACATCACCAACGAAGATTTGCTCGACGATACCTTCATCGAGTTCTTACATGTCAAACAAGCTCAATACCGTATCGACCCGCATTACGTCATTTTTGAAATCTTGGAAGACATTATTTTAAGCGATCTGAGTAAAATGCCGCTTAAAAACCTTCACGTTCTCAAAGCGATGGGATACCGTTTGGCGTTAGACGACTTCGGCAGCGATCGATCCAACCTTAACCGTTTGGAAAACATCGGCGTTCAGTTTCTCAAAATCGACGGACAGTTTGTTTTAGGCATCGACAAAAATTCGCGCAACCAAAATATCGTCGAGACGATTACCGCGATGGCACATAAGATGAACGTTCAAGTGATTGCGGAGTTCGTATCCACGCGTGAGGAATACGAAACAATCAAGCGTTTGGGCGTGGACTTTTCGCAAGGCTTCTTTTTTGAAGCTCCTGCACATTTTCCTAAGCCGTCTTCGTGTTGAGTTTATAACCTCTGTTTTTCAAGTTGACGATCGAGTTTTCATACCCGAGTTTGTCGCGTAAACGCTTGACCAAAGCGCGAAGCGTGGAACTGTTGACCTCTTCGCTTTGCCAAACGACATGGGCGATCTGCTCATTGCGTACAAACGTATCGGCATGCTTGACCAAAATATAAAGCAATGCCTCTTCTTTTGCGGTTAGCGTCTCCAAAATATCGTTGACATGTAAGGTGCGTTCGTTCATCGAAAAAACGACGTCTGGGTGTAACACGACAAGGTCGCTCGTCGGAACGTTTTGAGGTTTTTGCGCGCAAAGATGGGCGGTAACTTTGATCATCGTATTGATTAAATGTTGCGAATCGAAAGGCTTCGTCAAAAAACTAAAAATCCCCAAATCGATACTTTTTAGAAAATAATCGGTCTCTTTGTATGCCGAGATGACGATCACCGTTTGCGTAGGATTTTTCTTTTTAATCTTTTCAATCAAGTGAAGCCCGTTTTGTTGGGGAAGCTGAATATCGGTAATGACCAAATCGTACGTGCGGGTTAAGTAACGTGCGTAAGCGTCTTCCGCCGAAGCAAAAGCATCGATCGTATCGAAGAAATCCCCTAAAAAAAGGCACAATTCCTCATTAAGCGCGGTATCGTCTTCAACGAGGAGTAACGACAGTGAATGACGCACGATGTTCCCTTTAGGCAATTTTTGGGAGTAATTTTGGGTTAGTATAGCAAAAAATACAACTCAAATACAACGCTTACGTTATATAATAGTCCCATAAAACGATGCGGAGAGCTTTATGGAAAATGCGATTGATCAACTCATTGCTTGGAGCAAGGATCTGGATGTTTTGTATGTCGAAGACGACGTTGCCTTGCGCGAAGAAGTTAGCCTCTTTTTAAGCGACATCTTCAGCCGAGTCGATTTGGCGAGTAACGGCGAAGAAGGATTGCAAAAGCTCGCAAAAAACCGATACCATTTAGTCATTACCGACATTCGTATGCCCGTAATGGACGGCATCGAAATGATCGAGAAGATCAAAGAGCTTTATCCCGAACAACCCGTTTTAGTGACTTCCGCACACAACGAAATCGATTACCTCGTGAAACTCATCAATCTCGGAGTCGATAATTTTATTACCAAGCCGCTGCAAAGCGAGCAAATTTTCAAAGTTTTGCACAAAATCGTCGAGCATATACACCATAAAAAGGAGTTACGGAAAATCGAGCACGATTTACGCGAAGCTCACGCCCAGTTAGAAAAACTGACCCAAATGCAATCGCGCTCTTTGGATTTGAAAAATGCCGTTTTAAAAGCCTACAAAGAAGCCCTCGATAAAGCGACCATCGTCTCTACAACCGATAAATTCGGCGTTATTAACGACGTCAACGAAAACTTTTGCCGTGCTACGGGTTATAGCGAAGAGGAGATCGTCGGTAAAACGCACCAGCTGATAGGACATCCCTCGACCGATAAAAAAACGTATGCCGATTTGTGGAAAGCGGTCTTAGCCAAACAAACGTGGCAAGGGCTGCTCATCAACCAAACGCGCACGCTTTCGCCTCTGTATCATTACACGACCGTCGTTCCCATTTTAGATGCCAAAGGCGACATTAGCGAATTGATCTGGATTGTGCAAGATTTGACCGAACTGCATCGCATTCAAGAAGCAAAAACCCAAGCTTCTTTGGATATTGCCCTAAGCCTCAAAGAAGACGAATTTTTAAAACAATTGCCCTTTGCCGCGGCGATGTTAGACGAAACGTTTCGATGCGAACGTTACAACGCTTCTTTTGAAACGTTGGCGATGAACCACGTCAAAGAGGAGACGTTCGTTAAATTGACGCAAAAAAATCTTTTTCTCAAAGAACTCGTCTATTTTGAGGAGATGGACTATTTTCAAACCCTATCCGACATCTTCGATAAGTTTCCCTACGAAGGAGACATCACGTTTAAAGGAACGATCCAAACGATCGATCATATGCAAGAAGTTCTCGTCAAAATTACGCCTTATGCGACGCATTATCTTATCAGCGTTATTCCCCAAGAGGATTTTGAACTATGCTGCCAAGTTCTAGGGAGATAATTTTACACAGCGCCGTCTCGCGTATGCATTTGGCGCAAGACGACATGTCGCTTCAACTGATCGATAACGACTGCCGCCTGCACAAAATCGATCTCGAATCGCTCAAGATCACGAAAAGCACGTCCTTATCGCATCTTTACGAACACGATCTTTTCGATTATTACCGTCGTCCGTTTGCGATTACGCAACACTTAGCCTACATCTCTTTCTCGCAAAAAGGGGTCGAACACCTCGTCGAAGTGGATTCGAAAATTTTGCCGATTTTTACGTTTTCGTACAATAAAAACGAACAGGTTAGCAAAGCGGCATTTAGCGAAAACGGAAACTATCTGATCACCGGTAACGAACACGGGCGCGCTTACGTCGTCTCAACCTTGGACGGAAGTTTACAGGCCGATTTACCGATCAGCAGCGACGTCATCAGCGCGGTGGAAGTTTCCGAAACCTATCGGCTAGCGGCACGCGCTTCGTTTACCAAAGAGCTGGTCGTGTACAAACTCAACACGCGCAGCGTCATTTTCGAACAAAAGCTCGATGCCGTCATCGAAATGATGCTTTTTTTAGACGATCGCTATCTTTTGGCGATTACTCGTAATTCCAAACTGCTCAAAATCGACCTTTACCTGCAAAAAATCGAAAAAGAGGTGCTCCTCGATACGGTCTTGTGGCCTTCGGTATTTATTCTTTCGCACAGTCAAAAATTTCTCTACGTCGGCACGCGCGAGTCGGTTCTTTTTGCGATTCACGTTAAAACCTTGGAAATTTTATACCATGTCAACCTCCCCTACCAAGGCATTACGACGCTTGCTCGCAGTAAAAAGTATTTTATCATCGGCTTTAAAACGGGCGAAGTCGTTTTTTACAACCACCGTGAATTTGAAACGGAGTTTATCAACCACATTCGTTTGCGCCAAATCAAAGAGGCTTCCTTGCTCTTCAATAAAAATATCTTTTTGATGACGCATCGCGAAACCAAAAAAATCTACGAGTTTTGGGAAGAAGAGAAAAAAACGATTATGGAGCTTTTGGCACGCGGCGAAATCGAAGGAGCGCAACACATAGCCGAACCTTACCTTTTCCATCCCAAATGCAAATTGGAATTTACCGATCTTTCCCTCCTTCAGCCCGATCTGATGAGCCTACACCGCTATATCCGCAGTTTTCATTTTGCACTTGCCTATCAGTTGGTCAAACTAAAACCCGCATTGAAAAAAAGCTCTTTATACGCCACGATGGAAGCGTTATGGACGAAAAGTTTCCAAAAAGCGCAAATTTTACTGGCACGAGAACCTATCCATAACAAAGAGAGTGCTAAAGAGGCGTTGCATCTTTTTGAGGACGTCGAAGAGAAGCAATCCATCATCGAAAATATGCTCAAACGTTCCGGTATTTTTACGCTCGCCGAAAATGCCGCTAAAGAGAAAAATTTTGCCTTCTACTTTAAGCTGGTCGCACAAAATCTCTTTTTAGAGTATACGCCGCTGTATCAAAAAGTGTTGCAAATTGCCGAACGCTTGCAACACGAAATCAACGTCTCGTTGGAAAACCGTTTTTTTGATCAAGCCCTTACTTTAGCCGATATTTTGCACCAATTTAGTCCCTATCGTCATCAAGCCAATCGCCTCAAAGAGGTTTCCAAAGCGTTGATGATTCTCGAAGAGCACCTTGAACATCATCGCCTTTTTGAAGCTGTTAAACTTCAAGAACAATACCGTTTACAGACCAATTATGCGCCGATCGTTGCTTTGGAACAACTCAAAATCGCCTTCCAAGAAGAGCAAAACCGATTGCTCCAAACCAAGCATTACGGCGCCGTTTATGCCAATATTCTTCCCTATATGAGCCTCACGGTCTGTCGACAAAACGTCGCCAATATCATGCGTCAATACTACATGTTACAACTCGAAGACGCGATCGCCGACACGAGCTCTTCGATCGACTGGGAAAAGACGTTTTTGGAGTATTGCCGTTTTTTCCCGATGGATAAAATTTTGGTCGAATTTGCGAAACGTCACGGTAAAATGGAGGTTTTACAACGCATATCCGCGATTGCGCGAACCGAAGAATCGCCGCAGTATCCAAAGACGATCGTGTGTAGCGCATAAGCATATCAGAGCATAAATTTGTTATAATAAATCTTTACATAAATCTTACTTCACTAAAGGACACCTATGTCGGGACTTAAAACCTACGACTACACGCAAGAACAACGCGCGGCATTTGCTTACGCGATTATTACGACCGAAAAAGGGAAAATCGTGTTAAAGCTCAATGCGGAAGAGACGCCCAACACCGTCGCCAATTTTGCGACGCTCGCCAACGATAAATTTTACGACGGACTTACGTTTCATCGCGTCATTAAAAACTTTATGGCACAAGGCGGTTGCCCTAACGGCCGCGGTACGGGCGGTCCTGGTTGGTCGATTGCCTGCGAGTGCAAAGGACAAAAAAGCAAACACAAGCGAGGCGTCATCTCGATGGCACATGCAGGTCCAAACACCGGCGGTAGTCAGTTTTTTATCTGCTTCGTCGACTGCCCACATCTTGATGGCGTGCACACGGTCTTCGGCGGGATCGAAAAAGACGACAAAGAGAGTTTTAAAACGCTCGATAGTATCGCACAAAACGATAAAATCGTCTCCATCGAAATCAAAGAGAAGCTCTAACTCTTTCGACATGTAAGTTTTGAAAGCTTACATGTCATCTTCTAACGGCGTTGCGTTCGCATCACCCGTATTTCGTATCGTCACGCTGTTTCGCTTGACTCAAAACGAACGTTATCCGACGGGATGGCTTTAAAAAATAAAGGAAGGTTTTACGATGATCCACCGTATCAATGCGCTCTTTCCGCTTTGGGCACTTTTTTTCTCGCTCTTTGCCTATCAAATGCCCGCATATTTTACACCCTATAAAATGCATATTTCAACGCTGCTGATCGCCGTGATGTTTTTTATGGGCATTACCTTGCGCCTTGAAGACTTTGCGCGCGTGCTGAAATCGCCTCGAATTATCGCGATTACCGTCGGATTGCAGTTTTTCATCATGCCGCTTGCGGCGTTTTTGCTCTCAAAACTGTTTGGGTTTTCCACCGAACTGTTAATCGGTATGGTACTCGTCGGTGCCGTATCGGGAGGTACGGCGTCTAATGTCATTACCTATCTTGCCAAAGGCGATGTTGCTCTTTCAATCACGATGACGACGACCTCTACGCTTTTGTCCGTCGTCGCAACACCTTTTTTAACCCTGCTTTACGTCGGGCAAAAAGTTCCGGTTCCCGCGCAAAGTATGCTGATGAGTATCTTAGAAATGGTGATCGTTCCGGTCGTCTTAGGCGTCGTCGCTAATTATTTTTTATCTCGCCGTATTGCACGCATTGAACCCTACTTGGCGACGTTTTCGATGATAGCCATCGTGAGTATTATCGCTATCGTCGTCGCGCTCAATCGACAAAATATCGCCACGGTCGGTATGATGACGATCTTAGCCATCATGTTGCACAACCTTTGCGGACTTGCGGGCGGATATTGGATCACGAAATGGCTAGGATACGATCGACGTATTTGTAAAACCGTCGCGATTGAAGTCGGTATGCAAAATTCCGGTCTTGCCGTTGCATTGGCAATGAAATACTTTACGCCTTTAAGTGCGCTTCCCGGTGCGATTTTTAGCGTCTGGCATAATATATCGGGCGCGATCTTGGCGGGATATTGGGCAAAGAAAGACCGCTAAGCATCGCCGTGAGGGTAACCTTTTACCCTCATCAAATATTACAAGAGAGTTTTCCGACTACTTTGCCTAAAACGTTCACCTCTTGCGCGTCCATAATCTCCGGCGCATACGCTTCATTATCCGATACCAATGCAACCGTACCGTTCACATGTAACTGCAATCGCTTGATAAAAAGACCTGCAGGCGTCGAAACGACGTAGATGCCCGCTTTTTTTGCATTCGTATATTCTTGGTTAATAAAGACGACGTCTCCGCTAAAAAGCGTCGGTTCCATCGAATCGCCTAAAACATTGATCGCTTGAATATGCTTAATCATTCCGATACCGCCTAACTTACGGACGATCTCTTCGTCCAAATACATCATTTCGCTGCTCTCGTCTTCGTTTAACGCTCCGCCGCCGGCGGAAGCGTAAATATCGCGAAAATAGTGAATACGCGCATACTTATCGGTCTCGGCCTGTAAACTTTCGACGATTTGATCGAATAAAAGCCAATTAATCGAAATTTTTCGCTTAGCGCAAAACTCTAAAATCTCTTTATAAGGAATTTTGGAGCGATTTTTCATCGTCGCCAATGTCAGCTGATTGATTCCGAGGGCTTCGGCAACGTCTTTATCGAAAACCTTCCGCTCTCCGACTTCTTGAGAAAGAACGTCTTTGACTTTTTGCAAAACGGCTAATATATCCGGCATCTTTGCCTCCAATATTTCATTTTGAAATAAAATTGTAGCATATTTTTCAATTTTAGTAAAATGGATGAAAATTTTATCACAAAGGTGTCGTTATGAAAAGTTTATTGTCTACGCTAAACCATTCAAAAAATGTTTATACGTCCTTTATGAACCGTGTCGAAGAGAAGATGTTGATTTTAAGCAATAAAATTTTCTAAGGCCGCTTCAAACACCGCAAGGATATTTGAAGCAAAAAGCGTCACTCAAGCCTTTTTAGCGGTAGCTTTTTGGAAATAAAACCAAATAAGTGCCAAGATACTTAAAAGAATGACCGGAGCCATATAGGGATTATTCGAAAAATAAGCGGCAATGCGCATCAACATTTCACCCGCTTGATAGCTAGCGATTCCTAACGAAAGGGCCCATACGATAGCCGCAGCGGTGTTGATTAGATGAAACTTGACGATCGGATATTTGGTAATCCCGATCGTCATCGGTACAAGCGTTTTAAGCCCGTAAATAAACTTTTGAATGAAAATAATTTTGTCGCCGTACTTTTTCATCAAAAGATGGCTTAACGCCAATTTTCTTCGATGCGCTTTGATATAAGGCAATAACGCTTTTTTATTGTAGCGTCCCATCGAAAATAAAAACGCGCTTCCGATCGTATTGGCGATTGCGGCGATCACGATCGAAAGCGTTAAATCCATTTGCCCGGCATAGCTTAAGACGCCCGCCGCAATAATCGCGACCATCCCGCCGCCGAAAGAGTAGAAAAAGAGTAAGAGGTACCCGTACGTTGAGAGGGAGGTTAAAATATCTTCCACAAAAATCCTTAGTGCGTTAAACGCTGAATACTTTTCAAGAACTCTTCAATCGCATACGAAGCGGTTAAGCCGTCCGACTCGATAATTTGCTCAGGAGAGATGCTATTGCCGTAGAGTTCGATATTTCGATCGTAATCATGATTCATGACCGAACCGTCAAACGAAACACCCGCAAAGACGCCTTGCGTTTTCGTGTAGGTATACACTTCCGAAGAAAAATCGACTTCGCTTCCTCTTCCCGCACTCTCTCCCGCAGGGCCTGCGGCAACGGAAGCATCGACGCCTAGCGTCATTTTATTGTTCGAAAGTTTTTGAACGATATCGCGGCTTTTAAAGAACATCAAAATATCTTTTTTCTCGACGCCCAACTGTAAACCGAAACCCGCACCCCCGAGTTTAACGAAAAATGGATAGCTCCATGTGCCGTTGTCTTTACGCACGACCATCACACCCTCGCCCGTTCTACCGCCTAAAAACATACTGATCTCGATCGTTCCGGGAAAAATCGCGATAGCTTGGGCATTATCGCGTACTTTTTCGGGAATCTTAATTTTAGAATCGTATATCATATTTTTAATAGCGTTGGCCGAATCCAAAAGATTCTCTTCCGCCGATGCATACGCTAACGAACTTAAACTCAAAACCGTCATAACGTATATCCATATTTTTTTCATGAGATTTTACTCCTTTGATTTTCCGTAACATAATTAAAAAACGCCCCTTCGGCTTGCATGAGCACTTCATGCGTTCCCTCTTCGACGATTTTACCTTTGTCTAAAACGTAAATATAATCGGCTTTTTTAATGGTGCTGAGTCGATGTGCGATGATAATCGTCGTCTTTCCTTCCAAATACGACTCTAGCGCACAAAAAAGCTTCGTTTCCGTATGCACGTCCAATGCCGACGTCGATTCGTCCAAAACGACGATATTGGGACGTTGCAAGACCATTCTCGCAATCGAAAGCCGTTGCCTTTGGCCGCCGGAAAGCCGAATACCGTGTTTACCGATTTGCGTTTCAAGCCCCTCGGGCAACTCATCTATCAGCGTATCAAGCTGTGCGATACGCAATGCATCTTTGACCAAAACTTCTTCACATGTCGCGTCTATCATCAAATTTTGCGCGATCGTCGCATTGAAAAGTTGCGGATTTTGTAAAACCAAGAAAAGATGATCGCGTACGACGTCTAAACCGATCGTTCGGATCGAAACGCCGTCAAACGCAATGTCGCCCTCATCCAAAGGATAAAGTCCGACCAAAAGATGCGCTAAGGTCGTTTTTCCGCTTCCGCTCGCGCCTATTATAGCAATTTTCGATCCCTTTGGAATATGCAAATCGATATGCTCCAAGATTTTTTTCTCTCCGTCATAACTAAAACTCAAGTCTTTAACGTCAATCGCATTCGTTTGCGTACCGATAAAAGGATTGTACAGGTGTTGCCCTTTTTTCTCAAGCGATAAAGCAAAAATTTCGTTAATGCGATCAAGCGATTTTTGCGCATTGTGGTAAGCATACTGGATATTTAAAATATCTTGCATCGGAGGCATTAAAACCCATAAATAACCGAAAATCGCCAACATCAATCCGATGCTCAAATCCGAATAGGCGACCACAAAAATACTCGCGGCGCGAAAAAGTTCAAAGCCGGAAAGAAAAATCAAGAACGAAAAACGATTGGCTCCGTCGCTTTTATAGGTAAAGATGATGGAATGCTCTTTAATCGAGCGAGAGTGGTTATGCACTTTGTCGAAAAAAAGCTTTTCTTTATTGGTAGAGCGAATCTGAACAAACATCTCCAAGGTTTCGTTTAATGCGTCTTGAAACAGTTCAAACGCCTTGTTTTGCTCTTTTTTCAGTTGTGCGACTTTTTTCGCGAATTTCGTCGTAAAAACGATCACGATCGGGTTTAAAATCAAAATAAAAAGAGCCAACTGCCAATGAATCCATAACAATACCGATCCCACGCCCAAAATCATTAAAATAGAGATAATCAACCGGCTGACGAAAACGCCTAAAAACGTATCGATCGTCTCAATATCCGTGACCAACAGCGATGCCGCTTTTCCAGCACCGAAAGACTCGAACTGATTCATCGCCACGTTTTGCAAATGGTGCAACGCCTCTTCCCTAACGCGAAACGCAACGTTTTTGGAAACGATCGTAAACAGTTTGGTTTGCCAATAGTTCAAAAGAAAAAAAACAAATCTTAAAAAAATAACGCTTATTAAAACGATACCGATGTAAACAACGGGACTTTGAAGATGCGTACCATAAGTATCGATCGTGCGGGTTAAGAATCCCGGTTTTTTCAGCAGGACTTCATCCACGAGCATCGGCATTAAAAGCGGAACGGGCGTATTAACGATTGCCGCGACGAAAGCGACGATATTAGCGGCAATAAGCTCTTTTTTATAGGGTTTGATTAAACGAAAAAGCATTTTAAAATCGTAGTGTATTGGCATAAAAATCCGATAAAAGCAAGAGAGAGCGTCTCTTGCTTTAGGTTAAAATTTAGCGGGCAAAGTCGACCGCACGCAATTCGCGAATAACGTTGACTTTAATTTCACCGGGATATTGAACTTTGTTTTCGATCTCTTGAGCGATCTCTTTCGCCAATAAAACCGCTTCGTCGTCGTTAATAAGCTTGGCATTGGCGATCACGCGAATTTCGCGACCGGCATTGATGGCATAGACTTGTTTAATGCCTTGTTTGTTTTTGGCGATCTCTTCAATGTCTTGAACCCGTTTCAAGAAGCTTTCCAAAACTTCGCGTCGTGCGCCCGGACGTGCGGCGGAAAGCGTATCGGCGGCACATACGGCGGCCGATTCGACGGAAGTCGGTTCTTCGTGACCGTGATGCGCGTATATTGCATTGATAACGACGTCGTGCTCTTTATAGCGTCGACAAATTTCCGCACCCAAATCGACGTGGCTACCTGCCGTTTCATGCGTTAACGCTTTACCGATATCGTGTAAGATACCGGCGCGTCTTGCCAACAGTACGTCACCGCCGGTCTCTGCCGCAATGATGCCGGCTAAGTGCGCGACTTCCAAAGAGTGACCGAGCGCATTTTGACCGTAACTGGCTCTAAATTTAAGGCGACCGATCAATTTGACGATTTCCGGATGCATTTTCGAAAGCCCTAGATCGATGATAATATTTTCGCCCTCTTCCATAAGCCCTTGGTCAAATTCGTCCTTAACTTTTTCGTAAATACCTTCAATACGTGCAGGCTGAATTCTACCGTCTTGCACTAAAAGCTCAATGACTTTTGTTGCAATGGCACGTCTGTAAAGGTTAAAACTGCTTAAAATAATCGCGTTTGGCGTATCGTCGATGATAATATCGACCCCTAAAAGCATCTCAAGGGTTTTAATATTACGTCCTTCTTTACCGATAATACGACCTTTGAGCTCGTCGTCTTTAATATTGACGACGTTGATCAAACGTTCCGCGGCAAATTCACCCGCAAAACGCGTTGTCGCCTGTGCTAAAATATAGTTCACGCGACGTTTAATATCTTGTTTAGCTTCCTCTTCCAAGCGACGCGTCGTATGCGCGATTTCCGCACGAGATTGCTCTTCGACCTTGGCAAGGACGATCTCTTTGGCTTCGTTTTGCGTCAAGCCCGCGGATCGCTCTAGGACGATTAACGCTTCATTGACTTTTTGGGCGTACTCTTCTTTAAGCTGTAATCCCTCTTCGTATAAACTCGTTGCGTTTCCGTGAAGTTGTTCAAGCTCTTCACGTTCTTTACCGACTTTTTTCAACTCTTCTTTATAACTACGCTCTTTTTTCTCTAATTCCAGCATTTTGTCGGTGTGCTCTTTTTTCAGAGCGATCGTTCGATCTTCGTATTTACGTTTGGCTTCTAATTCCGCCTCTTTGACTTTTAAATTCGAATTGCTAAGAATCAGTTCCGCTTCATGCTCGATGGCTTTAGCTTTGGCTCTTGCTTGAGCGACATGTATCTCATAATTTGCGGCTTCCATCTTTTTGGCGATGAAAAATCCCGCAACGCCGCTGACTAATGCGGCTCCACCTACGGCTAACGACTCTAGGACCATTTTCCCCTCTTTTGATGATAGTGTGATACGGGGTTAAATAAATATCGGCTGCAATATCGTGTTCTTCGGATAAACGGCTTTGCGTCATACACAACTCCCTTTGAATAAAAACGATAGGAGGCTTTTTAGCGAGGGTTTGAAAGAAACGATCGTACATTCCCTTCCCGAAACCCACTCTTTTGAATGCCCCGTCAACCCCGATGACGGGCACCACGGCAAGATCAATCTTGGGCTTTAACTTAAAAGAGTTTTTGGGCTCTAAAATGTTAAAGACTCTCTTTTCTAAAGGCAATCTCCATTCTACCATCTTGAAACTAATACCTTCCATAAACGGAACATGTACCTTGCATTTTCTACGCCTACATGTATGAATAACGCTACGAATATCCGCTTCGATCGCAAGCGGATTGTACAAAAGAATCGAACGGACGCGCATGTGAAAAAGAAGCGAAGAGAGTTGACGCTGGAGCAATTTATCCCGCCTGTAACAACCGTTTAAAGTTTCGAGTTTTGCTCTGGCAAAGGCTCGAAAATGGGATTTGCTTTCGAACTTAATTTTTTCCATTGTTGTCACTTTAAGGCTTGTTTGACTACAATCATATCCTTTATAATCTAAAAAAAGGACCATAATGAAACTTTGGGCGACCTTGTTACTTGTCTCGACGCTTCTGCTCTTAGGAGGGTGTTCTTCTGAAAAAAAGAAAACCGATAACCAAACCGAACCCGCTAAAGTGCAAGAAGAAGTGAAAGAAGCGAAAGCGGAAAAAATCGTTCTACACGATGTCAACGGAAAAGAAATCGTCGTAACGCCGATCGAGAAAGGATTTCGATTTTCGGGCTACGAAGACAAAGTTGTTTTAGTGAATTTTTTCGCCACATGGTGTCCTCCGTGCAAAGCCGAAATTCCCCATCTCAATAACCTTCAAGACAAATACAAAGACCGTTTAGTGATTTTAAGCGTTTTATTGGAAGAAAACAAGTCGCAAGAAGAACTCAACAGTTTTATTCAATACAATGCCATTAACTACGTTATCGTTAACGGTATCGAAAATTTTAAATTTGCGCAAAGCGTCGGCGGCGTTAAAAATATTCCGTTAATGTTTCTCTACGATAAAAACGGCAAATACTCCACGCATTACGTCGGTGCTATTCCCGAAGAGATGATCGAAGCCGATATTAAAAAAGTGCTTTAATGTTTAGTTTTATTAAAAAAGGACTCGAAAAAACACTCGGTTCGATTAAAGATATTCTGCCCGAACGCGTCGAGAAAATCGACAAAACGCTTTTGGAAGAGATTCTCATCGAGTCGGATATTCCCTATGAACTCGTCGAAGAGATTCTTTACTACCTTCCACCCTCTTCCTCCGTCGCAAGAGCCGACGTGAGACGCGTTTTAAAAGCCTACTTTACCTATAAAATGCCCGAGCTTTCATCGGAACAAACACCGTTCGTGGAGCTGGTAATCGGCGTCAACGGAGCGGGAAAGACGACAACGATCGCCAAACTGGCACACAACTATAAAAAAGCGTCTCAAAGCGTATTGTTGGGTGCGGCGGATACTTTTAGAGCCGCGGCGATCGAACAATTGAAAAGTTGGGCAGAGCGCGTGGATGTCGGTATCGTTTACACCGCGCAAGGGCACGATCCCTCAGCCGTTGCATACGATACGATCAGCTCCGCAATCGCCAAAAAAATTGACCGCGTCATCATCGATACGGCGGGACGTTTGCACAATCAGGTCAATCTTGCCAATGAGCTTAAAAAAATCGTACGCATTTGCGATAAAGCGCTTCTTGGCGCACCGCATCGCAAAATTTTGATTTTAGACGGTACGCAAGGCACGTCGGCGATTAATCAAGCCAAAGCTTTCCACGAGATGATCGGTATCGATGCGATCATTATCACCAAGCTAGACGGTACGGCCAAAGGCGGGTCGCTTTTCGGCATCGCCAAAGCGTTGGAACTTCCGATTCTCTACGTCGGCGTCGGGGAGGGAAAAGACGACTTGATTCCTTTCGATTCCGACGAATACGTCGATACGATTTTAGACGCCATTTTTACGCCCAACCATGGCTAAAAAACAAATTCTTTTCGAGTGCCAAGCGTGCGGACACCAAAGTGCCAAGTGGTTGGGAAAATGTCCTAATTGCGGTGCTTGGGACGAATTTATCGAACTTTCGCAAAAACAGATCGACGTTTTAAAAGAGACCGGCTCAAAACCCGATTCCGCACAAAGCCGTGCCGTTTCTATTACCGAAGTGACGTACGAGCAAATTGAACGTTTTAGTTCAGGAGACAAAGAGCTCGATCTCGTACTCGGCGGCGGTATCGTCGAAGGAAGTCTCACCTTGATCGGAGGCAGTCCCGGAGTCGGAAAATCGACTTTATTGCTGAAAATTGCGGGAAACTTGGCGCGTGAAGGCAAAGAAGTGCTTTACGTCAGCGGCGAAGAATCCTCAAGCCAAATCAAACTTCGAGCCAATCGCGTCGATAGTAACTACGAAGCCCTCTATCTGCTTTCGGAAATTAAACTCGATACGATTTTTGCGGAGCTTGAAAAGCATCCGTATAAAATTTTGATTATCGACTCGATCCAAACCCTTTACAGCGAAAAAATCGCCTCCGCCCCCGGAAGCGTTTCGCAAGTACGCGAAATTACGTTTGAGCTTATGCGTTTTGGTAAAGAACGCAATATCGCGATTTTTATTATCGGGCATATTACCAAAGAAGGTGCGATTGCAGGGCCTAGAGTCTTAGAACATATGGTCGATACCGTTTTGTATTTCGAGGGTGATTCATCCAGAGAACTCCGTCTCTTGCGCGGTTTTAAAAACCGTTTCGGAGCGACCAGTGAAGTGGGTATTTTTGAAATGACGAAAGCTGGACTTGTGAGTGCCAAAGACGTCTCGAAAAAATTTTTCACGCGAGGTAAAGCACAAGCAGGCTCTGCCATTACCGTTTTAATGGAAGGATCGCGCCCGATCGTCTTGGAAGTCCAAGCTTTAGTCAGCGATAGCGGCTATCCCAATCCTAAGCGTAGTGCCACGGGATACGAAATCAATCGTCTCACGATGCTTTTAGCCCTTTTGGAGCGCAAACTCGACCTTCCGTTTAACCAGTACGATGTTTTCGTCAACATCGCAGGCGGTATTAAAATCAGCGAAACTTCGGCGGATTTGGCGATTATCGCCGCTATTATCAGCTCGTATCGCAACCGACCGATCAGCAAAGACACCGTTTTTATCGGAGAAGTTTCACTCATCGGAGACGTACGCGATATTTTTAACCTTGATTTACGCCTTAAAGAAGCAAAATCTCAACACTTCGAAAAAGCGATCGTTCCTTCGCTACCGCTTGAACCGCTGGAGGGCGTTAAGTGCTATCCTATCGACGAAGTATCAAAATTAATCGAATGGATGTAAAAAAAATTATCGTTTAGACGATATGTCTTATACGAAATTTATTTGGATAAAAAGGAAGAAAATGGCGGGTAAAAAACCTGAAGACGGCGAAGCCGTCGTTGAGAAAAAAGCAAAAGGCAATACCGTTCTTATCGTTATTATCGCATTGTTGGTACTTTTGTTGGTCGGCGGCGGAGCAGCGGCATTTTTACTTTTAAGCGGCTCTCACGACGAAGCTAGTGCGGATGCAGGACATGCGGCGGCACCGCAAGAAACCAAAGCGGCCCCTAAAAAAAGCGGCAGTAAAAAATCGACCGATCACTTAACCGTAGGACCGATGTACCCGATGACGCCTTTTGTCGTCAACTTACTTAGCGAAAGCGGCAACCGTTTTTTAAAAGTCTCCATCGATTTAGAACTCAGCGACGCTAAATTACAACCTGAGATGGATCACAAAAAATCTCTCATTCGCGATATTATTATTCGTACGTTCTCGTCTAAAACATTTGAGGAAGTCAGTACGCTCAAAGGCAAGGACAAGCTCAAAGAAGAAGTGTTGGATAAGATCAACGAAAACCTTTCCGACGGACAAGTGAAAAATATCTATTTTACCGATTTTGTGGTTCAATGATCGGTATTGATCTCGTATCCATCGCACGCATAACGCATATGCGCGAACGCTTCGGCGATAAAGCGTTCGCGAAATTTTTATCCGAAGAAGAGCTTAGCTTAGTGCAAAACGATGCGACGGCTGCGGGTTTTTATGCCGCAAAAGAGGCGATTTCGAAAGCATTGGGTATCGGGATTTGCGGCCAATGCGGATTTATGGATATTCAAATCCTCAAAGATGCACGCAACGCTCCCTCGTTCACGCTTTCACGCCATCTTGTCGAAACGTACGAAATTAGCGACGTTTCTTTATCTATCACGCATGAAAACGGCTTTGCCGTCGCCGTCGCCGTGATCGAAGGGCAAAAGCGTCAGCGTCGACTCTGGCATTAACCTCCGCCTACAAACTGTAAAAATTCGACTTTATCGTTTTCGTGAAGTTCAAAAGAGTTCCACTGCTCTTTTTTGATAATGTTCATATTGACCGCAGCTGCCATCACTTTCGTCTCAATGCCCAAATCCGCCATCAAAGCTTGAATCGTTGTCGCATTCGTCTCTTGCAAAACTCCGTTGATAATTAACTGCATTTCAATGCTCCTTTTCGAAAACATGCCATTTTAAAGCGTTCACCCATAAAAGCGGGGTCAATCAGCGTTTTGACGCGATTTTTCTCTCGATCGTAAGCCTCTTTTGTCGCTTTTTGGGCAAAAAGCTCTAAAAGTTCAATCAAGCCGAAATCGACCAATGCTTTCATTTGAGAGCAAAATTTTTCCACGCGCATACCGTTTTTTTCAAAGGCTTGAAATAAATGGGCAAAGCAGACGTCATACGTAAGATCCGCATCGGCAAAAAAAGTATCGAACGTATGCGCTTCGCGCTGCGAACTTTCGACAAGATCGCTTAATGCAAAAAAGGGATAAACATGATGCTTGGCGTAAACGCGAAGCGAAAAATCTTCGCGAACCTCTTTTTGCCCGTAATCAAACGTGACAAACTCCAAACGATCGGCACTGTGAGCCATTGAAGCGGCAAACGCTTCATACCTTAAACACAATTCGCCTTTACGAACGCCGTATTCTTTCGCTTTAAGGGAAGTCGGTTCGTCCATCGGTTTAAACACCGCTCGATTTTCTTCAATATACAGCATTTTGTCGTCGTAAATCACTTCGCAGGCAAAAGCGTCGAAAATCTCGTTCGCAACAAAAAAAGCCTCTTCAACGTTTATTTCTTCCAAGGATTTGACATGCCTGAGCGTCACGGCATCGCCAAACGCTTCTTGGAAATAGGCTTTTTGCATGAGTTCGTTTTGCCAAAAAGGCTCAACGATGACAAAGCGTAGCGTTTTCAGCCACTCCGGTTTCAGCGTGTAGATAAACTGAATCATATCGGCGAGCAGATACCCTTTATGCGCACCGATTTCAACGATATGACATGTCGGGCTTAAAAAGCCGCTTTGGATCGTCGAAATCAGGCGCTGGGCAATCGATCCGCCGAAAAACATACTTGTACTCACGGCGGTGTAAAAATCGCCCTCTTTCCCGATAATGCGTTTTTGCGTATAATAGCCCCGATCGCCGTAGAGCCATTCGTACATGTAAGCACTAAATTTCAACGTTTATCCAAGAGCCTTGCATGCGCGCTCTAAGCGTTTAAAGCCCTCATCCATCTCTTCTTTGGAAATGGTTAAAGGCGGTAAGAAACGCAACGTATTTTGTCCGGCTTTTAAAACCAAGACACCCTCTTCGAAAGCTTTTTTAATCATGCCCGCTAAAATATCGCCGCTTTTGCATCGAAGTCCTCGCATCAAACCTAGCCCTTCTACGCTTTCAAATAAGCTCGGAAATGCTTGACATGTCGCTTTTAATTTCGCATCGAAATAGATCAACGCTTCATCAAGCATACCGCTTTGTTGATACTCTTCCAAAATCGCTAAAGCTTCCAAACCTGCGCGCGTCGAGAGGAAATTTCCTCCGAACGTACTGCCGTGATCGCCCGCTTCAAAAATATCTTTGTGCTTCGTAATCACAGCACCGATGGGAACGCCGCCGGCTAAACCTTTTGCAAGCGTAATAATATCCGGTTCGATCTCGTACAAGGTCGTCGCTAAAAATTCGCCGCTTCGAAAGACGCCGCTTTGCACTTCGTCGATAATCAGTAATATCTCTTTTGTTTTTAAAAACGCAGCAAGGGCTTGAATCTCTTCTTTCGGGAAAGCTTTGACGCCGCCTTCGCCTTGTACGAGTTCCAACATGACCGCAACGGTTTCATCATCTATGCTGTTGTACAAATCGGCAATCGCTTTGGTATAGGAAAACCCTTCAGGATACGGTGCAAAGGCAGTTTTATGAAAGCTCTCCTGCCCCGTCGCTTTCACCGTCGTTATCGTACGACCGTGAAACGAATGTTCTAAGGTTAAGACTTTATAACGTTTATTGGCAAATTTTTTCTCGCCGTACTTACGGGCTAATTTGATAGCACCTTCATTCGCTTCCGCACCCGAGTTTCCGAAAAAAACCGCCACGTCAAACCCGGTAAGGTCATGAATCTTTTGCGCTAATTTTGCCTGAGGTTCTATCATGTAGAGGTTTGAAGTATGAATCAAATGACGTGCTTGATCGCTAATCGCATCGGCAAGTCTTTGATTGCCGTGCCCTACGCTAACGACGCCGATACCGCTGGTAAAGTCGATATAATCTCTTCCCTTGTCGTCAAACAACGTTGCGTTGATGCCGTGTTTAAAATTGACATAGTTTCTTGCATAAGTATGCAACACGTACGTTTTGTCCATGGTTTCAAAATCCATTGGCTACTCCTCAAAAAAAATGCAATTATAGCAAATGCCTACCCAATTTTGGGCAAGTTCCATTTTTTATAATACGCGAGCAGCCGAAGCGAAACGCCGAAAGCAAAAACAACCATAAAAGCAACGTATCCTTGAATGCCAAAAGCATCAAACGCAAACAAAATCGCACCGACGAGCAAAGAGACCGTACCGTAAAATTCGCTGGTCAACAAAAAAGGTACGCGATTGAGTAAAATATCGCGAAGCACGCCGCCGCCGACGGCCGTAATTAATGCCATTAAAACCACACCGAAGAAATTAAATTCCGCTTGTAACCCGATGAGTGCACCGGAGATAGAGAAAGAGACCAACCCCAGCGTATCGCTGATGATAAAATAAAACGTCTTTTCGATCTCGTCTTTTTGATGCAATTTAAGTGCAATGCTCAAAACGATAACACCGATGACCAATAACGAAGGAAGCATATGCGTAAACGTAGAAGGTGCTCTTTGGACGATCGTATCACGTACGATTCCTCCGCCTAACGCCGTTAAAAAAGAAGCGATAAAAATACCCAAAAGGTCCAAACGCTCTTTAATGGCTACGTAAAAACCGCTGAGGGCAAAGGCAATCGTCCCGATAATTTCCGCCACTTCCAACTCAACCATGCGATCCCTTTAAGGCTTCTAAATACCGCTCTAAAATCACTTTAGCCGCGATAGAATCAATGCGCCCGTCGCGCTTTTGGCGCATTGTGCCTTGCATCATCTCTTTGGCTTCCAAGCTTGTACCGTACTCGTCTTGGTAAACCACTTCGCCGCTAAAACGTAAAAGTCCGACAAAATGCTCGATACGTCGCTTCATCTCCGCTTCGCTACTGCCGCCTTTGGGCAAGCCTACTACCAAACAGTCGATATTCCACGTCGTTAAAAACGTCTCCACGTCGCGGGCGGCTTGATCGCGATTTTTTCGTAAAATCGCTTCTTGGGGCACAACAAGAGACTCGCCTAAGCACAGTGCCGCTCCGATGCGCTTAAGACCGATATCTATCGCCGCTATTTTTTTCATTATGAGCTTCTTATCGGCAACGCAAATACTCTAAACGCGTTTCGTCCCATAACGCTTTGGCGTTGTAGTTAGGGACCAATCCGTTAGGCGATTTTTGCGATAAAGGGTTTTGTGCCGCTTCGATCATATAGCGCGGCATATAATTGGGTTTTCCAAGCGATTCTAAAAAGCGACATGTAGAGGCTAAATGATCCAGTTTGTCACGTAAAACTTGCGCAAAACGATCGCGTTTTTTGGCATCTAGCGGGCTAAAATAGGTTACTTTTAAGGTATCTAAAACGCTGCGTGCCGATTTATCGGCAACGCGTAAACTATCAAAGTACCCGTACGCCGTCGCCGTCAAATACAAATCTGCCGCTTGGTCGTATTTTTCCTCTTGGATGCAATACGCACTTGAGGCAAATAAGAGGTCTGCAGAGAGTTTATTGATGATTTCGACGTGCTCTAAACATCGGTTCGACCAAGCCTCCGATGCGTGCATTGTTTGTTCCTCGAAAGGATTACTTGCAGACCAAAGCACTAGAGGTGCTATAAGCGTTAACATCATCCCTTTCATCGGGTTCCTTTTCCTCAAGGTATCACTCCTGCCATGCTTTACAGACGTCGACCCAACCGCACGAGCGTGCATACGTTTGCAACGAAGGAATATCCAAAGCAATCGCACTGTTGGCACTTCCGGCGGCGGGATACACCCTATCGAACCGTTGCAACGAAACATCTAAAAAAACGCGTACGTTTTCGTGAATACCGAAAGGGCAAACGCCTCCGATGGCATGTCCGACCAAAGGTTCAACCTCTCGGGCTTTCAGCATTTTCGCTTTGATCGCAAAACGTTCTTTAAACTTTTGATTGTCGACTTTCGCGTCTCCCGCGGCAACGATTAGCAATGCACCGCCTCGCTCGTCGTAAAACGAAAGCGTTTTAGCGATCTGTTTAGGCTCACAACCCAACGCACGTGCCGCCAACTCGACGGTTGCGCTCGAAACGTCGAATTCGATAATCTCTTTTTCCAAACCATACGTTTGAAAATAAGCCCTTACCTGTTCTATCGCCATTGTTTTGCCTTTATAAAACCGAACTTAACATTTTGATACTCAACGCCATCAACAAAAGCGCAAAAATCTTTTTCAATTTCGAAACCGGAAGGTTATGCGCCATTTTAGCACCCCACGGAGCCGTAAAAAAACTCACGAGTGAGATTAAAACGACGGCAGGGAGGTAAACGTAGCCCAATTGCAAGCCGGCACTGCCTTCTTGCAGAATTCCGTTTAACATGTAACCGATCGTACCCGCAATGGAAAGCGGAAAGCCTATCGCCGCCGAAGTCGCAATCGCTTTTTTAAGATCGACGTTCTGCCAAACCAAAAACGGTACCGTTAACGAACCGCCGCCGATCGAAACGAGTGCAGAGACGATACCGATAAACAAACCGCCGCCGAAAAGCCCTTGGTTCCCGACGATTTGTTGCGAAGGCTTCGGCTTTTTATCTACGGCCATTTGAATCGAAACGTACGCCATAAAAACCGCAAAAAAGATCGCCAATTGCGCCGATTTCATAGATGCCGCTAAAAATGTCGCTCCAAACGTACCGATAACGACGCCGGGAGCCATAATTTTAACGATACTCCATTGAACCGCGCCTCGCTTATGGTGTGCCCGCATACTGGCAAACGACGTCATTACGATAGACGCCATCGACGTGCCTAACGCCATATGGACGACTTGTTCAACCGCAACGCCTTGTGCCAGAAAAATCGTCGTTAACGCCGGAACCATAATGCCTCCGCCGCCGATGCCCAATAATCCCGCCATAAAGCCGACAACGGCACCCAAAATTAAAAAAGCGATAATCCACTCAAATCCCATCGTTGCATCCTTTAAACACGAATAATACGTCCGTTTTCAACTTTGATTTTTCCTAAACATTCATACTCGAAAATCCGATCGGCAAATTTTTCAACCGCTTCGTGGTACAACGGTTGCATTTCACAATAACGTAAAAAATCGTCTTGACATGTAGACGCCGTAAACCCTAAATTTTCGACAAAGGCATCGATATCCAAAATCGGCGTCGCTAGCCCTTGGCGTAGCAAATCATTCGTCGCTTCGCTCTCGCCCAAACGATGCGGAAAAACAAAAATGGGTTTTTGCATTTGAAGCGCATAATGAATACTGTGCATCGTTCCGCTTTTGCGGTCGGCTTGCGCCACGATTAACGCTTCTCCTAACGCGACGATCAATTCGTTTCGTTGGGGAAATGCCCATTTCAAAGAAGGAGCACCCGCTTCAAATTGGCTCAAAACCAATCCTTGCGATTCAATCGTTTCAATCATTTTACAATTGATAGAAGGATAGCGAATATCCAAACCCGTTCCGGCAACCATAATCGTTTTATCGAAACCGGCACCCCAATGCGCGGTTGCATCGACGCCTTGTGCCCCTCCGCTTACGATGCACGCACCCGCGTTCGCAAGTTTTGAAGCAAGCGTATGCGTCATCGTCTTAGCATAGGCAAACGGGTGTCTCGTTCCGACGATCGAAATTTTTCGTTGACGTAACAAAGAGGTATTGCCGACGTAAAAAAGGCTCTTGGGATAGACTTTCATCGCTTCGCATTCCGTGATATGAAAGTCTATCGTTTGAATCATCATAAATCTTTGAGATAGACCAAATCCAAACCTTCTAAAAGATCGCTTGAATCTTTAAGAACCTCTAACGTACTTTTATGCGGATGCCCGATCGCAATAGCGTATCCGTTTCTCTTTGCTTTCGTAACCGCTTCTTTAAGTTGCGTTCGAATCGCACTTTTATCCAAACTGTTATCCAAGAAAACGTCTCTGGAGTAGCAAAACATATCGTATTTTTTGCATACCGCACCGACTTTCGAATTACCGATCGTTCGGCTATCGACAAAGAGTAAATCGCGTGCTTTCATCACTTTAATCAAACGATCCATCGCGTTGTAATCGGCGGTATAGGTTCCGCCCGTATGGTTATTGTAGTATTTGATATGCGGAAACCATGCTTTAATACGGCTAATACGCTTTTCAATCACGTCGCTCGAATCGAGCGTCGTTAAGGTATCCGGTTCCGGAGACGAATAGTTTTTCGACTCCATCGGAAGGTGAATCATCGCAAACTCAAACTCGTAGGAGAGGCGCACGGTCTCGGGATGTCCTTTGGTCGGAGGAAAGAAAGAAGGCGTCACTTTATAGGGAATCTCTTTAATCAAGCGCGTTTGCCACGGAAACGATACGTCGTCGATAATAATCGCTAAACGCGGCGTCGTTCCGGCAGGGTACGTTTTTCGCATCACTTCGGAGTGTTTCGTCGTTTTAGCGGCTTTGACGTTTTGCTCGTAATCTTGAGCTTCGGAAAGAATCGGCGTTTTAAGCTCTTCTTCTTTGTGTGAAGGCGTCGTTGCATTGTGTTCGAGAGTCTCTACGGAAGCATTTTGCTCTATTTTCTGTTCCAAGGGCGTCGGGAGTTCTTCGGATCGGCTCACGTTGGTTTCATCGGGGGGAGGAGGAGTCGTAGCCAGAGACGCCAAACGCGTTTTTTCATCGTCTAACATCTGTTTCATTTTGCGCATCAACTCTTCGCTGGAAGCACTGTTTTGCTTTTGCACCGTTTGATAATGCGCATACGAAGTCGTCATATAGACGTAAACTCCGAAAGAGAGGATCATAACGGTCATGATCAACATTACTATCAGACTGTATCGTTTCAATGTACGCGAACGAACTTCTTTAGGCGAAGAGGCAACGTTATTGGAACTCTTTTCTTTATTTTTCTTTACCATCACTGCTTACACACTACTTTCCAAGAATAACTTCGACCTCTAATAACTCAAGATTTTGATTCGTCTGCGAGGTAATTTTTACGTCTTCAACTTTGGTATATTTACGAATAACCGCAATCAAGTCGTTGCGCAAGTCGTCCATATAGGGAAGTTTGCAGCTCGCCCTTTCATGGGCAAGCATAATCTTCAAACGGTTTTTGGCGACATCGGCACTGTTTTTGTTACGACCGAAAAAACTATCCAAGAAACTCATTTAAAGATTCCTTTCAACGTTGCAAGAATTCCTTTCTTTGCACGAATATCCAAAAATTCCACATCTTCGCCCAAAATACGACGGGCTATATTGCGATAGGCTTCGGCAGAGAGAGATTTGTCTTTATTGACGATAGGCGAACCCGTGTTGGTGGAGGTAATAATATCTTCATCATCGGGAACGATACCGATCAACGGAAGTGCTAAAATACTTAAAACGTCTTCTACGCTTAGCATATTCCCCGCATCGACCATCTCAGGTTTGATACGATTGATGATGATATGTTTTTCGACCTCTTGTCCATTGGTGGCTTTTTCGCTTTTCGCATCGATAATACCGATAACCCTATCGGCATCGCGAACGGAACTGACATCGGGCGTCGAAACGATTAATGCACGATCGGCTAAAAAAATCGAGTGTTCAAACCCGCTTTCAATACCCGCAGGCGAGTCGATCATCACGATATCAAAACTCTCTTTGAGATTTTCGATCAACGCTTTGACTTTATCTTTATTTAAAATATCTTTATCTTTGGTTTGGCTTGCGGGTAAAAAATAAAGCGTTTTCGATTTTTTATCGTTGATCAACGCTTGCGCAAGGTTACATCGCCCTTCCATAACATCGACGACGTCATAGACGATACGATTTTCAAGCCCCAAAATCATGTCAAGATTTCTAAGCCCGATATCAAAGTCGATAGCAACCACTTTTTTGCCCAAATTTGCAAGTCCGACGGCAAGATTGGCGGTAGTGGTGGATTTGCCGACCCCGCCTTTACCCGACGTTACGGTAATAACTATACCCATGTAACCTCTTTGAATAAATCAAGATAGAGTTCCTCGAACTCTTTACGCCGTTGTTGAGAGTAAAACACCCGACATGACGTTAAAAAGCGGGTTTTCTTCGCTAGAAAACCCACACACTTTTCGTGTTATTTTCGGTTCTTTCGCCATCGCATTGTGAAAGAACCGAAACGTTAGTTTTTGTCTTTGTTGATGATTTTTTTAGAAGTAATCCAAGGCATCATCGCTCTGAGTTTCTCACCTGTTTTGTTAAGGAGGCTTCTCTCTGTTTTAGCGCGCTCTGCGTTCATGCGGGTGTATCCAGCTTTTCGCTCAAGAATAAAATCTTTGGCAAAACGACCGTCTTGGATCTCCGCCAAGATCTCTTTCATCGCTGCTTTTGATTCAGCGTTGATCACACGTTTTCCACTCACATAGTCACCATACTCTGCGGTGTTAGAGATAGAGTAACGCATATCGGCAATACCGCCTTGGTACATCAAATCTACGATGAGTTTAAGTTCGTGTAAACACTCAAAGTATGCCATCTCAGGCTCGTAACCTGCTTCAACCAACGTTTGGAAACCCGCTTCTACTAAAGATGTCACACCACCACAAAGAACCGCTTGCTCACCGAAAAGATCGGTCTCCGTTTCGTCTTTAAACGTTGTCTCAATAATACCCGTACGACCGCCGCCGATAGCTGAAGCATAGCTTAGCGCAAGGGCTTTTGCAGAACCTGTTGCATCTTGATCGACTGCGATAAGATCAGGAATACCACCACCGTTTACAAACTCGCTTCGAACCGTATGACCGGGTGCTTTAGGAGCGATCATAATGCAATCGACGCCTTTAGGAGTGATAATTTGACCGTAGTGGATGTTAAAACCGTGTCCGAATGCAATCGCTTTACCGGCACTTAAGTTGGGTTTGATTTCCGCAGCAAAAACGTCGCTTTGCATCTCGTCCGGTAACAAAATCATAATCACGTCGGCATATTTCGTCGCTTCGGCAACGCTCATCACGTTAAATCCTTTTGCTTCCGCTTTCGCCCATGAACTGCCTTCTTTGCGAAGACCGACGACGACTTCTACGCCGCTGTCGCGAAGATTTTCCGCATGTGCATGTCCTTGAGAGCCAAATCCGATCATCGCTACTTTTTTTGAGCGAATAATGCTTAAATCACAATCTTTGTCATAATAGACGGTAATTGCCATAACAGATCCTTGTCGTATAAATTTCACGCATTTTACAGAAGTGTTACTTAAAAACTTTACAACACCATCTAAAAGGAAACTATAAAGCAAGACGAGATAGAATGTGACGTATAACATTCTTTATGCAGGATCGGTTATGGACGAAAATATTTTAAAAAAAATCAAGGCTCTACCGCCGCTTGACGATACCGTGTTGAAAATCCAGCGCATTTGCGTTGATAAAAACAGTTCTCTTTCCGATTTGGTACAAGTCGTCGAGAGCGATCCGATGTTAACCGCCAATATTCTCAAATCATCCAATTCGCCGTTGTACGGTTTTAGCCGAGAAATTAAGAACATTGCCCATGCGGTCTCTTTGTTCGGCATGGCGACGGTTCGGGGTTTTGCGCTTTCAAGTGCGATCAAACAAAATATTAAAATTAATTTAGAACCTTACAACATCAATAACAATATCTTCCTCGATATCAGTACTTTGCAAAGTATGTTCATGTTCAAGTGGTACTCAAAAGTCGATAAATCCCTCCTCGACATTCTCCAACCCGCGTCTTTTATGATGGAAGTCGGAAAGATTATTATTGCGCATGAATTGATCGAACGTCGCAAAGAACAGGCTTTTCAAGAAGCACTTTTAAACGTTACGACCTTAGATGCCTTGGATGCTTTGGAAAAAGAGTACGTCGGATTTTCCAACGAAGAGATTACTGCTAAGATTTTTGAACAATGGAATTTGGAAAGCGAACTTGTCGAAGCGATTCAATATTCGCGTACGCCCGAAAAAGCTCCCGAACATATTAAAGTGTGCGCACGTGCCTTACATGTCGTACAAACCGCTGTTAATATTTTTGCCCAGCTAAGCGATGCATCAATTCAAAATGCTTTGGTGTTGTTGGAAGAGTACCGTCTTCAAAAAGAACCGTTTCTCGAAACGTACGAGCAATTCATACAGTGAGAGATTTTCTTCTAAGTTTGAGTCGCGGAGTGGCACGAAACGATGTGCCTTCCGCTTTTTTACCTCATTTTCAAGCACTGCTTCAACTACGCGCTTTGGTTCAAAAAAACGATCTTTACATGTTAGAATCTTCTTACAAAGTCGGAAAACTCGACGTTGCATTTAACGGAACCGGTTTTTTAAGCTCCTTAGAGCCGACAAGTGCCAAAGATATTCTCATTGAATCCTCAAGCTTGCACGGTGCGATGAGAGGCGATCTGGTCGTCGTTAAACGCGTCGCAAATAAACGAAGTTCGCGTCCTAAAGCCGTGGTCGTTTACATCGCGCAACGCGCCTTTAGCAAAAGCATCGTCTACACCAAAATGAGCAAGGGCAAAGTTGTCGGTGCCAACGTGAAAAACGAAGCACTCTTCGAGATAATCGCCAGTCAAAAATCGCTTAAACAATTACCGCTTGGAACCGTCCTCAAAATCGACAATACTTCCAATACGATCGAAGAGGTGCTAGGCGTTTTAGACGATCCGAGCGTCGATGAAAAGATTTCATTGGCTCTTTTCGATAAAAAAGAGTTTTTCAGCCCGGAAGCCGAAGCCGAAGCCAAAAGTCACGGCGATTTCGTCGACAAAAACTACTATTCGCATCGCGTCGATTTAACGCATCTACCCTTTTGCACGATCGATCCCGTGGATGCCAAAGATTTTGACGACGCTATTTATTTTGACGTGCAAAACCACGTTTTATACGTTGCTATTGCCGATGTAAGCGAATACGTGCATGCCATGGGCTATATCGATAAAGAAGCCCTCGTTCGCGGTTTTTCGATCTATTTTCCGCATAAAGCGATTCCGATGTTACCGCGCGCCTTAAGCGAAAACATCTGTTCGCTCAAACCGAACGTCGATCGACTCGCTTATACGTTTAAAATGACGCTCGACCCTCTGACATGTGAACCGATCCAAGAAGAGTTGTTCGAAAGCGTCATTCATTCGCAAAAACGTTACACGTACGAGACAATCGATCTGTTTTTAAAAGGCGATCTTAGCGATGCCGACGCAACGGACCAACCTATTTTGGCATACCTTTTAGAACTGAACGCTTTGACGAAAAAATTGCGTACCATACGCTTGGAAAAATCCTTTTCGTTTCGCGCTTCGGAAATTCGAATGCGCGTCGATGAAAACCAAAATCTAATCTCGACGAGCATCGAAGAAGAAACCCCTTCTCACGGACTGATCGAAGATTGTATGCTTCTTGCCAACAAAGCCGCCGCTAAAAAACTGGGATTCGGTATCTTTAGAACGCATGAAAGCCCTTCTTATGAACGAATGGAAGCACTTTTGAGCGATTTGGTACTGATCGGTATTAACGTGAAGCTCCGCTCGGATCTGCCACAAATGATTCGAGAGATTCAACAAAAAGCCGATACGCTGAACCTTCGCGACGAAGTCGATAAACTCATTATCAAAAGCCAAAAAAAAGCCATTTACGAACCGGAAAACAAAGGGCATTTCGGACTCGGATTTGACATGTACACCCATTTCACGTCACCGATTCGTCGTTACAGTGACTTGACGTTACACCGCCTTTTGAAGGCAAAAACGTCACACGACGATAAAAAATTGGCGTTTTTGCTCAAAGACATCGCGCCTTTATGTGAACAAATTAGCCTTCTCGAGCGTGAAAGCGACAAAGTTGCGTGGGATTATATGGATCGTAAATTTGCACGCTATATGGCCTTACATGTCGGTGAAAATTTCAAAGCAATCGTCGTTGAAACCGAGCAAAACGCGATTGCAAAGTTAGACGATACGATCAAGGGTGCTCGCATCTTTTTGCTGGATGATGACGTGCATCTTTTGCAACGCGTTGAGATTAAAATCGTCGAGAGCAACATCGCTACGGCAAGAATTTATGCACGTGTTACGAGGAGCTTTGATGTATAAAAGAGAGTTTGAAAATCTTTTAAAAACCAAAAAGGTTCCCAAAGCAACGCTTTTTTACGGCGCATGCGCTTACCAAAACAATCTTTTAACCCGTGCTCTGTTGGAACTTTTAAATGCATCCGGCGAAGAAAAACTCATGATGTATTACGACGAATACCATTTCGGTTCGGCAAAAAATTTTCTTTCGCAAGCCTCTCTTTTCGGTGATCGCAATATTTTAATCCTTAAAACCGATAAGCCGCTTCCCGCAAAAGAACTTTCAACCTTAGTCGAGCTGTGTACGAAAAACGATTCTAGCTATTTTATTTACCAATATTTCGGTGAAGATAAAAAAGCAACGCCGATGACCAAAGCTTTCGACAAATTTTTCGTTCGTCTCTTCAAAGCCGACTATAACGAAGCCGTATCGCTTCTAGCCCAACATGCAAATGCCCTCGGGCTTGCGATCGATCGTTACGCTTTGGGAGAATTGTACGTTTTGCATGCGGAGGATTTAGCGTTGTGCGTTAATGAGTGCGAAAAACTGCTTGTTCTAGGAAAAGAGATTCAAACCGCCGATATTCATACGCACGTTTACGGCCTCGGAGCAGTTTCTATGGACCGTTTCATGGGTAGGTTATTGGAAAAAAAAGATATTAAAGAGGAGTTTTTACGCCTTGTCGAAGGCGACGGCATTGAAGAAATCCGTATCGTTAATGCCTTACAAACGCATATTTCGCAACTCTTTTTATTTCACGCCTACATCAAACTTCACGGCACGTTTGATGCTAAAGCGATTTTAGGCTACCCTCTTCCGCCGCAACTTGCCGCCGAACGCTCTAAACTTTCCATTAAAATCGACTTAGCAACTTACCAACGGCTCTTAACGCTTTTAACCGATACCGAATACCGACTCAAAAAAGCCGGTAATATTGAAAAAAGCAGTTATCTGCTCTCTATCTTAATAAAATTTCAAAGTTTTTTATAGTATAATCCGCGTCTATTCTAAAAATCCTTACTCAAATAGATATTATTTGGGTGAAATCCATAAGGAGACATTATGCGACATTACGAGTTGCTTGTCGTAGTTAAACCTACGCTAACCGTAGAAGAACTACAAGCAAAACTAGGCTTTCTAAAAGAAATTTTAGAAAAAAACGGCGCGGTCATCGCTGCTACACTTGACATGGGTACCCGCAAACTTGCGTATCAAATCGATAAATTTGAACGCGGTACATACGTTGTATTCTACTTTACTGCCCCAACGGCTGCGATTGCAGAAGTTGAAAGACTTATCCGTATTACGGAAGAGTTTATCCGCTTTATGACCGTAAAATTTGAAAATCAAAAAGAACTTCGTTTCTGGAACAAGCAAGTGGAAAAAATCACGAAAAAAAGTGATACGCCCGCTGTTGTAGAGACTAAAGAGATTGTAGAAGATACTGTTACGACTGAAGCTTAAATAAGGAGCCACGATGTTCAATAGAGTGATTATGCTTGGTAATCTCACGCGCGATTGCGAACTTCGCTACCTGCCAAACGGAGGTGCCGTATGCACAACGGGACTTGCGACTAACCGTCGCTTCAAAAAACAAGACGGTAGCCAAGGTGAAGAGGTTTGCTTTATCGATATCACTTTCTTTGGACGCACGGCGGAAATCGCCAATCAATACCTAAGCCGCGGCAAAAAAGTATTGGTGGAAGGTCGTTTGAAACTCGATCAGTGGACGGATCAACAAGGCGTTAAACGCTCAAAACACTCCATCACGGTCGAAACACTTCAGATGATTGATTCTCGCGGACAAAACGAAAGCGATATGGGCGGAAGTTACGGTGATCCGACAAGCGGTTCTATGCCAAACGTCGGTTATAACCCCAGCCAAAAACCGACCGGCGCACCAAGACAATCAGCTCCCGAAATGAGTGGTCATGATATTCCGAGCATCGATATTAACGATGACGAAATACCGTTTTAGTAAATAAAGAAGGATAAAAAGATGGCAGAGAAAAGAAAATTTGCACGTAAATACTGCAAATATTGTGAAGCAAAAATAGAATACGTTGACTATAAAGATGCAAAAATTTTGAGACACTCACTTTCCGAGAGATACAAAATTATGCCTCGCCGTTTAACCGGTAACTGCAAACGTCACCAAGAGATGGTCGAACTTGCGATCAAACGCGCTCGTGCGACGGCGGTTATCCCATACATCATCGACACGAAAAAAGTCGTGGCCGTGCCTTTTGAGCAATTGCAACAATAAAGCTTACATGTAAGGTTTGGAACGCGCTTCCAAACCTTACGTTTTGTGTTATTTTACGAGCGCGTACTCCAACACTTCTTCGATCTTACTGACCGGGATAATCGTCATTTTTTCTTTTACCTCGTCCGGAATTTCCTCGAGATCTTTCTCGTAATTTTTCTTCGGTATTAATGCCGCTTTAATTTTTGCTTTATACGCCGCAATCAATTTTTCTTTAAGCCCGCCGATTGGCAACACTTTACCGCTCAGGGTTATCTCGCCCGTCATCGCAATGTCGCTTTTGACTTTTTTGTCGCAGAGAATGGACGCAATCGCCGTTGCCATCGTTATACCCGCACTCGGACCGTCTTTGGGCGTTGCGCCTTCAGGCACGTGAATATGCAGATCGTAACGTCGGTATACGTCGCTAGGCTCGACTTGTTTGGCATTTTCTTCTTTGTCCAAGCCCGTCGTCGGAATAATAGAAAGAGGCACGCTAATTTTGCCGTTGTCGATCAAAACTTTAACAACGCTCAACGCAATTTTGGCCGATTCTTTCATCACATCGCCCAACGAACCCGTAATTTGTATGCCGCCTTTACCTTGAATGCGAATGGCTTCGACTTTCAATACGTCGCCTCCGACACTCGTCCATGCAAGTCCGTTGACGATTCCTATGCTATTTTCCTTATCGACTTCGTCGATCTCGAAAACCGTTTTAGGAAGATACTCTTTGAGGTTACTGTTGGTAATGCTGACTTTTTCTAATTTAGGATCCATTAAAAGATGTTTGGCAACTTTACGCAAAATGTCGGCGATACGGCGACGTAAATTACGTACTCCCGATTCCCTCGTATAATTGGAAATAATCAGTTGCAAAGTTGCTTTCGAAATCGCCACTTCGTTATTTTTAAGTCCGTGTTTTTTTAATTCCTGAGGAATTAAGTATTTTTTAGCGATTTCGTATTTTTCTTGCGGTGTATAAGAATTCACAAAGATAAACTCCATACGATCGCGAAGCGGTGCGGGAATAGAGCCGACTTCATTCGCCGTCGCAATAAAAATAACCTTGCTCAAATCGATATTAAAATTGAGGTAGTAATCTCTAAATTTATTGTTTTGTTCGGGATCCAACACTTCTAAAAGTACCGCCGTCGGATCGCCCCTGTAACTACGGGCGACTTTATCGATCTCGTCTAAAACGACGACGGGATTCATCTCTTCGGCTTCAATAATACCTTGAACGATGCGTCCGGGCATCGCTCCGATATACGTACGTCTGTGCCCTCGAAGTTCGTTAACATCTTCCAAACCGCCTAAGGCGATACGAACGAGCTTGCGTTTGAGAGCTTTCGCGATAGAATTTGCTAACGAGGTTTTACCCACGCCCGGAGGGCCTGCAAAGCATAAAATCGCACCGTTTGCCGATTTGTCGGCGATACCGCGTTTGGCTAAAAGTTCACGTACGGCAAAGAACTCTTCGATACGCTCTTTAGGCTTATCAAGCGAATAGTGGTCTTTATCCAGTTGCGCTTTAACCTCAAGTACGTCAAGGTTTTTCTTAGCCGCTTTACCGAAAGGAATCTCAATAACCCAGTCAAGATAGCTTTGGATCAAATTTGCATCGGCAGAATCCGGATGCATTCGAGCGAGCTTATCGATCTGCTTTTTGATCTCTTTGTAGGCATCTTCTTCCATGTACTCTTTTTTAGCTTCAAGTTTTTTACGGTACTCTTCGATCTCTTCTTCGCGCTGATTGTCCGTACCTAGCTCTTTTTGGATCTGCTTGAGCTGTTCTTTGAGAAAATACTCTTTATTGACTTTCTCGATTTGCGAATGAACTTTGGTTTTGATCTCTTTTTTCAAACGGCTCGACTCGATCTCTTCGATCACGTAATCGATAATTTGTAGAAGTCTGATTTCATCGTCGGCTTCGACAAAAAGTTTATAGGCTTGTTCTTTTTTAAGTTTCATCGTGCTTGCAATCAAATCGATAATACGATTAACGTCACTGTTTTCTTCGACGGTTTTGAGCAAATCCGGAGGAAATTGACCGCTTAAAGAGGAGAGTTGCGTAATTTTTTCGCGTAAAACCGATAGTGCCGCTTCGACTTTCATCGCTTCTGATCGGTGCGTTTGAATCAGATCGATTGTCGCGCGAAGCGGCATAGAACCTAATTCTTTTAAAATTTTGCCTTTTTGCATCCCTTGAAATAAAATTTTGACGCGACCGTCGGGTAATTCGACTTTGCGCATGATAGAGCCTATCACGCCCGCAGGATAAATTGCATTAAAATCTCGTCCTTGTTCCCCTCCGACTTTGGCCGTACAGACCATGACCAAAGAGTTGTGTTCTAACGCTTCGTTAGCGGCTCGTATATTCTCTTCATCGGCTAAGAAGAGCGGTGAGATCATAAATGGGTATAAAAATAAATTATCCTCGACAACAATCGGGATATCCGCAGGAAATGCGGTGTAATCGGTGATCTTCATCGTTTATCACTCCGTGTAAATTTAAGGTATCATTTATAGTATTTTACAAAGTAGCGCATAAAAGCAAAGCTTTTATGTGCCGATTAGATTATAGAGTAAAGAAGTAAATAAAAAGTCTATTGTTGCTCAAACCACGAACGATACCACGGCATATTCGGCTCAATCATTTGTGCTTTTCCTAAAGAAGAGTTAGTGATCTTATCTTCGTAGATTTTTGCCGCATCGGGTTTATCGATACGGGTGTAAAGATCTTTAATGTTTTCATTTAAAAAGTACTCGCCCAATTCCAAACGTACCAAAATCGTTTCCGCTAAAGGACGATATTTAGAGTTGGGGTATTTACTAAGGAACTCTTTGGTTTGCGCAATCGTATCCATCAAAAGTTGCTGATTGCGATTGGGATTGGGGAACGATTCGTAATTAGCTTTAATCTTCATAAAACGAACATGATCGGCATTTTCACGGCTACCGTAACGTTTCAAATACTCGTCGAGGTAAAAGTTTGCTAAAACGTATTCCTCGTCTTGCATGTGAGCGTTGGCAAGCATCATCATCGCTTCAGGCAAAAGCGGCGATTCGATATGTTCACTCGCGAGCGACGTGTAAAATCCGTCGGCTTTTTCGAGATCTTGCGCTTTGATCTCTTTGGCAATCTGTTCATACCAATACGTTGCGGGCATGTTGAAAACTTCCTTCTCTTTGGAAGCACATCCGCTGATAAAAGCGACTAATGACGCGGCGACAAGCATATTTGCTATCTTCATTCATTCTATCCTTTTCGTTACAGTAAAAATCTTATTGTACCCGTTTTTTTGTTATCTTACTATATAACGGATTAATTTTCTTTTTTCAGCAAAAATGGGAGCCATTTAACCAACAAAATGCTACAATAAAACAAAATAACTATTTTTCAAAAGGAATTGTATGGTTTTTAGTCTTAAAATGCCTCTTTTAGGGTTTGAATCGATTCAAGAAGTGGAACTTGAAAAAATCGACGAATTCTTCGTTAAATTTATTTCAAAGTCCGATACGACAACATTTACGCTTATCAACCCCTTTATGCTGAGACCTTACGAATTTGAAATCCCCGAATATTTTAGAACACTCCTCGATATTAACGAAAAATCAAACATTCTTATCCTCAATATTATGATTATCGCCACTCCCATTGAAGCCTCTACGATAAACTTTTTAGCCCCGTTGGTTTTTAACGTCGATAACGGTGCAATGGCACAAGTGGTCTTAGACGCCAACAAATATCCGGAATTCGGCTTGATGGAAGGAATCGCTCGGTATTTGAATAAAGAGAAATCTGAGTAGAACGTGACGCATCTAATGCGTTTTGGGCTTTTACATGTAAAAATATGTTAGAGGTGATGTATGAAAAAAAGTAGTTTTATTTTATTTATTTTTTTAATGACTCTCTTTAGCACTTTTACGTGGGCAGCTTGCAGTGGAACATTGAAAGATACATGGACAACAACATCAACCAGTTACAGTGCTAGCAATAGCGATTTTTCTGCTGAGTATTATACTATTGTCGTAACACAAGCCGGCACTATTAATCTCACAATAAACAATACAAGTTCTGGCAATAACACGCGAAGTTTAACAGTTTCATTATATGCAAATGGTACATGCTCTTCAACTGCCATATGGAATACTACAATTGCTAAAAGTAACTATGCCACAACATCCATTGATGTTTCTGCAGGTACTTACACATTGCAACTCACTCGTAGTAATAATCGTACAACAGGATATAGCATTAACGGTACCTTTACATCCTCAACTCCTTCTTTTTCAATTTCTAGTGCTTCCTTAACGGAAGGAAATTCAAGTACAAGCACGATGAGCTTCCCTGTCACGATATCTTCGGCAACAACGGCTACGGTAGATTATGCAACAACTGACGGTACAGCAACGGCGGGTAGTGATTATACCTCAGCCAGCGGAACACTTACATTCACAACTTCTGGAAATACAACACAATATATTAACATTCCGATTATCGGAGATACTACTATTGAAAACAACGAAACTTTTACGGTAACGCTTTCTAATGCTTCGGGTGCAACACTTTCAACAACTACTGCAACCGGCACTATTATTAACGATGATATGCCCTCAATAACCGTCGGAGAACGTGAATTTGCGCTTAGAAACCCTTCCGCAACGCGTAATATCAAAGGTGGATTACAAGTTATAGGAAATACCGTTTTATGTGTTCAGAATAACGGTGTATGTTATGATTATACGGGTGGTTCTAGTAACTCCGAGCTTGACTTGCGCTACATTGATATCGATGGAGTCACGCGTAATTACAATAACTCATCTCAAGCGCAACTTGCTATCCCTACCACGGCAACTATTAAATGGGCAGCTATCTATTCTCAAGGATACTTAAACAATAATAACTCTACGAGTGTAGCAACTATTCTTCAAGACCCTATTTATATCACGGTTCCGAATATCGGTACTATTGCTTCTATTCCCGAAGTTATTGATTTGTACCTCAACGATAATGATGGCTATACCTATGACACCTTTGCACCTTTAACCAGCCTTATCGGACAGACCGGAGCTACCGTTAACGGTTGGATAACCGGTGCAAACATTAAAGCCAATACAGGAACCGAAAATAGCGGTTTGGGCAATTTTGGAGCATGGACATTAGTTGTTGTTTATGAGGACAGTTCATCGTCATTAAAAAATATCTCCGTCTATGACGGCTACAAAAGAGTAGCAAATGCTACCGGTTTTAAAACGGTCAATATTACACCTTCCGGCTTTTTAACACCTACCAACGGTGATGTTAATTCTACTCTTTCAATTTTTGTAGGAGAAGGCGATAAAAATATTGTCGGCGATAAACTCTATGTTAACAGTATCGCTATTAATGAAACCAACGCTTTTTATTCAACAATAAGCGGCTTTACAGCAAATCCAAGTTATACAAATACCCAAGGTATCGACATTCAAAACCATGATATCGGTGTAGATGGAAATACATCTCACCCCCAAATTATTGGAAACAGTGCTACTAGTGCTACTATTACATTAACATCTACGCAAGATACTTATTTCCCAAGTATGGTGGCTTTTACAACCAACCTTTATCAACCTGATGTATGCTATACCGAATCTGTTTCTTACGATAGCCTAACCGTTGGTCAAAACCTTACCTATGATGTTAATATTACCAATATTAGTTACGAACCGGCAAAAGGCGTATCTATTCAAAAGACGTTTCAAGATGATGGCGGTATCTCATATGTATCCGGATCTATGTATATTGCTCCAATTTCAGGAACTTACACAAGTGTAACTGATGCGAACGATTCTGATACGGCGAACTATGCTTCTGACAGCAACACATCTACATATTATTTAGGCACCGGTGCCACTTCCTCAGCAGGTGGAACTATTGCTTATGGCAAAGTTACCAAATTCAAATATACCGCTAAAATTACGGATACAAATATCAGTGAAAATACTTATTACGTTAGCTATACCAATGAGCAACTGGGCATAAGTTTTTCAGGTATTCAAATTAGTAAATGTACTGATTTTAATAACTCTTTAATAGCGGCTAGTGCAGCCCTCGGAAAATTCAACGTCGTTAACCAAAATTTTTCCAAAACAACCGATAGTAACGAAAGTAACAGTAGTGATAATGCGCTTTATACACAAATAGCTGGACAAGACTTTCAAGTCAAAGTTTTAGCATTGGATTCTGATTATACAACACTAAAAAGTTATACTGGCGATGTTAATCTAAGTCTCATCTCCCAGCCTTCATATATTACGAACGACGATACTGGAAATCAGGCACTTTGTGAAGCCGCAACGTCACTTTCAAACATCACAACGGTTGATTTTGCCGCTCAAAGTTCAAAAACTGTCACATTAAACTACGATACTGCCTACAAAGATGTAGCCTTTAAGCTAGCCTATAAAGAGAGTAATACGAGTACGGCACCATCATATGTCTGTTCACGCGATAGTTTCGCCATTCGCCCTGCTACGTACTCCATTGTTACATCACCAACATACACCAACAATGTTCTTACGGGAGGTAAGACGTACACATTGGTTGCCACTGCGCTTACCAATAGTGCCACTACCAGTGGGTACGATCAAAACATTACAACAAGCTCCACTGACAAAAATGCAACGATGAATCTTATCATCCCTACGGGATGTACGCTGGATGCAAATTTAACTTACTTAGATTTATCTTTTAGTAGTGGAACAGCAACCAATACAACGTTTCTTTATAAAAATGTGGGAGACATTAACGTTACGATATTGGACAACAATTGGACAGCAGTTGATCAAAATACGAATAATGATTGTATAGCTGACAGCAATACATCTACGGCGAATAGCGATGGTAAAGTTGGGTGTCTCGTACGAAATTTCACGCTGTTCCATTTTTTACCTAAACGGTTTAAGAATACATTGGCTATTGCAAATTTTAATTCAGGAAATTTTACGTATCTTTCAAATGATAGTGAGATGAATGCTACAGCTTCTCTGACAACAACTGCCATTTTAGAAAATAATACAACAGCAACAAACTATACGGCAAAATGCTATGCCCAAGATATTGATTACACAATCGCGCTTATTACTAATCCGTCAAGTACCATGTGGGGGTCAAATTATGATACGGCAATAAATCGTATCTATTTTATAGGAAGTAGTACATCTCATTCAGACGCTAACGCAACTGGAGAAGCCAGTTTTAGCTCATCAGAGGGCAATTTTACCAGTGGTAGTGCAACGGTAACAATGTTCTTTAATTTTGACCGCAATAGCACATTGCCTGACCAACCGTTTACCATTGGAAAAACAGATTTTAATATTACTAGTCTTATTGACAGTAATAACACTAGTGGCACGGACTTTAATCGAACAGATGCAAACACGACATCGCTATTTTACTATGGACGCGCTTTTGCACCGGATTATACGTTTGTCACCAATCCCGGAACAGCCCAAATTTATTACGAAGTCTATTGTAAAGATTGCAATTCAAGCTATCGAACGACTATGGGAATTGATGGGAATGAAAGCGTTAAAGCTATTAATTGGTATCAAAATACTAATCATACACCTAGCACCATGGGAACAATCGCACCTGTACCAGTAACAACATCTAAATTTTCATCGTATACTACCAATAACACAGTCAATCCATCAACTATGACACTTACAGCTACCGGCGTACCATTAACAGACAAGATTAATCTCAATCCGGATACATGGTTACAATACTATCCTACCTATTACACTGTTACTTTTACAAGTTCAGGCAATTGGGCAGGAGCAGGAACTGTTAAAAACTCATCAGACGACACAAATAAAACAGGTGCAACGACAGATACCACCATTAAAAGCGGCGCACACATCCAAAAAAGGTTGAACTGGTAATGCGCTCAGCAATGTCAATGATAGAACTGGTTTTTGCCATCATCATTATGGGTATTGTTGTGATGAGCTTACCACTTATTTTGATGCAAACACAAAGTGGAAGTGCACTTGCTTTGGAACAAGAGACTATTTTAGCAATTAAAACAAGGCTAACATTTATTCTTTCGCATGAATGGGATACCAACTCTTACGATTCGAACGTAAGTATGTCGCGCGTTTTGGATACCAACGCTTCCACAAGTGCGGATTCTGCTTTTTATGTTAACGACACTAATAGTACTAGACGCAGTGGACATGTTAAAGCAGACGAACGACGAAGGCTTCGAGATGATCGAAAAGCACCAACACCAGACGGAGGCACTCATTGGCAAGCTTCTTCCGGAACAGATATTGACGATTTTGATGATAACACGACTACTGCAACGGTTATTGCTACTGATATGGATTATATTTTTGATCTTAATTTATCTTCAACCGTTAACTATATAACAGATTCTCTTACTTCCGGAAATTATAATAGTAGTCAAACGATTGTTTTTACTTTTAATACTAGCAGCACTCCATCCAATGCTACGAATATCAAAATGATTAGTGTCGCATCTTCTATTAATGATCATACTATTACTCTTCGTGCTTTTGCAACAAATATCGGGGAAAGTGGCATTTTAAAAAGGAGCTCATGGTGAAAAAACGCTCCGCATTTACGATGATAGAACTTGTAATGGTTATCGTTATTTTAGGCATTGTGGCGAGTATTGGAGCCGAAATTATTGCTTCTTTATACAGTAACTACCTTCGTATACGTACAATTAATCGGCTTGAGGCTCAAACAGAAATTACTTTGGAGCAAATTGCCAAAAGGCTTCAGTATCGTATTAAAGATAGTACTATTGCTCGTAAAACTGGAAATTATTTAGCTCTGTCAAGTTCATCAGTCGATGATACATATTCAGTTTTAGAATGGATCGGATATAGCAATGAAAGCTTACTCGCATCTCCTCCGGGATGGAGCGGTTTTATTGATTTAAATAGCAGTGGCACAAGTAGCACCGCCAAAACCCTCAGCTCACCTGAAAGCAATTTAACCTTTGCCTCAAATACTATCGACGCATTAACCTACGATGCTCTTGATCTGACTGCTGGAAAAGAGGCTGCATTGATTTTTAAAGTCTCGTATGATGCTGCAGACTTTGGTTGGGGAGCAACGGCTAATAGTGAAGGCACTGCCACTATAAAGGTCTATGAAAACAATAGCACTTCATTTAAAATCACAAGTTCAACACTTCCAAGCGAGATCTACGAGCAATACTATTTAGCCCATACAGCTTATGCTATTACTCCAAGTAATACAAGTTCCACTGATTTCAATCTAACGTTGTATTATAATTATCAACCGTGGCTTAATCAATTTTATACGGCTGGAACTTCCCAAGTATTAGCCGAACATGTTAGTCTTTTTCGCTTTCGTCAAGATCAGTCCATTATCCATCTAAAGCTTTGTTTGCATGATGCTAATCAAACAGGGCTCGATAACTACGTCGTAGTATGTAAAGAGAAGGTGGTATATTAATGCGTCGAGGATTTAGCTTGATAACTGCTGTTGTTTTTATTGTATTGGTCGCATCTATTGCCGCAATTTCACTCTCTTTTTCAAGTTTTTCAGTCAAACAAACAAGTGATATTTACTTGAAAGAACAAGCAGAACTTTTAGTGCAAAGTGCAACTGAATACGCATTACTCGCTATTAGCGGTCATACTATTAATACAGCTAACGGTTGTTTGAATTATATTAATGCACAATATCCAAGCTCCGGAACAAGTGCTTTATTTGATATTAATATTTCTATAAGTTATTTAGGTTTAAACCTCCCTAGCGGTTGCTTATTACCAAACGGGAGTACGACTAGTTCAGTAACAAGTAATATAGATACAAACGATTCCAATATTACCGTTATAATCGACACGGTTGTATCAACCAACACCGACAACAACATCTCCACAGAACCCATTCGCTTGCATCGCCGCACGATTCAAAAGCCGTAATTTCAGCTCAAAAACTCCTTTTCATTTAAGGTTGCATTTGTTATACTGACCTCATAAACCCGCACCGTGCGGGAAGGAAAAGGAGACAAGATGAACACGAGTATCGTAGGTAAACAATTTGATTTGACCGAGCCGATTAAGGCTTATATCGAAGGAGCGGTTGATGCTCTTGGCAAATACAATTTGGATATTATCTCCGTGCGTACGGTGATCGCAGCCGATGAAAAAAACGGTAAAAAAGGCTTTAACGTTGAATTTGCGATCAACATGGCACATAAAAATACGATCGTTATCCAACAAAAAGACAAAGACGTTTATGCGGCGGTCGATCTTGCGATTGAGCGCGCTAAAAAAGTGCTTCGTCGCCATCACGATAAAATTATTACTAACTCTAAAGCCACGGAAGATGCACCTCTCGTGATCGAAAATCAAGAAGGAAGCGACGACGAAATCGTTCCGATGCGTTTAGACAGCTACAAACCGATTGAGGTAGAAGACGCTATGAACGAGCTTAAAGCTTCCGATAAACAATTCCTCGTTTTCCACGATATGGAAGACAAATTCCGCGTGATGTATAAAAAAACCGACGGACGATTCGGTCTTTATTAACCTCTAGACCCAAGCCGAGACTTGCTCGGCTTGGACTTTTTTATCTTTTTTCGAGTTTTTTTAAGGTTGCATCGCCAATCGGTTTTGCGCCTCTTTCAAGATCGCTTCATCGCTTCCCATCTCAAACCACACCAACTTCTTACCGCTTTGAATCACGCCTTCTACCACGTCGCCGCCTTGACGATACGCTAAGTCTAACTCGGCAATCTCAAAACCGTCCAACGTACGGCTGAATTTTTCCAAGCGTTCGTTTTGCGGCGTATTGGTATATAAAAAGCAATACCCTTTAAGCCCGTTACGGCTCACGCGACCTCGTAGCTGATGCAAACTTGCCAGCCCTAAACGCTCGGCACCGACGATCACGATAGTCGAAAGCCTCGGAAGCGAAATGCCCACTTCCACGACGGTCGTCGAGATGAGCAAATTGCCCTCTTCTTTAAACGTTTTTAAAATACTCTCTTTGTGCTTGTCCTTTCCGTGCGTGACAAAAACGCCCTCGAAGTGTTTTTCCCAAAAACCGCGCCCTTCGTCGATCGACTGATAGTGGATCGCTTCGCTCTCTTCCACCAGCGGATAGACGATAATGCACTGTCTTTTTGCTTCGATTTCGCGGCGAATATGCTCCAAAAGCATTTTAAAATTTGCTTTTGCGATCACATACGTCGTGATGTCTTTGGGAAACGGCAAGGTTTTAATAAACGAAAAATCGACCAACGACGATTGTATCATACTGAGCGTTCGGGGAATCGGCGTTGCCGAAAACTGTAAATAATGCGGATACCACGTCCCTTTGGAAGAGACTAAAGCCGAAAGCAAGGCTCGTTGTTTGGTACCGAAACGGTGCTGTTCATCGACCATCACCAATGCGCACCTCGGCAGTTCTTTATACAAAAGCGCATGCGTACCGACTAAAAAGTCAAACTGCGCCAAATCTTCTTTCGTATTGGACTCTTGCGTGACCAAAAGTGTCTTGACATGTAAGGGTAAAAAACGCTTTGCCTCCTCAAACAATTGCGTCGCCAAGACGCTTGTCGGTGCCATTAAAACGGTCTTTTGCGGGTATGCCATCATCACGGACGCCAAAATGACCATCGTCTTACCGCAACCGACGTCGCCCATAATAACGCGTTTGGCGGCATTTTCACTTTGAAAATCGCGTTTAATCTCCGCAATGACTTTTTGCTGATCGTGCGTTAAACGAAAAGGCAAAGTTGCGATAAACGCTTTTTCGTCGCCGACCAGTTTTACACACGAAGGAAAGGTCGTTTTTTTGGCGGAAAGCTTTTGAAGATAATTGAAAATTTCGACAAATTTGAGGCAGGAAATCGTCTCATGCGTATAAGCGTTCGAAAATGCCGCCGCTTCTTGAGGCGTAGGAAAATGCAGGCTTAAAAGCGTTTGCGCCTCTTTGACATGTAAGCCTTCTTCGAGCAAGGTTTTTTCACTGACGTAACGCGCCATCAAGGTGCTCACGGTTTTACTTTGAAGCGGCGTTTTATACTTACATGTCAGTGTATTGACCTGTGTAACGACTTGCGGTTGTATCATCTGCCATCTTCCGCCGTTGTAACTCAACTTGCCGCTGACGAAGAGTTCTCCCCCTCGCTTGAACACCGCTTTATGATAAGGCTTAAGCGCAAAAATGACACCCTCAAAATGCATCTGCCACGCTTCGCAAAAAAAACGAATCTGAAGCACTTTGGGCGTTTGCGTAAGAGCCGTTATTTTCACGAAGACGGTATTGACGCGATCCAGCAGAGGCGAAGGAGAAAGATAGGTATTTTCATAGGCAGAGGGAAGCAGAAGCGCTAAATCTAAAAGCGTTCCTACTCCTAATTTTTTGAAACGTTCCTTATCGAGAGGATCGCATTCAATGTTTTTCACGTTTGGTTACGACCGAAAAGCTTAACGCGGTAATTTCGTCATGTTTCTTGATAAACGCGTTTAACTCGGGAAGCGTCAATTTTTCTATTTTTTCGAGCTGTTGATTGGAGTGTCCTTGCTCGTAACCGTTGTAATACTCAAAAAAAGCACGGGAGAGTCTTTGCGAAAGCGTTTCGTTACGAAGCGGCTCGGAACCGAGTAAAAAACGTTTGGCTTGGTCGAGTTCTTCTTGCGTCGCTCCTTGTTCGACAAAACGTTTGATCTCTTGTGCGACGATCTTTTTTGCTTCTTCAAGGTTTTCGTTCTTCGTTTGAAGATGACCGGTAAAACTGCTATGCGATTTGCCGATACTGCTTCTACTGTAACTCGAATATGCCAATCCTCGCTTCACGCGTACCTCTTCCATCAAACGGCTTCCAAAACCGCTCTCGCCCAAAATAAAGCTCGCGACTTTGGCTTTGTACGCTTCCGAATCACCGCTTTTCATGTAAAAAGGCGCCCCGAAATAGATATAAGCCTGCTCGCTCTCTTTGTAGACGATCTGTTCTTTGGCGTCTTTATTCGCGTCAAAATACGGCATCGCCTTGATATGTCCGTGCTTAAACTCGCTTAATACGGGAAGCAGCATCGTTTTAAGCTCCTCAAGCTCGATGTCGCCGCCCGCAACGATAATCAGGTTTTGTAAGCTGACGCGTTCTTTGTAAAACGTTTCAACGTCTTTAAGTTTTAAGGCTTTGATGCTTTTTACTTCTCCGCTATAGGGATGCGCAAAAGGCGTCTCTTTAAAAATCAATTTTTGAAGATTGAGATTGGCGATATAGTCAAAGTCGCTCTCTTTATTGGAGAGCATGCCCAACGTTAAAAGTTTGATTTTTTCGAAACTCTCTTTGGAAAAATTAGGACTTTTGACCAATTTCCCCAACATCTCAAGCGCATAAGGGAACTGCTCTTTGAGCGATGAAACTTCAAATACCAGCGTTTCAACGCCTGCATGCGCATCTAACGAGATCGCGCGGAACTCAAGCTCTTCGGCAAACGCGGTTGCTCCCGTCTCTTTGGTTCCCTCGCCGAGCATCGCCGCTAAAAATTTTGCGATTCCCTCATGCTCTTTATCTTCCATGCTTCCGGCGTTTTGAACCACGATCTGAACGGATGCGATCGGTAAGGTCGTATCTTTTTCAAATACCACGGGAACGGCAACCTCGCCGACTTTGATATGACTAATCTCTTGAGCCACTACTACTCCTTGTAACAAAATCACCAATGCGATTATTAATTTTTTCATGCAAATTTCTCCAAAATCGTATACGCCGTATCCCGTTTGGCGGGAATGGAGCCGATGTCTTTGATGAGCTTGATCATCTCGGCTTGATTCATACGATTAGCCGCACCTGCGGCTTTAACGACGTTTTCTTCCATCATGGTACTGCCCAAATCGTTTGCTCCGAACAGAAGTGCCAACTGACCGATGTAACTGCCTTGCGTTACCCATGAACTTTGAATATTTTTAAAATTATCCAAATACAAGCGACTGACCGCTAAAAGCCGTAAATAACGATTGGAAGACTGTTTTTGGATTTCGGGATGCTCGGCCTTTAACTTCGTATGATCGCTTTGAAAACTCCACATGATAAACGCGCGAAATCCACCCGTTTGATCTTGCAATGCTCGAATTTTATCCCAATGTTCCACAATCTCCTCATCGCTTTCCAGCGTTCCGAACATCATCGTAGCGGTTGTTTTCATACCGATTTCATGCGCGGTTTTGTGAACGTCGAGCCACTGTTGCGCACTCAATTTTTTCGGCGCAACCAAATCGCGCACGCGGTCGCTTAAAATTTCCGCTCCGGCTCCGGGGATACTGAAAAGCCCTTTGGCGTGAAGTCTGGTTAAAACCTCTTTGTAACTCAGCTTGGAAATGCGCGCGATATAATCAATCTCTATTGCCGAAAATCCGTGGATCGTAATACTCGGATAATGCGTAGCTATCCACTCCACCAACGCTTCGTACCAGTCGATTTTTAACGTCGGATGTACGCCGCCTTGAAATAAAATCTGCGTGCCGCCGATAGCGATCAATTCCTCGATTTTCTCTCCGATTTGCTCAAACGAGAGCACGTATGCCTCTTCTTCTTTCGCATGACGGTAAAACGCGCAAAATTTACAATCGACCCAACACACGTTGGTATAATTAATATTGCGATCCACCACAAACGTCGTTATATTTTCGGGGTGCAGCTCCCTCTTTCGCGCCGATGCCATCTGACCTAAAGTATTGAGATCGGCTTCGCGTATTAAACGCAACGCTTCCTCACGACTCATACGTTCCATAAAAATCCTTTTTTAAAAACACCGCGCCGAACAAACCGCTAAGCGGAATGACGCTAAGCCCTATCAAAAATGCTACGGCATCGAATCGGCTCTTATGCACTAAAACCGATAACGTTAAAAATAAAATGCCGTATGTCGCGATACGATACACCGAAAACGCACTCTTATAGCTTAAAGAAAGGTTTTGAAAACTCTCTTTAAAGCCGATTTTAGGCGGTTTTTTCTCTGATTCGAGCGGGTGATCTTGCGTCGTAGCGTCTTCGTTCTCTTTTTCGCTTTCTTCGTCGTCGTCCTCGTAGTAATGCTCAAATTTATCCGGCGGTATCGCTCCTGTCGCCAAACGCGATTGTACCATGCGGTGATACGAATAAAACGACGCAAACGTAATCAACAAAGAACAGGCAAATGCCGCTTGCGTATTTAAAAGCCAGTTACCGCCTTGCATCAACGAGACGGCAAGAACCGCTACGTCCCCCGCAAGGTATGCAAGCAAAAGCTTAATGCTCGTCTTTCTCATCGTCGTCTTTGATATGTCGGTAATTTTGATAACGTACGTCGTCTTTAAGCTCGTCTAGCGAACGAAGGTTCTTTTTGTAGGCTTTGTAAACGTTCAAAATCGCTCCGCTTACGCCCCAAAAAACGCCGAGCCATAAAAGCCACGGCATTTGGAAGTATCGGCTCATCCAAAAGCCGGCTCCCGCACCGAGTGCTACGGCAACGACCATCGAAATGCCTAAAGAGAGCTGTTCGGCTCCCTCGATTAATCTTCCGTATTTCGGTTTTTCGCTCATGCCATCTCTTTAAAAACTTTTTGCGCCGCTTCGATCGTATCGTCGATCATCGCGTCGCTAATCGCCGTCGAAATAAATCCGGTTTCAAACTGTGAGCACGCAAAATAGAACCCCTCCTTCAACATGCCTTGGTGAAATGCCGCAAAACGCTTCGTATCGGACGAAAGCGCATCGGCAAAATTTCTCACGGGCTTATCGTTAAAGAAAAAGCCGAACATAGAGCCGATCGCATCGACTTGCAGTGCGATACCCGCATCACTAGCCGCACTTTTAAGCCCTTCGACCAAGCGTTTGGCTTTGGCTTCCAGCGAAGCGTAAACGACTGCTTCATTTTCGATGAGTTGCTCAAGTGAAGCCAAACCCGCCGCCATCGCGACCGGATTGCCGCTGAGGGTTCCGGCTTGATATACCGGACCTTGCGGCGAAAGGCTATCCATAATCTCGGCACGTCCCGCGAATGCACCGACGGGCATACCGCCGCCGATTACTTTTCCGAACGTCACTAAATCCGGAACGGTACCGTAAATACCTTGCGCTCCTTTTAACGACGCGCGAAACCCGCTCATCACTTCGTCAAAAATTAAAAGCGCGCCGTGCTTTTCGCACAAGGCTTTTAAATCTTCCAAAAATTTCGGATCGGCGGGAACGAATCCCATATTGCCCGCAAGCGGTTCGATGATGACGCACGCGATGTTTTTAGAATGTTTAAAGCACTCTTTAACGCTTTTGATATCGTTGTATTTCGCAAGCAGCGTATGTTTCGTCAAATCGGCGGGAACTCCGGGAGAGCTGGGATTGCCAAACGTCGTCGCGCCGCTGCCGGCTTGGACCAAAAGCGAATCGCTGTGTCCGTGATAACACCCCTCAAATTTGACGATGTCGTCTTTACATGTAAAACCTCTTGCCAAACGAATCGCACTCATAACCGCCTCGGTTCCGCTACTGACAAACCTTACTTTGTCGATTTCGGGAAAAAGCGAACAGATTAAACCGGCGAGTTTGGTTTCCGCTTTGGTCGGTGCTCCGAAACTAAGCCCTTTTTTCACCGCTTTGATGACCGCTTTTTCGATCGTATCGTCGGCATGACCGAAAATAAGCGGTCCCCAACTTTGAACGTAATCGACGTAACGGTTATCGTCCACGTCGATCAAATACGCGCCTTCGCCTTTTTTAATAAATAACGGCGTTCCTCCAACGCTTTGAAACGCCCGAACCGGAGAGTCCACGCCTCCGGGAATGACGCGACACGCTTTCTCGTACGCTTTGACGCTCTTATCCTGATTCATCTTCATTCCTCGTACTCTATTTTTGATTATTTTACTGAAACTTTGCCTATAAACCGCTTTTTACTTTTTCACTTCGCTTGAAACGTAGTAATACAGACTATCGATCTCCTGCCACGTTAAAAAGTAGGTCGGCATGACTTTATGTTGTGTCGTTAAGGCGTGGAAAAAACGCTCTTTACTTAAGTTTGTAATATTTGGAGCTTCTAAAACGACTGTTTTACCTTTGAGCGTATACTGGGAGATAATCGTACCTTCCCCTTTTTCTCCGTGGCATTTATTGCAGCCGATACCTCGAGGATTGGAATAGAGCATTTTGGCATATTCCATTTTCGTGATAAAATCTTCACTCCGAAGCGATACGCCAGATAGCAGTAAAAATATCGTAACCCCAAGCCCCAGTCGCTTCAAAACCCTTTTATCCCTTCTTTTAATAAACTTCTTGCAAAACCCGCTTTACAAGAGGTAAAAGCACCCAAAGGTGCATGAGCACTCAACCGAAGAGAACCCGATGTTAACGTCGTCTTTGAAGCTTTACTTCAAAGGCGTATTCTCAAGCGTTCATACTCTTTTGCAAGAACTTTAATAGTAAGTTTGCTATAGTACCAAAAATGAATTTAAAGGATGTTTGAATGCAAATCCTTGACGGAAAAGCACTGTCGGACCAAATCAAAATTCGCCTCAAAAAAGAGAGCGAAGCACTCGTTGAAAAAGGTATCACTCCCGGACTTGCCGTTATTTTAGTCGGCGACGACGCCGCGAGTCAAACGTACGTTAAAATGAAAGAAAAAGCGTGCGACATCACGGGAATTTACTCCATCATTCACAAAATGCCCTCTTCGATTTCTCAAGAAAAAATTTTGGAAACCATCGCCATGATCAATACCAATCCGAATATTGACGGCGTTTTGGTTCAACTTCCGCTTCCCAAACACATCGATACGACTAAAATTATCGAAGCCATCGAGCCTCGTAAAGACGTCGACGGCTTTCACCCTTTTAACGTCGGACGGTTGGTTGCCGGATTGGAAAGCTTCGTGCCGTGTACGCCCCTTGGCGTTATGCGCCTTTTATCCCACTACGCTATCGATCCTAAAGGATTAAACGCCTGCGTCGTAGGAGCTAGCAATATCGTCGGAAAACCGATGATGAATCTTCTCTTAAACGCAGGAGCAACGGTCGATATTTGCCATATTTTTACCAAAGACCTCAAAGAACATACGAAAAAAGCCGACCTTTTAATCGTCGGAGTGGGTAAACAAAACCTCATTACCGAAGATATGGTCAAAGAAGGCGCGATCGTTGTCGACATCGGCATCAATAAAACCGACGAAGGACGCATCGTCGGCGATGTAGATTTTGAAAACGTTGCACCGAAATGTTCGTATATCACGCCCGTACCCGGAGGCGTAGGCCCGATGACGATCGCGATGCTGCTTGAAAATACCGTTAAAGCCGCACACCATCGCTTGAACGCAAAATAGGAAGATTATGAAAAATTTTATCCATCGCTTTTACCACTTTTCCAACAGTTGGACAGGAACGATCATCATCGTTTTATTCGTTATTTTTTTCGTCGCGCAAGCCTTTGTGATTCCCAGCGGTTCTATGAAAAAAACCCTACTCATCGGCGATCATCTTTTTGTCAAAAAGTTTTCGTACGGCATTCCTACTCCGCATCTTCCGTGGCTGGAGATTCCCGTTTTACCCGATTTTAACGGTAACGGGCATTTGGTTTCTTCAGAAGGTCCAAAGCGCGGCGATATCGTTGTTTTTCGTTATCCCAAAGACCCTAAAATTCATTACGTCAAACGTTGCGTCGCACGCGAGGACGACGAAATTTTATTTCAAGACAAAAACCTTTACGTTCACTTTAGCGAAGGCGACGACTACATTAAAGCGCATTATCCCGCCGATAAAATTAAGACCATTGCCGGAAAACTTTGGGTCAATAACCCGTATAAAGAGCAGTTTCACGGCATTCATTACGACGACGGCATCGATTTGTTCGCGCAAATGGTTTTGCATCTAAAAGCCAATCAATTGGCGATGAAACCGGCACTCGTTGCGGAACTTCCGATGGTTGCGGGCTATAGCAATTTCAACGCTTTTTACGCCAAAGTCGAAAAAGGACACTACTACATGGTCGGAGACAATCGCGACCACTCCAACGACAGTCGTTTCTGGGGCAGCGTTCCTTACAGTCTTATCGTCGGCAAACCGTGGTTTGTCTATTTTTCATGGGACGATGACTATAAAATAAGATGGAACCGTATCGGAAGATCGGTCGATAGCCTCCAATTCGACGAGACGCTTTTCTAATGGATAGCATCAAACTTATCGAAATTGCGGCGATCGTTTTAGCTTTAATGATCGCTATTATCGGTCATGAAATTATGCACGGCTACGTAGCGTACCGCTACGGCGACGATACCGCTAAACATATGGGGAGACTGAGCATCAATCCGTTTGTACATGTCGATTTGGTCGGAACGATCATCGTGCCCGCCGTTTTGTTTTTGAGTAACGCTCCTTTTATGTTCGGCTGGGCAAAACCCGTTCCTATTTATATGCCAAGCGTCATTCGAAACGGCGGCTATAAAGCGGCGATTGCCGTTTCGCTTGCGGGGATTGCTTACAACTTTACGTTGGCGATCCTTGCTTCCGTCGTTTTAAGTCAATTAGGCGATATTAGCGAAGTCAACAGTTACGTCGAATATTTTTGGGTCTATTTTCTCGTACAATCGATGATTTATAACGTCGTCTTGGGTATTTTCAACCTTTATCCTATCCCGCCGCTAGACGGTTCGCATGCGCTAAGCTATTTGGGGCGCATTTTCGGTTGGAATGCCTTGGTACGCTTCTACGAATCTACGGAACGTTACGGCATGATTATTCTCATCGTCTGTATCGCGACACCGCTTTCTTCTTACTTTTTTATGCCGATTCGCGTCGTTTTAAGTTGGCTTTACTAAAGTGCCTCTTTTTTGACCTAACACCGTTTTATTCGGGCTTTGTTAGGTCTGTTTTATAATGCGTGTGCTATAATCGAAACGATTATGTTCTTAAAGGATAGACGTGAAATTTTTTATTGCAACCGACCATGCGGGCGTTGCTATCAAACCGGACGTTATAGCGATGCTCAGAGCGATGGGGCATGAAATCGTCGATCTTGGACCTTTTTCCCAAGAGAGGGTCGATTATCCCGATTTTGCGCACGCATTGTGTACGGAAGTCTTACAAAATCCCCAAACGCAAGGCATTTTGATCTGCGGATCGGGTATCGGTATGAGCTTGGCGGCCAACAAACATGTCGGCATTCGCGCCGCATTGTGCCATGACGCCTATACCGCTCAAATGGCGCGCGCCCATAACGACGCCAATGTTTTGTGTTTCGGACAACGTATCGTAGGACTCGGCGTGATCGAGTCGATGCTCCACGCATGGTGCGCTACCTCTTTTGAAGGAGGCAGGCATGCGCAAAGAGTTGAAAAGATCGAGTTGACACATGGCGTTTGAATGGGTTTTGACAACGGCGCTTTTTTCGGTTTGTCTTTACTTGCTCGTCATGGTGTTTTACTACAAAACCCTGCTTCGCAAAGAAAAACGCGGCAATATCGTGATTAAACAAACCCTCAACGATGCCGAAGTCGTCATCCGCAAATACCAAGTCCAGCTTCAACGCTCTTTGGGCAATATCGATATTTTAAGCGATGAGCTCAAAAAGGTGAAAAACGATCTCAAATCCTTACGAACCCGTAACAGTCAATACCGTATGGAAGGCGATAAGCTTCGCCAACATATCAAAGAGCTAGAGGGCAAAATCGAGGCGTTGTTGTAACTACGCTACGTCGGTCGATTTGCTTTGTATCTCAATTTAAAAAATTCTATAAAGGCCGTTGATGCATCTTTTAAACGAGAACGATAAAACATTTCTTCTTCAGTCCATCCGCGAAATCGAGGATTTCCCCAAACCCGGTATTAAATCTAAAGACATTACGACGCTTTTAGGCGATACGAACGCTTTTAATCTCCTTATGGATCATCTTGCCAGTCGATACGAAAACCAAAAAATCGACTACATCGCCGGCATCGAAAGCCGAGGCTTCATTTTCGGTGCGGCGTTAGCGGCACGCCTTCGCACGCGTTTCGTTCCGATTCGAAAACCGGGCAAACTTCCCTATACCACGATTAGCGAAAAGTACTCGTTAGAGTACGGCGTGGACGAAGTTTCGATTCACATTGACGCTTTTAGCGGCGTTGCCCATCCACGTGTCTTACTGATTGATGATTTGATCGCTACCGGAGGCACGGCAACCGCCGCGGTCAAACTGATTACCAAAGCAGGGGCAACTTGCGTCGAAGCATGTTTTGTAATGAACTTGACGTTTTTACAAGGCGATTTGGACATTAAGAAAATGACCTCCGTCTATTCCGTGTTGGAGGTATGACATGTACATTCCACGCGCTTCAAAATTTGATCCGGACGCAAACGGACACTTCGGGATTTTCGGAGGACGCTACGTTCCCGAAACCTTAATGCCTATTTTAATCGATTTGGAGAAAGAGTATCGCAAACTTCGCTTCGACGAACACTTTTGGACGGAAGTCAACCACTGTCTGAACGAATACGTCGGACGTCCTTCCGCACTCTTTTTTGCCAAAAATATTTCGCATGAACTGGGGGCAAAAATTTACCTTAAGCGTGAAGACCTCAATCATACGGGCGCGCACAAGATCAATAATACCGTGGCACAAGGCTTGATTGCGAAGAAGATGGGCAAAAAGCGCGTTATCGCCGAAACGGGTGCCGGACAACACGGCGTTGCTACGGCGACGATTGCGGCACTTTTAGGCTTGGAATGCGAAGTTTTTATGGGAGAGAAAGACGTTGAACGCCAAGAACTAAACGTCTTTCGTATGAAGCTTTTGGGTGCTAAAGTCCACAGCGTCAAAAGCGGAAGCCGTACGCTTAAAGATGCAATGAACGAAGCCATTCGCTATTGGGTGACGCATGCGCGCGATACGTTTTATATTATCGGCACCGTCGCAGGTCCGCATCCGTACCCGATGATGGTACGCGACTTTCAAGCGATCATCGGTTACGAAGCCAAAGCGCAAATTTTGGTCAAAGAAAAAAGCCTCCCCGATTACGTCATTGCCTGTATCGGCGGAGGAAGTAACGCTATGGGCATTTTCAGCCACTTTTTAGGCGAAGAAGGCGTGAAATGCATCGGTATCGAAGCCGGAGGTTTGGGTATCGAAACCGATAAACACGGTTGTTCGCTTGCCAAAGGAAGCCCCGGCGTGCTTCACGGACAGATGAGTTATCTGTTACAAGACGACGACGGACAGATTTTAGAGGCGCATTCGATCTCCGCCGGCTTAGACTATCCCGGTATCGGGCCTGAGCATGCCTACCTCAAAGAACAAGGTGCGGCGATTTATGAAAACATTACCGATCAAGAGGCACTAGACGCTTTTGTCTGGCTATCGCGCAAAGAGGGAATTATTCCGGCATTTGAGAGCGCGCATGCCATTGCCTATTTGAAAAAAATCCCTAAAGATGAGATTAAAAACAAGATCGTTATCGTCAATCTTTCCGGTCGCGGCGATAAAGACATGGTGCAAGCCAAATCGATTTTGAATATAGGATAAGGGCATGATACATACGATCGGAAAACATACCGGAAAGCTTTTTACGCTTCTTATGGTCGTAGCCCTTGTAACCTTAGCTTACGTGCTTTATCAAGCACCGGCGGAGGGGCTAGAGAATAAGTTTATCTATTTGATGAAAGCCTACGGATACATTATCCTTTTTGTATGGAGTATGTTGGAGGGAGAAAGCGGCCTGATTATGGCGGGGCTTTTGTCCCATACGGGCGATATGAATCTTTTTATCGCGATTTTCGTTGCGGGACTCGGCGGTTTTGCCGGAGATCAGGTCTATTTTTACATCGGTCGTTTTAATAAAAAATACGTCCATATGAAACTCAAAGGTCAACGTCGAAAGTTGGCACTTGCGCATCTTTTACTCAAAAAATACGGCTGGCCGATTATCTTCGCACAACGTTACATGTACGGATTGCGTACGATTATTCCGATCTCAATCGGCTTAACGCGTTACGATGCCAAAACCTTTGCGTTTATCAACCTGATGTCGGCATGGTGTTGGGGCGCATTTACGATTTTACCCGCTTGGTATTTCGGCGACGAAATTTTGATCGTCATACACTGGGCAAAAGAGCATTGGTATTTTGCGCTTCCTCTTGCCGGACTGATCGGCGGAAGTATCTACTACTATTTTCATAAAATGACGGATAAAACTTTTAAGGAAAGACATGCACGTTAATATTCTTAACCAAAAATTATTTGATTCGACAAGCGACGTTAAAATCGTTTTCGTCGTTGCAAAAGCATTTGAACATCGATGGATTCGCGATAAAGAGAGTTTTGAACTTTTAGGATTCAAAGGCGAAAGCGAAGAGACGCTCTTCGTTGCCGCTTCTCGGATTCTTTACGTCGGTTGCGACAGTTTAGATGCCGAAGATATTCGTTTGAGTGCGGCAAAAGCGTTGGAAGCCTTGAAAAAAACCAACGTCAAAACCGTCTCTATCGGAACGTATTCTTCCGATTGCCCCGGTATGAACGTCAAAGCCCTTGCCGAGGGATTGATGCTTGGAAGCTATGTTTTCGATCAGTATAAAAGCAAAAAAGAGTCCTCGACCTTAGAAAGCGTTTTTATATGCCTCGAAGATTATTCGCGTACCGACGTCTCCCTAGAGACGGCAAGCAAAGCACTGAAAGAAGGAACGCTTATCGCCGAAGCGACGAACTTTGCCAAAGCGATCGTCAACACGACGCCTTTTGACATGACGCCTATCGCTTTAGCGAAGCTTGCGCAAACGCTCACATCGCTTCCGAACGTGACATGTAAGGTTATGGACGAGACTTTTTTGAAAGAACAAGGCATGAACGCCTTTTTAGCGGTCAATCGCGCAAGCGTCCATCCGCCGCGTTTGATCCACCTAACGTATATGCCCAAAGCACCTAAAAAACGTTTGGTTTACGTCGGTAAAGGACTAACGTACGATAGCGGCGGACTAAGCTTAAAGCCCAGCGAGCATATGGTGACGATGAAAGCCGATAAAAGCGGCGGTGCGGCGGTGATGTCGATTTTGAAAGCGGCAGCGGAACTCGAATTGCCGTTTGAAGTGCACGCAATTATCGGAGCAACCGAAAATATGATCGGAGGCGACGCCTATAAACCCGACGACGTTTTGGTCGCTAAAAACGGTAAAACCATCGAAGTTCGCAACACCGATGCCGAAGGACGTTTGGTTTTGGCAGATTGTTTGTGTTACGCACAAGAACTCAAACCCGATCTTTTGGTCGATATGGCAACCCTCACGGGTGCTTGCGTCGTAGCGTTGGGCGAATACACGACCGGTATCATGGGACACGATAGCACCCTTAAACACTCCATGCAAAAAGCCGCCGATAAAAGCGGCGAACTCAGCGGTATGCTTCCCTTTAACAAATACCTCAAGAAGCTTTTGAAAAGTTCGGTTGCCGACATGTCAAACATCAGCTCTAGCCGTTACGGCGGTGCGATTACCGCGGGATTGTTTTTAGACAACTTTATCGAAGAGGCGTATAAAGACAAATGGCTTCATTTGGATATTGCGGGGCCTGCGTATTTGGAAAAAGCGTGGGGCTATAACCAATCGGGTGCAACGGGTGCGGGCGTGCGAATGAATCTCTATTGGATGCTTGAAGAAGCTAAAAAATAGTACCGCAGATGAAACCTAAACTCATCTTAATCGGGGCTTCCACCGGAGGTCCCGGACATCTGAAAAAGATTTTATCCTCGCTTCCCTCCTCTTTTAACGGCATTGTTTTAATCGCGCAACATATGAACAGTACGTTTATTCCGAGTTTTATCAATCAATTTCAAACGGAACTCGCTTTTCCCGTACACACGCTAGACGCGCGTACGCTTTTAACGAACGGGCATATTTACATCTGTGCCGGACACGCCCGCGTTAAAAGTGAATCCAATGCCAATACCCTAAGAGCCGAACCGGTCGAACAAGGCGATACGCCGTACAATCCGAGCATCGATACGCTTTTTCTTTCAGCCCTTTCGTGCGTCGATGATGCCGATATTTTAGCGGTTTTATTGACCGGTATCGGGCATGACGGCGCGTTTGGCTTGAGCGAACTGCAAAAAAAAGGGGCACGCTGTATCGCCGAGAGCGAAAAAACCGCGATCGTTTACGGTATGCCTAAACGTGCGGTGGAGATCAACCCGCAAATTAGTTCTAAGCCTTTAGACGATATTATCGTCTCGATCAATCAATTCGGAGCACCGTAATGTTCTTCTGGAATCGAAAACAAGAGCCGACCTCGCCGCAAACGCTTTCTAAAGAGCCTGAAGTTTTCAACGCCCTCGGATTAAACGATGTATTGCACTACATTAAACGAGAAATAGGCGTCGATCTTTTTGCCAAAAACAGTATTATCGAAACGAAGTTGCGTCTTTTTTGCGAACGAAAAGAGATTTACAGCTTTCGCAAACTTTTCGAAACGCTTCAACACGATAAGGAATTACGCCAAGAGTTGATCGATTTGGTCACGGTCAACGAAACCTATTTTTACCGTGAAGAGAGCCAGCTTGAGTTGGCGATTACCTTTGCATTGCGGATTCCGCATGTTAAAATTTTATGCGCACCTTGCGCCTCAGGAGAAGAAGTCTATTCGCTTTCGATGATGTTGCAAGAAAAAGGTCGCATGCCCAATGATTTTAGCATCACGGGAATCGACATTAACTCCGAAGCGATCGATAAAGCCAAGAATGCCTCGTTTTCGGAACGTTCGTTGCACAAACTCGACGAGCGGCTCAAAGAGCGTTATTTCATCAAAGACGAGCGTTCTTATAAAGTCAAATCGACCTATTTTACTTCGGTCGATTTTAAGAAGGTCAATATCTTCGAGCATGACTTTTTAGCACTCGGAAGTTTCGACATTATCTTTTCGCGCAATATGCTCATCTATTTCGACGACGACTTCCGTCTCAAAACGATCGAGCGTTTCGCGTCGCTTTTGAAGAGTGAAGGCAAGCTCTTTTTAGGACATGCCGATATTATTCCCGAAAACCGATTTTTCACCAAATATACCGAAAATAGGCTTTCGTACTACGTTAAAAAAGGCTAAGCTCCTTTTTTAACGCTCTTTTACCAAGCGACTGATCGCTTTAAACTCGGGGTGTTCCGCCGTGCTTAAGAGTTCAAAGAGGATCGACTCGACGGTCGCAAGGAAAATTCCTTCTTGTTCCATACGCCGCAAAGCCGTCTCACAATCGTACCCGTAACGAGAGCCCACCGCATCGGTACACACGATCACGTCTAAGCCTTTTTCTTTCAGATCCAATGCCGTTTGTAAAACGCACACGTGCGCTTCCACTCCGGCGACGATGACGCTTTGCGTTTCATAAGCCTTAAGCGTTTCGTTCACGTTGGGGTTTTGGCAACAGCTAAAACTCTTTTTCTCGTAAACCTCGCCGTCTCCTAAGAGCACTTTCAACGAAGCGATCGTCTCGCCGAGCCCTTGGGTGTATTGTTGGTTGCAAACGATCGGTACCGATAAACATTGCAAGCCTTGAACCAACGTGCACAAGCGTTGTTCGATACGCGAATGTCCTTCAATACGGTAAAAAAGCTTCTCTTGTACGTCTACTAGCATCAAACACGCGGTATTGACCTTCGGTCGCATACGCCCTCCTTCGGTGAACTTTTTAGAATACCCTAAGCCCTCTTTCGTATAATCGTCTTTAGACTTCTTTCATGACCGGCAAGCAAACGTTGAGAGGTAATGAAAGAAACCTAATTCTTTTCACGCATAAGGGATGCTATGAAACCCTCCGTACTCATTCTACCCGGCTACCAAGGCTCCGGTGAAACGCACTGGCAAACGCATTGGGAAAAAGCCAACCCCGATTTTTTTCGCGTCGAACAGCGCGACTGGGAAGAACCGATTGCTTCCGAATGGGCGGAACAACTCGAACAAACGCTCCAAAGATGCGAAAAACCCGTTGTTTTAGTCGCACACAGCATCGCGTGTTTAGTCGTTGCACACTGGGCAAGCAAAGCCCATACGTCGATTAAAGGCGCGTTGATCGTTGCACCGCCTAATCCTGAAGAAGCGATTTTTCCTAAAAGTGCTCAAGGCTTTGCACAAACGCCGATGATGCGTTTTGATTTTCCAAGCATCGTTCTTGCCAGTAGCGACGATCCTTACGCAACGATGGCGTACAGTAGACGCCTCAGCGATGCATGGGGAAGCAAACTGATCGATCTTGGAAAGCGAGGTCACATCAATACCCAAAGCAATCTCGGCGCATGGGAAGAAGGGTATGCGTACCTGCAAAGTCTGCTTCACATGTAAGCATAAAGCCCTTGTTGAAGGGCTTGCTAACACTCTTGGTGACAGCCGCCTTTTTTGCGTTTGACCATCTCGATCTTGTCTTCAAGATTAGGAACCAAGCATAAAAATTCGTAATCCTCTTCGCCGATCACGTCGTACGAATGCGCCACGCCCGCAGGAATAAACAACACGTCGTCCTTTTCGGCGATGAAAAGCTCTTCGCCCAAGCGCACTTGCGCTTTACCTTTTAAAACGTACTGTTCGTGCTCGACTTCGTTGGTATGATAGGGCATATGTCCGCCTTTTTTGATCACGAACTTTCGCATCGCAAAATGGGGTGCGACTTCGGGGGAGATGAGCATCTGCATACTCGCTCCTTCGCCTGATTGAAGCGGCGTGCTGGGGATTTCATTTAAAGCTTTTTTCATCTGCTTGCCTTTACATGTAAGATTAACGTAACTCTAATTTTAACTCTTCCAACCTTGCGATTCGATCTTCCGTACTCGGGTGCGTCGAAAAAAGAGATGCAAACGAGATATTTTTACCCGAAAAAGGGTTCACGATAAACATATGAGCGCTCTCAGGCGTCGCATCGTGCATCGTACTTCGCGCATTGTAACCGGAGAGTTTTGCAAGAGCACTTTGTAGCCATTCGGGATGTCGCGTTATACGCGCCGCACCTTCGTCCGCCATATATTCACGGTTACGGCTGATCGCCATTTGAATGACCGCCGCCGCCAAAGGGAGGATAATCGCTAAGACGATCATCACGATAGGATTGGGTCGATTTTCCCTATCGCCGACTCCAAACATCGCGCCAAATTGCATCATATTGGCGATCATTCCGATCGCTCCGGCAATCGTCGCCGCAATCGTACCGATTAGAATATCGTAGTGGCGAACGTGGCTAAGTTCGTGTGCCAAAACCGCTTCCACTTCTTCATCGTCTAAAAGCTCTAAAAGTCCCTCCGTAACCGCAACGGCGGCATTTTGAGGGTTACGACCCGTCGCAAACGCATTGGGGACGGATTCGGGAATGATGTACACTTTGGGCATCGGCAGAGCGGCTTTTCGTGCCAATCGCTCGACGATAGCATACAGACCGCTTGCTTGTGCGCGCGAAACTTCGACGGCATGGTAATGACGCAGCACCAAGGTATCGGAATAAAAATAACTCACGAAGTTCATAGCACCCGCCAACACGAGCGCAATCAACATACCTTGCGTTCCTCCCATCATACCGCCGACCCATACGAACACTAAGCTCATTAACGTCAATAATACGACGGTTTTGACCGTTTCCATCACGTCACTCCTTCAAAGATAATCGTTTTATTTTACCCAAGATTGGTAAATAGTTTTTACATGTTAAGCGTTGTGCTATAATACGCCATCGTATTGAAGGACTCTAGGTGAAACTACCGTTAGGTTTTGGCAAAAAAGGCTATTTTACGCTCTCTTCCATTCAAGCATCCGCTATTGAGCAAAAAACCAAACGCCGACACGTACGCCTACGCCACACCGCCCGTCTTTTGAGCGACACGGACGAACACGAAACGAACGAAGACGATCCGCCGCCCTTAAGCCCTGATCTGTTACTCCTCATCTCTTCCTACCGTCCAAGACGTTGTAAATGCAGTCGACTTTTTGCTTCACGCGCACACTCTGCCATCAAGCGTGCTCGAAAACGACGTAAATGCAACTGTAATTGCCGCTATTTTAGCTTCCGCCGTACCGGCGTCCATCCACCCTCTTTTCTTTTTACTCCGTCACATTTTTCGCCTTCTGTGCCGTGATCGTTTACGGCTTTATACTTGAATCGTAAAAAGGAAATACATCCATGTCACAAACGTACGTTACGGGTTTTCCTCGCATCGGAGAAAACCGAGAACTCAAATTTGCCCTAGAGGCTTTTTGGGCACGCAAAATACCCTTTAGCGAAGTGCAAACACTCGCAAAATCCCTTCGCGCCAAACACTGGCGTGCGCAAAAAAATTGTGCGATCGACTTTATCGCATGCAACGATTTTAGCTATTACGACCTCATGCTTGACACGAGCGTTCTTTTGGGTGCAATCCCCAAACGCTTTTTAGACATCGAAGATCCGATCAAACGTTATTTTGCTATGGCACGCGGCGACGCGACGCATCAAGCGATGGAGATGACCAAATGGTTTAACACCAATTACCATTACATCGTTCCCGAACTCGAAACGACGACGCGATTTAAACTCGATACGCGTAAAATCGAAGAAGAATATGCCGAAGCGAAAGCATTAGGATTATCGCCTAAGATCAATCTGATCGGACCGATCACGTTTCTAGCCCTCTCCCGTATGCAAGACGCTACCGACGCTTTTGGTTTATTTGACGCGCTTTTAGAGACGTATGAAGAGCTCTTTTCCTTCTTAAGCACGCTTGATGCGACGCTTCTGATCCAATGCGATGAACCGATTTTCGTCAAAACCTTAGAGCCTCGTTACCTCAGTTTACTCAAACGGGCATACGATCGCTTAGGTAAGGTCTCCCCGTCGCTCAAAATCAGCGTCGTGACCTATTTCGATCATGCCAAAGAAGCGGTCGACGTCTTGGTCACAACGCCGATTTGGGCGATCGGTCTGGATTTTGTTTACGGCAAAGAGAACCTTGACGTGCTTTCGCATTTCGGCGACAAATATCTTATTGCAGGGCTTATCGACGGGCGTAACGTTTGGAGAAACGACCTAAATGCTTCGCTTGAGCTCTTAAAACGCATCAGCCAATACCTTCCCAAAGAGCAGATCATCCTCTCCACCTCCTGCTCACTTTTACATGTACCCTATTCGCTTCAAAGCGAAACGAAACTGCCGCTTGAAGTCAAAGAAAAACTTAGCTTTGCCATCGAAAAACTCACGGAATTAGAGTCGTTACGCGCGCATTTCGACGTCGGCGTTTTCGTCAAAAACGATACCCCAGACGCTCAAACGCCTCAAACTTCCCAACGCCCTTTCTTCCCGAAACGCTCCGCATACGCGCAACGCCGTATCGTACAAGAGAAGCAATTAGGTCTCCCTCTTTTGCCCACGACGACGATCGGCTCGTTTCCGCAAACCCAAGAGATTCGATCGTTGCGTGCTTCCTTCAAGAAAGGGGAACTCTCCCAAGAAGCCTATGAAAGCGAACTTCAAAAAGCCATTGAGGCGTGCGTGCGACTTCAAGAAGAGCTAGGACTCGACGTCTTGGTACACGGCGAGTTTGAACGCAACGATATGGTCGAATACTTCGGCGAATTGTTAGAGGGCTTTGCCTTTAGTACACACGGTTGGGTGCAAAGTTACGGTAGCCGTTGCGTTAAACCTCCTTTGCTTTACGGAAGCGTTAAACGAAAAGCGCCGATGACGCTTTCATGGATCACGTATGCGCAAAGCCTAAGCGATAAACCGCTCAAAGGTATGCTCACGGGTCCCGTGACGATTCTCAACTGGTCGTTCGTGCGTAACGACATTCCCAAAAGCGACGTCGCCTACGAAGTCGCACGTGCGATTAGCGATGAGATCGACGATCTGCAACGAAGCGATATTCGTATCATTCAAGTCGACGAAGCGGCATTTAAAGAGGGCTATCCGCTGCGTACCGAAAAGATCAAAGCGTATGAAGATTGGGCGGTCGAGAGTTTTAAAGCGAGCGTTTCCAGCGCATGGGATCAAACGCAAATCCATACGCATATGTGTTACAGCAACTTTAACGACATCATTCACACCATCGAGCGTCTCGATGCGGACGTCATCACCATCGAAACGGCACGCAGCGGCAATACGCTTCTCAAAGTCTTCAAAAACGTGGGCTACAGGGCACAAATCGGACCGGGCGTGTACGACATCCACTCGCCTCGCGTTCCAAGCGTTGAAGAGATCACAACGCAAATCAAAGCGGTACTCGAAGTTTTCCCCAAAGAGCAACTCTGGATCAACCCCGATTGCGGGCTCAAAACCAGAGGCTGGGAAGAGACGAAAGCTGCCCTTAAAAACATGGTCGAAGCGGTCAAAGCGTTTCGATAAAGATCAACCGCAAGGAGAATTTTCTCCTTGCGGTGGTTTTACATGTAAAGCTTTTAAAACGTAACTTCTTCAAAAAGCTCTTTGAGTTTTTGAAGCTCTGATGGAGTTAAAACTGCTAGTTTTTGGATGAAACGATCGTTATCGATGGCTCGTATTTGCGTCACAACAATATCAGAATCTCGCTCTAACTGTTCTCGCTTAACAATGCGCATACGAATGGGTTCGGCATCATCAATCAGTGAGGTGCTCAGTGGAAAAATGATGGTGGTTGGGTACTCGCTTTGGTTCAACTCATCATTTTGAAACACAACGGAGGGTCTTATCTTCCCCATTTCATTATTTTTCTTAATTGGATTGAGGTTCACAAGCCATATATCGCCTTTACAGACCATCACTTAGCGTTCCTTCAACATTTTTATAAAGTGCTTTGTCCGCCTCTTTTGTCTTTTCAACCGCTAAAAGTATGCGTGACTTTTTTTCCGATTCGACATTAGTAGCATAAAATTCTATCGCATCACGTATGACATCGCTTTTTTTCTTGCGCAAGGTTTTTGCAATGCGTTCAAGCTTTAATTCTAGGGCTTCATCAAGCCGTACGGTCGCCGTCATGTCATCTCCTTGTATTTTGTAATACAGTAGTATAGCATACTATTAAAAAATCTTGTCAAATTTTGCTTTTTTGTTAATGTTTGCTCGAATGATGTATAATTAAATATCAATATACACTTTTTTATAATTAGGGTCACTTATGAACGAGAAATTACAAGTTAGTGTGCAAGAGTTATTAAAACTTAAAGAAAGTTGCCTAGAAGCAATCGTTCCTATTTTTGACAATAACTTTCTCAGAAGTGTCAATGAACTTTTTGAAAAAATTAATACAATAGATTTTTCTACCTTAGATAATTCAGAGGCATCAATCATCCTTGCAAAGATAAATGCTTTTAATAGTGCTACTGATAAATTTATTACGTACCCACAATTAATAGGAGAACAAGAAAAATTCAAGGCAATAAAAGAATCTTTATTAGTTGCTTTAAATGAACTTGAAAGTAAGCCAGAAAATGCTCATTTAAGTTTAAATGATATTGTCTTAGAAAAAGCTCCAGATTATAATCTTCTTGAACAATCTATCAAAGCGTTATCTGCCAAAATAGAAGAAGAAACGCAAACAAGAACTAATGATTTCAAATATTATCAGATTGGATTAACTAAATTAGAAAAAAAATTAGAAGATTTAGCACCTATCGAAACCCTTACAACAGACGCAACAACAACTTTAAACCTTGCAAAAGAAGCTTTGGATAAAGCGCAAAAAACAAAAACCATAGAGTTTTCGGATACATTATCCCAAGAATATAAAAGATTAGAGAGTAAATACTTTAGGACTGGTATTGTTTGGCAAGCCTTAGCCATTGCATCATTTATTGGTATTTTTTGTGTTCTGTACTATCATAAGATTTGTTTACTAGTGCCGAGTGATGAAATGGAAAAGATTTTCCATGATGGTTTGGTGAATTCAATTTATGCACTAAGCCCTATTTTCTCTAAAATTGGTCTCATTGCTTTTTTTGCTACAGTTTCAGGTGTTTGTTTGAAAATATATTTTCAATATAAACGACTTTCTCAAGAGTACAGACAAAAATCGCTCCTTGCTAAAAATCTTTTGACGGGGCATGATGTATTAAAACCTTATATAGGCGATAAAATTGATACGGCATTTATTTTACCAACGATTGAAAAAATGCTAGAAGACCCTCTTTCAAAAGTTTACTCCAAACAAGAATCCCATGAAAATACACTTGGGCTTGCTGAGAAAGTGCTTGAACTGACAAAAAAAGGGAAAGAGTTAGGGTCTGCAGCTAAAGATTAATCTTTACATGTAAAGGTTAAAATGTTTCCTAAACGCTTACACCTTCTCGATATTCTGCAACTTCACATACATCATCGCCGTCATTACCGCATCGTTGAGCGCATCGTGTTTTCCGAAGATGGGGAGTCCTAGCTCTTGCATCATCACGTCAAAGCGTAGGTCGATGACGCCATCGGGGATAAATTTGATCTTTTTGTCGTGGTAGATGCCTGAGACTTCGATTTGGGGGTTTGGGAGGGTGATGCCAAGGAGGGGTTTGATGTATTTAGTGACCATTTTAACATCAAATTCAACATAATAGCCGACCAGCGGGCGTGCGCCGATGAAGTGCAAAAACTGCTCTATCGCCACGGTGGGATCACACCCGTTTTGGAGGTCAATGTTGCGAATTTGGTGGATTTTGATGCTCGTCTCGCTAATCTCACGGCTGGGTTTAACGAAAAGCTCAAACTTTTGCGATGTTAAAATTTTATTTTCTTTGACGATCACCGCACCGATGGAGAGAATCTCGTCTTTTTTAGGGTTAAGCCCCGTCGTTTCGGTATCGAAAACCACGACTTCGTCCAAAGGGGGCGCGTCGAACAAAAACCGATACCGCTCGTCTTTGAGCTTTTGAGCGTTACGATAACGCAGCCATTTTTCCCACATGTTAACTCACCAACGACAATTTAAAATGGTGCGTCAAAAACTTTTTAAAGGTATTGACGATCTTGAAACTGTCTTTTAAAAGTTCGAGTTCGAGTTGATTGAGCTTTTCAATGCGAATCAAATTGTCAGAAGGCGCATCATCGCCTCGCTCCAAACGCTCTTTCAAACGCAAGCTTAAAAAAGTATCTAAAGCTTCGATGAGGGTTGAGGCAAAATTGGCGTCGAAAACCTCTTCTTTGGCAAGTTTTTTAATGCGCGTCACGGTATCGGTCGCTTCGATTTTGTACTCCAACGCCAAACTGCGAACCCCGTGAACGATCGGGAAAATACCTCCTTTTTTGACGTCGATGCGGTTATCTTCGGCAATTAGATGCGCGAAGATACCGATAGGCGTTTCAAACGCTACCGCCGGTTTAGCAAAATTGGCTAAAAGCGGGCTTTGTCCTTCAACGCCTTCATAGAGTTTGCGTTTCAAGTGCGCCAGCAAACGACGCTCACCCGCAACGGCGATACTGTCGACGAAAATCGCCATATTCATGACGTCTTCCATATTCGGCGCGTCAAGCCACCGCACGATCTCTTTTTCGTATTCGCCTAAAGATTTACGCCAATACGGATTGGAAACCATGATATTTCCCTCGCATTTAGGAAATCCAAAATCGATCAAAACTTCGTTAAACCGCTGCATGTAAGGCACAAATGCTTCCGCATCCTCTTTTTCGGCAATGATGAGTGCGTTGTCCTGATCGGTTTTGAGCATCTGCTCTTTTCGACCTTCGCTTCCCATCACGATCAAACACGCCTTCTGCGCCAAAGCTTCCGGCACGATCATATGGTAGAGCTTTTCATAGATTTTTTCATGAATTTCCGAAATCAATTTGGCGATATAATCGACTTTCGTACCTTTAGCGTGAAGTTTTTTGACAATACTCGTTACGTCCAAACTCGCTTGTTTCAGCTCTTCAAAAGTTGTCGCCTTGCGGATTTGTACCGCAACCAAATAGCTGTGATTGGCAAAATAGCTCAGTAAATCCAACTGCTCCAAAATCCCGACGATCTCGCCGTTTTTAGTCACGACGAGCCGTTTAATCGAATGTTTGGTAAACATTAAAAGCGCGTTAAAGAGATAATCGTCCGCCTCAATCGTAATCATCGGAAAAAGCGCAATCGGTCCGATGCTTGCTTCTTTGTCGTATCCTTCAAAAAGCACGTGCCGTCTGATGACGCTATCGGTCACGATGCCGTACCCTTGCGCGCTTCGCACGACGATGCAACTGCTTTTTTTGGCTTCCATTTGGCGTAAAGCATTCATAATCGCGCACTCCGTTTCAACGACGGTGGGTTCGTGTAGATAGCTGTCGTGCACGCGCGCCATCATAAAACCGGAGAGCTCGGTCGTATACTCTTTTTGCTTAGCGGATTGTATTTTGTTAGCAAGACCTTGAATGTAATAGGCTTTAAACGCGGCGTTGCTGTCCAAAAGTGCTAAAAAATCCTCTTTTTTCAACTCGTAGCAAATCAGCTCTTCCAAAACCTTAAAATGGCTCTCGCTTTTGCCGTAGATCAAGGCGTCCGCATCGAACGAGCTGGATTTGCCGTAAACTTTGACCAACTCCTCTTCTTGGTATTCGCCGACTTCGCCTTTGATAACGACGTATAAAAATTCGGCATTGAGCGAGGGCGAGAGCAAAAGCGTCTCTTTTTTGTAGTAAGCGATGTTCACCGAAGCGATGACGCCGGACATCTCTTTTTTGCTTAAAAGCCCAAACGGATAGATCGAGCGTAAAAACGCTTCCAAATCGTACATACTCATCTTCACGCCTTTACATGTCAAAATAGGTGTTCGTCGTCTTGCAAATCCATTTTGCAGTAACGTGATTGTAACGTGAAGAGGAGCAAAAGGCTCTTACATGTAGGCTCTTTTTAGATGCTTCTTAGCGAAATGTGGCATAATTGCACACAAAAAAAGGAACACGCGTGCACCCTGTTTTAGAAAAATTTTTAGCCGGCATTAGGGCGTTGTATCAACTCGACCCTAAAAACCTGCCTCAAGAAGTCGTTGCTATTTTAGTGAAAATGAGTCCCGAAGAGCTGTTTAAAACCTGTACGCAGTTTGCCGTCTTATGGCACAATATTCCGACCAAAGATTCCGCGTTGAGCCTCTCGGGAGAAGAGATGCAAACTTTAGCGGAGCAGTACCTTCAAGCATTGATCGCACGCGTGAAGGAAAGCCGCTAAACGATTACGAGATTTCGGTGCTACGCTACGCGCCGCACGCTTGAAATTTTTCGGCTAAACGTTCATAAGGAATTTTACGCCCGATAACGACCAAAAGCGAAGTCGCCTCTTCCTCGCCCCATTCCGAGCCGTAGTCAAAACCGACGACTTTGTGTACGCCTTGGACGATTAAACGCTTGGGTTCGTCTTGAATCGCCAAAACGCCTTTGTATCGTAACATGTCATTGCCCCATTCTTCGATCAAAGCTTCCATAAATGCACCGATACGCGTCAAGTCGAGCTTCTCGGCACGAAACACGTACGACTCGATGTCGTCGTTAAACGAGCGTGTCGGTTTGGAAGCACTAAACGATTTGAAACGAATATTTTGAGCGTCTTTGACTTCGTAAACGCCTTGGTTGATTTTAAGCGCGTCGCTTAACTCAAACGCGCCGATACCGATCCAAACTTCTTTGGGTAAAACGCCTCGGTAAGCCTCGAAAATCTCCGCTTTTGAATTGATAGACGCCAAACGTTCCAAAACGCTCTGTTTTTGAGCCTCGTCGACACAATCGGCTTTGGTTAAGATAATGCGATCGGCAAAACCGATTTGCGAAGCGCATACGCGATGCTCGTCAAGCTGTTTGAGACAATGAATCGCATCGACAAGCGTAATGACCGCATCCAAACGAATACGTTCGCGAATCGTCTCGTCCACGAAAAACGTCTGAATAATCGGTGCGGGGTCCGCCAAGCCCGTCGTTTCTAAGATTAAACGATCGGCTTGAAAGAGTCCTTGATCCATTTTATCCAATATCCCTTTTAACGCTTCGGTCAATTCGCCGCGAATCGAACAACAGACGCATCCGTTGCTTAGTTCCACGATCTCGACGTCGGGACTACTTTTTAACAACGCTCCGTCGACGCCCACCGCACCGAACTCGTTTTCGATAATGGCAATACGCTCGTTTTTGGATTGCTCCAATAAGTAATTAATCAGCGTCGTTTTACCCGAACCTAAAAATCCCGTTAAAATCGTCACGTCTAAAAGCATCTATTTTCTCCTTAGCAACAACGCGATGTACCGTTTTTGCCGCCGTAGCGCGCTTCAACGCGTTCTCTGTAAAATTCTTCATAGGTCATAGGTGTTTGCTCGGGATGCGTTACGCGCATATGCTGAACGTACGTATCGTAATCGGGCACGCCGACCATCAGACGCGCGGCTTGTCCGAGATATTTTCCGGCTTTTGCAAGATTTTCAAACATCGTCTCTCCTTCAAAAAGCCTCAAGAAGGCTCAAAGGCCTTCTTGAGTTTTGTACTTATTTCGTCAGCTTCTTGCAAAATGCATTTTGCAAGAATTTTAGTGAACCGCACCGCGTAAAATATCTTCCGCGTTGGCAGGCAAAGGTGCATAAGGAACTTCAACCGCCGTATCTTTATCGGATTTAAGTGCCTTAAGGCATGCTTGAACCGTAAAGAAAATCATCACGACGACGACGATCATAAAAAATACGATCAAAAATCCGTCGATTTGATTGTTAAAGATAACGCGTTCAACCGCTTCTTGCGATTTGAAAACCGCATTGGGTTTAAAATTGCCGCTTGCAAGCAAAGACGAGAGTTGATTCGCTTTTGCAAAAAAGCCGATCGCAGGATCGCTGCTAAACGCTTTATACCAACCCGCACTCATCGTACAAATAACAAGCCAAGTCGAAGGAACGATCGTAACCCATGCGTACATTTGTTCTTTCTTTTTGAAAAGAACAACCGTACATAACATCAACGCAATGCCCGCCAACATTTGATTGGTAATACCGAACAACGGCCATAGCGTATTGATACCGCCCAAAGGATCGACAACGCCCACGTAAAGAAAATAACCCCATGCCATAACTACAAGAGCCGTCGCCAAAAGATTGGCAAACAACGAGTCGGTACGTTTAAGCGTCGGATTGATCAAACCTAAAAGGTCTTGCAACATAAAACGAGCCGCACGCGTACCCGCATCGACGGACGTTAAAATGAAAAGCGCTTCAAATAAAATCGCGAAGTGATACCAAAACGACATCGAACCTAAACCGCCGAGTGCTCCGTGAATGATTTGAGCCATACCCACCGCCAAAGTCGGTGCGCCGCCCGCACGCGATACGATGCTTTTCTCGCCTACGTCTGCCGCGATGTTCGTTAAAACGTCGGGAGTGACGACAAAGCCCCAATTGCTAACCGTAGCACTTGCCGCCGCCGCAACATCGGCTAAACCGCTTGGATTGAGTGCCGCCAAAGGAGAGTTCATCGCAAAGTAAACGCCCGGATCGATAATCGAAGCAGAGATCAACGCCATCATACCGACGAAAGATTCCATCAACATACCGCCGTAACCGATCAAACGCGCCTCTTTCTCGTTTGCCAACATTTTAGGCGTCGTACCCGAAGAGATCAATGCGTGGAAACCCGATACCGCGCCGCACGCAATCGTGATAAACAAGAACGGAAATAAACTACCCGTCCATACCGGACCGTGATCGCCGAAAGCGTACTTAGTCATTGCCGGCATTTTCATATCGGGCATCAATAAAACGATACCGATCGCAAGACCGACGATTGCTCCGATTTTTAAGAAAGTGGAAAGGTAATCGCGAGGTGCTAACAGCAACCATACGGGAAGAACCGACGCGATAAAACCGTAAGCGATCAACGACCATGTCAACGCAACGCCGCTAAGATCGAAATAAGGTGCCCAAGTCGGGCTTGCCGCAACTTGTCCGCCGAGCATAATACCCGCGATCAATCCCACGAAACCGACGAGTGAAATTTCCAAAATACGACCGGGGCGAATAAAGCGTAGGTAAATACCCATAAAGATCGCTAAAGGAATCGTAAAGGCAACCGTAAACGTACCCCAAGGACTGTGCGTTAAAGCTTTAACGACGACCATCGCCAAAACGGCCAAGATTATGATCATAATCATAAAGCACGCAATCAACGCGATAATGCCCGGAACCGTTCCCATCTCCATTTTGACGAGTTCGCCCAAAGAGCGCGCATCGCGTCTTGTCGATACAAAAAGCACGATATAGTCTTGCACCGCTCCCGCCAAAACGACACCGGCTAAAAGCCAAAGCATTCCGGGTAAATACCCCAGTTGCGCCGCTAAAACCGGACCGACCAAAGGACCTGCTCCCGCGATTGCCGCGAAATGGTGTCCGAACAAAATCACTTTATTGGTCGGGACGTAGTCCAATCCGTCGTTATGACGAAAAGCGGGTGTCATGCGCGTGCCGTCGGCTTTTAAGACTTTATCGGCAATGTAAAGGCTGTAATAGCGATAGCCGATCAAATAAACACACACGGCGGCGGTTAATATCCACATGGCATTAATCGTCTCGCCGCGATTAAGCGCGATATAGCCTAACGCAATAGCACCGAGTATCGCAACGAAAAACCAAGCAATCTTTCCGGTCGCGCCGGAACTGCTAGCTGTCATAATGTACCTCCCTTAGGTAAGTTTGTGTAGCGTTTGGTAATCTTTAAGTAAAGCCGTCGATTTTTTTGATACGTTTCGCAACAAAAAAATCTTTTTTAGCATTATGCACTTTACTTTCCTGCTCATTGTAGTACGTAAGCATCTCATTAATCTCATCGTGTTTAAAAAATTTTGTGATTTATACGTGATTTCTATGATAAAACGACGCCAAAGCCCCTCGTCATTTTTGCTAGCGTCATCAGGAAGTTATTACAAACGCAACGCTATAATTCACGTAAAAAAAAGGACAAAACGCGTGGAGCTTTTAAAAACAAAAAACGTTTTATTTGTCGAAGACAACGATGATTTCGCGCAAAACTTTATGACGCTTTTAGCCCTTTTCGTCCAAACGATTTACCACTGTAAAGACCTTCAAAGCGCACGCGAAACCTTTGCGTCGCAAAGGGTCGATTTGATCATTTGCGACATCAAACTCAACAACGAAAACGGGTTAAATTTTATCGAGGAAGTGAGAAAAATCGAAACAACGATTCCGATCATCGTCTTAAGCGGCAACAAAAACGAAGAGTTTTTATTTCGTGCGATTCCGCTCAACCTCACCGCCTATCTTTTAAAACCGATTACCTACAAAGACTTCGTCGCCTCTTTGGAAAAATGTGCCGGAGCTTTTTTCAAAAACGAAACGATCGTGCTTAAAAACGGAGACGTATTCGACCGACAAAACCAAACTTTTCATCCTAAAGGCGGAGTGCTGATCGAGCTGAGCAAAAAAGAGACGCTTTTTCTCTCTCTTCTCATCGAAAACGCGCACCAAATCGTAACCAAAGATATGCTGTTGGCTTCGGTTTGGGATTATGAAGAGGTGAGCGAGGGGGCGATTGCCAATTTCATCATGCGCCTGCGCAAAAAAATCGGCAAACAGTTTATCCATACCGTCGCCGAAAGCGGCTACCGTTTAGGCATTTGAAAGCACGATTTGAATGCAAACGCCATCTTGAGTATTCTGAAAGAGAAGTTTTTGGCGGTACTTTTCTAAAATACGCCTGCACATTGGAAGTCCGACGCCTTTGTTCAGTTCCCTCTCGTCGATACGTCCCCGCGCGTTATCGCAAATGCGTACTTCTTCGTCTAAAATCATCACGCGAATTCGCCTATCGTCCACGCTAGAGCGTTTGAACGCATGAATCGCATTGTTTAAGATATTGAGCCAAATTTGCATGTATTCGTTTTTGATACCGTAAAGCACTTTCGTCTCGTCGCCTTGAATGTTTACCGTAATGTTGCCCTCAAGCAAATGCGTTTCGATTAAGGAAAGCGTCTGCTCGATCGATTCGTACACGTTAAAGTGTTGTAGCAGCGTCGAGGGTTTGTAAAACTCTAAAAAATTCTGCATCGTTTGCGACATAAAATCGAGCGTTTGCTCAACTTTTTTGAGTTGAGCGTATAAAAACTCTTTTTGAATCTCTTTGTCGTGTTCCATCAAACCGATCAACATTAAATTAACGCCGCTAAGGCTTGAAAGCGGCTCTCGCCATTGATGCGAAATATTGCCGATCATCTCCCCGAGTTCCGCTTTTTTCGATTGTTGCATCATCAATTTTTGGTTTTCGACGTTTTGCGCAATCGCTTTTTTAACCTCTTTGCGTAACATGTAGTTCCATAACAAAATCATACTCACGATCAACCCGATCGTTCCGAAAAAGTACCACACTTCCTTACGCAGGGGTTGTTGAACGATGGAAGGGATATAACGATTGACGATCGTCTCTTTTTCGCGTAACGAAACGCTTTGAATACCTTTATTGAGAATATCGCGCAAGATCGTATTGTTCCCCGTGATGCCGATACGAAAAATCGTATCGATGCCCTCGACGTGCCCTCCGATTTTGAGATTGAAAAACCCTTGTTGCTTAATCTGATACGCCACCAGCGCAAAAGGCTTGATCGTCATATCGACTTGTTTATTGGCGACCAACACCAAAGCGTCGCTCTCGCTGGCGACCGTAAAAAGCGTCACGTGCGGAAATTCTTTTTCGATTTTCGCAAACAACGGCGAACCTCTGGGCAGTGCCAGCGTACCGCTCGGAATCGATTTGAGATCACCGATAAAACTGTGCGTATCGGTCGTAATCAAGACGTTTTTATCGACTAAAATCGGATCGCTAAACAGTAGCCACGTATCGAGTTCGGGTGTTTGGCTGATCAAACTGACGATGTCGCATTGAGCGTCTTTAGCTTTTTCGAGGCTATCTTCCCACGTGTACGTTTGTATGATTTTGACGTTCAGCCCTACGCGTCCGGAGACCAGACTCAAAAGATCGGCTCCGATACCCTCGTGGTTTCCCTCCGGAGTTAAAACCTCAAAAGGCATTAAAGAAGGGTTGGTACACACTTTAATATCGCGGTGCGATAAGATATAGCGTTGCTCCTCTTCGCTGAGCGTAATATGCGCATTGCCGGCATAGAGTATTGAGGCAAGGCATAAAAGCCACATGTAAGCTTTCATGGGCGTAAGGAAGGGATGTAATGTTCGCTCAATAAAAGAGCGATTTTCTCCGCCATCAGTGCGTAGCCTTGGGCATTGGGATGCACGGCATCGCCGCGAAGCATTTCGTTTTCCTGAATCGCTTTCAAACTTTCGTCTTCGATTACCAGCGAACGTTCTTTTGCAATGTCGTAATAATAAGACGGCACGCTAAAGCGCAAAATATCCAACGTAGCAACGCCGACCAAAAGCACGTAAATGCCCCTATCGTGCGCCAATTTTACCATTGCACTTATGTTGGCTTTGGTTTGGCGCACGTCACTTTGGCGCAAGAGGTCGTTTCCGCCGTGGCACAAGACCAAAATATCGGGTTGCGTGCGATCCAAAACACTAGAGAGTCGCGCTAAGCCTTGCGCGCTCATTTCTCCCGAGACGCCTTCGTTGACGACGTCGACATGTAAGAGCTCGGCAAGTACGGCTGGGTAGCTTTGCTCAGGCAAAATGCCGTATCCTTGGGTTAGACTATCCCCGAAAGCGACTATTTTCGTATTAAGCGGCAACGAAAGACTCGTCGTATTTCGATCGTGGGACGAGCGGTATAACTCAATGCCGACGATGAGAGCTAAAATGATGATGAAATTGCGTAACGTGAAGAGTTCCATAGCTTTATTGTAACGTGTTGTCGCTTGTTTTAGCAACTCTTGGTTAGAATATTTCTTATTTTTTTTGAAAGTGCCTTAAGAATGAAACACAACTCTATTGATGTAGTCGGTATCGGCTTTCTTTTGATCGCTATGCTCACGTGGGCAAGCTCTTTTATCGCCCTTAAAGCCGTCCTTGGCATCCTTGGACCCATGAGCGCGATGTTTGGACGTATGGCAATTGCGAGTCTCTGTTTTGTCTATTTTATCAAGCAATTCTCTAAGCTTGAATTTACGAGAAAAGATGTGAAGTATATCTTACTCCTCACCTTTTTTGAACCCTGTCTCTATTTCATTTTTGAAGCTAAAGCCTTACAACTCACCACCGCTTCGCAAGCAGGCATGATCACCTCGATGATGCCGTTGATGACCGCGATCGCAGCGAGTTTCGTGCTCAAAGAGTACCTTAGTAAACGTGTCGTCATCGGCTCCGCACTGGCTGTTGTAGGGGCTGTTTGGCTGAGTCTTAGTGCACAAAGCAGTGAACACGCTACCAATCCTCTCTTGGGTAACTTCTTAGAATTTTGTGCGATGGTCTGCGGAACATGGTACGCCATCTCGGTGCGCTACTTAAGCCAACGCTTCTCCGCCCTCTTTCTCACTGCCGCTCAAGCGTTTGTGGGCACACTCTTCTTTTTTCCATTAGCCGTTTGGGAATCATGGGGTATGCCACTCAATCTTACGTGGGAGGCACTTGGATGGTTGTGTTATTTGGGCATTATCGTGACGCTTGGAGGGTATGGCATGTTCAACCTAGCGTTAAGCCGCATCGAAGCCGCACGCGCCTCCGTCTTTGTCAACCTCATTCCCGTTTTCACCGTTCTTTTGGCATACGTCTTTTTGGGTGAAGTGCTCTCTCAAACGGAAATGATGGCAAGCTTTGTGATTTTTGGAGGCATCATCGTCTCTCAACTCCCACGTTTTCGTGCAAAAGAGAAACTACTTTAGACGTTACATGTAAAAAGATTAGAAAGAGATTTCTTGCAAAATCAATTTTGCAAGAAGAAAAGCACCCAAGGTGCGCGGGCTTCCTGCCGAAGGAAACCCAGTGTTAACGTAGCTCTGGGGGCTTTGCTCCCAGAGCGTGTTAAGATTAAATAAACACTACGCACGCCTCAGTGGCGCCATGAGCTCCGATGACCAAAGACTGTTCGATGTCGGCTGTTTTAGACGGTCCGCTGATGAAGATGCCAAAGACATCTTTGTCGTCAAACCCAACCCTCGTATAGGCTTCGTGCATCGTATGTACGACCTCGCCTTTGGGTACGACGATCATCAACTTTTGAGCGATAAAGTAAAGTGCTCGGTGTCTTGCATCAGCTTCTTTAACCCACACAGCACCGTTTTCGGCGACGGCAAATTCACCTTTGATGATCGCGAGGTCAACGTCTTTAAGCGTATGCGGATCGTCCGTTGCGCCTAGCTCTTTCGTGCCTACATGTAAACCCTCTACCGTTGAGACGATGACCGTCGCTTCGGCGTAATGCTCTTTGATGTAGCTGTCGATCTCAACCAAAGAGTCCAAATGTACAGCGTTTCCACCGACACTTGCGAGCGTTGTTGCAAATTTTTCATCCAAATTCGCATAGGTCGTATGCAAAATATTGACTTCGGGTAAAGCGCTCTCATCGTGAGGCTTCGCCTCTTTAATGGCTTTTAAAATAGCTTCGCGTGAACTCATTTGATACCCTTTTTTGCTTTGTAAAGTTCTTTAAAACTGTTTTTGGGAAACGGCGGTAACTCTCGGTTTTTGCCCCAAAGATTGAATTTGGAATAGAGAAGCGCACGCGGGAGTATCGGTACCATTTTTCGCGCCATAAACCCAGCAAAATCCATCAGTTTCGGACGACACATAAGCCATGTTGCCATCTTTAGCGCATTGTGTTTGATAGGGCTTAAGTAACCCGCATCGACCACGTCTTGACGTTTTAAGTAGAGCTGATCGGCTAAATCCACTTTGACAGGGCAGACGTTGGAGCAGGAGAAACAGAGCGAGCAAGCAAACGGTAAGCTGTAGTATTTTTTAAGATCGCGACTCGGAGCCAACGTTGAACCAATGGGTCCAGGGATGACGTAACCGTAACTGTAACCGCCACTTCTTCGGTAAATCGGACATGTATTCAAACACGCTCCACAACGAATGCATTGAAGCGATTTGATGTAGCGTTTATCGGCGAGAATTTTACTTCTTCCGTTATCGACGATGACGATGTGCATCTGTCCGCCCTCAACCGCACCGTGATAATGCGACGTATACGTTGTCACCGGCTGACCCGTTGCACTTCTGGCTAAAAGGCGTGTGAAGATGCTCAGGTCTTTCAACCGTGGGATGATCTTTTCAATGCCCATACACGCGATGTGAAGTTTGGGTAGACTCGCACCTAAGTCGGCATTGCCCTCATTGGTGCAGACCACGATGCCGCCCGTTTCAGCGATGGCAAAATTAACACCCGTCATTGCCGCATCCGCTCCCACAAATTTCTCACGCAAATGCGCCCGTGCGGCACGTGTCAGATAGGTTGGGTCGGCATTGCCTTTTTGGGTGCTCAAAAACTTCTCAAACGTTGTCCCCACGTCCTCTTTTTTGAGGTGAATCGCTGGAAGAACGATGTGAGAAGGTGGCTCTTTACGAAGTTGGACGATGCGCTCACCCAAATCGGTGTCCACCACTTCGATGCCGTGCTCTTCCAAGTAAGGGTTGAGATGACACTCTTCGGTGAGCATCGATTTACTTTTAACGATCATTTTGGCACCATTAGAGCGCAAGATGTCTAAAACGATCTCATTGTGCTCTTTCGCATCTTTCGCCCAATGCACACGAATGCCCCTTGATAAAGCGTTTTTTTCAAACTGTTCAAGGTATTCATCGAGATGAGAGAGTGTGTGGGATTTGATCTTATCGGCGGTGTTGCGAAGCTCTTCCCATTCGTCTAAACTTTTGGATTGGTTATCGCGTTTAACACGAACAAACCAGAGTGCTTTGTCGTGCCATTTCATACGCTCAACATTTGCGGCAAATTTTTCGGCAAGTTCTGGGTGGCTCATTGGACGTCTCCTGCTAAAATTTGAGCGATATAGATCGTTTTAAGCGGCATTTTTTCGCGATCGATCAAGCCTTGCATGTGCATCAAACACGACATATCCACACCGGTGATGTACTCACTGCCAGCGTCTAGATGGTCTTGCAAACGTGCGCGTCCCATCGCCGTACTCATCGCTTCTTCGGAGACCGCAAACGTTCCTCCAAAGCCACAACACTCATCTTTGCGGGTGAGTTCAGAGTAGCTAATGCCCTCTACTTTGTCGAGTAAGTTTTTGATCTTGGAGAATTCGGGTACATTCTTCTCACTCATGCTTGCCATACCGAGTTCTCTGTGAGCATGACAACTGTTGTGGATGCCCACTTTGTGAGAAAATGTAGCATTCATGGAGGTAGGTTTAATGACATCGTGTAAAAACTCGATGAGTTCATAGGTATGCGAACGCATACGCTCAAAACCCTCGCGTCCTTCTAAAAACTGGGCGTAATTATGACGCACCATACTCACGCAACTGCCGCTTGGAGCGACGATGTAGTCGTAGTCTTTGAAGATGTTAAAAAAGCGTTCGGCTAAGAGGGCGGTCTCTTTGGCACAGCCTGTGTTGGCTTGTGCTTGTCCGCAACAGGTTTGGTTTAATGGATACTCAACATCCAACCCCAAGTTCTCTAGCACTTTCAGCGTTGCCATCGAAGCTTCAGGGTATAGCTCATTCATAAAACAGGGAATAAATAGACCTATTTTCATACGTTTGCTCCGAAGTCGTTTTGGGACTATCCTAACACCGAAAGCGAACAAACGTATGATATTTTCTACGAGCCTAAAAGATTTTGTAAAAAGATTTCGATAAGTAACACTCCCGAAACGAGTGCTAGGATAACGGCAATAAGTTTAACGCGGCTCATCGCGACGTGAACGCTAATTTAAAGGCGAGTGCGGCAAAAATAGTTCCGGCAACGCGATTGAGTATTTTCTCCCCGTTTTGGGTTTGAGAGAACCATTGACCGACGCGACCTGCGAGCAAAGAGACGAAAAAGAAGACGACAAAAGCACTGAGCATAAACAAAGCACCGAGCATAAAGATTTGTCCCGTGACGTTTCCCGCTTCCGGACGCGTAAATTGGGGTAAGAAGGCTAAGAAAAAGATGGAAACTTTAGGGTTGGTAATATTCATAAAAATGCCGCGTTTGTAGAGCGAAACCAAACGTATAGGCGTTTTGTCGGTTTCCAGTTTGCTTTTGCTTGCATCTTTGAACGCCATAAACGCCAAATAAAGCAAATACGCCGCACCGATCATTTTTAAAAGCGTAAAAGCAAGTAAAGAGGTCTGAAAGATCACCGCAACGCCCAAAGCAACCGCCGTCGTATGAAAGATAAGACCGCTACAAAGCCCTAACGCGATGGCAATGCCGCTGCGACTGCCTTGACTCATCGACTGTGTTAAAACAAATAAAATATCAGGCCCCGGAGCCAAAGCTAAAAGCGTCGAAGCCGTGATAAACATGACGATCGTTTGAAGATCAAGCATGAGCTTTTCCTTTACATGTAAGATACGAAATTGTACCGACTCACGCCTTAGATAACGTGCCTAATTGCGCAATTTGCATCGAAATTTTGAGCATTTGTAGCATAATATCGCTTTTTTCAACCGGATTATGCGCCTTGGCAAGCTTTTTTTCAAGCATTTTTAGCCTATTTTTCAAAGCGGGAAGAAGACCTTCATTGAGATCGGAAGACGAAGAGGACTCTTGTGCCTTTTTTAAAATTATACTTGAGCCGACGGGCATTTTCGTTTCTTGCTCATCGAATGCTTGCGTTTGAGAATCTTTGATCACAAAATCGACGTGCGACATCCAACCCGCCGTACCGTTTTCAAACAAAACGAGACCGCTTTTTTGCAACAACGCATCGGTCGTTGCACCGTTTTTATAACGAAAGGAAGACTCCGTACTTTCAAGTAACAACGCTCCGACTTGCGCTTGATTTAAAGAGATGAGATTGTCTTGCACCGCACTTTTTTGCCAAATTTTTAGCCGGGCGAAGATGCTATCGTTTTCATCGATCCAACCGTTTGCGTCTTCGTCGTACTCGGACAAATCCGCAAATCCGTCGCCGCTTTTCGTACCGAAAAGTTCGCTTCCTTCGTCAATGATGCCGTTCTCGTTTTTGTCGTATGCTAAAAAGCCGTTGTTACGCCCTAAAAGCGCGATTTCGTCTTGATTTCCGTCACCGTTAAGATCAAATAAAAACGTTTTCGATAGATCGATGCGGGCGAGCCCTCCCTCAAGATTGATCACCAAAGGATCGACGAGTGCGCCGACCGATTGAACCGTGAAAGCTTCGTAGCTATCTTCCCGCGATAAAAAACTTTGTAACGCAATATCGAGTACCGCACCTTCTTGCGTCGTAACGCTCCCCGTTGCTTGAAGCATTAAGCTCTCCGACTCGCTGTTTTGCGTCAATGTTTGCACTTGCGTATCGGTCGTATGACGGATGAGCGTACTACTTTGCAACGCTTCATGGTAACTTTCAATGGTGAGTGAGGATGATGTGATACGCATAGCTTTTTGCCCCCAAATAGCTTTTGAGAACTAAATCGACCGAATCGAGGTATAATTAAAGCATACAGATAAGGAGTTTACGATGCAACCGACCCGAAGCTACTCTCAAAAAGAAGAGATCTGGCACAGTATTAGCCACGGAGTAGGACTTTTGTTAAGCGTCAGCGCGTTAACGCTTTTATGCGTTTTTGCCGCTCAAAGCGGTGAAGGTGCCAAAATTGCCAGTGCTATCGTCTTCGGTATCGCATTGATCGTGATGTACGGGGCTTCGACCCTCTATCATGCCGTACCTCTTCCTGCGGTCAAAGCCGTTTTGCGACAATTTGATCATTGCGCTATTTACGTTTTGATTGCCGGAACGTACACGCCCGTATGCCTTTTGGGGATTCAAGGCGCATGGGGTTGGACGCTTTTTGGCATCTCGTGGGGCATTGCGTTTTTCGGTACGGCACTGAAAATTCTCTTTCCCGGTCGCTTTCACCTTTTGGCGATTATCCTCTACGCGCTGATGGGCTGGATGGTCGTCGTCGCGATCAAACCGCTGATTGCCAATCTTTCGACTTTACCGCTTGTTTTTCTTTTCATCGGAGGTATTATCTACACGCTCGGAATCGGTTTTTACGTGCAAAAACAACGCTTCTTTAGCCACGCTATTTGGCATTTTTTTGTTCTGGGCGGATCGATTTTTCATTTTTTTGCCGTTTTGTTGCTCATTCGAGAGTAGCCCTTCTTTAAGGGCTACCCTAAAGCAATTTATCAAAGCCTATCCATTTTTTCAATGCCTCGATTCCTACCGAAAGGATCAAACAAATTCCCAAAAGCACCGCAAAAATGATCACGGGATAGTGAAAAGCGTAAATAAAATCGGGAAAATAGTAGTAATAAATAAACGTGTGAAACAAAAAGATATTAAACGAGTGAACGCCGACAAATTCAAACGCTTTTTTTGCACGAGGCGAGACCGCAACCCACTCCGTCGTCCACAAGATGAGCAAAATCGCAAAAAACGTATCGGCTCTGACGCTGTCGAAAAGATAACCGTTTTGACGATACCATGCGACAAAAACCGTCAAAACCGCTAAGAGAACGAATCGTTTTTTCCCGAGACGATCCAACCATCCGATCATCTTCAAAAACCCGTCGGTTTGGGAAAGATAAACGCCGACCGCAAACGGAAAAATCCAGTCGTTGACTAAAGGAATCGGCACAAAGAGCAAAACGGCACATACGGCTAAAAACCATAGGTGAAATTTTTGCGTTAAACTATACACGAGAGGGAAAATAGCGTACAAAACGATAATAAGGCTCATAAACCACCACGTCGCGTTGTACCCGTAGCCGACCCACGTGAACATGTGAAGCCCAAGCAATTGTAGCAACAAACCTTGCATGTACGCATGTCCGTAGACGCCTTCTAAGGTTCTGCCCATAAACCAAACGCCGATCGGAACGAATAAAAGTGCGATCAACCAATAGTTCATATAGAGTTTCAAAACCCTGCGTTTATAAAACGACGCGAGTTCTAGCCCCTTTTTCTTGACCGACTCTGCCAGCCCAAAACCGCTTAAAACCACGTAAATACCGACGCACACTTTGGCCAATAAGGCGGTTTGATAAACAACCCATCCTTCTTCGGGATGTTCGTAAAAAAGATGATGCCACAAAATCAGCATCAACGCCATACCTTTACTCGCATTGGTAATCGAAACGTCAAATTTGCCCAAGACCATTCTTTCTCCTTACGGTAATAAACGTGCGATATTTTCCTCTATCGTATCGTTTTTGTACACGGCACTGATCACCGAATACATCGCGATGTTGTAGGAACGTAAAAGGGGAATCGTGTCGGGAGTGATACCGCCGATAGCGCAAATCGGTACGTTAATGACCTTTTTGGCTTCACCGAGCACGGTATGCGGAACAACGATAGAGTTTGGCTTTGTCGGAGAGGGAAAAAACGAACCGAAAGCGACGTAATCTGCCCCCAGCGAAGCGTAATGAAGTGCTCGTGCAATATTGCCGTAACACGATACGCCGATAATTTTATCGTTTCCCAAAAGTGCCCTTGCTTCTTCATAACTCACGTCGTCTTGCCCGACATGTAAGCCGTCCGCGTTGATGCGATGCGCCAATTCCAAACGATCGTCTATGATGAAAACCGCTTCGTAAAGATCGCACAGAGCTTGAAGGCGACGGCATGTTTTTTCCGCCGCTTCGTCGCTTGCGTATTTGTCGCGGTATTGGATCACTTTGACGCCGCATTTTAACACGCGCTCCATTTGCTCTAAAATCGTCTCTTCGGGAGTCAACGTAGCGTCCGTTAAGACGTAAAGTCCGTTTAAAAGGGATCTATCGATCATGCAAACCTCTTGCGTTTTTAAAAGAGATTGTACAGATAAAACCTTAAATTGCCCAAGCTTTGCGACGCGGCTCGGGCAAAAGCGTTCAAAACGTTACGAGCGAAACTTGCTAAGCTCGTTATTGAGATTTTCGGTCATCGCATGCAAATGATCGCTTGCTTGCGAAACATTGTCGATGCTGGCGACGTTTTCTTTTGAAATCGCGTTAATCTTTTCGATTTCATCGACGATGTGCTTGATCTTGTCGGACGTACCGATAAAATCGCTTACCGTATCGCGGCTTTGCGCGATCGTCGAATGAATAATTTCCGAGACGTTATTCATCCCCTTTTGCAGATTTTCCGTCACGACGGCGAGGGCTTGCACTTCATGCACGTTTTGCGCAATGTCGGTATTGGCGTCCATGATGGATTGTACCACGACGTTGATCGTCGCATCGATCTCGACCAAGCTTTTTTGCGTGCGCTCGGCGAGTTTTCGCACCTCATCGGCAACGACGGCAAACCCTCTTCCGTGTTCGCCCGCCCGCGCGGCTTCAATCGCGGCATTGAGTGCCAAAAGATTGGTCTGGTCGGCAATATCGCGGATAATATTGAGTACCTCTTTGACCTCGTTGGCGTTGTGGCTGACCGTGTTCAGTCTTTCGGCAAGGTTTTGTTCCTTGCTTGCCGTCGTTCGCATCGTATCTTCGAGCTGTTCGACTTGCTCTTTGACTTCGACGATATTATGTTGCGTACGACTCAATGCCTCTTGCGAATCTTGCGCTTTGGCGACGGAATTTTCAAGGCTTTTGACCAGAGCAATGCCCTCTTCTTTCGTGTTTTCCGTTATTTTGGATTCGGTCTCGACATTGCGAACGACTTCCAACGCCGTACGTGAAAGCTCTTCCGAAATCGAGGCGTTTTCGTTGCTGATCGCTTTGGACTTTTTGACGATGTCATGCAACTTTTCGATAAAAGCGTTAATATTGCGCGATACGACCGCAAATTCGTCGTTAGAGTTGACATGTAAGCGATGGAGCAAGTCGCCTTGAGACGATGAAAGCTCCTCCACGACCGCATTGAGCCGATCGACGGGGCGAAGCAAGATACGAATCAGCACGATCATCGTTGCGACGCTCAACGCCAACATCACAAGCCCGAGCAATGCCAACTCTTTGACTTGCGTGTCTAAAAAAGCGTAAGCGACCTGTTTATCGAAACTAATCGCGGGTAGCCATCCCGTCTCTTTAGACGTTTTGAACGCAAAGATTTTTGAAGAACCTTTATCGTCGTATGACCAGTCCTTCGTTTTTGGCACGAACCGCCTCGGCGATAGAAGGTGCCGTACTTTTCAGCTCTTTTCCGAGCATAGTGGAATTTGGGTGCGCGATAAAAATACCTTTGGTATCCGTTAGCATCCCGAAACCGCCGTTGAAATTAATGTTGGCGATCGCTTGGGTGAGCGCATCGAGCGAAATATCTAAAATAACCGCTCCGACGAAGGTTTTATCTTTAAAAATCGGTGCCATCACCGAAACGACCAATTTTTGGGTCGTCGCATCGATATACGCATCCGTTACGCCCGATTTTCCCGAAGCTTTGACGCTCTTGTACCACTCGCGCACCCTCGGATCGTATCCCTCGGGCAACTTGGTTCCGCTTCCCGTCATCGCGCTTCCGTCTTCAAGCCCTACCGTCGTATCGAATCCCCCCCAAAGTCTTCGTCGTCTCTTGCAAAATCGTGCGAATTTGTAAGCTATCCATAATCTCGACGTCCGTCAAATAGCGTGCCGTACTCTCCATGGTGCTTTTTTTACCCGACGCCCAACTGTCGATGAAATCCGTCAGCGATCGAGACGCCATGCTTAAACTGCTTTCGATTTGAATGACGCTGTTTTTTTTCGTATCCAAATAGCTGATCAAACTAAACAGACTCAAACTTAAAAACATTAAAACGGAAATACCGAGAATTATTTTGATCTTAAACGACATGTGTTTTCCTCTCTTGCGATCTCGTTACGTGACATTATAGGCTAAAATAGTCCTCATATTTTACACTCAATTGCTCACTTTTTGCCCATAATGGGCGTAACCGTTTTGCAACCGATAGCGTTTATACTAAGATGAAAGAGGAAGAGTGCGTCCTTGGAAAGGTTTAAATCCCAACTTTTCGCATACCAAGAAAAGTGCGGGTATATCGTCTAAAAGCGTTATAAAGTGAAAGCCCATCGTTTTACATGTAAGCAGAACATGCTCCAACAACAACGCTTCAATGCCTTGATGTAAAAATGTCTCGTCAACCACCAAAGCCTCTAAAACAGCGCTTTTTTGAGCCGTTACGAGTGAGCTATGGTGCGATAGCTGAAGCATTCCGACCACTTCGTCTTCGTGCGTTGCAACATAAAGTGCGCCCAAACGCTCCTCGTGTATCCAAGCACTCAAAAGCTCCAAAGAAGCGTGTGGAAGCAGTCGAACTAAAGTGTTCATGTCTTCACCTTTGGCACGTCTTACCTCAGAGGATAAAGGCTGATGCGCCGACTCATACGCAATGAGTATCTTTTTACGCTCAATGCCCCAACGATACCCGCTCATCGCACCGCTTTTGGCGATCACACGATGACACGGAATGAGATAGCCGATGTGGTTTTTCCCGATGGCACTAGCAACCGCTCGCACGGCATTGGGCTTGTCGATGTAATTGGCGATGTCTTGGTAGGTCGCGATCACGCCGTTGGGGAGATTTAACAGCGCTTTCCAGACATTGACTTGAAGGTTCGTTCCCTTGACCAAAAGGGTGTATTTTTTATTTTTCAGAAAAATATTTTCCAAATAACGCTGGGCTTTGCCATCGTCATGCACCAAATTTGCATTTTCCCACAGCTCTTGAAAGCGCTTAAAAATCGCCTCTTGGTTCTGGTCGATAAAACCTAAAAAACAGATGCCTTTATCGGTGTAAGCGATCAACGCTTGCCCAAAAGGGGTAAGCCCAAAACCGTACGTGATGGTGACATCTTTTCCCTTTTCGCGCCACTCCTTAGGCGTCACGCCGATCAAATTTACAAACAGTTCATGCAACCGACTCACACTGGAAAGCCCGATGTCAAGGCTACTGTCCAAAATGGACTTGGACTCCTTGATGTGCTCTTTGGCGTAATTAAGCGTCACCGAGTGCAAAAACTGCTTGGGTGTCACTCCCACGTACTCTTTGAAAACCCTTATAAAGTGGTACTTACTCATACCGATACGCTCAGCGATCACGTCGATGGAGGGCTGTTCTTTGAAATGCGCATCGATGTATTTGATCGCTTTTTCAATTAATTGATAATTCCCATGCAATGCTTCGATCTCTTTCATGACACCCTCCTCTATCATTTTTTTACTTTTGACACGCCTTTAAAGCAAAGCTCTAAAGGCTACGTTAACACGATACATTTTGCAAAAAGTCTATTTAATACGTCGCACTTTCGTACACTTTAAAGTTTGCCAAAAGTGCCATCAGCTCTTTTTTGATCTTTACATGTAACGTTTTGGTGTGAATATTATCCAAAACATCGCAAATTTTATGTGCTATGAACGTAAACTCTTCTTCTTTCATTCCCAGCGTCGTGAGTGCCGCCGAACCGATGCGCACGCCTGAAGTGAGTGCCGCACTGCGGGTATCGTTTGGAACGCTGTTTTTATTGACCGTGATACCTGCGTTCTCTAACGCCTTGCTCGCTTCATCGCCTGAATAGTCTTTGTTCAGTAATGATACCAAAATCAAGTGGTTATCCGTTCCTCCACTGACCAAATCAAAACCTCGCTCAAGCATCACCTCGCCCAAAACGCTGGCATTGCGTTTGACTTGCTGTGCATATGCTTTCCACGACGGGTCTAGCACTTCGCCAAACGCGACGGCTTTTGCCGCAATGACATGCAAAAGTGGTCCACCTTGAAGGGCAGGAAAAACAGCAGAGTTGATCTTTTTCGCCAACGCTTCATCGTTGGTCATAATCACACCGCCTCTTGGACCGCGCAACGTTTTGTGCGTCGTGGAAGTGACCACATGGGCATAAGGAAACGGACTCATATGCTCACCTGCGGCGACCAAACCCGCGATGTGCGCGATGTCAGCAAACAAAATCGCGTCGACCGTGTCCGCGATCTCTCGAAACTTAGCAAAGTCAAGCTCTCTTGCATACGCCGAAGCACCGCAAACGATCATTTTAGGTTTAACGATTTTGGCGATTTCCATGACTTTATCGTAGTCGATCACACCCTGCGCATTCACGCCGTACGAAAACGCTTGGTAATTTTTACCCGAAAAGCTCACTTTCGCACCATGCGTTAAGTGTCCACCTTGTTGCAAGTCCATACCGAGCAGTTTGTCGCCTGCTTGAAGCAAAGCGGCATACACCGCGCCATTGGCTTGACTTCCAGAATGAGGTTGGACGTTGGCATAGGTGCATCCAAAAATTGCGCAGAGTCTATCAATCGCAAGCTGTTCGATCTCATCGGCAAATGCACAACCGTTGTAGTAGCGTTTTTGAGGATAACCCTCCGCGTATTTGTTGGTAAAAATACTCCCCGTTGCTTCCATCACGGCAGGTGAGGTAAAATTCTCACTCGCGATCATCTCAAGATGCGTGGCTTGCCTTTCATACTCATGTTGAAGAATGCCAAACACTTTCGCATCCGCAGTGGCTAAACGATCGTTTTTAATGTAGCTCATTGTCTCTCCTTTGGCTTGATGAAAGAAGTGTAGCACCCTTGAAAAATTCATTCAATCCAAAAATTGCCCTCTTGGAGCGCGAAAGCAATTTTTGGATTGTCCTTGTACCAAAGGGGGAATTTTTCAACTTTTTGACTCTCATGCTCTTTACATGTAAAAAGACAATTGAAGCGGTAACTGACCCTTTTTTCCTAAAAAAAAGAGTCAGTTCATAAAACAGAAGAAGTTAATACCTACGATTTAAACTGTTCTAGTTTATGGTTAAGGTTCTCAGCAAGTTTAGAGAGATGGTCGGCAGCACTCGCGATCTCTTCGACACTTCTGGCATTTTCACTCGTAATCGCGTTAATATTGGTGACAAGATCAACGATCTTTTCTGTGTCTTTGGCAATTTTAGTAGAGTTCTTAGCGCTGATCGTGACAGATTCTACGCTCTCTTGCATCACCGAAGTCGTATGGGTAATGGTATCTTCCACAGTAGTTGAAACAGAGGCTAAGCGTCTGATGTTTTGAGCGTTTTTACTCATGTGATCTGAAGAGTTCACAATGGCTTGGACAATGACATTGATGGTGGCATTAATTTCGGTCAAACTTTTTTGCGTACGTTCCGCTAGTTTTCGCACTTCATCGGCAACAACGGCAAATCCCCTTCCATGTTCACCTGCACGTGCGGCTTCAATCGCGGCATTGAGGGCAAGAAGATTGGTTTGATCGGCAATATCGGAGATAACCGTTAAAATCTCTTTGACTTGCTCGGCATCTTTACTCATCTGTTCTAACTGCCCAGCCAAAGTCGTTTCTGCTTCACTGGCAAGTTCAACTTCATTTTTCAGCATAACGACTTCATTTTTAGCAGATTCGAGTTTTTCGCCTGCGACACCTATATTTTTTTTCATCGATTCGGACAGTAACGCCGTCTCTTGAACAAATTTTTTAATAGAGACAATCTCTTCAATGGTATTGTTGACAATGACGGTGCTATGCTCCGCATTACGACCTATTTGCATACTGGTGGTGCTGAGTTCATGCGAAACGGAAGCGTTCTCACTGGAGGAGTGTTTGACATCATCAATAATCACTTCTAAGGTATCGACTAAGCTATTGAAACTCTGTACGATCGCTTCAATCTCATTTTTCTTGCCGTACTTAATTCTAAATCTCAACTCTTTGTTTTGAACAAAACCTGCAATACCGTCACGAATCAGCGAAACGCCTTGCATAATGTTGTTTCGAATTGCAATACCAAAGAGAATAACAGCTAGTGTAATCATCATAGCAGATCCTACGACCAGCAAACTCGCATGATCTTTTGTCACAATAGCTTCTTTTGCATCCGTCTCGGCTAGTTGTCGATTGTACTCCATCTGTTGAACAAAAGAGTTCGTCATTGCATTCATAATAGCAGGATTTTTAAAGAAAATATCTCTTGACGCTTCTCTCTTATTTTCTTTTGAAAAGACAATCGCTTTATCCACAAGTTGAAGGTACGCGTTAACAGCGACGCGATCTTTTTGACGAAACTCTTTATCCGTATCATCCGATATGAACGGTTCATATTTTTTTAAAGACTCCTCAAGGAGTTGTTTTCTTTTTTCAAGATCATCTTCGATTTTTTGCATAACAGTTAAATCATCTTGAGCAATATGCTGCCAAATCAACACTCGAATCATAGAGGCATTAAACAGAGCATCACTCAGTATTAAAACACTGGGCAAGGCATCAACGTTACATGTATTTGTTTTTTGATAGACCGTTTCCATTTTTTGGATAGAAATACCCAAGACTCCGATAAGACCTAAAATAGCAATGAGTAACATTGCTAATAATTGTTTTGAAATGCTCATTAAATTCTCTTCCTTTTGATTTTTTGATTGGTTTAGCTACGAAATACGAGGTTTTTCGACATCATCCATAACGTTTATGACCTATCGTGATCTTTACTATTGTCACAAATGCTTTATCCAAAAAACGATATTACATAAAGTGTGTAGCAAGAGAATAGCTTTGCATTACGCATACAATCAAAGAATGGGCATACCAAATTTTCAATTTTTTACCCTCCTTAGTTCTTTACATGTAAAAACTTTTTGAGTTTGCCTATCATTTTAAGCCTTTTCTAATCTGAGTTGTTTTAACATATGAGCAGTTGTTCATATGAACAGTTATAATTTTAAAGGAGCATGCAATGGGTGATGAATTTTGCAGTTGCGACATTGTGCACGAAAACGTCATCGAAATGGTGAAGAAGAAAATGCCGCAAGAGGAAAAACTTTACGACCTTGCCGAGCTTTTTAAGGTTTTTGGCGACACAACGCGTGTGAAGATCATCTCGGCTTTGTTTGAAGCGGAGATGTGTGTGTGCGACATCGCAGAACTCTTACATATGACCCAGTCCGCCATCTCACACCAGCTCCGTGTTTTGCGTCAAGCACGTCTTGTCAAGCACCGCAAAGAGGGAAAAGTCGTCTTTTATTCACTCGATGACGAACACATCAAAAACATTTTCAACCAAGGCTTAGAACACATTTTAGAACCACGAGGATTTGAGTATGCAATTTCATGAAACCGCCCCCCAAACCTGCGACGCGACAACGGGAAGTTGTTGTAGCAGATGCCAACCCATCGTCCCAGATCATGCCCATCATGCCCATCATGCCCATCACGACCATGATCACGATGAACACGACCACCACCACGGTTTAGGTGATTCGAGTTTAAAAGAGATGCTCACATCGTGGCATTTCATCACGTTTTGCATCGGTGCGGTGCTTTTTATCGCCGCTGTTTTGATGGACGAGAGTCATCCTTGGCTGTTTTGGACCTACCTGCTTAGCTTTTTTCTAGTGGGCGGTGAGATTCTCTACATGGCGGTTACTAACCTTTTTAAAGGGCATGTTTTCGATGAAAACTTTTTGATGGGTCTTGCAACCGTGGGTGCATTTAGCATCGGCGAATACCCTGAGGGTGTTGCCGTGATGCTCTTTTTTAGAGTCGGTGAATTTTTCCAAGACTTAGCGGTCGATCGCTCTCGCAAGTCTATTACCCAGTTGATGGACATTCGTCCTGATTTTGCCAATCTTCAAAGCGAAGACGGCGAACAAAAAGTCAACCCAAGCGACGTGTCACTTGGCAGTCGCATCATCGTGAGACCTGGAGAGAAAATCCCACTCGATGGCACTATCATCGAAGGGCGTTCCACACTTGACACCTCAGCATTGACAGGCGAATCTTTGCCCAAAGAAGTGGGCGTAGGCAGTGACGTACTCTCAGGAACCATCAACAAAACGGGCGTCATCATCATCGAGACAACCAAGCTTTTTTCAGAATCGACCGTTTCAAAGATCTTAGACCTTGTGCAAAATGCGGGGGCAAAAAAAGCGAAAACAGAGCAATTTATCACGACGTTTGCGAAGTATTACACGCCTTTTGTCGTGATCTCCGCGGCATTGCTTGCGTTTTTACCGCCACTGCTGATGCAAGACGCGCTTTTAAGCGAGTGGTTTCGACGCTCGTTGGTTTTCCTTGTCGTTTCATGCCCATGCGCCCTTGTAGTTTCCATACCGCTGAGCTTCTTCGGAGGCATCGGCGGGGCGTCCAAAAACGGCATCTTGGTCAAAGGCGGCAACTTTCTTGAAGCGCTCAACCGCGTCGATACCGTCGTGTTTGACAAAACGGGAACCCTGACCAAAGGCTTTTTCAGCGTCACTTCCGTTCGAGCCCTTCACGCTCACAGCGAGATCGACGTTTTACGCTTGGCGGCACTCGCGGAGATGCACTCCAACCATCCCATCGCAATCTCCATCAAACGTGCGTACATTGATCCTTTGGAAGCGGTTGTGAGCGATTATGAAGAGCTTGCAGGGTATGGTGTCAAAGCGATCATCGATGGCAAAACCGTTCTTGCGGGCAATGCCAAACTGTTGGTAGAACACGCCATCGCGCATGAAGCGATCGACACGCCTGATACAGTCGTGTATGTCGTGGTTGAAGGGCAACTCATCGGTTCTATCCTCATCGCCGATACGCCTAAAGAGGACAGCAAACAGGCTATTTTAGCACTTAAAGCACTTGGCATCCAAGACATCGTGATGCTCACGGGAGATAACCAAACTGCCGCCGATAAAGTCGCACATGAGCTTGGCATCACCCACGTTGAAGCCGAGCTTTTACCACACCAAAAAGTGGAGAAACTGGAATTGCTTATGGCGCAAAAAAGTGGCAAAGGCAAAACCGTCTTTGTGGGAGATGGCATCAACGATGCACCTGTTTTGGCTCGTGCCGACATCGGCATTGCGATGGGCGGCGTGGGTTCAGACGCCGCGATCGAAGCCGCCGACGTGGTCATCATGACCGACGAGATCGGCAAAGTCGCCACTGCGCTTAAAATCGCTCGCAAAACGCATGCCATCGTCTGGCAAAACATCATTTTTGCGTTGGGTGTTAAGGGCATCATCTTGATCATGGGCGCATTTGGAATTGCCACGATGTGGGAAGCGGTCTTCGGCGACGTAGGCGTTGCACTTATCGCGGTACTCAATGCCACACGTGTTTTAACGCACAAGTAAATGACCCTGTTTACATCTTTACATGTAAACGTCAAATAATCGGCTGTTTGCGTTTGGTGTAGTACATGGAAGGAAGCACCAAACCAAACGCGATGGCAAATAAAATACTCACCGCGTGCAAGCCGTTTTCGATAAAGCGTGAGAGCAAAACATCGCTCACCCCATCGCTCATGCGCACAAGGCTGATCATCATCTCATACGCATACGTCCCGGGGATCATAGGAATGATGGAAGCGACGGTATAGACGGGTCTGGGCATCACATAACGGCGCGACCAGATAACACCGATAATGCCGATCGTCGTCGCGGCGATAAATGTGGAGAGTTCGATGGAAAGATGCGCGTGCATCAACGCGTCTCGAAGCCCGTACGTCAGCGCACCGCCTAGCGCACAAAACGGCAATGCAGAGCGAGGCACGTTAAAAATCATCGCAAATCCCACAGCGGGAATCGCCGCCCAAAGCGTGTTAAAAAGCCATTGTATCCAGAGCATCGTTACCATCCTTGCACTCCTAAAAGTCCCATGGCGAGCATAATGCCCAAAGATGCCATAAGCGTCATCAAGGTCGCTTGCGCCCAACGTCCCCAACCCATGCTGATGTAGCCTTTAAACGCATCGAGCATCGCGTTGATGTAGGGAAACCCCGGAACCAAAAGCAGCACGCTGGAAGAGAGTACAATATGCCCCGTGGCACTCATGCCCTCGTAAAACGCAAGGCTCGCGATGAGCGTACAGACAAACGCGGTAAACGCAAAGACGATCAACAACGAATAGTTGCGACGTGCAAGTTCCCTGCGCACACTCATCCCCACCGATGCCGCTAAAAACGTGATGCAAACTCCCTCCCAATCCGCTCCTTGCAAATGGCTAAACGCCGCGCACGAAAGCCCGATCACGGGAATGAGCAACCACGCAGGGTACGGATTGGCGTGAACGTTTGCCAGCGCATACTCGACACGCATAATGTCGCGCGGATTTTGCTCCGCTTCAATGCAGATCGTGACGATTTGATGCACGATGGACATATTGATCGCCTGTTCATACGCGCGCCTCGTGGTCGTCACCGAAGTATCGCCCACCAACGTGGTAAGCACCACCGCCGAGGGAATCAGCGACATCTCGATGGACGTACACCCTAGTGCCACGCCCAAACGCGAAGAGAGCTGTTCGATCAAACGGCTCTCCGCCCCATACTCCAAAAGCATCGTCGCGACTCTCACCACCACCGTCGTAATGCGCGTCTGTTCTTCATGCGAAATCGTGGGAAATCCTTTAAAGGTTTTATACGTCGCATCATAGTCAAAATTGGTTTAAAAAAACGGAGCAAACGCCTTTTTGATCTTTACATGTAAAGCATTTTTTCGTTTTCTTTGATGCACCTTTTGCTACAATAGCGCATCTAATTTTTGGAACATCGATGAATACCCTTTGTAAGATGGCACTTTTAGCCGTTACGTTGTTGCATGTCGCGAAACTTTTTATGCCCGTGAGTTTGGAGCTTTTGTCGTTTTTTACGGCCACATTGTTCGTCTGCGGTTTTGGGATGCAAAAAAAAGGATTTTTAGGTATCACCTTGCTCTTTTTCGCTTTGGGAACGACGATCCTCCTTTCCTACCGTCTTCCGCTTCTTGCGTGGATGCAATCGTTGACGTCTATGACCAACATTATCGCTATTATCGTCGTGATGCAGTTGTTTTCGCTTCCCATCGAATTGGGGCGTTACGGCGACACCGTCGAGTATTGGCTCAAAAAGCTTTTTAAAAAAGAGAGTTCGCTCTACTTTTTTGCGATGCTCGTCACCAACCTTTTTTCCAGTTTTTTACTTTTTGGAACCGTTCCCGTGATGGTCGCGCTCTTTAACAAAGCCCTTAAAAACAGTGTTTCGGATTACCGTCGTTTTTTGGCGACCGCGATCATGCGCGGTTATGCGCTCGTACTGTTTTGGGCTCCGGGAGCGGTTATCGTTCTCGTGGTCATGCAAGTGACGCACGTGTCGTGGTCGGAACTCTTTATGCCGGGGTTTTTATTGAGCGTTATCGGATTAATCACGTCGTATCTTTTAGAGCATCTCTTACGGTTCAACCGCCCCGTCGTTTCAGAACCGTTTGAAGCATCTCTAAACGTTGCGCACAACGCACCCAAACAAACGGTGCATATCGTGGCGGTCGTCGTCTCTTTGTTATTGGTCATCGCCTTTTTGGAGTCGTATGCTATCGGCTCCGCAACGGGAAGAATTCTACTCGCGGGGTTTGTCGTCTCCGTCGTTTGGATTGCTTCTTTTTTCAAGCATCCCAAGTTTGCTTCGGTATTAACAACGTACGCGAAAAACGGCATCACGCAAGCGACCGACTTTTCGGTCTTTTTTATCGCGGTCGGACTGTTTGCGGGGGCGATCGATCATAGCGGCATGTTGATACACGTACAACCTCTTTTGCAAGAGAGTATCAACCGTTTGGGATCCTTTTCGATCGTCGTCATTCCGCTTTTATTTATCGCTATCGCGATACTGGGTATTCATCCGCTTGTTCTTGCGGTGATGTTCGGCAAGATTTTACTTGCCCTCTCTTTGCCGCTCTCTTCCGTCTCGGTGGCACTGCTTTTGATCTTGGCGGCGGCGATTTCGTTTATCGTTTCGCCTTTTGCCGGCATGTCGCTGATGACGGCGAAATTTTTAAACGTCACGCCGCTGGACGTTTCGCTTCGCTGGAATTTGCTTTTTTGCGCTCTTTTTTTAGCCGAAGGGATTTTGTTTGCTTACTTGTGGTCTTTTTAAGACGCTTGAGGGTTTACATGTAAGTATTCCAAAAGCGTGCGCATCAGCGCTTCGGTTCGTTGCGTGCGCTCTTCGATCTTTAAAACGATGGCTTCTTCGCTTTGCACGTAGCGTGAAGGCACAAGTTCGTTGCGGCAGTTTTCAACGATGGAGGCTATCGCTTTTTCGGTCATTTCAAGGTGAAACTGTAAACCGATCACGTTTGTTCCGACTTGAAACGCCTGATGCGCGCACGCTTCACTCTTGGCAAGCCATAACGCATGGGGCGGCAAATCAAACGTCTCTCCGTGCCAATGAAACACTTCGATCAAATGCGAAAAACCGAAAACGCCCTTTTGTGCTTCATGCGAAACGGGTACGATCGGAAACCACCCGATCTCTTTTTCGCAATTGGGATACACCTTGCTTCCTAAAGCATTGGCGATCAATTGTGCGCCCAAGCAGATACCCAAAACGGGCTTTTTGCTCTGAATCATTGAGCGAATCCATGCTTTTTCTGCGACAAGCCAAGGAAATTCCGCTTCGTCGTTGACGCTCATGGGCCCTCCCATCACGATCAAAAAATCAACCTCCTCGCATTGGGGTAAAGAGGCGTCTTGCTCGTAAAAACGCGTATACGTTACCTCATAACCTCGTTCGTCAAGCCACGACGCGATCGTTCCCAACCCCTCAAACGCTACATGTAAAAAAGCATGCGCTCGCATACCGCCTCCTTGGAAATATTTTAAACGAGCATAGCATAAAAATGCTCTAAAGTGCTTACGTGTAGCCGATACGGTACGTTGTTTAAAAAATAACCAAAAAATAACGTTTTTATTCGCCTTCTCTGCCTAATTTTGTGCTAAACTGCTTGCATCACATTGACGTGAAAGGGCAAAGGTAACGGTCATGATAGAGTCACACTCTCCCCTCTACGATGCTTTTAAAAGCGTCTTAAACACCATCGACACACAACGCGTCCAAGAGTTACTCGCCTACATGAACACCGAGGCGATCAATTTCAATCTCTTTAAGAACAATGCTTTTATCGAACGCAAATTTCCTTTCGATATTATTCCGCGCATCGTTTCCCATCAAGAGTTCACGTACCTCGAAAAAGGCATCAAGCAGCGCATCTACGCTCTCAATCTTTTCTTAGAAGATATTTACGGCGATCAAAAGATTCTCAAAGACGGTATTATCCCCAGCGAATTCGTCTTCGCCTCCAAGGCGTATCTGCCCTCGTTCGCCCATACCAAAGTCTCTAAAAATATTCGCGTTCATATCAGCGGAATCGACTTGGTCAAAAACAGCGTCGGCGACGGTTGGGTCGTTTTAGAAGACAATTTACGAGTGCCCAGCGGTGTCAGTTACCCGCTTTCGTTGCGAATTTTGACGCGCAAAGTGTTTCCCGAGTTTTTTGAAAAACTACCGATTCAAAGCGTGCACGATTATCCCAAGCGTCTCGAAGCGGCGATGGACTACGTCAATACGGGCGGCATCAACGTCATTTTGACTCCCGGAAGGTACAATTCGGCGTTTTACGAACACTCGTACCTTGCCAAACAAAGCGGCGCGGTTTTAGCGACGGGAGAAGACCTCTTTGTCGAGAAAGACAAAGTCTACCTTAAAACCTATCTCGGCAAAAAAGCGCGCGTCGGCGCGATTTACCGTCGTTTGGACGATGATGCGCTTGATCCGGTGGAATTCAATGCCGACTCGCTAATCGGCGTACCGAACATCACCCAAGCGTACCGTGCCGGCAATATCGCTTTGATGAACAGTATCGGAAACGGTATCGCCGACGATAAGGGCATCTATTATTTCGTGCCGGCGATGATTCGCTACTACATGAACGAAGAGCCGATCTTACAGAATGCGCCGACGTATTTGGCGTTTTTCGAGAAAGACCGTCAGCACATCTTGCAAAACCTACGCACGCTCGTCATCAAAGACGTCGCCGAAGCAGGCGGATACGGCGTCGTTTTCGGCTCCAAACTCTCCAAAAATGAGCGTGAAGCCCTCAAAGACGCCATCATTAAAGAGCCTAGACGCTTTATCGCCCAAGAGGTCATCGAGTTTTACGACATCGAATGTTTAACGAACGAAGGAACGTTAAGCCCGAGAAAAGCCGATCTTCGCATGTTTTCGATCTTTAGCGACGATATTTTTATCTGGCCGTGCGGACTGACGCGTTACGCGATGGATCCTAGCAGTTACATCGTCAACTCTTCCCAAGGCGGAGGATTTAAAGATACGTGGGTTTTAAAGGAGAGCAAATGATCCTCATTTCACCGCAAACCGCCGAAAGCCTCTTCTGGATGGGAAGATACATCCAACGTGCGGAAAGTATGACGCGCCTTATTATTGCGCTGTTCGATAAAATTATCGACGAAAACTTTAACGAAGCCAAAGAACTGTACGAAAAATTGGGTATCGCGCTTCATTACGCCTCTTCACAAGCATTTTTACGCAAAAGCGTCTTCGAGCTTGATTTTATCAGCTTGTACTACGTCATCAATACCGCACGCGAAAATGCGATTCTGACGCGTTCGCATTTGCCCAACCGTATGTTTAGCCGTATTAACGCTTTGTATTTAAAATACCAAGCCGCTAAAGAAGAGCCTAACGTTTCGATTTATTGGCTCGAATCGACGCTTCAAGAACTCGATGCGATCTGGGGCAATTTAGAGCTCTCCCTTGTCGAAGCCAAAGAAGCACCGCTCATCGAGCTCGGCAAAGTCGTCGAACGCATGGACCTTAGTATTCGTCTGTTCGACAGTATCGAAGCGGCCGTTATGGATACAGAAAAACTTAATGTCATTGCCGATAAAATACGTCCCGGCCACAAAAAAATTCTTTTATCCAGTAGCCAAAAAGCAAAGGCCTTAGCTACGATCAATTCGGTATTTGGAGCTTTAATTACATCTCATGAAAGTTAATTTTTCGTATGATTTTACCCTCACGTTTCCAGAATCCGTGAGAGACCACCGTTACTGTTTGCGTATCGTTCCTTACGAAAACGCTATACAAAGCTGTTCGCGCCTTGATATTCTCGTCAATGCGAACACGGCGTTCGAGCAAGGACGCGACGGCTTTGCCAACCGTTTCGTCTACGGAACGATCGCAAAACCGCACAAGAGTTTAAGCGCACATATCGAAGGCGAACTCGAACTCTCGCCTTACGTCTATTGCGACGAAGAGCCTCCCGCTCTTTACAATGCGCCCTCACCGCTTGTCGGCTTTTGCGCGCTGATGCAGGCGTTTTTAGACGAAACGACGCTTCCCGTAAGCACTTTTCGCAAAGCCGTCGTGCTCACGCAAAAAATTCGTGAAAATTTCACGCTTATCGAGAGCACCAAAGCCGAAGGTTTGGAGAGTTTTTTACTCTATAAAGAGGGGCTTCGAAACGATTTTAGCCATCTTTTAATCGCGTTATTGCGACACGTCAACATTCCGGCTCGTTTGTGCCACGGTTTTATCGAAGGCGAAAATAAAACGCATACGTGGGTCGAAGCGTGGATGGACGGTGATTGGAGAGGATTCGATCCGATTAAGGGCATCGTCATTCACGACGAACCTTACGTCAAATTGGCACACGGACGCGACTTTTCCGAGTGTGCGATTTACAAAGGAAGCTACATCGGAAAACGCCAACACATCTTGAAAATCACGGGACAAATCGGAAGGGAAGAGCAATGATCGAAGAGGTTTTCAGTGTTCAACTTCCCGTCAACGAAACGCTTTCGCTCAAACGCAACCGCTTTGCGCCGCCCGATATCACGAAGGCGACGAAGCGTATTTCGATCGTCACGGGCATTCACGGCGACGAAATCGAAGGACAATACGTCTGTTACCTGCTTGCTAAATGGTTGAACGCCAATCCCGATGCGATCAAAGGTATCGTCGATATCTATCCCGCGATGAATCCGATGGGCATCGATAGCATTACGCGCGGTTTTCCGTTCTACGACGTCGATCTTAACCGCACGTTTCCGGGAAGTACGTCCGATTTTTTACCCGCGCAAGTCTCCAACGCCATCGTCGATACGGTCAAAGGAAGCGACTATGCGATCGACATTCACGCGAGCAATATCTTTTTACGCGAATTGCCGCAAGTACGTATCAGTCGCGCCAATGCCGACGAATTGGTTCCGCTGGCGGAAAAACTCGGTATCGACTTTATTTGGGTGCACGATGCGGTAACGGTTTTGGAATCGACCTTTTCGCATGCGATGAACACGCTCGGAACGCAAACCTTGGTCGTGGAAATGGGTGTGGGTATGCGCATCACCAAAGAGTACGGACAAAACCTTACACGCGGTCTTTTAAACCTGATGGCACATGTCGGCATTATCGATAAACCGATTTTACCGCCGACGACCACGGCGGTTTCAACGCTCAACTCCGAAGTTTTTTTTATCAATGCCTCCAAAGCGGGCGTTTTTATTCCTATTTTAGAACATAACGTCAGCGTATTGCGCGGCGAAAAACTCGGAGAAATTATCGATCCGCTTTTGGGCGTCGTTCAAGAGACCATCATCAGCCCGTGCAACGGACTTTTATTTACGATTCGAGAATATCCCGTCGTTTACGAAGGATCTTTGATTGCTCGAATACTCGAAGACCCCAAAGAGGAAGCAAGCGTATGAGAGAAGAAATTTTATTTGAGATCAGTTCGCTTAGCCGCAATCCTTTAAAGGTTAAAGGTTACCGATTCGGGAAACAAGACACGACGCCTAGTTGCGTGATTGTAGGGCCGATGATGGGCAATGCGATCGATCAATTGTGGATTGCGTCTCAAATCGTACGCTTTTTGCGCCAACAAGAACTGGCAAATGCCGCATTTATCAAAGGCGAAATTTTAGTCGTACCGACGGTCAATCCTTATTCGTTTAACATGGGAAAAAGTTTTTGGCCGCTTGATAACACCGACATCGACGTGATGTTCCCGGGCTATGATAAAGGTGAAACCACCCAACGCATCGCCGCACGATTGTTTGAAAAAACCAACAACTACGACTATGCGATTTTACTCGAAGCCAGAAAAGATCACGTCGAGTGCATTCCTTACGTCAAAGTATTGCAAACGGGTAGAGAAGAGATCGAACATGCCAGAGCGTTCGGACTGGATTTTATCCATCTCAAAGAGCCGAGTCCTAGCGATACGGTATCCCTCAACTACAACTGGCAAATCTGGAACGCACAATCGTTTTCGCTCATTTCGGGTAAAAAAGGCGTTTTACAAAAAAGCGAAGCCAATAAAGTCATCGATGCGATCATTCGGTTTCTTTCGCAAAAAGGCTTGATCGATTATGCGACGTTTGCGGCATCAAGCGGCAATATCGTGACGCAAAACGACGTTGAAGCGATTAAAAGTACCGCCGCGGGACTCTTCGACGCACTGGTTCCGATCGGTGAATGCGTCGTCCACGGTCAACCTTTGGGACGTATTTTCAATGCTTTGGAAGGAACCTTGATGCAGACGATCATCTCTCCTTGCGACGGCATCGTTTCATGCCGCTACGACTATTCGATGATCTTTCAAAACGCGATTGCGTACCGTATTATCAAAGCGGAAGCGGCACTAAATCGTTACATGTAAAAGCAGAGGAGCAAAGATCTCTTTGCTCCTAAACGCAGATTATGAGCGGAATTGATTGAGTTTGGTATTGAGATTTTCGGCCAAACGCGAGAGATGATCCGCCGCCGCGGCGATCTCTTCTACGCTTCTGGCGTTTTGACTGGTGAGCGTGTTGATGTTGGAAACCATCGAGACGATTTTATCGGTATCGTTGGAAATCTTATGCGAATTGGACGCACTCGTCGTGACGGACGTTACACTTTTTTCCATGACGTCTACCGTTCCCAAAATCGTCGATTCGACGCCGCTAGAGACATCCGTCAGCCTTTGGATATTGCGAGCGTTTCGATTCATTTGATCGGACGAATCCACGATCGATTGAACGATCACGTTGATGGTCGCGTTAATCTCGGTTAACGAAGCTTGCGTACGCTCGGCAAGTTTACGCACCTCATCCGCAACAACCGCAAATCCGCGTCCGTGTTCTCCGGCACGTGCCGCTTCGATGGCGGCATTGAGTGCCAAAAGATTCGTTTGATCCGCGATATCGGAGATCACGGTTAAAATTTGTTTGACCTGCTCGGCATCGTGGCTCATCTGTTCCAATTTGTGCGCTAAGGCACTCTCGGCTTGACTGGCGTTATCGACTTCGTTACGCAACGAAATGACTTCCTCTTTAGCGTCGTTAAGCTTTTTACCCGCAGAAGCGATCTCTTCTTTCATCGTTTCGGAGAGTTGCGCCGTCTCTTGGACAAAGACTTTGATCGTATCGATCTCGTGAATCGCGTTTTCGACGATCAAAGAGCTTTGTTCGGCATTGCGTCCGATTTGCATACTGGTCGTGCTAAGCTCGTGCGAAACCGATGCGTTTTCATTAGATGAATTTTTTGCATCTTCGATCGTATGTTCTAGCGTATCGACCAAGTCGTTGAAACTCTTGACGATCTCGTTGATCTCGTTTTTCTTGTCGTAGCTGATGCGAAATTTAAGCTCTTTCGTACGAACGAAATTCGTGATACTGTCGCGAATCAAATGCACGCCTTGTAAAATGTTTTTACGAATCACAAAGCTCAAAACCAAAACCGAAATACCCACGATAAACGCGACCGAAATCATCATCAAAGTTGCGTTCTCTTTCGTATCGACGGCAATCTTTGCATCGTTTTGCGATAAGGTTTTATTGTACGCCATATGCTCTTCCAAAAGCGTATTGAGTGCCGTGCTCTGCGAACGTAATTGATACAACAAGGCTTTAGCTTCTTCGTTTCTATCGGCTGTCGATAAGGTAAAGAGTTGTTGAGAAATAGCGATAAAAGGGCTAATCAGTTCTTTTTCCTTAAGGTACATCTCTTTATCTTTCTCATCGGAAAGTAAAGCTTCGTATTTTTTATAGCTTACATCAAATTTTTCTCGATACTCGTGAAAGCGTTTTTCGATTCGTTGAAAATCCTCTTTGTCGTGAGCCGTAATGTGCTCCCAAAGTCTGACGCGCATCTGGTTGAATTCGTTTTGCAAATCCGCCATAATTAAAACGCTCGGAAGCGAGTTCACGTTACAGGTATTGGTTTTTTCAAACACTTGTTCCATTTTCGTAAGCCCAATACCGAAAATGGCGATAAGCCCGAAAAACGCGATGGAGAGCATCACCATCAATTGTCGTGAAATACTCATAGTTGACTCCTTTATGATCTTGAGTAAAATCATAACGTAGCAAGTGTGACAAATGCGTTGCATGCAAAGCAAGAAGGGAAAAGAAGGCTCAAAAGAGAGTATAAAGCCTTCGATTAAACGTTTCGTCGGACGTCGACTTCGATGGAAAGTTCGCTTTGACCGCTACTGAGCACCACGCCTCGAAGCGGTGCGACGTCGTCGTAGTCTCTGCCGCTTCCTAAAACGATGTGTTGCGTACGTGCAAGCAGGTTGTTGGTCGGATCGAATGCCGCCCAACCGTATTGCGGAATGTAGACGTCGACCCATGCATGCGACGCGTCGCTTCCGAAGAGTTTTTCGCCTCCAAGCGGAGGCAAGGTTTCGATATAGCCGCTGACGTATCGCGCACTCATTCCCAAGGAACGAAGTGCCGCAATCGCAAACTGTGCGAAGTCTTGGCAGACCCCTTTTTTGGCTTCAAAGATCTCCTCGATCGGCGTCGTAATATCGCTAAAGCCGGCGACAAAATCAAAATCTTCATAAATGCGCCCCATAAACTCTTTGATCGCGTCGGCGATAGGACGATGCGGCTCAAACGAACGCCGCGCATACGCGCGAATGGCGTCCGAAGCTTTAGGAATACGTTTGGAGTCGAATAAAAAGAGCTTTGCCTCAATGGCATCCGGTTCAAAGCGCGTTAATGCACGCACGAGCTCTTCACATGTCAGCGTTAACGCCTCAAAACGCTCAACGCGCCTTAAAACTTCTTGTTCGTCTATGACGACGTGTGAGCGACCGACGACGTTTAACGACCGATGGGCTTCTCGAATCAACAAATGCGACGTTGCGTTACCGAACATATCGGTAAAATCGCTAACTTCATACGCCAAAGGCGTCACTTCCATCGTAAAATCGGTAACATGTTGCGTGGCACTCTCTTGAGGGCGTAAGCGCGCGATATTGTGGCTAAACGTTACGAGTCCTTGATAATGAAATGCCGTTTGATGGTAAATTTCGTACGTCATGTGCTACTCGTCATAGTGGGAAAAATAGGTTTTGGAAAGCTCTACCGAACAGAGCGAAAAGTGCTCCGAAAGCTGTGCTAAAAGCCGATCAAGCACCTTGTAAACCTTTTCGTTTTCGTCTAGGTGCATCAGCGACGCAAGGTTACTGAGCGTTAGAGTGCTGTAAGCTTGAAAGATCGGCTCTTCGTAAGCACTCAAATAAGTTTTGCGTTTGGGTAAGGCTTTTAAGTCCTCCAACAAAGCTTGCGTCACGTAAGCGACGGATTTGGGAAAATGCGGATTTAAGATCAAAAATTCCACCACGTTTTCAAGCTGTAGGGAACTTTTATACTGCGTGCGGTAGGCATTAAAGCTTTCGCTTGAACTCAAAAATGCCTCTAAAATATCGTACATGACGGCTTTATCGTATTGAGAACAGAGCAGTGAACGAGCTTTCGAAAGCGTTAAAAGCGCGCTTTCGAGCTTAAATCCGATGTCGTATACGATCAATCCTTGCTCTTTATACATACTCTCTTCGACCAATTCTTTGTACGCTACGAGGTATAGCAACACTTTATCAAGCTCGCCTAACATACTTCGAACGGGCGTATTGACCTTTTTCGTAAACTGCTTCCACTCTTTTTGCATCTGCTCAAAGAGTTTCCACGCCTCAATCGCCAAAAGGCTCTTGACGGAAAGATTGGCGTTTCCGAGTCGCTCAAGGGTAAATGCCAAAGAGCCTTGCTTGGTAGCGTCTTTCATCAGCGAAGCGATTTCTAGCAAAGGATTTTGCACCGTATCTTCGTCTAAAAAACCCGGATACGTCATCGTCAGATGCGTTAAAGCTTTTTGTAACGTGCGTTTAGACTCTTGCGAAACGCTTCCCTCGTAATGGTGAAAGTCGGTCATTTTTTTGACCGTATAACGCATCAGACGCAAGGTATGAATCGCGCGCGAAAGATAGCGTCCAAGCCAAAAAAGATTTTCGGCTTTAAGTGTGGGCAAGGTGTTCAGCGAAGCGTCGATAAACGGTAAAGCCGCGTAGCTTGGAAGATTTTCGTGTTTTTTGTCTTCTCCCAAAATCCACAAATCTTTGCTCGTTCCTCCCTTTTGCGATGAAACGAGTAGCGCGTCTTTGGAGGCGGAAACACGCACCAATCCGCCGTTCATCACGCTATAATTTTCGCTTTTTTTCAAAGCGTAGGCACGAATAACCGCATTGCGCGGTTCGATTTTGCCCTGACCGTAAAAAGGCGTCGTTGAAAAATCGATCGCCTCTTGCGCGACGTATTGATGAGGATTGTCCAAAATGCTTTTTTGAAGCTTCTCTTTCATCGTTTCGGAAAGATTTTTGACCAAAAAGGTTTGAATCGATTCGGTTTTATCGATTTTTTTGATGATAAAGCTCTCGAAGTTATTCATGACGAAGGTTAACTCTTTTTCTTGTCCGCACCACCACGTTGCGATTTGCGGCAAAAGCAGCTCTTCGTTCAAAAAGAAACGGCAAATACGTTCCATAAAAGGATTGAGTCCGATATTTTCGACGATGGCACTCCCCAACGGATTGATCATCGCTAGATTGCCTTGACGCACGCAATCGACTAAACCCGCAACTCCCAGCCTCGAATCTTCTAAAAGCTCCAAAGGGTCGCAAAAGCGATCGTCCAGACGTTTAACCAACGTTTGAATCGGTTTGAGTCCGCTTAAACTTTTCAGCCAAACGCTACCGTTTTTACACAACAGATCATCGCCTTGGACAAGATTGATTTCTAAAAACGAACTCAGATACGCATGTTCAAAATAGGTTTCGTTGTGCGGACCGGGCGTTAAAAGCGCGGCTTTGGACGTGTCGCCTTTGGTAAGCTTTTTGAGCAGTTTTTTGTACTCTTCGATAAAAGGAAAAAGCTTTTTAACCTCGTGATCCGCGTAAAAATCTTTTGCCGCGATGTTCATCGTTAAGCGGTTTTCGATGGCATAGCCTAAGCCAGAAGGTGCTTGCGTACGGTCGTTAATGACCCACATCTTTCCATCAGGCCCTCGCGCAAGGTCTAGCGCGTAAAAATAGAGCTGAAAATCGTCGCGTACGCCCAAACCGTGTACGGCGGGTAAAAAGCCCTTGTGCGTAAAAATGACTTCGGCGGGGATAATGTTTTCTTTTAAGAGTAACTGTTCGCCGTAGAGGTCTTTTAAAATGAAATTGAGCAATTTCGCACGTTGTTTGATCCCTTGTTTGACGCTTTTCCACTCTTCTTTTGTGATGATAAAAGGAATCGGATCTAAGCTCCACGGACGATTGCCTTCGCCCTCAGGATCGTTATAAACGTTGTACGTAACGCCGTTATCTTCCAGATGCCACGCGATCTCGGCTTGTTTACTCTCCATCTCTTCAACGCTCAAACGCTCCAAGTGTGCCGCCAAATTCTTCCAATGCGTCTTGACGGTACGGTCTTTATCGACCATTTCGTCGCAAAAAGAGGCGGAAGCGTACGTATCGAAAAACTGCATTAGGTTTTCATTCCTTTTCGTCTTAGATCGAGCGTATGCGGGTATTCAAGGCTCGGCGGCAATTCTTCGACCCAAAGCGTTTTTGTAGAATCGCCCTTGATTGCAACCGTCATCGCTCGTGCATCGACATGCGAGCTTTTAGCGTGAATCACCGAAGGCGTAAGATAGCGTAGCTCGCCTTGAGAATGGTTAAAATCCCAAAAACGGTTGATTCGTCTGGACTGGGCTTCGTAACTGTTGACCGGAAACGTGTCGTAACTGCGTCCGCCCGGATGGGCGACGAAATAGCGCATACCGCCGAGGGAACGTTTGTTCCAACGATCGACCACGTCAAACGTTAAAGGCGTATCCACGCCGATCGTAGGATGCAACGCCGACCACGGTTGCCACGCTTTATACTTCACGCCGGCGACGAACTCCCCCTCGACTCCCGTCGGAGCAAGCGGAACGGCAACACCGTTACATGTAAGCATATAACGCTCGGGCAGAAAATCTTTGATTTTGACTTGTACGCGCTCTAAGGAAGAGTCCACATAACGAGACGTTCCTTGCGAACCGCTCTCTTCGCCTAGAACATTCCACGGCTCGATAGCGGCGCGAAGTTCAAGAGACATTGGAGGAATCGTGCTCGTACCGTAGAGCGGAAAACGAAACTCAAAAAACGGATCGAACCAATCCAAAGCAAAAGCATAGCCCTCGGCATTGAGAAAATCAACGATGTCGCGTAAATCTTCTTTGACGTAATGCTCCAATAAAAACTTATCGTGCAATTGCGTCCCCCAACGCACCAAAGGATGCGTATAGGGTTTTTTCCAAAAAACGGCCACCAAGGTGCGTACCAAAAGCATTTGTAAAAGTGCCATTTGGGCATGCGGCGGCATATCAAACGCTCTTAGTTCCAAGATGCCCAGTCTTCCGCTGCTGGAATCGGGCGAATAGAGCTTATCAATGCAAAATTCGCTTCGGTGCGTGTTGCCCGTGATGTCGGTGAGCATATGGCGAAACAACCGATCGGTCAGCCAAAACGGCACATTTTCACCCTCGGGAATCTGCGCAAACGCGATCTCTAGCTCGTAGAGATTTTCCGCCCTGCCCTCATCCACACGCGGTGCTTGCGAGGTTGGACCGATAAACGCTCCCGAAAAGAGGTATGAAAGCCCCGGATGGTGTTGCCAAAACGTAATCAAACTGCGTAGTAGATCGGGACGGCGAAGCAGTGGGCTGTCTTCGGGTTTGAGCGCACCGATCGTGACGTGATTGCCTCCGCCCGTGCCCGTGTGTTTGCCGTCCAGCATAAATTTTTCCGTGCCCAAGCGTGATGCGTGGGCGTCTTGATAGAGCGTTAAGAGATTTTCACTGAGTGCTTTCCATGACGTTGAGGGGTGGATGTTCACTTCGATAACACCGGGATCCGGCGTCACTTTGATACGCTCCAACCGGAGATCATGCGAAGGCTCATACCCTTCCAAAACCACCTTTACATGTAAAGACTCCGCCACCGCTTCGATGCACGCGACCAAATCTAAAAGTGCTTCGGTGTGATTGAGAGGTGGAAGAAAAATGCAGAGTTTTCCCTCACGCACTTCCGCGCAAAGTGCCGTGCGTACAAAGTTTTGGGTTTGGGCGTTGGAAAGGGTTGCATCGGCTTTCGTGCAACGCTCTTGCGCCGATGTACGGTACTCGCCCAAAGCAGGATAATGCGCAAACAGATCGGGCTCAAAAGGAAGTGCCAGCTCAGTGTGCGGCTTTTCGACCAAAGAGCCCAGCGGAAGCCTGAGCCCAAGGGGTGAATTGCCAGCACTAAGATACATGTACCCACGCCTTAACACCCACGAAGAGGTGATCCATCGTGTCGTTCCAAATCCCAGCGGGAGAACGTAGCCAACCGGTTTATTCAGCCCACCGGAGAGCACTTTAGCGATCGTTTGGCGCTCCAACGAGTCCGAGAGATCCGCTTTCATCGGATCGACATCGATGGGCAGTTCGGACTCTTTGATGATGTAATACAACGGGTCTTCGTACGCTTCAATGATGTTTTGATCGCTCACGCCAAGGGTGAGTGCCAGTTTGGCTAAAAAGCGTTTGGCATCGTCGTTGTCGTAATGGTAGGTTTCGTTCATATCGGCAAACAGTGCGGGATTGTTCCAGATGGGTTTACCGTCTTTGCGCCAAAGGATGGACGTTTGCCATCTAGGAAGCGGCTCGCCCGGGTACCATTTGCCCTGCGCGTAGTGAAGCATGCCGCCTTTCGTAAACGAACTTAAAAGCTTGCGTGAGAGCGTGTCGGCAAGGGCACGTTTATGCGCACCGTCGGCTTTGGTGTTCCACTCATCGCCTTCCATGTCATCGATGGAGACAAACGTCGGCTCGCCGCCCATGGAAAGCCTCACATCACCCTCTTCCAAGGCTTTGTCCACCTCAAAACCAAGCGCGTAAATAGCATTCCACTGATCTTCACGGTACGGCTTGGTCACGCGCGGTGATTCAAAGATGCGCTTGACGGTGTTGTCATAAATGAACTCTGTTTCGCATGTGTCGCTCATGCCCTCAATCGCATAGGCACTCTCATAGGATGGCGTACACGCAAGCGGTATATGTCCCTCACCCGCAAAAAGTCCACTGGTCGCATCAAGCCCGATCCAACCGGCTCCGGGAATGTAGACTTCCGTCCACGCATGAAGATCGGTAAAGTCCGCTTCGGGACCGCTTGGACCATCAAGCGAGGCGACGTCGGCTTTGAGTTGCACGAGGTAGCCTGAGACAAAGCGTGCCGCGAGTCCTAAATGGCGAAGCACTTGCACAAACAGCCACGCAAAGTCACGACAACTGCCCAGCTTTGTTTTTAAGGTCGTTTCACACGTTTGCACGCCGGGTTCCAAGCGAACGGTATAGTTCAAATGCCGATTGATCGTCGTGTTAAGGTAAACCAAGAAGTCGATAACGGAACGTTTTTTCAAATCCAACGCTTTTTGAAACTCTTTCAGCAAGCCTCCGTTTTCGCTGACCTCCAAGTAAGGCAAAAGCTCTTTTTCCAACGCTTTGGGGTAGGCAAACGGAAAGTCTTTGGCGTAATCGTCGACAAAAAAATCAAAGGGATTGATCGTAATCATATCGGCGATAATTTCGACGTCGATGCACAGCTCTTTGGTTTTTTCGGGAAAGACGATGCGCGCAAGGTAGTTACCGAACGGGTCTTGTTGCCAATTGATAAAATGGTTTTCGGGTTTAATCTTCAGCGAATAACCCTCTATGGGCGTACGTGAGTGCGGTGCGGGTCGCAAACGGATAATATGCGGGGAAAGTGCGACATAGCGGTCATAATGGTATTCTGTTTTGTGCGAGAGAACAACTTTAAGCGACATAATAATCCTTTAAAACAGAAAGTAAAAAATCTTTACATGTAAAATTATTATAGCATGATGTGAGAAGTTTTTGCGCGGTGTTTGGCTATGTATTAAGCAGTTATCTTTAGTCTTGCTTTAGCGCGTATCGGCGTTACATGTAAAGGCTAATGTTGCCACAAGAACTCTTTTTGATTGCGCTTTAGCATTTCGACATAATTTTTAATTCCCTTGCGAGTTGGATTGCGTACAAGCTCATTGTTTCAAGCTTAAAATACCCCTCTTCGTTCATGCACTCCTTGACCTTTAAATCATAGCGTTTACTCAGTGGCAAAATTTTAAAGCTGAGATTGTCGAGTACTAAAGGCTCAGTATGCGGCTTTGCAAAAAAGAGAAGCACCATATGGTAGCTTTCATTGTCCATATCTTGCACAATGCACAGCGCCATTTTTTTAGGGTCAATCCCAAAATCTTTGAGCGTGTAGAACTTAGCAATCACATAGTCTTCGCAATCCCCTCCTCTATTTTCCAAAAACTCCCAACGACTCGCCCAATAATCTTCTGTGCAATACGTCTGTTCATCATACGCACCCACAAACGCATTGATGTAAAAATTGACTGCTTCAAACTTTACATGTAATGGTTTTGAGCTGGTTTCATTCATAAAATGCTCGTAGTCTTTGAAAATCGCTTTGGATTTGGCAGTGGAAAGCGTTGCAAAAAAAGAGGAGGAGAGCCTAAACTCCCCTCCCAAAAGACTTACATGTAAAAGCATAAAGCCAAGGATGACTTTAAAAACCATTATTTAAAATCGGTATGAACAATGGTATCTTGAACATCGATATACGCTTTTGTGCCATCACTTGCGGTGCCTTCATAACGCGTATAGCCTGTTTCAGCACCTGTAGTTGCCGTCCAACCTGTACCGTGAATGCTATCATCACTTCCACCTAAGACTTTAAGAACGGTACTTGCATCATCGGTGATATTTAAGACATCGGCTGGATTGATCGTTAAATTTACCGTCGCTTTGGTCAAATCAAGCACTTCGATGCTTTCTATTTTAATATCCGCAATGCCACTCAAATCGACAGAACCACTTGTGTTGATAAGAAGTGTATCAAGACCCGTTCCACCGTAGATAACGGTATCGGTCGCGTCGTATACAAGCGTATCGTTACCGTCACCACCGTAGAGTTTATCCGCTCCTGCACCGCCGTCAAGATAGTCGTTGCCAGCTCCTCCATTCAAGGTGTCGTTACCATTGCCACCTTTAAGCATGTCGTCGCCATCGCCACCTGTGAGTGTGTCATTGCCACCCAATCCTAACATGATATTTGTACCCGTCGTAGTACCGACTTTGACATCATTTCCAGAGGTTCCCGTATAGGTTGGTACCCCTTCTATAGACGTTATATCCGATGGCGTTGATACCGCAGAAACATTGAGGATGACCTCTTGTGATGCTACAGTGTTATTAGACGATACTTCACTCAGATGCATATCAAGCGTTCCTGAGAAATCAGAACCAAATTTTAAAACCGCCGTTGACAACAGTGAGCTATCAAAAGTGATAGAACCATCGGATACGGTATGCGATACACCATCACTGGTAATGACTGTAGCATCACTAGGAATACCTGAAAGACTTACTAAGCCTGCAGCAAAAATTGCCACATTAACATAGGTTGCGAGATCTACCTGTGTTGTTGAAGTATTAAGGTTGCCTGCAATCACACCTTGTTGTGCGCTTAGCATCAAGTTGTCAACAAACGCTCCTCGTCCATTCGGATCAGTGGTTGTCGCATCCGTGCGAATTTGGATGGTATGGCTTTTCCCATCACCCTCAAACGCAACCGATACAGACTTCCAATCAATAAATGTTTGTCCGCTTGTCGGTGTAAACGATTTGACTAACGTTCCGTCGATGTAAACGCCAATTTGCGTATACTCCGTACTAAAGCCAGGTCTACCTGCGCAATCAAAAGTGAGAGTGTAGACCAGTCCATCAACGGTTGCTACACTTCGTTCAATACCAATGGTTTGAGCGTTACTCCCCGCATCATTGAGCTCAAGAAAGTTCTCCCCATTGCCAAACGATGCAGAGACTTTATTATCACTCGAATTTTGTGCTTGTTGCGTATCTCCAGTACTCCAAACTTCAAAGCTGTTGGTTCCACCTGTTCTCGACTCTGGACTTGTCACTAAAGTCCATCCCTCTAACGTCGTAGATTCAGTGTATATCGTTGATGTTGTGTCGGTATTGGAAACGCTCTCCCAACTGTTTGCAAAAATGACCGTTGAAGATGTATCGATAGATACGGTCGTTGAAGCATGATCTCCATTGGCACTTTCTGTGGATGTTGCCGTAATGTGGAGCATATGCACACTCTCATTGTTAGAAACACTTAAATCCATATAGCTTATTTTAGAGAGATTCCACTTTATCACATCAACACTGGAAGTGGTATCGGTTGCCGTAAAGGTATACGTTCCATCTGTTAATGTAGCACCTTTAGGAATATCAGAAATCACAAGGCTTGTAATCTTCTCTGAACCATCCGTGTCAACTAACGCATCCGCAATATTAATGGAGACAGCAGGATTGGTAAAGCTAATAGAATGTATAAGATAATCATCTCCATTAGCTGGCGCACTAAAGACGATTTTATCAAACGAAGAACCGCTGCTTGGCTGAAGTGTAACCGCAGCATCAATACCGTCTGAACCGTGAACAGTTGATCCTTCTCCAACTTTCGTGCCATTAAGATAAAATTCATACTTCGCCGTCTCTGAGCTATTAAGATAAGCAAATGAAACATTAACCGATGATACAGCATGGTCAAAGTTGACAACCAACTTTTCAGACTGCTTAGAGGAATTACTGTATCCTAACTCTTCACTAGCACCTGAGGCATTACCGCTCACACCAAAACCACTGACAGTATTGTTATTAAATGTACTAATGCTACCATCAGAACCATTAGGGTTTAATGCTTTTACCGTATACCCTTGACCTGTTAAATGAGTCGCATCAATAGTCGTTGTTGTATAAACTCCTCCGGCAGAAAGATGCGGAGCATCCGCTACCGCTTCGATAGTAACCGTCGTTGTATAACTTGAACTCCACGCTGTACCATCGCTCACGCTAAAGGTAAAGGTTTCGTCAAAATCACTGTTTCCTTTCGGAGTAAAGGTTAACTTACCAGCATTAAGATCTGCCACTGAAATCTCAGCACCGGCACTTACCGCATGACCGTTTAGATAAAGTGTTCCATTTTCCGGCAAAGAATCGATACGAATAGAAGCTAAAGCGTTGCCCTCTTCATCGTGGTATGTACCAAAATCACTCGCATGAAGCGTATATGCTATATCTTCAGTAACAGCAATCGTAGCATTGGTAGCCGTTGGTGCATCGTTGACGGCTGTCACGGATGGATCAACGTTCGCATTGGCAGTTGAACCATTCGCTCCTGCACTGGTTGCTGTCACGACAATGACCGGTAAGTCTGCACCCGTATTGATAAGGTCAACGCCTGATTGTGTGAGGGTGACTGTCCCTGTGGTTGCATTGACGACATAGTATCCACTCGTATCTGTGGTTGAGAAGGTAATCACTCCACCATCTGGATCGGTGGCTGTTTTAACCGTTGCGACGGTTGCACCTTCTACGACGCCTGAATCTTCTGTAAACGTTGCGGCAGGATTCATCTCGAATACCAATGGGTCATTGACGGCTGTCACGGATGGATCAACGTTCGCATTGGCAGTTGAACCATTCGCTCCTGCACTGGTTGCTGTCACGACAATGACCGGTAAGTCTGCACCCGTATTGATAAGGTCAACGCCTGATTGTGTGAGGGTGACTGTCCCTGTGGTTGCATTGACGACATAGTATCCACTCGTATCTGTGGTTGAGAAGGTAATCACTCCACCATCTGGATCGGTGGCTGTTTTAACCGTTGCGACGGTTGCACCTTCTACGACGCCTGAATCTTCTGTAAACGTTGCGGCAGGATTCATCTCGAATACCAATGGGTCATTGACGGCATTTACATGTACAACCGTATATGCTGTATTGCTATTGTTATTTCCATCATTTACAACGATAGAAATAACACGATCTGTTGTATCAGGATTTTCACTACTACTTGCATAGGTAATGGCTTTGAATGCATCTTGGTACTCAGACAGCGTTGCACTACCACTTAAGTTAATGACAATATTTCCATTTGCATCCGTTGTTGTAGTTGCGTGAATATCACTTGGCAATGTCCCAATATTGAGACTATCTCCCGCGTGCGTATTGGTAAGTGTGATTGTTGCACTTTCCATATGGGTATCATCTATGTCACTAATGCTCACATCATGATCGACGATAGAAACACCTGTACCATTTTCAGTGTAGCTTGTTTCATAGCCAGTGTCAGTATTAGCTTTAAGAGCGATATTGTCCAAAAGAGCACCCAAAGAGTCTGAAATACCTGTTCCTTCAAACGATAATGTATTCTCACCAACGCTAAGTCCCGTAGCCGTGACACTGATGCTGTACCAACCTGTTGTGGCATTATATGTATAACTTACATTTAAGCCATCACTTACATTGGTGATGGCAAGCACTCCTGCACTTGTATAGCTCAGATCAAATGATTCACCGCCTAAAGTGACTTTCATACTACTATCAAGCTGAGCTTCAGGACGTGCATGATAATCAAAGGCTAATGTTGCGGTTGTGTCGGTTAACGTAAGATGCGTAGAGAGTGTTACCAGGCCATCAGAATCAAGTTCTGCCACGGCTTGACCATCAGTAGCACTGACAGTGATACTACTGTTTTGTACTTCTAAGTTATGTCCTGTTGTTGTCCACGCAACACCATTGTCTCCTGTAAAGGTTGAGCTTGATAGAATCGTCCAACCTGAAGAACCGATAAGTCCTTCAAAAGATTCGGTATAAGCATGATTGTTTCCGCTAAGATCAAGTACTGGTGCATCATTCACGGACGTAATATCGAGCGTTGCGCTGCCATCAACCGTTTTGTCACCATCACTGATTGTATAGCTAAAGCTTACTTCTGTATCATCATTTTCAGCTGGTGTGTATGTCCATGTACCATCATTATTATCAACCAATGTACCGTTTCCACTGCTAATGACAAGATTGGTTGCAGTTAAATGCGTACTATCCACATCATGGGCATTGGCAAGAAGATATGCTTGTGTAATAATATAGGCGCCACTGTCTTCAGCAATGGAGTCTAAGGTTACTGCTTCTGTTGTTGGAGCATCATTATCGCCAGTAATGGTCAAATTAACCGTTTTAGCTGCTGTTTCTGCGCCATACTCATCGGCAATCGTAAAGGTAACTGTTGCTGTTGCATCAACTCCCCCAGGAAGAGAGTTTAGATCATCCGTAGTGCTAATCTCGTACGTGCCATCTTGGTTTACATGTAAGCTTGCTTCAAAGCTTGCTGAGTTACCATCTTTATCGGTGTAGTTAAATGTTACGGTTGTGTCATAACCACTTGTCGAAACAGCTTCACCGTTAACTTGATTGATATGAAGTGCTGCATTATGGTCAACATCGGTTGCTAAAGAAGCAATACCAAGATCACCATTATAAGTTTTATCCGCATCCGCTTCAGCGGCATCTTCTGCAACACTAAAGTCAAGAGCATCAGAAGAGGTCAATACTGGCGCATCATTGGTTCCTGTGATAACAATCGTCACGGTAGCAGGTGCACTGATTGAGCTTGCATTGGTGCCATCGGCTCCGCTAAAGCCTTGTCCGTCATTTGCGATGTATTGGAATGTCACGGTAGCACTCTCACCTGCGGCAAGGGCGTTAAAGTTTCCTATCACCGTATACGTGCCATCGGCGTTGACGATCACATTGAGAGAGGAAACCCGTTCGTTGTTAACGCTGATACTGTCTGCAACAATAGCATACGTAAGAGAATCGCCATCAGCGTCCGTTCCCGTGGCAAGGCTTCCGTTAAAGGAATTTTCTCCATTTAACACTTCGAGTTGTGTCGCGGAGACATCACTAATGATCGGAGAGTCATTGGGATCAACATTAAAAGTAGCTGCTATAAAAGTTGTACCGCCACCTGTTGTGTTATTCAATACTCGCTCGGTGGCGAAGACATTGCTCTCATGTCCACCAACAAGATAGGTCGGTGATGCAAATCCTGAAATAAGACTTTGACCACCAGGGGCACCCACGTCACCACCTGCGGCTGTTTCTGGAAGATTACTAATGTCTTCACCACGAAGCAACGCCGCTTGGATATCTTCAACGCTTTGATTGGAGGAGACGGCTTCTATCGTTTTACCTTGTACGACGGATTCATCGGCAAAATTTTGAGCATGCACGTAAACGCTTTGATCGAGCGTAACGTTATCGTTACCGTTGAGGACGATCTCTCGACCGTCGTTTAACGTTAAAACGACATGGGAACCTGCCCCGATCGTACTGATAACGTCTTCCGCATTGAGCATATCGCCGACTTTTAAAACGCGATCTTCGCCCGATGCGTTACGCGCCATAACGATACCGCTGATTTGCTTGATTGTTCCGATAGAAAGTGCCATGACGAACTCTCCTCACGTATTTTATTTTACACGATTCTAACGCAATCGAGAACAAAATACTATTGTACTTTAGTACAATGATCGTAAGAGGCTTATCGAGGGGAACGAAGGGAAAAAGTTAGAGAAGAAGCGCTAAAGCCAAACGATCTTTAGCACCCGTTTTTTCAAAGATCGAACTTAAATGTGCTTTGACCGTTCGCTCGGTAATTCCTACATGTAAAGCGATTTCTTTGTTGCTCAACCCCTTTTTCAGTAAAAGTGCGACTTCTTGTTCTTTTTGGGTTAAGCGTTTTAAAAGAGGATGGCTCGAAGGCGTGATCGTTTTTTGCGTACTGAACGTGCGGATCATCGTTTGAATAAACTCGGGATAAAGCCAAATATTACCCGCAGAAACGCTTTGATAGATCTCATACAAATGAATCGGAGCCATATGCACGTTTCCGTATGCTTTGATACCCAACGTCAGCCATTTCGAGCCTTCTTCATACGTCGGCATAGCACTAAAAATCACGACATGTACAAAAGAATAGTGATCTCGTAAAGAGGCTAAAAGACGTTCGATGTCGGATATCGTACGATTGCGCGTGTCGATAAAAAGAAGCATAGGAGAATCGTTTTTTTGTAAAAAATCGTACAGTTCCGCTTCGAGCGAAAAGCTACATGTCACTGTTTTTGACGTATGAAACGCTTCGTTCCATGCGTTGAGAATCAAGGCGTCCGAAGAATAGAAAACAACCATTTACCGCTCCCTCAACGCATTGTGTTTTGCCTTTAAAATCGGTTTTAAAAGGTAATCCAAAACTGTTTTTTTACCGGTTAAAATATCGACCGTCGTCGTCATACCGACCATTAATTCTAGCGGTTTTTCTCCCGTTCCCAGATGGTTTTTATCCGTTTTAATGTGTACGAGATAATAACTTTCGCCTTTATCGTTCGTAATCGTATCGGCACTAATAAAAACAAGCTTTCCTTTCAGCCCGCCGTAAATCGAAAAATCGTAAGCGGTAAATTTAACCGTGGCATCCAATCCCAAGCGTAAAAAAGCAACGTCGGAAGGTTTGACTTTTGCTTCGATGAGCAAGGTATCTTCCGTCGGTACGATTTCTAAAATATCCATGCCAGGTTTGACGACGCCGGAGACCGTATTGACCAAAAGTTGCTTGACCGTTCCATCCACCGGTGCTCTGACTAAAGTGCGTTGAACCCGATCTTCCAAGCTGGTTTGGAGTTCTTGAAGCCGCGACATTTCGGCGATAGCTTCGTTTAACTCTTTTTTGGCCTTATTTTGAAATTCCAACTCTGCTCCGGCAAGCTTGTTTTGCGCTTCTTGAATCGCCGATTGCACTCTGGGGATCGCTAATTTTGATGCTCGCAAATCGCCTTGAATCGTGCTTGCCTGCCGCTTAAGCTGTAAAAACTCCATTTCGGAAACCAAACCTTTTTTGACCAAAGGCTCCATAATATTCATCTCTTTTTGCACCAAATCGTAGCTGTTTTGCAGTTGAGCTACCTTGGATTCTAATTCGGAAAGTTCGCTATTTTTTTGATTCATTTGTTCTTGAAGAATTTGAAGCGTTTTACCGAGCTGTTCGTGATTGGAGTCGTATAAACTCTTTTCGTACTCCATCTGTTTTCGCATCTCTTCACTGGGATTTTCAATCGGCGTAAACGCATTTGCGCTTGATTCGGCTTCCAAACGAATCGATTTGGCTTTGAGCTCGATATAGCGAAATTTATTTTCGCCGAACGAACCGACGAAGTTTTTATCGTCGATTTTCAGTAAAACTTGCCCTTTCGTCACATGATCGCCCTCTTTAACCAAAATCTCCGAGACGATACCGCCTTCTAAATTTTGAATCACTTGAAGTTGTTGCGAAGGAATCACTTTGCCTTCGCCGCGCGTCAACTCGTCTACTTCGGCGATACTCGCCCAAACGATCAGCCAAAAAAGTGCAATAGCGATGACCCAAAGCATTTTTCGAGAAGAATTGGGAACTTTTTGCAAAACGGCTTCACTCAAGCTCGACATAAACGCCAAATCGCGCTCGTCGTATTTTCGTTTCATGAACGCCCTCCTTGCAATTGGCGCAAGACGTCCTCTTTTTTACCGTCAAGCAATACTTTGGCGTTGTCGATGACGATTAAACGATCGACCAAATCGAGTAACGCCATCTTGTGCGTAATAACCAACGTCGTTTTGTTCCCGATATTTTCCTGCAATAAAGCCTTCATACGGTTTTCACATGTACTGTCCAAAGAGTTGGTCGGTTCGTCCAAAAGCATAATCGGCGTATCGAGCAAAAAAGCACGCGCGACGGCGATACTTTGCCTTTGCCCTCCCGAGATTCCCTCGCCCCGCTCCAAAACGGGCATATCAAATCCCAAAGGATGACTGTCGACGAATTCGTCTACGCCTCCTATTTTAGCGGCTTTTAAGATCGTTTCGTCATCAACGTAAGGAGCTTTGTAAATAATATTGTCGCGTACCGTGCCGTAAAAGAGCACGACGTCTTGCGGTACGTATCCGATATTTTTACGTAAGTCCACCGAATCGATTTGATTGATGTCGATACCGTCGATTAGAACGGAACCGTTATCCGGCGCATATAAACCCAAAATCAACTTTTCAATCGTCGTTTTCCCCGAACCGTTACGCCCTAAAATACCGACTCTTTCCCCCGCTTCGATTTTAAACGAAACGTTTTCTAAGGCATTCTTCGTGCTTTCGGGATAAGCAAACGACACATTCTTAAACTCGATTTTACCGTTAAATCGCTCGCGTCTGACAAATTTTTTACCGCTGGGTCGCTCGACGGGTAATTTCATAATATCGTCTAAGGCTTTATAGGCCGTACGCGTCTGTTCAAAACTGGCGATCAACGCGGCAACTTGCCCCATAGGCGCAATCGCACGCGAGGAGAGAATAACCGCGGCGATCAATCCGCCCATCGTCAATTCCACTTCTTTGATCATGTAAACACCCAAAACGACGACGGCAATCGTGTCGAGTTGAACTAAAAACGACGTTACGGTCGTAATGGAGTTAGACAGAAGTTTCGATTTGAGGCTTCGTTGCGCTATTTCGCCGCTGGCTTCTTCCCATTTCCACTGTGCATGCCCGCCGGCAGAGAAAGCTTTAATCGTCTCAAGCGCGTTCAAACTCTCGATGAGAATACCGTTTTTAATCGCGGAAGCTTGGTACGTACTTTCGATGCTCTCTTGCATCGGCGTTTTGATCATGACCGTATAGCCCAAAATCATTAACATCAAGACGATAGGGACGATCACCAAATATCCCGCTATAAAATAAGTCGTTAACAAAAAGATAAACGCAAAAGGCAAATCGATCAGTGCCACCAAAGTCGACGAAGTCAAAAAATTGCGAATCGAATCGAAATCGCGTAAATTACTCGCAAAGGCTCCTACCGATTTCGGACGGGACGCCATCTTAAGGTCCATCACTTTTTCAAACAAAATAGAAGACATGATCACGTCGCTTTTTTTACCGGCGATTTCTAAAAAATAGGCTCGTAAAAACTTCAAAACGATGTCCAATACGTAAACGACGAAAATGCCTAACGCTAAAACCCAAAGCGTCTCTACGGCGTTATTCGGGATCACACGATCGTAAACGTTCATCGTAAATAAGGGGCTGGCAAGCACGAAAATATTGACGACCAATGAAGCGACGACGACGTCGATATAGATCGATTTGGAACGTTTAATCGTTCCCCAAAACCAACTGTGCGAAATCGTATCTAAAATTTTATTGCGGCTTTCGTTGGCAATAAACTCTTTTTTCAACAGAAAACAAAAACCGGCATACTCTTGCGACAAGGTTTCCATATCGACCCAGTTTTCGCCTTCGGGAAGATCGGGATGAATGATTTTTGCACGTTTTCGATGGTTATCGAAACTTTCTAAAATGCATGCCGAACGGTCTTTCAGCACCAAAATACACGGCAATACCAAAGAAGAAAGCTCGTCTAAAGGCTTTTGCGCTAAGCGACTGACAAAACCCGCACGTTTTGCGGCACGCGAAAAAAGCGATTTAGCACCGCCGTGAATCGAAAAAAGTTCAATCGAATTAATGCCTTTTTCAATCGGAAGGCCGGCAATCAACGCTTCGGCACTGTAGGGCACGTTATAGAGTTTTGTAAAAAGAACCAAACACGATAACAAAGGATCTTGCGTATACTCTGTATGTTGCGAATTCATCGTTATCCTATCAATTGAGGCTCGGCAATAAAACTGCCTTGAATATACGCAATGCCCATTTGCGCCAATTTTTCTTTTTGTTCAACCGTTTCAACGTTGGTAGCGATCACTTTAATATCCATACTGTCCGTAATAATCGTTAAAGAGCGTTTCACCGAGTCGCTTCCGTTTTCACTGAATAGATCCAATAAATACGACGTCTGCATTTTGATATACGCCGGATTGATCGATTGAATCGTCCTTAAACTCTCGTGCGTGATCGCGAAATTATCCATCCCGAATCCATACCCCATCGTCCGTACGAATTTAGAGAATTTCACCAAAATATCTACCGGCATATCGACGGAGCTTGGCATCTCGAAATAGAGCGCATTAACGCCGATTTGTTTAAAACGTTCGACGCTCTCTTCAAGCCACGCCCAATCATTACTTTGTAAAAAAATATCTTTCCCTAAATTGATACATACCGCTTTCGTCGTCAATACTTTTTGTGCCAAAACTTCATAGGTTCGCTGAATGACGTAATGATCTAACCGCGCACCTAGCTTCAATTCCGTAATCATCGGCATAAAATACCCCGCATTATGCAAATGTCCGTTGTAATCTTCCAAACGTAAAAAAAGTTCGCTTTGAAAAACCGTATCGTAGGTCTGAATATCGACCACGTTTTGATACGCCAGTCGAAACCGTTTTTGCTCCATCGCGTTTTTCAGCTCTTGCGTCCATGCTTCTTTTCCCAAAACCAACTGCTTGTCGCTCTCTTGCTCGGCAAAACAATTAATCGAAAATGCCCCTTTGGCTTTTGAGGTCGTCAACGCAAAATCTGCTTTGGAAAAGAGTTCTTTCGCATCCGCATGCGCGTAGTATCTCGCATAGCCGATATTGATATAATGCTCTTTTTCGTTGAGATCGAACCGTCTCGTCACGTCTTGTAACATTGCGCGAATTTCGTCGCATAAAACCTCAAACGCTTCTTGAGAGGAAGCCGGTGCCAAAACGGCAAAATCGGTTTCATTGAGTTTTGCGCTCACATACTCTTTTTGGTTAAAAATCGCCCGTCGGATACACTCGGCCGTCTCTTTGATAAACGCTTCGCTTTTTTGATAACCTAAAGCTTGTTTAAGTCGCTCGTAATCGTTTAGAGAAATTAAAATCAGTGCACCTTGCGCGTTTTTAGCTTCCGAGGAGAGATACTCTTGTAATTTGATATTAAAATAACGACGATTGTACATCTTCGTGACGGTATCTTGGTATAACAGTTCGTGGTACTTTTTGAGCGTTTCAGACTCTTTCTCAAAAATCTCTTTCACTTTTTTAATCATACTGTTCATTGCAAAGACGACGTTTTTAAGCTCCGTGGTAAAGGGAATATCGTTTTGGAAGATAAAATCGCTCTCTAAAATGGCTTCGGCTTGCTCTTTGACACGTTTTAAAGGCTTTAAAATCAACGTTAAAATAATCTGTAAAGCAAAAAATCCGACAAGCGTCACGCCGGCAAAAAGCATCAATACGTCTTTAAAAATCGTCCACAACTGACGGTAAGCATGTCCGCTATTGAGCTGAACCGATAAAACACCGTAAGGCGTCCAACCGAGCATAATCTGAGAAGTCGCCACGGGCGGCTCGACTTTGACGTAACGAATAAACCACGCCGGAACGTCGGCAACCACGACGTCTTGCACTTTTTCAACCAAAAGGCGATGATCCATACTTTCTAACGTAATTTTTTCATAGTAGCCGCTATCGAAAACCGAATTAATCATCGCTTCCGCCGTCGACGTATCGTCAAAACTAGCAACCGAACTGATCGAAAGTCCCAAAGAATTAGCCGTATGAAGAGCATCGGTATAAGCTTGTTCTTTAACGTACTCGTTCGAACTGAGAAAATTAAACCACATTACACCGCCGAAAATGAGCGTTTGCAAGATTGATAAAACAATAATGATCTGTTTAAAAAGCGTCATAATCCCTCTTTTCTGATTTTATCTACCAATTCGTACCATTTTTTGTTTTTTTCCATTCCGGAAGGTACGATCTGCCCTAAGCCTTGTTGTTTAGCCAAATAAAGCGCGTCGCCGTTAAAACTATAGACGGGAATCAAATCGTTACGTTTCGTCGCCGGTAAAATGACTCCGTTAATATTGTCAAGAACCAAAGGAATAGAAGTCGGCGTCTCGAAATAGGTTAAGACCATATGCGCTTGTTGGTACTTTACCGCTTTAACGTACGTAAAAAAAAGTTTATCGCCGGAAATGCCCAATTGTTTGAGCGTAAAATATTTGGCAATCACAAAATCCTCACAGTCGCCGGCACCTTTACCGATGAACTCCATCCGTGTCGCCCAGTAATCTTTTTGATGCCATATCTCTTCGTCGGAAGCAAAACGCATTCGATTAAAAAAATCGTTGACCTGTTCTAATTTTTGCGTTTCCGACGCCGTTTGAAGCGTTACCATTAACTGGCTCAAAGTTTCCAAGCGTTTTTTAGCTTGTCCGCCGTAAAGTCTTTCGATCTTTTGAAAAATTTCTTGCGCAAAAAATTCCGTACCTGCGTATAATGCCAGCACGACCCAAAAGATAAAAAAGACGATTTTTCCGCGCATCTTTTACCTCGTGGGAATTGAATTACATGTCATATCGCCTACTCGGATTTTAAAAGGAGACACTTTGTGCCGAACAAACCGGAACACGGTAATTTTGTGCAAAATCGGAATCAAAGTAAGCGGTTAAAACGCCCATATTGTCAAGTAAGCGGTATTTTGCATACAAAAACGCCGCTTCGGCTTCCACAAGAGCTTGACGTGCGGAGTTATACTCGCCTTCCGCATCCAAAAGGTTAATCAAATCGCGCTTTCCGATAGCAAACTCTTGTTGATACGACTCTAACGTTAATTTACTGTAATCGCGGTGTTCTTTCAAAAAAGAGATACGTTTTTGCATCGACGTATAACTCTCCCACGAAAATTTCACGCTTTCGGTTAAATCACGTATCGTGCCGGTGAGCGTTTCTTGTTCCTGCACTTTTAAAACGGCGTATTTCTCTTTCGTTAAAACGTCGCTTCCTTTGTTGTAAAGGTTATAACGTAATTTAAGCAATGCCGAGACACTCTCGTCTCTTCCGTTATTTCCGTCTACGTCGTGTCCGACGGTACCGGCGACTTCAAAATCCAACTTAGGGTAAAATGCCGCTTTGCTTCCTTCATATAAAGCGTCGGCTAGTGCAATATTGGCTTCTTGAACTTTCACGGAAGGATTACACCGTAAACTTTTTTCCTTAATTTTTTCAAAACTGGAGGGAATTTCAAGCGTCATGACGGGTTTTACCAAAGCGTCCGCTTCGACTTTTTTCCCGTAAAGTTTTTCAAAGGTACTAACGGCGTCTCGGTAATTATTTTCCTGTGAAATTAAATTCGATTGTGCTAACGTATAGCGACTGCCCGCTTGTTGCGTCTCGGAAATACGACCGAATCCTCCATCAGAACGCTCTTTAATTTGTTTATAAATTGCTTCGTGCGTCGAAACGCTTTCTTTCGCCAAATCGATCAACTCTTGTTGTTTCAGTAAAGAGATATAAGCATTAACGTACGCTAAAAGCGTTCGATCGGCTTTTTCGCTTACGCCGAATGCCGCAGCTTCAAGCCTACCTTTTTGCTGTTTGATAGCGTTTTCGGTCGCAAATCCGTTAAAAATATTTTGATTAAGAACCAAAGAGGTTTGGTCCATCACGTTACCCTCTCGCTCTTGTTTCGTTGCACTGTTTTGAATGCTTTGATGTCCATACGAACTTTGAATATCCAAGGTAGGGAGATAACCGTTTTCCGCAATGTTATACTCTTTTAAGACTCCGTTATACGCTTCGACACTCTCTTTAATTTTCGGATTGGACGATAAAATCGTTTTGACCCCTTCTTCTAAAGTGAGAGAAAAAGCGAATACAGGAAACATAAGGGCAAAACAAAGTATTTTTAAAATAGGCATTCCATCCTCCTTATAGTATCGTATAAACTATGTTTATGATGAAGTTGATACGGTTTTGTCATTCAATTGTAGCATATTAATAATACGAGCGCAAGTTACTATTAGGATTATTAGTATTTTAAGGTTATTTTTATACCGTAATCGTGTGATGACACGCCCATATTAATCGACCTTACTGTTCAAATCGATATGTCACAATAACATGCAAAACCTCTTTGCAGAGCCTTACATGTAAGACATAATATGCAAAAATATATGGGTACTTTTCAGAAGGAGAAGTCAAAACAAGCATCAAAATTAGGTTAATTTTGATCTCTTAAAACAGTGTCGTCGATCTTTTCAACATTTTCTCATCGTTGTATGTGAAGTTCGACGACTAAACGATAACGCTACGTTAGCGTAACCTATTGTTTAATAAGTTGATGAGACCGTCCGAGACTCCCGCAAAATCTAAAACGCGCGAACCTCCGAATTTTTTCACGAAAGCTTCGGCTTGTTCTTTCGTACGAAATGCGGGTAAATCATCACCCGAAATACTGGTTTTGCTTGAACCGTAAACGAAGTATGCCTCTTGCGCTACGATTTTTTCCATCGTATCGTAATCGCTCACGTAAATTTGCATATCGTCTTTCGTGCGAATGACGTATTCAGGCCAGCGTGAGGATTCGAAATAAAACTCAAACATCGATTTTGGGCTTGAAAAATAGAGATGTTCTCCGCTCCTTAACGTAATCATCGAAGCCCATTCGGGGTGTTGGTAAAGACTCACTTTACGAATCAGACACTGCGCGTCTTTGGGGATTTCCAGTTGTGCGCCGAACAATGCACTCAAGGTAAGAAGAATCAAACAAAGCTTTTTCATCATATAAAACTCCTAGATAAGATCGTTTTTAGTAAAAATTTTAAAACCTAAAAAGGCAAAAAGCAGCCCCAAGCACACCGGATACGCAATCGAGAACAAGAGAAAAAAGACCAATTTAACATTATCCAAAATATAAAATGCCACCGGTCCCATGACGGTTAATTCCGGATCGAAAAGGCTAATGGCGGCGACTCGGAAAACTTCCATCGGATTGATTAACGCAATGCCGATAATCAGCTCTTCGCTAAAGCGATTTTGCATCATCAAACTGATGAGAATAATATCGATAAACGCCAAAAGAAAAATCCAAACAAAAAATGAAAGCCCTAAAGCAACTTCCGAAGATTTGACGCTCGAAGAGATTAAAAAAGCGATACCCAAAAAGGCGGAGCTTAACGCAAACAACAACCCCGTATAAAAGAGGAAAAGCGACCACGGAATGCTCGCTCCCTTAAAGACCCCGATCAACAGTGCTAAAACCATCGCAAAAAAGACCGGCAGAAAGACCGTTGCGAAACGCCCGAGAATCTTTCCCCAATAATAATGCGACAGCGATAGAGGAAAGGAGAGCATGTATTCCAAAATATGATTGTCTCTATCGCCCGAGATAGAGCGTACCGTCGTTACTAAAATAAAAATCGGCAAAATGACGATCGTGATTTGGATATACATCAACAATAACCTACTTAAACCGCTAAAGCCCATCACTTGCGATTCCGTAACGCCTGCAACGAAAAAGAGCGCGATCAAACCGCCGAATACCAACGAATAGACTAAAAACCATCGTGCACGAAGAGACTCTTTGATATCTAAAAGAGCGATTAAGACTAAATTTTCCATACTATTTTCCTAATAATTTTTTACGAATTTTCGGGTCGCTCATCGTTTCGCCGCGAAGCATACGAAGGCGCATTTCATCAAACATTATCCTATTTTCTCCTTGTTGTTCGTATGCCCCAAAGCCGTAATGCATCGGAGTCTCGTCGGTCACCGAATAAAAAGCGCGCAATGCGTCGACGTATCGATTCGTATCGTTGCTAAAGACCCACATACGAACCCTTGAAGGCTCGACGTTTTGTGCCTTCATCCACAAAACGGCGCACCCGACGTCATCGAAAAAATAAGTTTTAGCATCTTTAATAATTTGCGCCGTATGCTTCTTCCCGACAAGGTACATGTGACATGTCGGACATTGAACCGTATTGTCTTGAAACGCTAAAGGCACTTCATCAGAGTTTTCGCGATCCGTCGGCAATTGATTTTGGCTTCGCAAGTAAGCAAACAACGCACCTAAGCCTAACAAAGGCGTGGCGATTAAAATCGATAAAGCGATACGACGATTCATAACCACACTCCGTTTTTAAGATAGTACGCAAGCGGATATGCCGAAATCGACAAGACGTATGCGGTATTGAAAAGTCCCGAAAGCCTCCAATAGCGATAAGGAATCGCATGCGTCATCAACGCTAAAAGCCCTCCTCCTACGGCACAAAACGTACCCGTAAAGAGCATGATATACAAGCCGTAACCTACGTAATAATACTCTTTTTGCAAAAGGCAAAACGGGCAACGATGCGTCGGTAATTCGTAAACGTACGTACTAAAGAAGACGATCAGCGAGATTAACGCAAAGATCAAAAACAGCGTGTTACTCACGATCATTCCTGCCGTGCTCTTAAATCCAAGCGCGATCAAGCCGACCATGTAAAAAAAATAAAAAAGACCGACCCATAAACGCGCATCGACGTTAAATAAGAGTGAAAGCGATGCGCTACTGCTTGCCGCGGAAAACAGCGTGCCGCAACAACTGACGATTTTACTGACGTCTAAGCGTGTGAAAAAACCGATTTCCAAAACGATTTCGGCAAAAAGAGGCACGCAAAGCAATGCGAAAAGTATAAATTTCAGGCGTGTATACGCCAAACGTACATGGGAAGTATCTTCGACATGTAAGAGTAACCAAAACCCGAAACCGTAGAGATTAAAGAGCTTAAAAAGCGTCAAATCAAGTCCGAAACCGACCGAATTGACCACGCCGCTGGCACACATCGCACCCGTAATCACGCTCGAAAGCTTATCGCAAGTGTAAACGAAAAAGAGAAACAGCGGAAGCTTGAGTATGAAGATATACTTGATGATGACCGCCACTAAAGTGCTCTGTTTCGTTAAGCGATACTGCAAAGGTGTCGAAGAGGCGTAATCCCATCGATATGCGATGCGCAGACTCAGGAGCAAAGCAAGCGTTCCCAAGCCGAGAAAAATCACGTCCAAGGTCAATAAAGCGATGATCTCCGGTGTTAAAGTCATGGACGTAACGCTCCGTGATGCAACTCGATCGTTTGATCCACGAAATCAAGATCGAAAAACAACGGATCGTGGGTCGCCACGACCAAAGTGACGCCTTCGTCTTTCAGCGCGCGTAACTCTTCGATCAACGAGAGCGAAAGCTTACGATCCAAATTGGCAGTCGGCTCATCGGCTAGTACGATCATCGGATTGTGAACCAACGCTCTCGCGATTGCCGTACGCTGTTGCTCTCCGCCCGAGAGTCGATGAACGGACATATGAGCCTTGTGGGCAATACGGCATCGCTCCATCGCCCGTTTGGCTTTTTCTGCGATGACATGTAAAGGTAAATTTTCCGGCACCAAAGGTGTCGTGACGTTTTCCTGAACGCTCAAATACGGAATCAGATGAAATTTTTGAAAAATAAATCCGATACGTTCGCGGCGCATTTGGGCACTTAAGCGTTCGGGCATTTTTGAAATCTCTTCTCCCGCGACGACGATGCTTCCGCTTGTCGGTTGCGCCAAGCCGGCAATTAAAGACAGTAGCGTACTTTTGCCGCTCCCGCTCGCTCCTTTTAAAAGAACGCACTCACCTTGCGCTACATGTAACGAGACATGGGACAGTGCTTGCACGCGCTCTTCTGCTTGCGTAAAGATTTTGCTGACGTTGGTGACGACGATCATCGTAACACCTCATCCGCATCGACGATAGACGTACGCCATGCCGGAATTAACGTTGCGGCGATATACACGGGCACACTCAACAAAAACAGTAAAACGATCATCGATACTGAAAGCGTATAGGGCAAGTCAAAGGGCGGTTTTAAAGCGGAATACCCCGTAAAAATAGCACGCAACAACGGTGCTTGCAAAGCGTAAACGTAAAACAACGCCGTCGCCAAACCGAACAGAAAAGCTCCCAACGACAGAATAAAGCTTTCAAAAAATTTCTCTTGAAGCACCGTATCGGTATCCCAGCCCAGTGCCTTTAAAATACCGATCTCCTTTTTTTCTTCAGAACTGAGGGCATTGGATTTGTCGTATACGATAATAAAAAAAGCAAATGCGCACACGCAAAACAATGCAAGGAAAAAACCGCTTTTGTAATCAAAAATGTTTTGATAACTCACGCGAATATCGTCTCTCGTCACCACGCGTAGATCGGGAAATTTTTCGATGATTTTTGCGACGATCGTCGGAATTTCACTGACGTTTGCCGAAACTTTCAGGACGATATCGGTGGCGTCGGAAGCATTCATTCCAAAAATCTCGTACGCCGCTTGCTTCGGCAATACGATCAAATCATTTGCTTCCAATGCAAGGTCGGAGTGAAATACTCCGGCAATACCGACTTTTTTAGTCTGTCCCTCAGGCGTAATAAAATGGAAAAAATCGTTATAGTAATTCTCACGTAAGATCGTTTTAACACCCTCTCCGACGATCATCATCGCATCATACGAACCTTGCGTCCAATTCACGTCTTTAATCAAACGCGCCATCGTAGCCGAATACGGCTCTTCGTAGATATCGAGTCCGACGACGGAAAAATTGACGCCGGCCGGTTTGAAATAGTAATAACCCCAAATACGCGGCGTCACGGAACCCACACCTTGAATTTCCAATAAAGCGTCAACGCGACTGATAGGAATTTGCGTTTGCTTCCCCGCAACGAAGCGTTGTAACGTTATGTCCGGTAGCGTTTTGAGCGTAGCGTTCAATTCCGCTTTGATCGATTCGGCAATCATTAAAACCGACGAGAGTATAAAAATCAAAAAACTCAAAATCAAAAAGATAAAAAAATTCTTGCCGAAGCGGCGAAACAACGAACGAACGGCATACTCTAAAAGAAGCCAACGAAAGCTAAAAAGCATAGTCGATCCTTGAAGGGTTCGTTAAAGGCGTATAACGATAGACGAACGTCGAGGGAAAATATTCCAACAATTCGGGGGATTCGTTAAAGTAGGCAAAAACGTCGCTGATGCTTCGATGACGCACGTAATGCGCTTCCCCGACTAACGCCAAATCGCTCAATCCGACGATGGAACTTAAAAGTTCTTTACGCGCTAATGCTTCATTATTCCCTGAAAGCGTATGCAAAAAATAGGCATTTTGAACCAAGCAAAGCACGCCTAAGCCGATCAAAAATATGACGATACGAGCCGTGCTTTTACCTATCATGCTATTTTCCTATCTGAATGACGCGTCGGGTCAACTCCGTAAAATCAACGATTTCTTGACCTTCTCGAATCTCTTCTTTGTGTAAATGCGCACCGAATCCGTAAGCCATCGGCGTGATGTTTTCCGTATCGTAGAACGCTTTACGTGCATCGATCCACGCACCGGTTCTTGCATCGTTCACCCAAATAACCGCCTCTTCGCTCCATGTGATTTTGTTTTCTTTAAACCATAAAACCACGCAACCGATATCATCGAAAACATAACGTCTGCCGTTATGCGGATTGATCGCTTGGGCGGAAAATTTTCGATCGCTTAAAACCATTTTACACCGTTCGCACATGTCACGATCCCAATGAACGGGTTTGGCACTCAGATCGATTTTCGTGTCGCATCCTAAAAAAAGGACGAGGCTTGCGATCATGCCCAACGCGCTTAAGAGTACGCTAGCGTTTTTCATCGCTGATGACCTTTCCAAAATCCATGTATAACTCGCGATTAACGATCGATTCCATTTCATCGATACGGTGCGTGACAAAAAGTGCGGTGCGCGCGTGATGTTCTTGCGTTAAAAGCCTGTAAAAATTATCCCGCGCTTTCGGATCTAAATTGGCGGTAGGTTCGTCGTAAATCATAATATCGCTACGGCGCGCCAAACTCAGGGCAATCAACATTTTTTGCTTCATACCGCCGCTTAATGTAAAAAACGATTTCGTGAGATTGGCTTCGATATCGAGTTCCATCTCTTGCGCATACTTCCAAATCAACGCTCGATCCGTATGCGTACTTTTACAAACGTACTGAATCAGCTCCTCCAAATTGAGTTTGATCGGAGGCGGAAGCTGCGGAACAAAGCTGATATGATTTAAAACTTTCGTACGCTCCGTGATCGGATCGAAACCGTTCACGCGAACCGAACCCTTATCGGGATGGTAATAGCCTAAAATAAGGCGAATCAGCGTCGTTTTTCCTGCACCGTTGGGACCCATCAATGCGATACAATCGCCCTCATTGATCGATAACGATACGCTATCCAAGGAGAGCGTATTCCCAAAACGTTTGACGAGATTTTGAATGTCTATCATACGAGCGACTTTAGACGAAAGGTATAATTTAGAGCATCTTGATGACATACGTCGATACAGCGTCCGCACAACGTACAATCGGCGTTGGTAATCACTTGCTTCTTAATTCCTTTTTCGATGCGTTCTTTATCGTACTGCGGCTTGGTCAGCTCTAAAATATGGCTTTCAAAACAAACATCGTGACAGACCATACAATGGTCGCAACGATCGTTCCATTCGACACGCGTGGCACTGAGCGTTCCGATCATGCCGTACGTCGTTCCGATCGGACAAACGTACTTACACCATGCGCGCCTAGCAAAGAAAACTTCGACGCTCAAGACGATCGCAACCCAAATAAGGGCTAAACTCCACCCGTACGCGACAAAGCGGCTTAAAATGCCTACGACGTTAAAGACTTCAAAGACCAAATACCCGCTGGTAAACGCTAAGAGTAAAAAAATCGCCCAAAAAGCGTATTTGATACGATGATCAAAGGTTCGCTCTTTAATGATCTTCTTTTGCACGAGCATCGTGTGTAATTTTTCGCCGATTTCACTGAGCAATCCGTAAGGGCAAACCCAAGCACAGTACGTCCGTCCGCCGATCAGTAAATAAGCGATCACGATCGTCGTCGTTCCGATAATCATATTGACCGGCATATGGTACGTTGCGACAAAAACTTCCAACGTCGTAAAAACGTCGATTAGGTGAAATCCTAGAAAGCGAGACCCGCTGAGTGTTCCTTCGAGCGTTTGAATATCGACTTTAAACGATAGGAAAAACAATAAATGAATACTAATGATCGCCGCCCAACGTTTTGCACGAAGGCTCAAACGCTTTTTACCTTGATTGTCTACGGTATAAAACGTCGATCCAAACGTCGTTTTGGCTATCGTATTACGATCTTGATATTTGTTCATCGGATCTCCTTTATTTGGACGCCGCTAGTTCTCTGGCTTTAAATTCGCCGATCTCGTATGCAAGTTCCTTCAAATCGCTTTCGCTCAGATTTAAAACTGCCCCTTTCATAATCGGATTGGTACGCGTACCGTTTTTATACTCTAAAACTTTGGCGAACAGGACATCTCCGCTCTGTCCGAAAAGCGGTAATCCCACCGCGCCTTTACCGTCAATTCCGTGGCATGAAGCACATTTGCGTTTAAAATTGTCGCTGACCTTAAAGGTTGCTACGTTACCGGCTTTTTCCTTGAGAGCTTTGAGTTTTTGGGCTTCGCTCTCTTCTTGCGTCGGTTGTTTTACCCCTTGCGACGCGTCGGAATTAAACGAAACGGTATTGGTTTGCGGAGCGATATTTTCGATGATTTTGTTACTCTCGCCGCCTTGAAACGCTCGACCTTGGCTTAGGGTATACGCCATCAATCCTACTACGATAACGGTAATGCCGCCTACGATGCTATTTTTCATTGTCGTCTCTCTTTTATTTTTTTGATTTGTTGATTAAACGTATAAATTTCATCCGCTAAGGCTTGAATTTGTTTATCGTCTAACTGTTTGACGAGGTCTTTCATCAAAGCATTCTCTTTTTCGCCTGTTTTATATTTTTTGATCGTCTCGGAAATATAAGCACTGTCTTTGCTCAATAACGAAGGTCCGATAATCCCGTTGGCATAATCGTCGTGACATGCGGAACATTTCACCATAAACTCTTTACTGAGTTTGCTGACCAAAAGGCTGATTTCGACATGTTCGTACGGACTTCGTACGTTTAATGCCGCGCCCGTAGGCGTATAATTTTTTTCTTCTACGCTTTGAGCCGTTTTTTTATCTTGCTGATAATCGTAATAAAATACTTGGCTCGTATTGGCGTCATGTTGTTTCAATGCAACTTTGTTCACTTTATAGTCGGCATTTTCTTCCACTTCGATCGCTCCGCTAGCCGTGCTACGAGTGTGCTCTTTTGGCGTCTCTTCTTTTTTTTGATCGCAACCGCTCAAAACGATGAGCCCTAAAAATACCGTTAGAAATATGCGATATTTCATCCGCCCTTTCCCTCCCCGTAATAAGATGCATAACTTTCCCTCGGTTTGACGACGATCGCGGGCGTTAATGCGGGGCAAAGTTCTTCGCATGCTCCGCACCCGACGCAACCGCTTTTGACGATCGGTCGTACCGTACCTTCTTTTTCAACCATCTCGATCGCGCTTAAAGGGTTGGGAAGCGGACACATGTCGGCACAAATCGTACAAGGCTTCCCTTCCAACGAGGCTAATTTTTTCAAAAGTTCTTCTTCAACGTCTCGCGTATGCGGATGTTTGGAAATCACGCCGGCATGTCCTTGGGGAACCGGTTTTTTTTGCAAAGCCAAACACGCTTCCGGAAACGCCAATACCGCAATACCCATTTTGACGTCTTCGGGTTTTTCGGTGTGATGGTCCAACGCTCCGGTAGGACATGCCAAGACGCAAGGAAGTGGACCGCACAAATAACACGCACGGTTTCTTGCTTCGATATAAGGCGTCCCCATACCGTATCCTTTCGCAAAATCCGCTAAATGAATCGAGTGGTACGGGCAAACTTGCAAACACTGTCCGCATTTAATGCACAGTGCCAAAAAGCGATCTTCCTCGACGGCTCCGGGCGGTCTTAATCTTGCTTCGTGCGCTCTTAAGTAAGGAGTTCCTAGTATTCCTCCGCCTAAGGCCAATCCTAAAACGCCTAAGGTCGAGTAGCTCATAAAGTCTCGTCGTGATTGTTGCGCCATAATGTCTTTCTCCTAATGGTTCGTAAATTTTGGTTTTTTATCTTCCAAAAGAAAAATAGGCTCCGAAAAAGGAGCTAACTTTGATAAAAAATTGAGCAACGTTAAAACGGGCGAACCGTAAAAAAACTTCACGGAAGGGTTGTAAGTCCATAACTTATCAGCATACTGATAAACGCGATAAGCGTTATCCCCATAACCATCCATATTCTTATCAAAACCTTCATAGTTATCCCAGTAATTCATCGAAAATTCGTTTTTAAACTCTTGCTCGTTTCGCGAATCGTTGACGATATCTTCAATATTGCCCACAATGCTGTTTTCCGTAACCACGTTATTTTCGCACAACGAATGAAAATGCATCGCTTCGGCGTTATACATGATCTTATTGTTGCGAATAAAATTGTGCGTATCGGGTTCAAAAGGCGACCGATCGATATACAGACCTTGCGAATTGTAAATAATCGTGTTGTTTTCAATCGTAAAATTGGTCGCATCTTTAAATCCGATACCGATACCCGTAGCACCCACTGCGCTTTTAACGACGTTACCCGTGGCAATCGTATCGTTGGAATACATAAAGAAAATCCCCACCGAATTGTATTGGTACACATTATTGTGAACGTAATTTTTACCCGCATACATAAAGTGCAACGAATAACGACCGTACTCGCCGAGGTTCTCTTCGATCGTATTGCCGTGCGAATACCACACGACCATATCCCGTGATCGATAAAGATGATTTTTACGTACGATATTGTCGTTGCTGTACCATAACCGAATTCCGTCTCCCCGTAATCCGAGGTCGTAGTCTTTCGACGTAATATAGTTATTTTGAATCAACGAATTGTTGGCAATTTCCATATTGATGCCGAGCAACGAGTCCAAAATCGTGCAATTGCTAACCTCGCATTGCGAAACGGCACCTTTGCTCGCATCGCCGTTAATATTAATCGCCGCGTCTAAAACGTCGGCACGTTCTCCGCTGTTTCGAAGCGTCAGATTTTTTAACGTGACGTAAGAGCTTTGAATCGTCACGATGCTTCCCGCACCCAACCCGTCGATAATCACGCCCTCTTCGACGCCGATCAGGCTAATGGGTTTTTGAATGACGATATTGCCTTCGTAAACGCCTGCTTTTAATTTGATAATCGAACCTTCTTTAGCATTGTCGATCGCGTCTTGAATCGGATTTCTTCGCGTCTCTTTGATCGGTCCGGTATAAACCCTCGCTTTGTCTTGCGCTTGGACGTCGTAAGAAAACGTCCCGTCCGCGGCATAAAGCGATACGATAAAACTTACGATCAAAAAGAAATATCGCATTATTGTGCCGCTACGCTTTTTTGTTCTTTATTCGCTTTATTGCGCGCGATGAACGCCAACAACGAAAAGAGGCTAATAAGAACCAACAGATAAAATCCGATCGTCGGATACGAATGCGTCGTAAATTGAGCGACCTTGCCGTCTCCGAAAACCGTCGGCATAAACGGTTTAATTTTAAAAGCACCCCAATCGTGGAGGTTATGCCCGAACCAATAGAGCCAATACGAATAATCGGCAATAAACAAAAGCGGCAAAGAGACGGGAATCAGCATCAAATAATTGAGAAATTTATGGTTATACGCTATAAAATAGACCATAATCAAGCTCAACAATAAAAGCGCGTAAATACCGATTTCACGCTCCAACGTTCCGCCCGTCCACATCGGATCCATACCGATATAGTGGTTAATCGTATTCATTTCATGCACTTCGCCGCTAAACCCGTCAAAATGAAAATACACGGGAATGCCTTCGGGAAACGCTTCTTTAGGATAGTTGGGAGCTTCCAAAGAGACAAACCAAATCGGCATAGAAGCGACGCCGATTTCCGAAGAGGTCGCAATCATCTGATCGAGATCGTTATGCGCCTTTTTAGGAGTCGTCGTACTTTTATAGCGTCCTTGATTGTAAAGATTCCAAATCACTTTTGAGAACGAATGAATTTCGTCTTTATGCCCTTCGTCGATTTTATTTAAAACGCCGTGAAAGCCGATCATCGGAAACGTAAACGAGAACGTTAAAACGATGAGCGCGAGTGCGGCGAAGATCGTAGATTTTTTATAACTTGCATGCATATACTACTCCTTAAATAACCTTATTTAGACGTTTGAAAACCTAACATGTAAATAAGATTATATGCTGATGTCTTCGGTTTTACCTTGATACGCGTCAACGAATCCGCAAGCGAAAGCTTTTACTCTCGCTTGCGAAACGCATTACGCGCCGCTAAAATAAATTAGCGTTGCTGTCAACCCATTTCAAATACTCGATGATGTTTTTCACTTCTTCATCTTTCATATTTTGATTAGGCATCCTTAAGTTAAAGAAATCGATCATCGCTTTAACGTACGGCTCGTCAAATTTCGGTTTCGGATCTTTGATAAACTCGGCAACCCATTTCTCACCGTTTTCATGGCGTCCTAGAACACCCGTTAGATCAGGACCGGAGCTTACTTTACCGATGACGTGGCAACCGGAACATCCGCCTTCATTGAAAGCCGTTTCGCCTTTTGCCGCGGCAGGGCTTTGTTTGGTTGCAACAAATTTGACTAACAAATCTTTCGCACGAATACCGACATCTGCCGTTTTAACCATATACTGCCAAATCATATTTTCAAACAGAACCGCTTTTTCGAGGTCGCCTTCTTTAACGGCGGCATCGGATAGTTTTTTCTGCTCGGCGATTTTGCCGTATTGATCTAATGCATCGTTCACGAGGTTTTTAACGACGTCGTGTTTTTCATAATGGTTGTCTTTCAAGAACTTCACGACGCTTTGAATAACGTCATCCGTCGCCTTGTTGGTCGCAACCGTTTTATCGTACTCGGCTTTCAATTGCTCTTTTGACATGGTTGCCATTTTGAGCTTTTGAACGCTGTCGTATTTTTTATTAGGGTCTTTGACCATCAAGTAACCCATCATTTCAAGGTGTAACGCCGAACAAAATTCCGTACAGTAGTAAGGGAAGACACCCTCCATATCCGCTTTGAATTTGATGCTGGAAGTTTTACCCGGTTCAACCGATGCGTGAACGTTGTAGTTATCAACCGTAAAACCGTGCGTTTCGTCTTCGGCTCTTTCAAGGTTCGTGACGTAGAACGTTACGTTATCGCCTTTGTTGACGGTAATTCTCTCAGGATTGATGTGCGATCGAACCAAGGTGGCATAGACTTTAACGTCGCTACCGTTTCGCTCGATTCTCTCTTGTCCCGCAAGGGTTTTACCTTCATGAACCGTATTCGTTCGCGTATTGGTTCCCATCTCGTAGCGTACTTCGGGGTTGAGTTTGCTTGCACGAATTGCAACGGCATCGTGCGGCTCACCTAATGGAATCGGCATATCGACGAGCATATCCATTTTACCGCCGCGAATATCGATTAACTGATGATTTTGCGGGTGTAACGGACCGACGTTGTTAAAGCGATCGATGGAAAGTTTGTTCAACGCGATGATATATTCACCCTGAGGATCTGCCGTATTGCTCTCCATACCGCACAAGTGACCGATATTGTAGTGGACGTTCACGCGATCCAACACTTTTAAAGTCTTAAAGTTCCATTTTACGACTTGTGAATCGACGTACAAAGAAGTATAAATCTCGCCGTCAACGTTCGAATATTGGTTATGCAAAGGTCCAAGACCCAACTCGACTTGCCCGTGTAACGCTTTTTTCATATCTAAAATAGGAATACCGTAAGGATCTTTTCCGGCATACTCTTTATTTTTGATCAAGTTTTGAATCTTGGAAAAGCTGTAAACGGAAGCATGCGTATCTAATTTACCGCAAACGACGATATATTCGCCGGTCGGGTCAACGTCAACGCCGTGCGGAGATTTCGGTTCGGGAATCAAAAACAACGCATCGTTTTTGATCGCGATATCCATAGGAACGACGCGATGATTGTTAACGATTTTGACGTTTTTAGGGTCTTTCGCCAATTCCGCAAGTTTTTGCCAATTATAGACATGTAAGTAGTCCGTATCGTTACGGCTCATACCCGCTTCGTTCGGCGGCATACCGACTTCGATACCGCCCGTATACATTTCGGAGTTAAACGAGTTGGTAAAACCCCAACCGTGGCTCACTTTTTTACCGGCATCGCTTAAGTCTTGCATGTAAGGAGGAAGCTCGATAGTGTAAGAATCTTTTTCTTGAATACGTCCTTTTTTAGGATCGAATTTCCACATCGTGACGCCGCCGCGGTAGGTCTCTTTATAGTCTTCGATCGGATGGTAATCGTTGTCGAAAGGAGCCGCATATTGTGCCGCTTCGATAATCCATTCGGAATCTTGCGTAAAGAAAGAACCGCCGTGCTCAGACTTAAAGACGGGATTCACGACGATTTGTTTGGTTTCAAAATCGTGTAAATCGATGACCGCAATACGAGGGTTGGCTTTATCGTTGACGACCAGCCACTTACCGTCGACTTTAGCATCCGTTTCGGAAAGCGAAGGGTGGTGCGTGTCGCCCCATGTAATGTCTTTGCCTCGGATTTTTCCTTGGGCGAGTACTTTTTTACTCTCCTCGTCAAATCCATAGCCTTGCCAAGGTTCCGGAGTAAAAACGCCGATATACTTTAAAAGTCGCATCGACGGTACGCCGTACACCATAAGTTGCCCCGATTGACCGCCGGAACTAAAGACCAAGTACTTGTCATGGACTCCGGTCGGATTGTAGGTTTTAGCCGCACGAACGACGTCCGCTTCGCTTAAACCTTTTTCTTTCATAACCTTGTCCAAGGCACTTTCGGTCGCAGCAAACGAAACTGTCGCACCGAGAGCTCCGATAAGAGCAAGCGAAGAAAGAAGTTTAAAACCTTTTTCCATAAATTACCTCCTTTGTTGATGTTCATATTAAATCCTGTACAATGACGAACGGTCATTTAACAAAAATTTAATACTTGAGTTAACTCTGAAAGTTTATACTATTGTCAGTTTCTTTTCAGTCGCTAATAAAAAATATAAAAAACAATGTTAATTATTTAAATATGTGTCAATTTAAGAATTAACTTATTTTTTGGGCAGTTGAATGGAGAAAGTAGCTCCGTTTTCACGGTTATACGCGTTAATCAGACCGTGAAACTGGTTTTCGATAATCAGCTTTGACATGTAAAGACCAATCCCCGTAGAAGGTTTAATCTTATTGCTGTGGAAAGGTTTAAAGATGTCGCCGATATGGGCTTCTTGTATACCTCCCGCATTATCCGAGATGCTGATAAAAACGTCTTTCTCGTCACATGTAAGCGTAATGTCGATATGCGGATGTTCGATAGGAAGGTTTTTAAAGATGTCGATACTGTTTTGGAGAATAGACAAAATGACTTGCGCTAAGCTGTTGGAATTGCCGTAAACCGAGCTTTCGTCCAAAAGATTCTTCGTAACGCGGATCGCATTTTGCCGAATCGAAGAGTCTAAAAGGTTGAGTGCTTGAACGATGGAAACGTTCGGCGAAAAAAGCGTACTGTCGGTATGTTTATAGAAATTTTCAAAGTTGGTAATCGTCTCGGACATAAATTGGATAATCTCTTCATTCTTTGCCGTCTCTTCGATGAGATCGGGGTCTTTGAGTTTGTTGCGAATGTACATACAATTAAAACTAAGCTGTGCCAAAGGCTGTCTCCATTGATGGGCGATAATGGCGATCATCTCTCCAAGAGCCGCAAATTTGGACTGTTGCATCATAATTTGATCTTTGAGCGTCTCTTTGGAAATATCTTGAATACTGATGATAATTAAAACGGCACTGTGTTGCCCGCTGGTCGCGATGGAAAGGCGAATGGGAATTAAATCGCCGTTTTTATTGACGCCCTCGATGGTTTTAACCTCTTCTTTATTTTCGATGGCGAGAATGTCGCGAAGCGTTACTTTTCGCGTATCTTTCGTTAACATGTGCATATAGCGCATCGGAATCGCTTTATCGAAAAAGAGTTGATCAAGCATCTCTTCTTTGGTGTATCCGAAAATTTTTTCCGCCATTTGGTTAAACGTTTTAACCCTCAGTTGGTAATTGAGCGTAATAATCGCGTTACTATTGGACTCAATGACGCTATTGGCGTAATCTTGCTGCCTGAAAATTTCTTGCGTAAACTCGATAATCTTTTTATTGGCGGGTTTAAAAATAAAAAGGGCTTCAAAAAGAAGCGTAATGAGCGTGAAAATAAAAATATAAAACTCTACGTTTTTGAGCTTAATCGTCGTCTCTTCGGTCGTTTTCACGTAAACGGCAGTCGCCAAATCTAAAGCTTCTAAGAGTTTTTGCGCATTTTGCAAGATATACGTAAGGCTTCGCCCGTCTCGGTTTTCTTCAAACCGCTTGGCATGAAATATATAAGCTTGAACGTTTTTATCCAATTTGTACGGTTCGTCGAAATAGATTTTTTTCAATTCATCCGTCATCGGAAACGAGATGAGCAGTTGATGCGCCTCTTCCATCGCGGCGATATTGGTGTGCAGATTTTCCGCTTTATAGTAAATGGCGAACAAAGCGATTTGTTGCGAAAGCATCCCTTGTTTACTGCTTAAATTAATAATCTTTCCGTCGTTGGATTGGTTGCTGATAAGATGGTTCATATTGTAATAAGCAAGAACGGATAAACAAGCGATAATCAAAAGAGCTACGATGTATCTTCGCGTAAAACTAATCGTTTGAGTCATACTAAAACCTTCATTTTTGAGAAAAACCGACGGGTTGTTCGTCAAATATTATAGCTATCTTTTTGATAAAATCGTGTTACAATTAAATCAAAAGCATCGAATCGCTTCGCCATAAGGAACGTTACATATGTTAGATAAACAAAAATTGGTCTTAAAAAACAGCTCTATTTTATTAGCCGAAGATGAAGAAAATCTCCGCAACAGTTTTAAAAAAGTTTTACTGCTTTACGTGAAAGAAGTCTTCACGGCCGCCAACGGCGAAGAGGCGTTCGAGCTTTATCAAAACCATCGTCCCGACATCGTCATTACCGATGTTAAGATGCCCAAGCTCAACGGCTTGGAGCTCATCAAAAAGATACGTAAAGAGAATCAAGAAACGCCGATCATCGTGACGAGTGCCTATACGGATAAAGACTTATTGTTGGAATCGATTAAACTATCGTTGGTCGATTATCTGGTCAAACCGATCAAAGAAAAAGATTTGATCGCGTTGTTGGAAATTAGCGCGGACGTTTTACTCCAAAAGGTCAAAACCGTTGTAGCCATCGATGAACGTAACGCCTACGATTACCAAAATAAACAGTTAATTCAAGACGCCCAAAAAATTAGCTTGACGCATAAAGAAGTCGAATTTTTAGAAATTTTATTGCAACACAAAGGCAATCTCGTGACACGTCAAACCTTGGAAGACAAACTCTACGTTTATGAGGAAGCACCGCCTTCGGCTTTAAAAAATCTTGTCTTTAAATTACGCAAAAAAATAGGTAACGACGTCGTTCAAACCGTCGGAAACTTAGGATATACGATTAAAGATTAAGCTTTATCCTTAATGTGCTTAGCGACTCAAAAGAAACTCGCTATGGTATAAAATGTCACTCTATGATGAAAAAAATATAAAACAAACAATCACATGGAGGAAATTAAGGATGAAAAAGTTATCGACGGTTTTTCTACTGCTCGTAGGAACATCGCTTGCACTCAATGCCGCTGAGGGAGAAGCTATTTATAAAAGCAAATGTTTTTCCTGTCACGGGGATAAAGCTTCCAAAGCGGCTTTAAATAAATCTCAAGTTATCAAAGGATGGGATTCTGCCAAAATCGTCGCATCGCTTAACGGATACAAAAACGGCGAAGGCGGCCCGATGAAAGGCGTTATGAAACCGATCGCAAGTGCGCTTAACGATGACGAGTTGAAAGCGGTTGCTTCGACGATCGCCTCTTACAAATAAACAGATTCGGTACATTGCGACCGAATCTTACCGCATGGTTAAAATGTTAAATCTATCCTTTGCATAGGTTTCTTTTAAAACCGACTTAACCCACCAAAAGCACCGTAGGCGCGCTGAACTTTGTCAGAAGCTTCAGCGTTAACGTAGCGCAAAAGCATTGCTTAAAACGCAGGTTACGAGTTATCGAAACTCGGTTTATTTGATCAAGAAAGGAAAACAGGATGGCTGTTGAAGAGAGCAGACGAGACTTTATCGGCATGGCATTCGGCGGTTTTGCGGCGGCAGGGGGCATAGTAGCTCTGGGCGCTATGAAAAAAACTTGGGATCCGCTTCCAAGCGTACAATCCGCCGGATTCATTACCGTTGATCTCTCTCCGATGAAAGAAGGAGAGGTACAAACGATACAATGGAGAGGTAAGCCGATTTTCATTTTGAAGAAAAGTGCGGATATGGCAAAGAATGAGAAACGAGACGTCGTGGCGGGAGGGAGTAGCTATTCGGTGATGATCGGACTTTGTACGCACTTAGGCTGTATTCCGACATGGACACCCTCCACGAAGCAGTTTAAATGTGCATGTCACGGCGGTGAATTTGACGCAAGCGGCGTGAATACGTTCGGCCCGCCTCCACGTCCAATGGATATTCCTCCCTTTAAAATTGACGGAACGAAACTCGTTCTGGGCGAAGAGGGACCGGAATATAAAAAAATGGTAGCTAAGAAAGCGTAAAGGAGAGAGACGTGGCAGAAATCAAAAAAGCAACGGGCTTGATAGACTGGTTGGATCAGCGATTAGCGGTAAACGGGTTTATTCGAGTGATGATGACGGAGTATTGGATTCCTAAGAATATCAATTTCCTTTGGGCAATGGGTGTCGTTTTAATGACGCTCTTTATGATTTTGATCGTATCGGGTATTTTTCTTTTGATGTATTACAAACCCGATATTAAATTGGCGTTTGATAGCGTCAACTATACGATTATGCAAGAGGTCGAATACGGCTGGTTATGGAGACATATGCACGGCGTAGCGGCATCGGCGGTTTTTTTAGTGATTTACATTCACATGTTTACGGGTATTTATTACGGTTCGTATAAAAAAGGCCGTGAGATGATCTGGTTAACCGGTATGGCACTCTTCGGTATCTTTTCGGCAGAAGCTTTTAGCGGGTATATGCTTCCGTGGGGACAGATGAGTTATTGGGCGGCACAGGTTATTACCAACCTTTTCGGCGGTATTCCTTTCATCGGCGAGGCTTTGGTTATTTGGATCAGAGGCGATTTCTTGGTTGCGGATGCGACGTTAACACGCTTTTTTATGTTACATGTCCTTTTACTTCCTTTGGTCATTTTACTCTTAATCGCCGTTCACTTCTACTCTTTACGCTTTCCGCACGTCAATAACCAAGACTCCGAAACGTTTGATTTCGACAAAGAGGCTAAGAAGTATTTGGAAGGTCGTAAAAAAGAGTCTAAAGTGGTTCCTTTTTGGCCGGTCTTTTTATCCAAAGACTTTTTCATCGTCGGTATTGCGTTAACGGTATTTTTCTATTTAGTCTGTTTCCATTACGATTTTGCGATGGATCCGATCAACTTTGAACCGGCCAACAACATGAAAACGCCGGCGCATATTTATCCCGAATGGTATTTCTTGTGGAGTTATGAAGTGCTTCGCGGTTTCTTCTTTGATATCGGCGGTATTGCGGCAATGGATATCGGTTTAGCGGCATTCGGTTTTGCCAACGTTATTTTTATGCTTTTACCGTTTTTAGACCGCAACACGATGCATACGGCACCGGCGCACAAACGTCCGATGTTTTTCGTCTGGTTTTGGTTATTGTTAATCGACATGATCGTTTTAACGGTTTACGGTAAGCTTCCTCCGACGGGGGCAAACGCTTGGGTAGGCTTTGGTGCAACCATCGTTTTCCTTGTTTTATTCGTCCTCCTTCCGATTATTACCAAAATTGAAGCCAAAAACGAAGAAGGAGCCGAGTCATGAGAGAGTTGAAAATTTTAGTGGTGGTTCTTTTCTTTACCGCCGTTGTCTATTGGGGTGTCGAACCTTTCGCCCATTCTCAAATGCACCCTCACGTCGCCCCTGCCGATTTCACTTTTAAGGATTTAGGGCATGCGGTGGGTAAAGGCGATTTTATCAAGGGCGAAGAATTGGTACAAGCAAACTGCGTCGCCTGCCATTCCGTTAAATCCGTCGGCATTCAATCTGCCATGAGTGAGAGCGACGCATCGTTAGCGTACGGCGTCGTACCGCCTGATTTGAGCAATGCGGGCTTGCTCTACGATCCGGCTTTCTTAAACGCGTTTCTCAAAAATCCGGCAAAGGCGATGCTTGTTGAACACAAATTTGATCAAACAAGAACCTTTCCGATGCCTTCATACGACTGGATGAGCGAAGACGAGCTTGCTTCTATTCTTGCTTTTTTTCACAGTATCGTCAAGCCGGTATCCGACAAAGCTTTATATGAAGAAGCGTGCGGCAGATGCCACGATATGAAATACGATAAAACGATGAGTCATTCGGATAAAGCGGCATTAACCGCGTATATGGGAACCTTGCCTCCGGATCTTTCGATTATGATTCGTGCGAAGAGCGACGAGTACCTTTCAACGTTCATCAACAATCCTCAAAAACAGTTGGCGGGTACGTCGATGCCGCGCGTGGGATTAACCGAAAAAGCGCAAAACCAAGTGATCTCCTATATGGAAAAAGTCGGCGATCGTAAAAAGGCCGAACGCGAAGACCTCGGTTATAAGCTCATCGGCTATATGGTACTTTTCACGCTTCTTGCGTTTGCTTGGAAAGTCAAAATCTGGAGAGAAGTGCACTAAATCGTCACACCTCATGAAGGCACGTTTAAAAGCGTGCCTTTCTTGTGAAAGGAAAGACCCTATGTCTCACGATACGCATTTTTACCGTCTCAACATTCAACACCTTTTCGATACCGACGTTAACTGTCGATATGCCTATCGACGACACTATGAAGCCAATGAAATCGTCTACCAAAAAGGCTCTCAACCGATCGCTCTTTTTATCTACCTTTCGGGCAAACTCACGCTCATCGGGAAAAAAACGCAATGCTTAGACGTGTATCCGGGAGAGTTAATCGGAGCGCATGCTCATTTTGCTAGTCTTTGCTACGCCGAGACTTTACAATTTAGTTCATCGGGAGAGATGTTCGTCATTCAGTTTGATTATTTTCAAAAGCAACTACACCGCTGTTTTGCCTATTTTGAAAAAATTTCCGACTGCTTGCTCAAACGCCAAAGAATCTTAACCAATCTTACGACGCTCCCGCAAGACATCGGCAAAAACGATTCTGTGCGTTTAAACCGTTACGCCGCTCTTTAAACTTTTGCACACCAAAACGGCGCAGCGTATACCCTTTGTTTAGCGTAGTCCCCAAAGGGCTAAAAGCACCCCGCAACTCGCCGTCCAAACCGGAAAAGGGAAAATAAAAAGATGGAAAATCATTCCCTCATGCGGGAACGTCAACGCGTCAAAGAGTGTTTCTTTGGAAGATTTGATGCGGTAGATGAAATCATAAAGACCCAAAAGTGCGATTTCAAACCATGCTAAAAAAGACCCAAACGACTCACCCACATAGCTTATCGCCAAAAATACGGTAATGAAATAGAGCGGTAAAAACCATAAAACCCATACATTTGCTATGCCAAAATACTTCCAAAAATAAAAATAATTTTTCATCGCATCACGCCTTATGCGTATAGGTGTACATCTGAAATGCTTTCACGGCTTCTTCAAATGCCTCTTTATCGAGTAGCGGCTCTTCGCCTCTTAAATACGCCATCGTAAAAACGTTGCGGTTTTCATCATACCACGTCGCTTCTATTTTATACCCCTTTTTGGAAACGGGACTGTGAGGATCGACATAGCCCTCTTTGACTTCACATCGCTGAGACGGGGAAAAATAAAATATCTCCGCATCAACGATACGTCCGTCGACACGCAACGTATAGCGAGCGATGCCTTTGTCGGCTATGGCATAAAGACTTACATGTAAAAACGAACGAACAAACATATACGTTGCGATTAAAAAACCGCTGAAGAACAAAGCGATGATGCCATGCCACACATTGTGCGTTTGCCACGTGCTGTACGCCATCACAAGTGCTATAAAAGAGCCGAAAAGTAAAAAAACAAGCACGCCTATGCGCGTCATGATTTCTTTGAAAAATTGTTTTTTAACGTCTATGGGCTGAATATACAGAGGCTTTCCCAAATTGTGCGGTAGTTTGATGACATAGCGTTTTAAAAGGTCGTGTGAGGTCATTACACAAAGCCCATTTTTTTAGGTTTCTTGCCGAGCGTTTCTGACATGTAAAGGGCTAATTCATCGTAAATGCCGTTTTCATTGGCGTATTCGACGACATTTTTCGCGGCACTAAACCACTCCAACGTCGTTGCTTTGGTATGGTGTATCTCTTCTTTGAGTGCATCTTGGTCGATGGTGAGCTCTTCGCCACTTTCTAAAATTTCCTCGATGATCGCTTCACTCACCCTATCCACCACGCCTTTGATATCTGCCCCCGAAAAATCAACGCTCATCTTGGCTAAAGCGTTATAGTCAAGTGGTTCTATCGGCAATTCTTGCAAGTAAAGTTTGAAAATAGCTTCACGTGCTTTTTCATCGGGCGGCGGGATAAAAAAGATTCTATCAAACCGTCCGGTACGCCTAAAAGCACTGTCCACGTCCCACGGTGCATTGGTCGCGCCGATGATGAGGATGTTTTCATTGTCGCTTTCCACTCCGTCCATTTGGGCTAAAAAAGCGTTGATGGTAGAGGTCATATTGGTATGACGAAGCAGTTCTCTCTTTCGTCCAAGCGCGTCGATCTCGTCGATGAAAATGACGCACGGGCGATGGGTACGAGCAGTCTCAAAGAGTGCTTTGATATTTTTTTCGCTGTTTCCCACGTACATATCTAAGATTTGCTCTATTCCGATGTTGTAAAATGTTGCACCGCACTCTCCGGCGATGGCGCGCGCAAAGTAGCTTTTTCCGCATCCGGGTGCGCCGTAAAGCAAAATGCCCCCACCCGCACTTTTTTTAAATTTCTTAAACAGTTCGGGATTTTTAAAAGGCTGAATGATTTTTAGAGACGCTTGTTTTTTGAGTTCCTCCAAACCGCCGATAGCATCAAACGTGATTTTGTATTTTTGGGATAAAGGCTCAAAAAAAGTAACACCGCCATCCCCTTCATCAACCTTGTTTTTTAACGGTTCATCCATCGTTTTCCTTTTTGGAAAATTTCTTTTATTTTAGCAAAAATGAGTCCTAAAATTTGCCCGCCTATGCGCCCCATGACGTAGTACATCGCAGCACCCAAAAGTGTGACATACCACTCGTGCCATGTCACATTGCCCAGCAGGGCAAAACAGAGCACAAAAAACGGAAGGCTTAAACGCCAATCGCGCCAAACATACAAGGAGAGAAGAAGCAATACGCCTGACGTATGAGGACTCTTTTCCCACATGTCAAAGTGTTCACCAAGTGCATACAGTAAAAAAGCAAACATCAAAGCAGGGGCTAACGCGTAATAGCGTTTGATACTCTCCAAACGCTCTTTGCCCTCCACGTCAAAAGGATTGTAAAATAAAATCTTTCGAAGAACGTTGCTTTTTTCAAAAAGGTTAGACGTCCCTAGCGTTGAGTGCAGATGCAATGCTCCTGCATGATGGGGATCGCTCGCAAGGATAGCCGTAACGATTTCACACGCAATAGGCGTATTGCCCAAATCATACGTGATGATGGCAAGCGTGAGTAAAAAATCCGCATTGTGCGCATCCAACGCCAAGGCTTTATCGATAGCACGTTTAGCTTCAACATAACGGGAAAGTTCTACCAAAACCTGCGCATGAAGATGATGGTACGCACCGTGGTTTGGCTCATGGGAAAGAAGCTCTTTAACACACGACAAAGCCTCTTTCAATCGGTTTTGCTTAAAAAAGACAAACGCTTGAAAATAAAGAAAATGCACCTCTAAGGGAAACTGTTCCAACGCTTTGGCAATGGCTTCAAGCGCTTCATCCAAACGCTCCAATGCGATAAACGCCAAAATCGTATAGTGATACGCACTCATGCTCTCTTCATCATGGGAAGCACACAAAGGAATACTGATATGTAACACCTCTTCGTAACGTTTTAGCTCGTACAAAACGTCCAGTCGTTTGGCGATGTCACTCACGGTTTATCCTTGTAAATGCGACGCAATTAGGGCATTTGTATGCGATGGAAGCTAAAAAGAATGCAAAACAAAACGGCGAGGCAAGAGGGTATTGAACGCATCCTAAAAAGCCCAAAAGAGCGATGAGTACAATCACAACGTATTTTTGTGTCGGCATATGGTAACGCATCTCAAAGCGATACGCAAACCACAGCGTCAATGCTACGGTAAGCATTGTAACGACATTTTTGAGCCACAAGACACTCAGACCTTTGTCTTGAAGCAAGAGTGAAAATACCATGCCATATAGAAGCCCTAACCACCCGTAATACAAAACAATGCTGAGAAATTTTAAAACATAATGTCGTTTCATTTGCCCTCTTCTTTTGGGTTCACATTCCACACATACACATGACCGTCGTCGAGCGTGTAGAGCTTTTCGTCGCTCATCTCAAAATCCATAACCTCGTTCGCTTCTCCTTGAAAATCGTGCGTTATTTTTTTGCGTTTGAGATCATACCTATACAGATGCGGTGAATCCAGCTCTTGCGTCAATAAAACGGTATCGTTCCAGACACGCATGCGATACACCCTGTTTTTCGGGATATTCGGCAACGATGCAAGCGCATTCAAAGTTTTCGTATCGTACAACACGAGTCCGTGTCTATCGGTTCCAACCGCTAAAGTCTGCTTGTCGTACAACGCTAAAGCGAGCACGTCATAAGCATCTTGAACATTTATATCTCGCAAGGTTGTGATAAACGAGCTTTCCTTGGGCGAAGAGCCAAGCGCATACACTTGAACTTCGCCCAAATCGTTGGCAACAAAAAGCGTGTTATCGGTGTAGAGCACGTCAAAAATACGATCAAAGCGTTTGTCTTCCAGCGTTTCATAGCCTTTGAAACGATGTTGTTTCGTATCAATACTCTTTACATAGACGTTATTGTGATAGATTTCCACAATGCCGCCTTTGCCGAAGCGAAACAGGTACGCACCAAAACCTCGCAGCCGATTGAGTTCTTTAGTAGGTGCTAAAAGCTCTTTGGGAGCTTCTGTGAGAAGCTTTTTTGTTTCCCAAAAGAGGACTTTGCCGTTTTTTGAGGCAACGTATAAATAGCCTTGGTGCAAAAGTATATCCCTATCGAAAGAGTCTGAATCTTGAGCATTAAGAAGTATCTCATGAACGAAAGAAAGTGTTTTTTTATCGTAGATTTCTAAGTATTCCGCATCGCTTGGCTCACGCTTTTGCGTGCTGTACACTTTAGAGCGAGATTGACTCAAGACATAGATAAAACGCTCATCCGTTGCCATTTTTGAAGCGAGGCGGTGCTTGAGTTGCACGCTTTGTAAAAGTCCGTTTTGTTTGGCAAGAAGTGCTCTTTTCAGACGGGGTTGAAGCGTGTCTTTGCTTATGCGTATCGGCTCATAGGGTTTATATTTAAACTCTCGCTCAGCGTAATACTCATGCGTCGCGTTGATCTCTTTGTATATGACCAATTTATGAAACCCAAAAGCACCCGTACCGACATCCTCTTTTATGTCCAGTTTTAAAATGCCGCCTTGCGTCGTTATTCCGCGAGGTTGGTCATCGATGCTGACGTGTAGTCCCTCGATGTCGCTTTGAAGATGAAGCGTACGATCGGTTGTTACGACGCTCTCTTGCGCCCACGCCGATACGACCAAAAAACAAATACACCCTAACATAGCTTTCATACGCGCTCCATGCTCATAACGTCTTTCGTTTCGACACCGTATACGCTAAGCTTTCCCGTACCCAAAC
>Ga0074197_1000070_pt1 | contig 168436 bp, 149 predicted proteins | sample EPASupsiteSAE305_FD_64526 | JGI IMG/M metagenome (GOLD analysis project Ga0074197, IMG submission 64526) | Bioremediated contaminated groundwater microbial communities from EPA Superfund site, New Mexico - SAE3-05 reassembly with SPADES | ecosystem: Environmental > Aquatic > Deep subsurface >... | reverse complement strand
ACATCGTGGCGAGCGTGTGATCTGGGGTGGCAGGGCGCAGGTACGTCAGATGCTCTACATGGCGGCTTTGTCAGCTACGCGCAGCAACCCGCCAATCCGGGAGTTTTATCAGCGCCTCTGTGCACAAGGCAAACCGAAGAAGGTGGCGCTGACCGCCTGCATGCGCAAACTGCTGACTGTGATGAATGCCGTAGTCAAAAACAACACGCCCTGGTGCGCTTCAGGGCTTGACCTTCAACACAGTTGCTAACGTGCAGCTTGGAGCGTCCCGCTCGAAACGTTTGTTAGACGTGCGGCTCATGTTCGAGATTCTTCCTTACTGGGGCTGAGAGCCGACCAAGACACTCTCGCAAATGTTCCTTCGCCCTTTGATAACCGCTTACGTTCAATGAAGCGTCCCTCGAACTCAAATTCTTCGCTGATTTTGATTATCAAAAGTCTATTAAAATTTCCGGCGCGTTTGACTTGAACTTGAGCCCCATCTTTTTCTGGGGAAATGGTTTTGATTTCTACAAAATCATTTCCAAGTTTGCCATCTGACCCTCTGGTATGTGGTTTGTGGCGCTTGATCCCATATTTAATTTCAGCGTATAACTCGCCCAACTCGCCCCAAATTTGCAGATAGCGCCCGGTGAGTTCGTGGTAGCTCATTGCATTCTCGACCAAATTTTCGAAAATCATAACCAGCATAGAATCAGCCTGTGAGTGCACCGCCGGCGATTCTTGCTCATGTAGAGGCTCCCACTCCCAAGGGTTATATCCACAAGCAGCAGCATCAGCTATTTGTTCTGGGCTATAGCCATCATTATTCATATCGTGCAGAAAGTCCCAATCGCTCATATAGCCCCCTTGCCTAGCCTTCAAGCTAACCAATCTGCGCGGCTTTTTGCGCAGGTCTGGTTGAGCATCGGGTTAGCCGAGCCTGTAATATCGGTTCAAGTATTTCTGCCCTCTTCACCGCGCACTCCAAAGTTATGTGGTCATTTGCATAGAGGTCCCAAAGCTCTCGAATTTCGGGTTCCAATTTGTTGATGGCCATGACTGCAGTATTTCCTGTGGTAAGGCCCTGCCATATGTAATTCGCGGCCGCCTCGACGACGGCAAAGCCTTTCTCATACCAAGCGCTGGCCTGTATTGTTTCATCCAAACCACCTGACCAATGTAGATACTTCGATACCTTCCCGCTGTGCTCGATAAGCGCTCGGTTGTTCCACTTTGTAATTGGTATTCCGTCTGGCGCCATAGCCTTGGTAAATTCGATAAGCCGCTCGTATCTCGGAATAATCCTTTCGAGTATTTCGTTGAGCTTTTTAGCATTGCCAGTGCACTTCTTGTACTCGCTTGCCTCCAATTTTGTACCTACGCCGACAATCAGTTGTTCAAAGAGTAGTTGCTCTATTGCAAGACGAGTTTCAAGCGCAGCATACTCAAGCGCACTGACATTTCTATTGGACTTTGCATAGTCGAGCCACGACAGTGCCTTAAACGCTCGGCCCGACGATTCAAAGAAATTGATCTCGGTGACAATTTCGTTGGGACTACGCTTTGTAAAGGACGGAATAGGCATCTTTACTTGTTGAAATCGGCATTTCAGCACACCAGCATAACACTACCCTTGGATGATTGCTTTGGGCAACAGCAGTCAAGGTTCGTTCTTGGCCAGAATCAGCGGTCTACACCGCTGCGCGGGTCAGATAAAATTGATGCCCCGGGTCATTTTTTCTGTGTTGCTAACAGCTCGGCTGATCGATCGGAAGCGAAATCGCTGAATACTTTCGGTTGTGATCCAATGATCGCAAGTAACTAGAGTCCGGCACACTTGCATTGTTCGCTTAACTGGATAACATACGCACATGGTTGTCCGACACCAGCCAGTGCGCGTCGCAATTGCGACAGGGCAAATCAGGACACTTCCTCTGCTACACCATCATTTTTCCATCGAGCGTTGCTCTGGAATGCGCACACCAGGATTCATGGCGCTCGGACTTGGAGAAAATGATGACTGATAGCACCTCTTCCTTCCCCGAAAATTCCAGCAACTTCTATAGCTTCGGCGCCCGTCGCATTGGCCGATATCTCGCCAAACATGGCATGCCAACTCCCGACGAAGATGCCGTACGTAAGGAACTGCTCGACCGCTTTGAGGGAGTGGACTACTTGGCCGCCAAGCGGCTGCTTGAGAAAGAAGATTTCGCTGACTGGCACACGGTTGTCGCCGGTGAAGTGGATAGCGACCTTTCAGGTTTTTCGGTCCAAGCCGCACGCACCTTCGTCGACGGGCTGGCCGCCGTTCTAGGTATCTGCGACCGCGAGCGCATCTTCCCTTCCGCAATTGACCGGCTTCCTGATGGAATCCGCTTGCGGGTGCACGACAAGACATTTGCCGAAATCCGACGGATGCATTTTGAGCCCTGCCAGCCCAGACATCGTGAGCGTGTCCACAATGCATTGAAAGGTATCCGTACCCGCGGCGAGAGCGAACGGATGGTGGCCAGGCTCCGATCACTACCGGGATTTACTTCCATCAACTTTCACCTGGACCAGGATAGTCGCACTGAACCTTACGGGTTCCTGCTGGTTCCGTTCCCAGCCAACTGGGCAACGGCCATGATGTCGGCGATGGTGTCACTTGGCCTCCCGGTGAAGCGCCATGTCGCCCAGGAACTCGTGGCGCAACTGTTCGGCGCCAGCAACTGGCAGCACTTGGTCGCCAATGATGGCGAGGCACGGGTCTGGGCGACACCGTTTGCGGTAGCGAAAAGCGAGACCGATACCACTAGCTGGCGCTATTACCGGACTGTGGGCGAAAGTGTCTGGGCCTTCGGAAAGACGCTGGAATCCTGGAATGGAAAGCCATTGCTGATCGACAGCTGTAGAAGTGCCACATTGTCGGATGGTTTATACGTTGCCACAGCCTTAGTCGAGAGCCCCAGAGATCATGATCGAGAAGGCTTGCCCTTCTGTACACCAGTCGACATTATCGACCCAGAGTATTCCGCCGATTGCTACCCGCTGGCCAGACAGGCCGCGGCACTGCTGGATGCGGGCGGCGATCCCATGGCGGCACTCGGCTGGAGCGGCGATTTCAGCCGGAACATACTCACGGCGAACGTCCGTCTTGGATCGACTGGCGAAAGGACGTTGCAACTCGGCGCTTGGTGGCTACGCGTGTTCGGCGCTCACCAGAGAGCATATCTTTCACTCGAGCAATTTGACGCTGACGGCACGCGTATGAAGGCAGACAGTATCCCGCTTTACAAAACCACTCTGCGCCACGATGCCGAGAACAACATTCTCACGGTGCTGGGCGACTATGACCGAGATGATGTTGCCACGATCCCAAACGTCTCGACGGAACAAATCGAACAGCTCCGACTAATGGTCAGTGAGCCAGCCGACAACCCATCGGCACCGGCCTATTGGGGACAAGGCGATATTCGGGGAGAATGGCCGCCACTGCCTAACTGAAGCCGCTGCGGTGCGAAAACCGGCCAATGCTCTAATAGCCTAATGAGGATCCCAGCCCCGTTTGCCATTCTGCCTATCCGACGCAGACGGGGCTTGGCATTCCTCCACCAACCTCTGATAAACTTACTCGGGTGAAAAAGCTGCTCGTGTTTCTTCTCGTGGTCATATTACCCTTCCAGTTCGCTTGGGCTGGGGTGGGTGTGTATTGCCAACACGAGACAGGCCAAGCCGCGCAGCACTTCGGCCACCACGATCACCAGCACAAAGCGCTTGGAGATCAGGGCAAGAGCGAGTCGGGCAAGGTTAACCCGAGCGCCGACAATGATTGCAGTTCCCATCTAAATGGCCACAACTGCTTTCTCAGTAGTCTGGAAGCTTTAGTCGTAGCTCCAATTGTGGTGTTCGACGGCTTCAGCCCGCATTACTTCGCATCGCATATCCCCGACGGGCCCGAGCGCCCTGATAGACAGCTCGCCGCGTAAGCCCGGCGAGACATCCCCCTTTTTTCTGCGGCTGACGTAGCCGCCTTTTCGGTCTCGCCGGATTGTCCTGTTCATTTAGGAGAATTCGATGCGTAGACCACGCACATCCCTGATCGGGCTGCTGGGGTTGGCAGCCACCATTTTCAACCCCTTGGTTTCCCCTGCACTGGCGCAGTCTTCAACGGCGCCGGGCAACGTCAACTCGGCAGCCCTCCTGCCGAATCCACAGACCGGCAAACTCGAGCCGACCGGGCCGCTGGGCCTGGCCGCCGCGATCGATCTCGCCCTGTCGGCCAACCCTACGTTGGCCGCTGCCGCGCGCGAATTGCAGGCCGTCGAGGGGGCCGTCATCCAGGCCGGCGTACGTCCCAACCCCGAAATTGCGACTCTGGTCGAGGACACCCAGAACAAGGCCACCCGCACGACGACCTTGCAGATCAATCAGGCCATCGAACTGGGCGGCAAGCGGGCCGCCCGTATCGAGTCGGCTGAACGCGGACGTGACGTAGCCGCCGCCGATCTGGCCACCCAACGCCTGGAAATCCATGCGGCGACCGTGGCAGCCTTCTTCGACGTGCTTGTCGCGCAAGAGCGCGTCCGGCTGGCCGAAGCGTTGCTTGACCTCGCCCAGCGTGCGACCCAGGCTGCGTCACGACGTGTCATGGCAGGCAAGGTTTCGCCGGTGGAGGAAACCAAAGCCCGGGTGGCGGAAGGATCCGTTCGGGTGGAGTTCAATCAGGCACAAGCGGAATTGGCGAGCGCACGCAAACGCCTGGCCGCGACCTGGGGTAATCCGTCACCGCGTTTTGAGCGGGCCGATGGACGAGCCGAGACATTGCCTGCCGTACCAACGTCGGAAGAGATTACCAGTCGTCTGGCGGCGTCCCCCGCCCTCGCTCGTGCTCGCCTCGAAGTCGATCGCCGCTCTGCGCTAGCGGAGGTCGAGCGGACGCGCCGGATACCTAACGTAACGGTGAGTCTAGGCGCCAAACGTGCCGAAGAGTTGGGGCGTGACCAAGCCGTTGTGGGCTTGTCGATTCCACTCCCACTGTTTGATCGTAACCAGGGCAATCTGCTGGAAGCCTTGCGTCGTGCCGACAAGGCACGGGACGAACTGGCCGCAACGGAAGTCCGCCTCTCCACCGAAATCGCCCAGGCCCACGAACGGCTCAAGGCGCTCAGCCTGGAAGTCGGGACCTTGCAGAAGGAAATTCTGCCGGGCGCCCAGAGTGCCTATGAGGCAGCCAGCAAGGGGTACGAGCTGGGCAAATTCAGCTTCCTAGAGGTGCTGGATGCACAGCGCACCTTTTTCCAGGCACGGTCCCAATACCTGCGAGCGCTGGCTGACGCCCATCGGGCAGCGGCCGACATCGACCGCGTGCTTGGCGCCGTAGCTGCGTCATCCCCAATCGGCGGTGGACAACTCTAGGAATTCATCATGAAAACAAATTTGAACAAACTCCGCTCCCGACTCAACAAGAAGCAGAGCATCGCCATCGCCATCATCCTGGTCGCAGGTTTGGCGATCAGCGCCGCGATCCTCGGCACGGGGACATCCCAACCCGCCGGCGACGGCCATGGCCACGGCAGCCATGCCGAGTCAAAGGGACACGCCGATACCGAGCACCATGGCGGGCAAGCAACCGATGGCCATGAACACGCCAAGGAGCACGGCGATGCCGAACATCATGAAGAGGGGCCACAAACCGGCCCTCACGGCGGGAAGCTTTTTGCCGAAGACGGCTTCGGCCTCGAAATCCTGCTGGCAGAAGAAGGCGGCGAACCCCGCTTCCGGGTCTGGCTCTTCCAGCAGGGCAAGCCGGTATCGCCCAGCACCGCCAAGGTTTCCGTTTCGCTTGCTCGGCCCAGTGGGGACAAGCAGGAAATCGCCTTCGCCGTGGAAAAGGACTATCTGAAGAGCGTCGTGGCGATTGAGGAGCCCCATGTCTTCGACGCGACCGTCGCGGCGCGGATGGCAAATGCCCCCTATCTCTTCACCTTTGCCCAGGAGGAAGGCAAGGTGGAACTGAGTGATGCGCAGGTTCAGGCCGCCGCTATCACCATTCAGAAAGCAGCGCCGGCCCGAATTCGAACCGCCGTGCAGTTGCCGGGAGAGATTCGCTTCAATGAAGATCGGACGGCCCACGTCGTCCCTCGGCTGGCCGGCGTGGTGGAAAGCGTTCCGGCCAACCTGGGGCAAACGGTGAAGAAGGGCCAGATTCTGGCTGTGATTGCCAGCACTGGTCTGTCTGAACAGCGCAGTGAGTTGCTTTCTGCCCAGAAGCGCCTTGCCCTCGCGAAGTCGACTTATGAGCGCGAAAAGAAGCTTTGGGAGGAAAAGATTTCCGCCGAGCAGGACTACCTCCAAGCGAAACAGGCCCTGCAGGAAGCCGAAATCGCAACGGCTAACGCCCAGCAAAAACTCGTTGCCCTCGGCGCCACCCCGCAAGCGACGGGAGCCCTCAACCGCTATGAAATCCGGGCTCCATTCGACGGCATGGTGGTGGAAAAACATATAGCCCTGGGCGAGGCCGTGAAAGAGGACGCCAGCATCTTCACCGTCTCCGACCTGTCCTCGGTCTGGGCCGAGATCATCGTACCCGCCAAGGATTTGAACACGGTCAGGGTCGGCGAACCGGCCATCGTGAAGGCCACTGCCTTCGACTCGAAGGCGGAAGGCAAGGTCTCCTATGTCGGCGCGCTCCTTGGCCAGGAAACCCGTACTGCCCGAGCGCGAGTGACGCTTTCCAATCCGCAGATGGCATGGCGCCCCGGACTCTTCGTCAACGTTGAGGTGCAGTCGGGCGAAGCAGATGTCCCGGTCGCCGTAGCAGCCGATGCCATCCAGACCGTCAATGACAGGCCCGTGATCTTCACCCGAGTACCCGGCGGCTTTGTCGCTCAACCGGTCACTCTGGGGCGGTCCGACGGAAAGATCGTCGAAGTGGCCCGTGGCCTGAAACCGGGCATGTCCTACGCAGCCGCCGGCAGCTTCGTCGTCAAGTCGGAGCTGGGCAAGGGCAGTGCCGAGCACAGCCACTAAGCGAGGGAGCCGATCATGTTTGAACGCATTATCCGTCTGGCCATCGAGCATCGCTGGCTGGTACTGCTCACCGTCCTCGGCATGGCCGGGCTGGGCATTTACAACTACCAGCGCCTGCCCATCGATGCTGTGCCGGACATCACCAATGTCCAGGTCCAGATCAACACCGCTGCGCCCGGCTATTCCCCACTCGAGGTGGAGCAGCGGGTCACCTATCCCGTAGAAACGGTGATGGCGGGTCTCCCGAATCTGGAACAGACCCGCTCGCTCTCACGCTACGGGCTCTCCCAGGTGACGGTGATTTTCAAGGACGGCACGGACATCTACTTTGCCCGCCAACTCGTCAATCAGCGCATCCAGGAAGCCCGTGAAAAGCTGCCGGCCGGAATTGCTCCAGCGATGGGGCCGATCTCGACCGGACTTGGGGAAATCTACTTGTGGACCGTCGAAGCCAAGGAAGGCGCCAAGAAGCCCGACGGCACGCCCTACACGCCGACCGATCTGCGCGAAATCCAGGACTGGATCATCAAGCCCCAGTTGCGCAATGTACCCGGGGTCACCGAGATCAATTCCATCGGCGGCTACGCCAAGGAATACCAAGTGGCGCCCAGCCCGGAAAAGCTCGCGTCCTATGGCCTGACCTTGCAGGAGCTGGTGACCGCCATCGACCGCAACAACAACAATGTCGGTGCCGGCTACATCGAGAAGCGCGGTGAGCAATACCTGGTTCGCGCCCCAGGCCAGGTGCATTCAATGGAAGATATCCGTAATGTCATTCTCGGCAATGTCCAGGGCGTACCCATCCGTATCCGCGACGTAGCGGAAGTCAGCATCGGCCGCGAATTGCGTACCGGCGCTGCCACCGACAATGGCCGCGAGGTGGTGCTGGGGACCGTCTTCATGTTGATCGGCCAGAACAGCCGAACCGTCTCCCGGGCAGTTGACGCGAAGATGGTCGAGATCAACCGCAGCCTGCCGGAGGGCATTCATGCTGTGACGGTCTACGACCGGACCGTACTGGTGGATAAGGCCATCAACACGGTCAAGAAGAACCTCCTCGAAGGAGCGATCCTGGTCATCGCCATTCTCTTCTTGTTCCTGGGCAATCTACGGGCGGCGGTCATCACTGCCATGGTGATACCCCTCTCCATGCTGTTCACCTTCACCGGCATGGTGACCTACCAGGTCAGCGCCAACCTGATGAGCCTGGGCGCCCTCGACTTCGGGATCATCATCGACGGCGCGGTCGTCATCGTCGAGAACTGCGTGCGCCGTCTGGCCCACGCCCAAGCCCACCATGGGCGGGCACTAACCCGGACAGAACGCTTCCACGAAGTCTTCGCCGCCTCGCAGGAGGCACGCCGGGCACTGCTCTTCGGCCAACTCATCATCATGATTGTCTATCTGCCCATCTTCGCCCTGACCGGTGTGGAAGGAAAGATGTTCCATCCGATGGCCTTTACCGTCGTGACGGCCCTGGTTGGCGCCATGATCCTGTCGGTGACCTTCATTCCAGCAGCCGTTGCGCTCTTCATGAGTGCCCCGGTTGCCGAGAAGGAGAACAGGCTGATGTTGGCTGCCAAGCGCTGGTACGAACCCACGCTGGATCGTGTCATGTCCAACCAGCCGGTCGTACTCGTCTTCGCGACTGTCATGATCCTTTTGTCCGGTTTGTTGGCGACGCGCATGGGGAGTGAATTCGTTCCCAGCCTGAACGAAGGGGATTTCGCTATCCAGGCCCTGCGCATCCCTGGCACCAGTCTGTCGCAGTCGATCACGATGCAGCAGCAACTGGAAAAACGGCTGAAGACGGATTTCCCGGAAATCGATCGCGTCTTTGCTCGCACCGGGACCGCCGAAATTGCCTCCGATCCGATGCCGCCGAATATCTCCGACGGCTACATCATGCTGAAGCCGCAGGATCAATGGCCGGAGCCCAAGAAATCCCGGGACGAGTTGCTGGCCGCTGTGCAGGAAGTGGTTGGCAGTTTGCCGGGCAACAATTACGAGTTCTCCCAGCCTATCCAGTTGCGCTTCAACGAATTGATCTCCGGCGTGCGCAGCGACGTGGCAGTGAAGGTCTTTGGCGATGACATGAATGTCATGAACGACACTGCCGCTCGCATCGCCGCCATCCTGGAAAAGATCCCCGGTGCCTCGGAAGTCAAGATCGAACAGACCACGGGCCTGCCCATGCTGACAGTGGACATCGATCGTGACAAGACCGCCCGTTACGGCCTCAACGTCGGCGATGTGCAGGAAACCATCTCCACGGCGATCGGGGGACGGGAGGCGGGCACGATGTTCGAAGGCGACCGTCGTTTCGACATCGTGGTGCGTTTGCCCGAAACCTTGCGTGCCGATCTCGATGCCTTACAACGCCTGCCGATCGCGTTGCCGCGTACGAACGGAAAAAGCGAGGGCCGCACGACCTACATTCCCTTGGGCGAGGTTGCCAGCCTCCAACTGGCCCCCGGACCGAACCAGGTTAGTCGCGAAAACGGCAAGCGCCGGGTTGTAGTCAGCGCCAATGTGCGAGGCCGCGATATCGGCTCCTTCGTGGCGGAGGCGCAGCGTCGTTTGGAGGAGGTGAAGGCGCCTGCCGGCTATTGGACTGCCTGGGGCGGGACGTTCGAGCAGTTGGAGTCGGCCACCCGGCGGCTGCAGATCGTTGTTCCCGTCGCGCTATTGCTGGTCTTCACGCTGCTTTTCGCCATGTTCGGTAACGTCAAGGACGGCTTACTCGTCTTCAGCGGCATTCCCTTCGCGCTGACTGGCGGCTTTATCGCACTATGGCTGCGAGGTATTCCATTGTCGATCTCCGCGGCAGTTGGCTTTATCGCCCTCTCGGGCGTCGCGGTGTTGAACGGCTTGGTCATGATCTCTTTCATCCGCAACCTGCGTGAGGAAGGCCGGCCGCTCGATGCCGCCATCCGGGAAGGCGCGCTCACCCGCCTGCGACCGGTATTGATGACAGCACTGGTGGCCTCTCTCGGTTTCGTACCGATGGCCATCGCGACCGGCACCGGTGCCGAAGTCCAGCGGCCGCTGGCGACGGTGGTGATCGGCGGGATCCTGTCTTCGACTGCGCTCACCTTGCTCGTCTTGCCCATTCTCTATCGCCTCGCCCACGGCAAGGATGCCGATGAGGAAGACTTCACCACCGACCCAGTGCCCGGGCCGAGCGAGGCATAGCGTTTTCCAGGTGTGACCGGTGGTATGGCGCCAGATGCGGCAAAAGCTGTCGGTCACACCTTAATCCACTCACCTACGGAGGTTGATATGGGATTCTTTGAAAAACTCTTGCGAGGAGCCGCTGGTTCGCATGGCGGAGGTCATCATGGCGGTGACCGGAACAGCGGCCATCATGGCTGGGGGAACAGTTATCCCTCAAATTCAGCGCCACCCACCAATAGCGCTGCTGGTAGCCTCTCATGCCCGAAGTGCGGCTCCGCGACCACCCCTGGGGGTCGCTACTGCGCCCAATGCGGCACAGCCTTGGTTCCCGGCAATTGTGCGGCCTGCAATGCGAACCTCGCCCCGGGGACGAAGTTTTGTCCGAATTGCGGCAAGGCGCAGCAGCCATGAGCTTGGTGCCGACATTTCATGCTTAAGCACATGATCCACAGCCACCTTGAGTTTCGACTACTCATGGTCACCTTAGGGATGATGCTCACCCTTCTGGCACTTTACGGATGGGTTTGCTGGCGGGAAGGTAGGCGCGGCAAGGCACCCAAATTTTCGGAAAACCTTCGGCGTCGTCTCCAGATGACGAAGCAGAAATGGAAGCGACGCCACGATGATCAAGGAGGGGCCGCATGAGTGCGAGCCACACCCACGCGCTCCCGAACACCGAAAACGAGCGTGCCCTGCGCTTTGCCCTGGCGCTGACCGGCAGTTTCCTGGTTGCCGAAGTCATTGGCGGCGTACTGACCGGAAGCTTAGCTCTCATCTCGGATGCCGCGCACATGTTGACCGATGCTGCCGCGCTCGCCATCGCATTGGCGGCCATCCGCATTGCCCGGCGCCCGGCCGATCGCCGACGAACCTATGGCTACCACCGCTTTGAGATTCTGGCGGCTGCCTTCAATGCCATGCTGCTGTTTGCCGTGGCGCTCTACATCCTGGTTGAGGCTTACCGGCGATTCACCTCCCCGCCCGAAATCCATTCGGTTGGGATGCTCGTGATCGCCAGTATCGGCCTCATCGTCAATCTGATCAGCATCCGCCTGCTGAGCGGGGGACAGACAGATAGCCTCAACGTAAAGGGTGCCTATCTCGAAGTGTGGAGCGACCTTCTGGGGTCGATTGGCGTGATCGTGGGCGCGGTGGTGATTCAGCTAACCGGCTGGTCCTGGGTAGATCCGCTTGTGGCTGTCGCCATTGGCCTCTGGGTTTTGCCACGCACCTGGATCTTGCTGAAGGACAGTCTGAATATCCTGCTCGAAGGCGTGCCCGAGGGCATCGACTTAGGAGAGGTGGAACAGGCCATGCTGGCTGTGCCAGGCGTCCTTGGCATCCATGACCTGCACGTCTGGGCGCTGACGACCGGCAAGACCAGCCTGACCGCGCATGTAGTCTATGACCCGACTTACTCCCCCGAAGACGCTTTGATGCCCGCCTTACAGACGGTGTTGGCCAACCGCTTCAAGGTAGTCCACACGACGCTGCAATGCGAAACCAAACCCTGTGCGCGCCAACCGCAAGGCTGCACCACCGCCGACAGCACGTCCGAGCACGGCGACAACCCAAATGTTCATTAACCAATTTACCAACTGACATGGAGCTCCCATGAAACCTTCCACGGCACTCTCCGCTTTTCTTTTCGCTTGCTTCGTCAATCTGGCGTCCGCTGCGGACGATCATAAGGGCCATGCCCACAACGAGAAGCCGGGCCAAGCGCACACCCATAATGCCAAGCCCCAGCACGATGGTGTCGTATCGGTCGTCAAAGACATCAACTACGAGCTGGTGGCGAAGGTTGATTCCCTCACCCTCTACGTGACTGATCACAATCAGCCTGTCGACACCCGGAATGCGTCAGCTACCGTAACGCTCCTGTCCGCATCAGACAAGATCGAAGTCAAATTGCTGCCAGCCGGAGGTAACCAGTTGCGTGCCCAGGGGACCTTCAAGATCCAAGCCGGCACAAAAGCTGTCGCCTTGGTCAAACTCGGCGACATGTCCGGCCAGAGTGTTCGTTTCATCCTGAATTAGACGATGGTCACTGCACCGCCCATTCGTTCGCTGACAGCCGAGGCAAGGCCTGCAGTGCACAGCGTGGGCGATGCGTTTCCACGGCCGATCGCCACCACCGCCGTACTTCATCCAACGAGTTCCTATGCCTGAGCCTTCATCGCTGTTCCCGGCGAGACAGGTGGAACTTACCGGAATTACTGCGCCTCGTGTGTCCGGGACAGGTGAAATTCCAAGCTCAACGGCATTTTCAAGCATCCTTGAAAACGCCGTCTCACGTTCGGCGGCTGCCAATACTGCCTCAAGTGACAATTTCGACCCCGCCGGAAAATTGATTCTTGGCACTACCCATTCATCTCATTTACCAGCGAACGAGAACGGTTCAAACAAGAAAAATGGGGATTTTCAACAGAAAATGCTCGGAATAAGGGCCTATAGGCAGCAGATTCTTGCGTCCAATATCGCCAACGCTGACACGCCAGGCTACAAGGCGATGGATATTGAAATCACCGAGGCCGCCAGTGCCGATCAATCCCCTCCTCTTCAGTTGAACACTTCTTCGCCAGGGCATTTGAAGGGAAATTCTTCTTGGCAGTCGCCACCCGTCAGCCTTAAGTACCATGTCCCCTCTCAGGCCGCGGTTGACGGAAATACCGTCGAAATGGATGTCGAGCGCCAGAAGTTCGCGGAGAATTCATTGATGTATCAATTCTCCCTTGATCGGGTTGGTGGTGAGTTCAAGGACATGAGAGAGTTATTTCAATCACTGAAATAAATAATCGTGTTAGAGAACTAAGGTTGGTGTCTTGCAGGGTCGCAGGCAAAAAATTCGATGGAGTTCACGTGATGTCCAATAAAAATTCTCATAAGAAGTCCGCTCAGAAACCCGGAAAGCAGAAGGCTAGCTCCACGAGTACGTGCCTTTATCGCGTACTTGGGTATCAGCCTCTATCAGTGGATATGGTGGCGCAAACCCTGAAGGGACTGTCAATCCAGAAAACGCCGTGCAATATCTCTATCCGAAGTGCTCAATCAGAAACCGCCGTGCAGCTTCAAACCGGTGGATCTATCTTGGCAATTGAATTTGAGGCTGAGCCTAACTTCGACCTTGTCGCCGCTGCCCGACGAGGTCTCTCGCTACTAGAGGATTTCCTCTCAGCGATCGCGCTGGTACACGGATCGACATTCCAGGCTACTGAGCCGCTACAAGTGGCACGCTTAGCCCGAATATTTCACGCCATTGCGTGAAATGAGGTCGGCGGAATCGTGTAAACCCGCGTTAATACTGGTGTCGAGACAGATTAGTGCAGGAGATTCCGCCGATGCCAAATTGTACCGTGGAGGAGATGCCGTTTGCCAAGTTGGGACGGCGCGAGATTGAGGCTCGCTTTGATGGTGGTGAGGTCAGTTCGGATGGTGGCCTGTTGTTGCTGCGCCAAGTGGAACGGCGTCTCGGCCTGTTGAAACAGGTGGCGCCGGTGCTGCCCGATCCGAGAAGTCCGTTGCTGGTTCGCCACACCACCGAGCAGATGTTGCGTCAGCGCGTCTTTGGCCTGTGCCAGGGCTACGAAGACCTCAACGACCACGACCGACTGAAGAACGATCTAGCCTTGCAAACCGCCCTGGAGAAGGATCGGGCCGGGGCTTCCAGTCCGACTCTGTGCCGCTTCGAGAACCGGGCCGACCGGAAGGCGGCCGTCGCCATCCACCGCATTCTGATCGACCAGTTCATCGCCTCGTTTGCCCAGGCGCCGGAAGAACTGATCCTCGACTTCGATGCCACTGATGATCTCGTTCATGGCAACCAGGACGGTCGCCATTTCAGCGCCTACTACGACAACTACTGTTTCCTGCCGCTCTACGTCTTCTGCGGAGAGCAATTGCTGGTCGCCTATCTGCGGCCGGCCAAGAAGGATGCGGCCCTGCACGCGGCAGCCATTCTGAAACTGCTGGTCACCCGGCTACGTCAAGCCTGGCCCGGCGTGCGGATCATCTTCCGGGGCGATTCCGGTTTCTGCCGGCCACTGCTCTTGTCCTGGTGCGAGCGCTGCCACGTCCACTACGTGGTCAGCATGGCCAAGAACAGCCGCCTGCTCACCCTGGCGCAAGCCTGGCGGGACGAGGCAGCCCAGCAATTTGCCGAAACGGCGGAACCCCAACGGATCTTCGGCGAATTCCGCTATCGGGCTGGCTCCTGGCCTTGCCACCGGCGGATGATTGCCAAGGCCGAGCATAACGCCCAAGGTCCCAATCCCCGCTTCGTCACCACCAATCTGCGCGATGCCCCGCAGGCTCTCTACGAACGGATGTACTGCGCTCGCGGCGACATGGAGAACCGGATCAAGGAATGCCAGTTGGGCCTCTTTGCCGACCGCACCAGTTGCCATCTGTGGTGGCCCAACCAGTTCCGCCTGCTGCTCGCTTCCTTGGCCTACGTCCTGATGGAGCGTCTGCGCACGCTCGGACTGGCCGGCACAGACCTGGCCCGCGCTCAGGTCTGGACGTTACGCTGCCGCCTACTCAAAGTCGGGGCCGTCATCGTTCGAAATACCCGGCGCATCCGCTTCTTCCTGGCCAGTGCTTTCCCTCAACGGGAAGCCTTCCATCTCGCCGCCCAATGCTTTGCTTCCGGATAAGCCTTGCCGAGTGCTGTCCCCGGCACGTTGATCAGCAACGGGGGTAAGGGGGAAGTCCGTCCAGGACACCAAAAACTGCCCAAAGATTAAGCAACTCAACCTCGCCGACCCTGTTCTGGCATCAATCAATGCCAAATCGGATGCCGGATGCGGAGGCGTGAAATATTCGGGTTAGGGGCGGAGAAGGTTGATGAATGCGAATTCCTAATGTTTAAGCGACTGCCGCTGAAGCATTGGAGTAAGCCAATTACGCAGCAAACCGTTGCAAAGGCAAAACACCTCCTGGCGCACTGGGATGGCTTGGAATCTGGGCATAGACTTCGAAGGGCCGCTCTGCAATATCGAGAGGCGATTGGAAACCTGGACGACACTACCGCATTCCAGGAAGCCTACATTGGCCTTGAATCGATGGAGCCACCGCTTGCTAAAGCGGCAGGGCTACCGCCAGGTACGGAAGAGGTGAAAGGTTCCTGTGAGTCATGCGGACATCAGTTCACAAGAAAGAGAACATCTCTAGTCGGTGTCCGCGCGTTCGTTTTGGATAGCATCGACCCGGAATCGGCTGAAGCGGGCCGGAAAGCAGATTGGAAATTGATCAATTCGCTCCGCAACGATCTTATGCACGGCTTGGCCGACCCAGAGAAGCTAGCTGACCGGCCCCATAAAGCCCTCCTTGCCGCGATGCACTATCTTCACGCATCGATCTGCGTTGCCTCACATGCAGCCGACCTTTCCACGGGGCGATACCAGCTCGCACGAGGTGGTCCCGTCTATCTCGTTGGCGGAAACTACAAAACGACTTCTTGGCCAGCGCTCCACGAATGGGGGACAGCCATTGAAATCACCGACGTCACGTGGGTTCCGCACAAGCAGTATGGGTTTGTACCGGAGATGAACTTCAAGAATGAAGGACTGAAGGATCTCGAAATCGGCATCGCAGTGCTGGGCGAGCCTTTCTCGTTCGCTACGATGCACTCCATCCAAGCCACAAGGTTTGAGCGCGACTAGAAGTTATGAAGTCTAGTTCTGACGTTGAACGCCAGCTTCTGACTGGCGCCAACTTCAGCTTAGGTTCGGACCCCGCGACTACGTCAGGGTTTGCGATCTCGTAAAAGCCGCAGCCCGTTGAACACCACCAGCAAGCTGGCCCCCATGTCGGCAAATACCGCCATCCACATCGTGGCGTGATCGAAGAGGGCCAGCAGCAGGAAAACGAATTTGATGCCCAGGGCCAGGGTGATGTTCTGCCAGAGCACGGAATGCGTTTGTATGGACAGGCGGATAGTCTCCGGCACACGCCGCAGATCGTCGTTCATGATGACCACGTCGGCCGCCTCCATGGCGGTATGGGTGCCAGCGCTGCCCATGGCAAAACCGATATCCGCCGTTGCAAGTGCAGGCGCATCGTTGATACCGTCCCCCACCATGGCCACGGGGTCGCCGACGCTGGCCAGCGCACGGATGGAATCCAGCTTTTCTTCTGGCAACAGATTCGCGCGCACATCTTGAATGCCAGCCTGGGCGGCAATGCTGGATGCAGTGGCGGGGTTATCTCCGGTCAGCATGACAGGGGTCACGCCAAGCTTCAGCATCTCCCCGATGGCTTCCTGAGAACTCGCCTTGATGGTGTCCGCAACAGCGAACATGACCAAGACTGTTTCCCGGTTGGCCAATATGGCGACGGTACGTCCCTGACGCTCATGCTCGAACAGGAGCGCTTCCAGTTCCGGAGAACACTGATCACGGTCGTGAATCCAGCGATGGTTACCCAGCACGTAATCGTGTCCGGCGATCGTCCCAAAGACACCACGCCCAGCCTCAGCGCCAAAGTCTTGCACGTCCATTTGCTCGGGCAGTGCCAGCCCAGTGGCCACAGCCTTGGACACCGGATGGTCAGAGCGTCCAGCCAAGGCGAACGCAATGCTCAAGACATCGGGTTCGGGGAGAGCCTTGGAGAGGATGACTTGAGCGACGAGCTTAGGGCGACCTTCAGTGACCGTGCCAGTCTTATCCAGCGCCACCGCCTTGAGTTTCCGGGCCTCCTCCAGGTACGCGCCACCCTTAATCAGGATGCCGCGTCGCGCCGCAGCAGCCAAGCCGCTGACCACCGTAACCGGGGTCGAAATGACGAGGGCGCAGGGACAGGCAATCACCAGCATGACCAGCGCCTTGTAGAGGCTGGCCATCCAGGTCCAACCCAACGCCAAGGGACCGACAAGTGCGACGCCTACGGCCAGGACAAAGACGCCAGGCGTGTAGATGGCAGCAAAACGGTCAACAAACCGCTGCGTGGGTGCGCGCGAACCCTGGGCTTCCTCAACGGCATGAATGATGCGGGCCAGCACGGTATCGCTCGCCGGGGCCGTTACCTCAAACTCCAGTGCGCTGCTTTGGTTGATGGTGCCAGCAAATACCTCGTCGCCCGGTCCCTTCTCAATAGGCATACTTTCGCCGGTCACCGGGGACTGGTCGACCGCGCTGTTGCCTAAGGTAACTTTGCCGTCCAGTGCAAAACGCTCACCAGGACGGACACGGACTATCTGGCCCACCTGGATTTCCTTGGCCAGAATTTGAAGCCACGAGCCATTCGGTTGACGCACCTCAGCCTGCTGTGGCGATAACTCGAGGAGGCTCTTGATAGCGTTGCGAGCGCGGTCCACTGCACGGGCTTCAATGAGTTCGGCAATCGCGTAAAGCGCCATCACCATCGCCGCTTCCGGCCATTCGCCAATCACGAAGGCACCTGCCACGGCGACCGACATCAGTGCGTTGATATTGAGCTGCCCACGCAGGATAGCCGCCAGTCCCTTCTTGAAGACGGAAAGCCCCGACAACGCGATGGCTACTCCCGCAATGCCCATACCCAGCAGCTTCCAGACAAGGGTTTCGGGAGCAACGTAAGCGACCGCCTCGGCAACAATGGCGACCAGGAGAGCCGCGATGGGTTGCACGAACTGATTACGGCTCTGTGCCGCCGAATCAACGCTTGGTTCTTCCGTAGGGAGTTCCGAATCGAAACCGGCCTTCTTGAGGGCTGCTTGAATATCCGACCATGCATCCGTCGGCACATCGAGGCTCAGGGTTCGAGCCGCCAGGTCAAACGACAAGCGACGGATAGCGGGAAATTGCTCCAGCGCACGACGAATTTGCGCTTCTTCCGTCGGGCAGTCCATCGCAGGAACCCGTAGAAGAAGTTGCCCTAAAGCGGCCCTTTGCTGCGGACCAGAACCGTCCGCTGGCTTGGCAGAGGCATTGCAGGCGTGGTTACAGCCGCAGCTGTGTTCATCAGGATGCGCGTTCAAGTTTTTTGCTTCGTGTTGAGCAGACATCTGCAGTCTCCCGTGGCAAGTTGCCAGTATTGATACCCCCATTAAAATCCCTGGAGTGGCTACAGGGTCAAGCCTAGAATACAGACATGTTTCAAGCAGGAGACCGAGATGCGTATTGGTGAACTATCCAAGGCGACCGGGGTGGATGTCGAAACCATCCGCTACTACGAGAAGGCACAGTTACTGAGCGCTCCAACGCGCAGCGACAACGGCTACCGCACCTACACCCAAGCCCATTTGGAACGCCTCGCTTTCATTCGCCATTGCCGGGCGCTCGACATTCCCTTGGCTGACGTGCAGCGTTTGCTGTCCTTCGTCGACAGTCCGCAATCTGATTGCGGGGAAATCGACCTGCTCATTGACGCGCAACTTGCCAAGGTTAGAGCCCGTCTGGCCAGCATGCAGGCCCTGGAACGCCAACTGGTTGCCTTACGCGGTCAGTGTTCGGCCCCTCATAGCGCCTCGGAGTGCGGCATCCTGCATGAACTCGTGGCGGCAGCACATGGTGAAGCTTGCGCCTGTCACCGGGGGACCAAGGAAGTTCAAGCGTGGAGCAAGTCGGGATGAACGCCCCCCTTGAAAACTGTAGATGACACCCCATTATGACCAAGGCAATTCCCAACCTCAAAGGAAATGACCATGGCAGATTTTTGCATCACAGCAGTCAGGTACAACGAAGATCGCAGCCACATTGAATATGTGCGCGTGAACGAAGAAAAACCGGAAAAAATCGGGACAAACCGAACGGTTTCGCGAGCATTCGTGGCAGACCTCATCCGACTCGGTAAAGCAACGTTCCAAACTAGGACGAAAACCCCTGAAGGCAAGTGGAAGCGTGGTGCTCCAGTCCACCTCATTGAAGAGATTTACCTGACGACCGACAGAAACAGTACCAAGCGGGACAACTTGGGGAACCTGCCGGAGTTCTAATCAGCGTCACCGACACTTCCCAAGTGCCCGGTAGCATCCCCTGCTTTTGAAGAGAATCTTTGATAGTGGTCTTGGTGACGTTTCAGGGACAATCATCGACATGTTGCAGCCATGGTATGGCCACGGGTAACGTTGCCGAGTGCTCTCGCTCCTGACAGTCCATTCGATTGGCATTGGATCAGCAGTACTGGCATGCTACCCTTTCAAGCCTCTGCGACGCCCTTCACCCCATCGATGATCATCAAAGAAGCCGACGACAAGAAGCCCGCAATTCAGACGCTACAAGCCCTACTGTCCCGCCCCGACTGCGGCACCGACACCAGGAAGCGTATCGAACAGGAAATTCGTAACATCCAGGCCGGCATCCGCGGCGAGGAGGAAGCTGCCTACGAGATGCGGGTCCATTGGGGCGAGTCCAAGAATTGGATGGTCATCCACGACCTGAGAATCGAGGTCAGCGGCCTGGTCGCCCAAATCGACCACCTGCTCATCAACCGTTTCATGGAGATCTGGGTCTGCGAGAGCAAGCACTTCTCGGAGGGGATCGCCATCAACGAGCACGGCGAATTTGCTGCCTTCTTTGGGAGCAAACCCTACGGCGTGCCATCCCCCATCGAGCAGAATGCCAAGCACATCCTGATTCTCAGAAAGCTCTTCGACACCGGCACAGTCAAGCTGCCGACGCGTCTTGGTTTCACCATCAAACCCGACCTGAAGAGCCTCGTCCTCGTCTCGAAGGGTGCCCGCATCAGCCGGCCGAAGGCGAAAATCGATGGTTTGGAGGCCATCATCAAGAATGATCAGGTCTTCAAATACATCGACAAGTCGATTGACCAGAACAACAACCCGCTGCTGATGGCGAAGATCATCGGGCAGGACACCCTCGAAGCCTTGGCGCGGGAGATCGCGCGGCTACACAAGCCGATTGCCTTCGATTGGACGGCAAAATTCGGGCTTCCGAAGGAGACTCCCGTACCGCCGGCGGCGAAACCAGGGCCCGTTTCAGCGGCACCCAAAGCCGAAGCCGCTGTGGAGGCGCCGGCGCCCGAGAGCGCAAAGCCGGCCGCCGCCGAGGAAAAGCCCAAGCAGAAGCTGATTTGCCATGCCTGCGGCGCGTCCGTGGGCTACAACGTGGCAAAGTTCTGCTGGTTCAACAAACCGAAATTCGGCGGCAACATCTACTGCATGGATTGCCAGAAGACGGTCTCGGCCGCGTAGGTGGAAAGCAAAGGGGTGAAGATTCCATTGAAAGCGCCAAATCGGGAGTCGGCACAACGATGACAGGGCCTTGCCTGTGCGTTGATGATCCCGAGATTGATGAGGTCATTAACCTCGACACTGGCATCATTTCGACGACAAGGGAAGTGATCGGCCACGACTACGACCGCCTCGAAAAGCTGCGGATGGCGCTGGCGGAGGCCAACGCCTCCGGCGAGTCCCTGTATGCCTGCCCCATCTGTATGGTCGGGGTTTATCTCTCCTGCCGCAGAAAGGACGAGAAGCGCTTCTTTTTCAAGCACCGGACGGAGAACGGCAACTGCCCCGCCATCACCCGCGGTGAGCTTTCCAAGGACGAGATGCTGGCGCGCAAGTACAACGCAGCCAAGGAAAGCCGCGCCCACATCCGACTCAAGGAAATCATCGCGGACAGCCTGCGATACGACTCCGGGTTTTCCGAAGTAGAGACGGAAAAGGTTTGGCGCGGGATGGACAGGACGAAATGGCGCAAGCCCGATGTCCAGGCGCTGTGGAAGGGCAAGATCCGAATCGCCTTCGAAATCCAGCTATCGACCACCTTCCTGCATGTCATTGCCGAGCGGCGCAATTTCTACCGCCAGGAAGGCGGGCTGCTCTGCTGGATCTTCAAGTCCTTCGACCAGGCGGAAGCCCGCATGACGCAGGACGATATTTTTCACAACAACAACCGCAACCTGTTCATTGCCGGCGAAGAGACATTGAAGGCTTCGGCCGCCGACAAGGCGCTGATGCTCGATTGCCATTGGCTTGAACCCCAAGCCATCAATGGTGAAGTCATCGACGCCTGGCGCGAGGAAAGGGTCCCGTTTTCGCACCTGCAACTCGACGCAGCAGGGCAGCGGGTGTTTTTCCGCGATTGCGATGGCCTGAAAGCCGGTCTCGCCCACCAGGCCAGCGAGGAAGCCTTGAAGCAGCGCTTCTTCATCTGGTGGCGGAACTCCAAACGCTCCTGGCAGGATGCAGAATGGAACGAGGCGAGGCAGGAATTCAAGAAGAGGGGCGTGTTCTTGCCGGAATACACCTACGACGTGCTTGGTCTGCTCAACGGGCTGTATTCGGCCCGGGAAGGCGAGTGCATCGGATGGAAGCATCCGAATTTCATTTCGGCGGCCAACACGGTCGCCAACAGCTACAAGAACGTCATTCGCGCTTTCCGTGCCGCTCTGCTGGTCTATGACCGCGGCGACCTGCTCAAGCGGGAGGACAAGAAAGGCAATTGGGCAAAGCGGGTCATCGAGTACAAGAAGAAGCTCGCCGAGGGCGACAAGGACTATGACCGCGACGAGCAATACGATCCCCTGATTGCCTTTCTCTTCCCCGAGGTTTGGGTGGTCCTTTCCGGCGACAAGTAACGTTTTGGCGACCGTCAATACGGCTTATCCCGCATGCCGCTATCCCCTCTACTGATGGATGTGGTCAAATTCAAAATGCTGAAGAGATATACAGGTAACGCCAAATGCATGTAGAAAAAATTACGATCACCGGGTTTCGCTGTTTTGGGCCTGAACCTACGGTAATCAGTTTCAACTCTGGGCTGACAGCCATCGTGGGGCCCAACGCTTCGGGCAAAACAGCGGTTCTCCATGCGCTGATGCGCCTGTTCGGCATCACTCGCGCGCAGCGCACGATTGTTCCTGCAGATTTTCACGTCCCGCCGGAAGAACACACGCCACCCAACACAAGGGGTCTGGCGATCGACGTTCAACTGTGCCTACCCGAATTGATTGCGGGCACGGCGACAGCGGCAACCGTGGCTCCCGTGTTTCGGCACATGTGCATCGACCGCCCAGGCGGTGTTCCGATCTGCCGGCTGCGACTGGAAGCACGCTGGGATGCCGATGGCACCGCCGAAGGAGCCGTCAACCAGACGTTGTGCTGGGTCAACACCACGGACGATGCCGTTCGAGATGACCAATGCACGCCAGTAGCCGCCGCCGACCGCGGCTTAATCCAACTGTTCTACACGCCGGCAACCCGTGACGCCAGCTCGCAGATTCGAGCGACCACCGGCGCACTGGCGGCGCGCCTGCTCAAAGCGATCGAGTGGTCGGCTGACACACAAAGTGCCGTCGAATCTGCTACCGAGCAACTCACCACCGCCTTTGGCAGTGAGCGCGCCATTCAGGCCTTCAGCGCATCGCTTTCCAGGCGCTGGTCGAATCTGCACGATGGCGACGTCGATTGCGAGCCGGCCCTGAGTCTGATGAGTCGCCGCTTCGAAGAGGTCGTCACGCGAATCGGCGTCATGTTCAGACGCGGCCCCACGGGTGAAGATCGAGGCCTCGACGTTCTCAGTGACGGACAGCAGTCGCTCTTCTATTTCGCGCTGGCTGCAGCCGTCTTCGACGTGGAGCGCGCAGCAGTCGCTGGAACCATCCAGGGTTTCCGGTCCGAGGACCTCAGCATCCCGGCACTCACGCTATTTGCGATCGAAGAACCCGAAAACCATCTGTCCCCTTACTACCTGTCCCGAATCATCGGCCAGATCCGCACCCTGGTAGATACAGGCGCCGGACAAGCCCTGATCTCCAGCCACTCCCCTTCGGTCCTGGGACGAGTGCCGCCCGAAGACGTCAGATACTGCCGCCGTGATACGGCCAGCGGGCGCTCGTCGGTATGCGCCATCCCGATGCCGACCGATGAAGTTGAGGCCATCAAGTTCGTGCGCAACGCGATGCTGGCCTTTCCGGAGCTGTATTTCGCACGCTTCGCGCTGCTGGTGGAGGGCGATTCGGAGCGCATCGTTCTTCCGAAACTGGCCGAAGCGCTCAACCTGCTAGTCGATCCTTCGTTCGTCGCCATCGTCCCTTTGGGCGGCCGCCACGTGCAGCATTTCTGGCGCCTACTGAACGGCCTCGGCATTCCCTACGCCACCCTGCTTGATCTCGACCTGGGCCGCGAAGGCGGCGGCTTCGGACGTGTTAAGAACGTTCTGCAGCAGCTGCTTGCGCTGGGAGTACCCAGAGAGAGGATTCTGACGGTTCAAGGTGGATCCGTCCTGAACGATGAAGGGCTTCGTAACATGCACACCTTTGACCAATCCAACTTGCCCGGTTGGCTGAGTTATCTGGAACGCTCTTCCTCCGTCTTCTTTTCATGGCCGCTGGACCTTGATCTAGCGATGCTGTCCGCTTTCCCGGCAGCCTACGCCTCGACCATCGAAGGAACGGGGCCGCGGATGACCAACGAGGCTGCCGCGGAAGTAGTGCTGGGCACCGCAGGGCCAGGCTTGGCCTGCTACAACGGGGACATTGAGCCCTTTCGCGCGCACATGGCCGCCTACCGCTACCATTTCCTTACCCACAGCAAGCCCGCCACCCACCTCCGGGCTTTAACGCATGTGGATGCGGAAGCGCTCAGGAACGCCATGCCCGGGCCACTGCAGCGCGTGCTTCGCCACATCTCGGTTCAGTTGTCAGGGCTTTAATCGTGTCCCTGCCGCCGCGCCGCATCCACCCCGATGATTGGCAGCCCGTTGGTGTCACCGAACTGGAAACGAACGCCTCGACTGTCGTAGGCTCGTCGAGACACTATGCGGTATTGGCTGGCCCCGGTGCAGGGAAAACGGAACTCCTCGCACAGCGCGCCGCCTTCCTGCTGCAAACAGGCGCGTCACCGGCGCCTCAGCGCATCCTGGCGATCAGCTTCAAGCGCGATGCGGCAAGGAATCTGGCCAGGCGTGTACGTCAACGGTGCCATCCCGAGCATGCGGCGCGCTTCGATTCCCTCACCTTCGACGCATTCGCGAAGGGTCTCGTCGACCGCTTCGGCCAAGCACTGCCGGAACGATGGCGCCCCACCCCCGACTACGGAATTCTGTTCCCGACACGCCATCTCCTCGAAGACTTCATTCGCCGTGCAGCCATGGCTGCTGACTTACCTTTCCCTCGGGCACAGATTCACGCCATTGCGAGCAAGACCTTGGAGCGCCGGCACGTCTTGGCCGACCCCTTGCCCGAAGCTGGTTGGCCACAGGGCACCCCTGGGCAATGGATCGGCCAGCGATTCTGGGACGAACAACTCCACCTGGGCGCGCGAAGCACGCTTACGTTCCCGATGCTCACCCGGCTCGCAGAATTGTTAGTTCGGGTCAATGTGTCAGCTCGGCATGCCCTGGCCCTGACCTATTCCCACGTCTTCATGGACGAATTCCAGGACACCACCCAGGCGCAGTTCGATCTGGTCAAGACGATCTTTCTGGGAACTCCCGCCATCATGACCGCTGTGGGCGACAACAAGCAGCAGATCATGCGCTGGGCACTGGCCATGGACGATCCATTCACTGCCTTCGAGCAAACCTTTGGCGCACAGCGAATCCCACTGCGCAGCAATTACCGCTCCTCACCCGAGCTTGTGCGCATCCAGCATGTCCTCGCCCAAGCACTCGATGCGGGGGCCGCAGAGCCCCAGTCACGAACCTCCTCCCGAATCTCCGATGCCTGCTGCTCGATCTGGAACTTCTCCTCGGCTGCAGTTGAGGCACAGTACCTAGCCCGGTTCATAACGTCGCAGATACAGGCACATGGCCTCCAACCGGACGACTTCGTGATCCTCGTTCGCCAGAAAGCCGAAGAATATGCAGCCATTCTCGAACCGGTCTTTCGCGCTCAAGGAATTGCCTTGCGCAACGAGGCTGCCAAGCTCGGAGCTCAGATGCTCCAGGAACTGCTTACCGAGCCGTTGTCGGAGTTGTTGGTTCTGATCTTGCGCTTGGCCACGGTTGGCAGGGCCAGATCAGCCTGGAGCGATGCACTCCAGGCGCTGTCATCCATGCGCGGCATCGTGTCCGAAAACGAACGAGGACACCGACAGCTCGCAGTGGACCTTGATGCCTTCGCGCGCCAATTCAGTCGTACTTTTCCCACCCCACCTCAGACCGCTGAAGCGGTACATGCAGTCATACAGTCCATCGTCGGATTCCTGGGGCGCGACGCACTCATCGCCGCGACTCCCGCATACGCTCAGGGCGATTGGCTGTCGGAGGTCGAACACAGCGTGGCCCTCCATCTGCAAGCCAGCACGGCAGGGACAACTGACTGGAGCGCTGCGCTTGACGCCTACGAAGGAACACACGCCCTTCCACTCATGACCCTACACAAGAGCAAGGGGCTGGAATACCACACCGTAATCTTCGTCGGTCTGGATGATTCAGCCTGGTGGAGCTTCCAGCAAGACACGGCAGAGTCCACTGCGGGATTTTTCGTAGCCTTCACTCGTGCAAAGCAGCGGGTGATCTTCACGTATACAGCAGAACGGGGCACCCGCACTACCGTCGCTCCCCTCTATACGTTGTTGCAATCGGCAGGTGTTCAAACAGTCTCCATCGCCTGATTCGCCAATATCGATTGCCGCTTTCTCGTCAAAGCAACGTGCTGTTCTTGTGAGTAGCGAAATTGCCTGATGCGAGTATCGGTTGCAAGAAAGCGGCATATTCCTCTTGCGTATCAAAAAGCTGAATTTCGCATTGAGGATTTGCAATACCGCCGCTCAGGCGCAGAATCATTTGGCCCTCTCCAGATTCTGCGATTCGCCTTGCTCTTGGACCAAATTGCTTGTGGTTGATCATGAAACCCAAAGCACAAAGCCCTAGTACAGACCCCACCTGTGCCTTATTAGCTGTCAGCAAAGGTTCTTCTGGGACGTCGGACAATAGCATCATGATCGCGCCGAGGGCTCGTGCATCGTCTTCTTGGCTAGAATAAATCTCGTCGGCTTTTCGTACCGCATCCTTGCGGTGCTTCATCGAGATCACATTTGAGTGATAGAGGTCACCGCAAACCGTTAGTTGGTGCGTCACTCCTCCAGGTTGAACCTTTGGATATATAGGTCTCGGTCGGTTCTGCATAAATATATATTCTCGCTTCGTGTTATATACCCCGCTCGTGGCAAAGGGATTTTGCCCATAGAGCCCGCTCCAAGATAGCGCCCCTGCGCGACAGCCTAGTGGAGACTCTAGTGCTTTTTTGCTCTGAAAGTGTCCCCCCTGCCAAACCATGTGAAAAAGCAGAGGAAGACCAAGTGGCTTTGCTTGAATCAACAGTGGATCATGGGCTGTATGCGCGCCACGTAGGCTTACCAGTGTTGAACTCTTGAAGAGTCGTCCACTTGCCGCGCCCCTCAACGAAGACATCTTTGCGATTTGAACCTTTGTAAGTGTCTTTGGTAACTGTTGGATAAAGGCCGAGATATTCCTGCCCCTTAAACGAGTCTGTTTCATTATCCAGCAAGGGCATGACCGCCACCTGCCCACCACGCAGCCCATCGAAGTAGCCCAGTTCCCACGGCATCCATTTGGACGATGATGCGGATTCGGTTGCCAAGTACAGCAGTGACTTCGATTGTTTCATCCTTCGCCGCAATAGGTCCGCCGTTTCCGGATTTACCTTGCTTCGGTCCAGCTGACTGTCTGTTTCCCAATCCACATAAACCTTCAATCCCCTCTCCTCCAAGAGGTTCTTGATCCCTAGGACAAGGTCGGCATCGGCGATTGAATGCGATAGGAATACATCGAAGGTGTCGGACTCCTTTGTGGAACTACGAGATTCGTTAAGGACCTGTGCGGAAGCTTTTTGAACATGTGATTTCGCCAGGAATCCCCCTGCTGCAACCCTAGCCTCACTTTTTGTAAAGTACCTCGGCATCTGAATCAATCTCCCATCACGTTCTTACTTGCCGACAGCTTTCGCTACCTGCCATGACGTCTTACCTTAATTTGCGGAGTGGAAATAAGGTGCCAAATAACGATGGCACCAAGCCAAGTTCTTAAGAGAGCAACTTCTTGAGGTTGTCCCAGTTCCAGGCATAGAGACGGCCCGCGTCCGGTACTGGCGTGTAATCTCCATCCCGATAGCCAATGATCTGAACAACCCTGACACCAGCTTTGCGAGCCATTGCAACCTCTTTTAGGACGCCCTGAGCCCTATGGGTCTTGACTCCAACCATGACGAGAACGATTTCTGCTCGAGAGATTGCTGCCTCCGCCTTTTTTTCCCAGTCTCGCTCCGGCGCTGCTTCCTTCAGAGAGTGGTCGATAATTTCAAAGGGTGAGTCATTATTCCTCGACTGACCAATGATGAAGTCCTTTAAGGCTCGATCATTGTCGAAGTCAAAACTCACAAACACCCTTTTTTTTGCCATAGTTTCGTCCTTTAGCAAGGATCTTGCGGCAGGCCCTGCGACAAGGCCCAAGAGGATTCCCGCTCCGGGCAATATTGCATGCCCTATAGCGGCGCCAATACCAGCGGCGAGGAGCCCACCTGGCGAAACATGATCGCGATGGACGACACAAAAGTCTCCCTTGATCGCATTGTTGAGGCACCGCCGGCCTGATTTCGTACGTGCTGCACACCGCTTCATTGCTCTTCGTTGTATTCGAGTAGATTAAGAAAGCCACACGACTGATATCATATGCCAGACGTATGCCCATGTCTTGTGTGCAGGTACGATTTGCAGCGGCGAGCAGGACATGACCTTACATCGCTGGTTGTGTCTCGGTAACCTCTCTGGGTGACCGTATGCGAAGTGGGAGCTAAACTAACGACATCCCTCAATCTACCGCTCTACATATGGCTTTCTACCTACCGGGAAAAGTCCCCAGTTACTTGATTCGACTAAGTCATAACTACGCAACGGATAGCCGCAACGCCCAACTGAAGGCGGTTCTCGACTCGGCGAGAGTATTTGTGGCCGAGGGAGTTGATTATGACAACTACAATGGCGGCATGGATGGGCATGGGGTTATCCTGTTCCTTCCATTGGAGATACTGGGTCCAATTAGCCCTCAGGATCAGAAGCGACTCATAGATAAGCTTTCTAGTGATCTCTGAATCGCCCCGGAACCTGTAGACACCTTTGAGCCTTAAACTTGAGGCAATAGGGAGGTGTCATGAGCAACAAGCGTTACCCGGAAGAATTCCGGATAGAAGCGGCGAAACAGGTCACGGAGCGGGGGTATCCGGTAGCAGAGGTGGCAAGCCGGCTCGGAGTGTCGATCCATAGTGTGTATGCCTGGATTAAACAGTACGGCGTACCGACGGAGACGCGGCAGGAACAGCAAAGCCAGTCGGCGGAGATTCGGCGGCTGAAGGCAGAGCTGAAGCGAGTCACCGAGGAGCGCGACATCCTAAAAAAGGCCGCCGCGTACTTTGCCAAAGAGTCCCGGTAAGGTACGCCTTCATTCGCGGTGAAGAAGCCCGCCATTCCGTGCGTAGGCTGTGCCAGATGATGTCGGTGCATCCGAGCGGCTACTACGCTTGGCGAGCAGCGCCACTTTCTGCACGCGCCAAGTCCGACCAACGACTTTCGGGCCTCATCAAACAATCGTGGCTGGAAAGCGGCGGTGTCTATGGATACCGCAAGATCACCGAGGACCTGCGAGACCTGGGAGAGCGCTGTGGGAAGCACCGGGTGTATCGGCTAATGCGCGCCGAAGGGCTGCGCTCGCAAACCGGCTACCGTCGCCGTTCGGGCCGTTACGGAAAGCCGGCTACGGTGGCGCCAAACCACCTGAACCAGAAATTTGATGTAGCCGCTCCGAATCTGGTCTGGGTGACGGATATCACCTACATCCGAACACATGAAGGCTGGCTCTATCTGGCGGTAGTGCTTGATCTCTTCTCGCGGCAGGTGATCGGTTGGTCAATGCAGTCGCGGATGGGAACGGAATTGGCCTTGAATGCCTTGCTAATGGCTGTCTGGCGTCGCCAGCCCAAGGAGGTGGTGACCATCCACTCCGATCAGGGCAGTCAATTCAGTAGCCACGAATGGCAGTCGTTCTTGAAAGCCCACAACCTGGTGGCCAGTATGAGTCGGCGCGGCAACTGCTACGACAACGCAGTGGCAGAAAGCTTCTTCCAGCTACTCAAGCGGGAGCGGATTCGTCGGAAAATCTACGCCGACAGGGAAGAAGCTCGGAGGGACATCTTTGACTACATCGAACTCTTCTACAACCCGAAGCGCCGCCATGGTTACGCTGACGGCATGGCTCCTGTAGAGTTCGAGAAGCAGTATTTCAACCGGCTACGAGGTGTCTACTGAAGCCGGGGCGATTCACTCCGAGCTGTTGCAGGAAACGCTCCGGGCGAATTCCTCTCGTACATCCAATTCGAGCTGAACGACGACAACGACGAGTCGTTTAAGAAATCGTTCCCAATCTCTAGACGACCACAACTGGCTCCCGACTCACTGAATATCTGGAAGCCAGACATGATTCGTGTGTTTGTGACTCATCGAGACCAATATAAAGCGACTGCGCGGGAACTAGCAGATGCACTTGAGCCTTTCGGGTTCACTTGTTTTGTTGCACACGACACTATCACTCCAATGGCTGAGTGGCGGTTGGAGATCATGAAAGGTCTTCAGACGATGGACATTCTGCTCGTCTTTCTGACCGATGACTTTCACGACAGTATTTGGACAGATCAGGAAGTCGGTTTTGCTCTTGGGGATGCAAAACCAGTTATTCCAGTGAAGCTAGGCACGAAAGATCCCCAAGGATTCATCAGCCACCTTCAGGCCTTAAATGGCGCGATAAACGACCCCAAAGGTACCGCTGAGCTCTTGGTTCCACTACTTGCTGAAGCAGCGAAATCGAAAGACCGAATACAAACTGCCGTAGTCCGGGCGTTTTCGGAGTCGCCTGATTGGGGAGAGACAACCAAGCGGTTCAATCGAATGAAAAAACTAATTGAAGTTCTAACGGATAAAGAACTTCAAATGATCATTGATGCCTATGCCAAAAATGATCAACTCCATGGGGCTAGTTACTTAAACAATAACCACGCACGCTTAAAGAATTTCCTCGCCAACACGACTGGCAAGACCTTCCGAATTGAAGGAAATAGGGTGGTTTCTGAGAAAGACGAAGAAAAAATCCCGTTCTGACTTAGCACCGGCTCAAGTCAGCCCCGGCGATCGCTGATTTGAGAGGCGTGCATATTTCAGACGCCCTCGCAACCTGCTGCCATCTACCCAATCTCAGTTTCCAACCCAGTCTGCGAAATTGTTGTAGCCATCCTCATCGCCCCAGGAGTAAATCTTGTAGCCCAGCTCCGATAGTTTAATTGCTGTACCCCAACGGCTTTGGGGAGCGGCGGTCTTCAAATTCCATCCGTCCACATCCGCATAGTCGACCCATTTGCCTCCAGTGTATTCCAGTATCTCCAGACTGGCTCCATCCTTGGAATATCGGAATGCCAAGTAATCGAAGGGATTCTTGCCAATGGCCTTCACTCTGCCATCCTTGCCTTTGATACCGTTGATATGCACAGCGAAAACGCGATTCCCGCGTTGAATGCTCTTGATGATTTCGTACCGTACCCACCGTCGCGCATAGGTATCGCTACCTACCAGTACGCAAGTCGCCGTGGTTCCTTCGACTCCGCCATTAATTAGGCGTTTGAGAGCGAGGTCCCCTTTTTTCTGGGCTTCCTCCCAAATGGATGCGTCGAAATAACCGGCCTCTTCCCGGTCTTTGGTCACCCAATGGTTACGAACCACATTGGCACGAAAATCGATCACATCTTGGTAATGAAAGCTGAAGAACACGCGCTTCGCCATCTGTTACTCCCCTTGCCGGAAAACGGTTGCCGCTACAACCGACGGATTATTGATTTGATTGAACGAGGCTGCCCTCAGCCAAATGCAGTTCTCGGCTCATTGGGCGCAATGCTCAGAGCGTCGTGGAAGATGCGGGAAAAATCCACATCCTCCATCTTCTCGACACCGACCCCGAGCTTGGCAGCCAAGTCGCGCGCAGCACCGCCCGGCGCAGCAACCGATAGAACCTCCGCTTTGGGATGGTATCTGACAAACAAATCGTGCTCCGCGGCAATCCCTTCCATGCCGCCGATAAAAACCGCCGCCGACAGATCATCCCGGGAGAGCATGGCTTGCCGCATCCGGAGAAGGCTTGCGTCCCTATCGCCCGGAACATGGTCAATGTATTGCACGTTGCCGAAACGCTTGTTCTCTTCCGGAAAGACGTCCTGAAAGAACGTGCTCTGATATAAGACAACGGCACGGCCATAATCCACACCCAGATCCTCACAGGCTGCCCAGACCATTGGTGTAATCGCGGGATGGCCGCCCCAGACGATGAGTCGCCGACCCAGCGCGGCTGTGATCAGTTCGCGCACGGCGAACTGAATCAGGAAGGGATCGGCACTTTGGTAGTAGGTCCCGCGCCCCGGCACCGGCACACTTGCCGATAGAAAAATCGCACCCATTGCCATCTAGACCTCCCAATCCGCCAAGGCCCAAGCCACCTCATGGGCTTTCACATAGCGACCAGCTTGAATATGAGTGCCCAGCCACGACAGATGGTTCAGCCAATCAGGATGCAGCCCGACTTCGTCGTAGACCACCGCGACCGACGAATCCGGTGCCCGATCGACCGCTTCATGGAGAGTAAGCGAGGTGGGTACACCCACGGTGGGACAGACGACCACTGCCTTGCCATCAGCCAGGTTAGCGAACACGGCCTTATGTTGCCCAACCCCCGACACGTTGCCGCCGATCTGCTCAATCGCCTGGCTGATGCGACTAAACAGGCTCAACCCCCTGACCGCATGACTTTGGCTGCGCAGCGCTTCAATTTGGAAACAGATACGGGCCACCACGTCATCGGTCAACCGCCCGGTCCCAGCATCAATGTCCGAAACGTCGAGGTCTAAGCGGCTTGCTGTCGAGATCCGAGCGGAAGCCGTCGAGTTGGGCCAACCGACACGCAGTACAGAGATGCCCTTGGCTAAGGCACGGCCAAATTCCGCGCTCGTCCACCGGCTTTCGAAATAACCCGGCGTATCAAGCATCACCAGCACGTCGGAGTCGCACAAGCGATGCCACAACATGGCCTGAAAATCCTCCCCGGGGCCAATACCATGCGTATCCAGGAAAACATCGAAGTGACGTGCTGACAAGACATCGAACAACTGCAGCGCGGCTTCGCGCGATTCGTTGCGGCGATAGCTGACGAAAACGCGTCGCTGGCGAGGTAAGAGACCCGCGCATTCAAGTAAGGCCGTGGCAACCCGCTGCGGCCCATCCACCTGGTAGGCCAAGCAGTTCAATGGCCGCAACATCTCCGGGATTTCCGCATGAACCCGGCCATAGGTTGAGGCGACCGGCACAATCGGAATCCCATGGCGCAAGATAGGCTTAAGCCCCGAATCCGAGACGCCTTCGGCCCCAAAAAATACAACACCTGCGGCAATTCGCTGCGATGGTTCAAAGCTGGTGACGCGCGTGGACCAAGCCACCTCTTTACCCAAGGTCAATCCAAAAGGCTCGATCCCCTTCAGGAGATGCTGTTCCACTTCTCGAACCTGATCGTCCGAGGGCAACCCCATGAGTGCCAATTCATAAAGCACGGTCGACATATAGTCTCCACGTCAAAGACTTCTGACCCAGACCCCACCTCTGCTCTGGCCGGGGCTCCATACAGCTAAACCGCCCTGATCCGCTTGATCAATGCGCCGATAGAGCTGTAAATATTCACTGCCGTACCAAACCCCAGAGCGGTCGGTCGTCGGGATGATCAAAATTTGGTCGATATGTTTCTTTCCATTCGCATACCCAATTTCCCAGGGGCACCAACGCGACCCTACTGAATTCGGCGTGGCCAAGAAAATGAAATACTTAAGCTCGACGATTTTTTGCTGGATACGCAACGCAGTTTCGCGTTCCGGTGCGGCCGGCATAGCGGAATCTTCCCAATCCACATAAACGTCCCATCCTTCGTTGGCCAGCATATTGATGATGCCTTTCACCAAGTCCGCATCTTCGTGACTATGGCAGAGGAAGGCTGTGGCCAGATTAGACGCTTTTGCCTCTTGCAACGTCCGATGCGCAGCCTTTTTAACTTGGCCTGCCGCAGAACGGATGGCGTCTATAGAGATCGGCATACTTGCAAGCACTCTTGAATATGAACGGTCACAATTATATGCCGTATGGCTGACAATATACGCAGCTCACCCCATTGCAGATCAAGCACGGTTGGCGGCCATCAGCCTATTCGGCGGGCCAGTCTAGCTTTGAACTTGGCCAGTTTTGCTTCAGCCGGTAACTGGCGCCGCGACAGCACCAGTCGATTTCCCTGCAGTTCCAAGACAAGGTTTTCGGGCCGCCCTCCCAAGGCCTTGAGCACAGCAAGCGGAATAGCAATCCTTCCGCTGGGGCAGATCCGCGCTTGAAATCGTTTGCTAACAGTGCGGCACGGCATAGGATGTGCCCAACGAGGGATGTGAATGGACATTATTACTGAGGTAAGGCGGTATTTCCGGCCACTGACAATCCACCCTTGGCGTGCCGCGTGGCGGGTTCGGCACCGTGGCCTGCTAGTCGCTTTCTCCACTTTGGTCATCGATCTCATTGAGGTCAGCACCCGAGGAAAAAGAGCATCATGACCAGCGGTTCGCCGGGAAGACAATCTCACCTATATCCTGATAGCCTTAAAGGATTCAGTGAAGCTGATTAACTCTGTTTCGAGGCTGCCGCGCATCGTGTGCCTCCTGACTCGGTTTTAAACGTAAGATCAAGCCATCAATCATCAATGGGAAGGCGCGATGGCTACGGGCTGTGTTGCTAACACAGCTACATTCGGCAGCATTGCTGAGGGAGATATTGAGGGTCACGAACCGTTTACCGATTTCCGCTTCTGGTTCAATTTTTTCCTCAGCACCCGGGATTCTTCGGCAATTTTTTGCTGAAGAACGTCCTGTACCTTTCCCAGATACCTTATCGCGAGCGAAATCTCCATTGCCAGTTCATGGATATCACTGGTGCTGTAGATACTGTGATCACGCCAGCAGCCTGCGCCCTTATACCGTCGGTACTCTGTTCTCCCGAATTTTTGTGGATCAAAGGGTGAGGTCCCCCAAACGCTGCAAGGAAACCGATCCACTGCCTCACGAACCATTGTCACTTGGTCCGATGCCCGTAGAAGTATGTGGACATCGCCTGGAGAAAAGGCTGGCTTAATCATCTCGAACACCGTCGGCAACAGTTTGGTGGACTCCTTCGAGCCAACTGAAGGAGGGAGTCTGTGCGTTTGAGACGACACGTACGACACAAACTCTCTTATGCGAGCAACTAACAGTCCATAGTGCGCCATCACACGACCTATTTCGGCCAATGCAGCCGAACCAAGAGTTGTGACCGAGCATCCTCGATATCGCTCGGATTGCAACGAGTGGGTTAGTAAGTCCACAGCACCTGAACCGGAAAAATGAACACTATAGATTGTAGTTCTATAGTGTTCGAAATGGGTTCATTGGGTCTCGCATCGGAGCCCAAAATGAATCTTCGCCAGAGCCTTGCAATCGCTATCAAGACGGTTCGGAAAAACAAGGGGTTAACCCAGGAGGATTTCGGCGTTGTCTCGAGCCGGACTTACCTGAGCTCTCTCGAAAGAGGGCTCAAAAGCCCAACTGTCGACAAGCTTGAAGAAATTGCCAGGGTTCTTGATGTGCATCCGGCAGCTATCCTACTTATGGCGTACGCGATTCAGGCCCGGCCACTGGATCGAGCAGGTGTGATCGAAGAGATTTCTAAACAGACCCAGAACCTCTGTGCCAATCTGAGATAGTCACGCACGCCACCATTGACGCCAGATATTTGCCGGCCGACACATAACTGCAATGCAACAGCAGAGTTGAGCCCTTGCAATAAGTATTTTTTATTGCTGTTAGAACGACAATTGCTGTTATTAAAGCAATGAACGACAATGCCGTTCCGATGCCAAGCTCCAGCCATGTCTTGGCCGCCTCCGAGGCGGCGCGTCGGCATCTAGGTATCGGCTATGTTCTTAGTTGTCCTACAGTCCGATACTTGATAACTACTGGAAATTGCCTGTCAACACGGCTAGTGCAACTCGCTTCCGGGAAGAAGCATGCCGGCTTCGCTGTACTTCCAGTTTTTCACCTCGATGGCGATCGCGTCTAGCCCGGCAGAATCAAGCGGGGCTCGGCCTTCAACGTAAGCGCGCGCGTACTCGTAGTACCAGTCAATCTCCCGCTGGTCCAGGCCGGTCTCTTCCGGGCGACAAATACCACGCTCCAGATGCCGCCGCTGTACTTCGGTGATGCCCCCATCCGCAGCAAGACGCCTAACGATATCCATACAAACATCGGCAGAGTGCGTTCCGTCGGCCCGCCGCAGCAACGTGAGAACATTCAGATACTTGTTAGCTAGCATTGGCTGGATGATTTCTCCCATCTCATTACCAAGAATCGCCTTAATCTGGATGCCAGCTGCAACAGTAGTTCCCATCAAATTGAGCGGCTCGTGCTTCACTTCTGGCGTCACAGAGCGCTTGGCATCGCACAGGAAAATGACGTCCACGCCGCTTTGAGGGGCGTAGAAGAAGGGAAAATGATCGCGCGTTTTCTTCAGGCCAGTCCCAATGGCAAAGTACTTATCAACGAAGCCATTTCGGGGTCGGTTTGCGCGCAAAGAGCACCACTGAAGTGCCAAGCGTCCAACTTGCCGCATATTATCGTTGATGCAGCGTACGACATAGGCCTCCAGGGCCAAGCCAACGAACGATGCTGGCGTCTCGCCGGTCCTAAAAATGAGCTGGCCGTTCGCGCCGAGAAAGCAGTGGCCAGTCTGTAGTGCATCCTGGATGAAGACTTCGCGGTACCGATCTTCAAGCACGCGGCCAAGTAACGCTGCATTCTGGCGAACCAGACGATGGCCCGGGTCGATTACAGACAGGTCGTTGCCGTCGGCAATCAGCTGAGAGATACAGCTCATTGCTTCGGGGTTAGAAAGGCGTTCCCCGGTAGACATAACGTACATCGTTGCAAACCTCCTTTGTCGCGTGGAGATCGTAGGAGCTCCACGCTGGTTAGTAAAGCTGTTCGCGCTCATTAAGCCAAGCTTCCAGCCCAGCCTTAATTCCGGGGATAACAGAAGGGCGGGCCATCAGGATGTTACTTTCTTAGGCATGGGGCTGACCTTGCCGGCAGCGTTATTACGCATTTGCTCCAGCAGGGCGTCGTAGTCACGCTGAAGCTTTTCGTGTTCGGCTTGAAGTTGCTGGAATTGCAGTTCGGTGATGCCGTGACGGGTTTCAAGGGCCTTGTACTTCTCATGCCAACCCTCGGCTCGCTGCTGGAAGGTCTTGCGCACACGCATGCGACCGACCGTTTCCTTCTTTTTTAGAGTGTCGAGCCAAAGGGATACGCGCGCCTTGAGCGCCACGTTGTCCTTCTTGTAGAAGGTCGCCTCATTGATTTCGGCGCGGCGGGCGACCTCAGCCATGGACACGGCACCGCCATTGTGAGGATAGATGCCGCCATTGCCCTGCATCTCGGCGGTGATGGCGCGGATGGCGTCATCCACCTTTTGATGGAGCTTGGCGGTCTTGGCGGCACCGCGCTTGGCGGCGGCAATCTTGTGCTGCTCGGTCATGCCATAGCCTCCGCGACTTCCCTAGTTTCGGGTTCATCCGTGTCCTCACTCAATGCGAACATCGCCTGAACATCCGGCATTGCAAGGTACTTTTCTCTTAGATCCGCGTAGTATCCTAGTTCGTTGCGCAGGTTCTCCATGGCATGCGCCATAACTAACAGCTGACCGTCAGTTTGTGCTTGCCTTGCGATTTCGAGGTACTGCTCGATGGCATCTTCTGTGTCGCGACGCCGGCGGGCCAGGACAATACGGTTCTCACAGCCAGGATCGCACTTGGGCTTGTTCAGTTCCTGCTCCTTGTGGCGGTGGGGTTTGCTGCAAACCCAGTCCTTCGAGCAGACGATGTTGGCATTGATGAGCCGCCAGCCTTTGCCCTGACCAGTGAGCAGGCATGCCAGTTCGTAGGCGCTGCCCTCGACCCAAACACGTCCCTGTACTCGCAGGTAAGCCTCCTGGTTTTCAACGGCGGCTAGTAGCCGTCCCGCACCCGCACCACCATTGGCTGGCAGTGGCAGGTTATTGGCGATGGCGCGATGGATTTCCTCCAGCGCCTCGGCGCAATGCATGATCCGAAGTTCGCGCAGAACCTTCTCGGCTTCTTCTCGGATACCGGGATCGCACAGGATGTAGTGCAGAGTCATTTCGATCGACTTGTGCCCAAACAACCGCTTCAGGACTAAGGGCGAGTTGAACAGGGCTACGCCTGCCAGTCGGCCTATAGTCTTGCGGAAGCGGTGTGGATGCACGCCCTTTCCACCGGGCTTTGGATTGACGCCCAATCTTGTTGCAAGGGTTTGTAGCGCTGAAATGAAATTGACCACAGCCTCGGCACCGGTTCGACCTCCATTCCCGATACTGACCCAAAGAGCATCGCCAAAGCGCGCCATGTCTGGTAGCTGCCCTGCATTAAGTGTTCGCGGCAGGCGATCAAACGCTGCCGCAAGCCGGGCTTGTTGCCCCAGAGAGGTCTGGAGGATCGGGGGCGCCGGTGATTGGAGCTCGTCGCCCAAGAAATTTGGGGAAAGTTTATAAGTGTGGCGATTCAAGTAGCTCTCACCATCGCGTTCGATAGCAACGCAATGGCGCTTCAGCGTGGCGAGCTCGCCGATTCGGCCAGCGCAGGCGAGCAAGCTAATGAACAGATGTGACGCTTGGAGTATCACACTCAGGTTGACGATTTGTTCGTGAGTGCGCGGTGGCCATTCATGGGGGTCGGCCCCGTGTTTCCCATTGGCGGTGGTCAACGCGAAGTGGGGCGTCAAGGGACGTCCGGCTCGATCCAGCCACGGATATTTCTCAAGATGGGCGGCGATGAACGGCTGAAGCTTATAAGAAATTGCCGTATTGGACAGTGACCAGTCGAGTTTGCTCAACGATTCCGGCAGCGCTTCGAGCAGGTGCAGCAGGTGGGGACCTAGTTCTTGGATTACCCAGAGCACGCGCGGACCAATTACTTCCAGCCAGGCGTCCGGCAGCGGGGAGTAGGGGACCGGTGCTTTCTGAGGCGGCAGCACGTCTGGGGCGCGTGAGGGGTCGGTGGTCTGGGCTATTTTTGGAAGGGCTGGCACGTCGTGCCACTGACCACGGGCTGCCAGCGAGTACAGGCGTTCTAGTTCGATTCGGGATCTCTTTTGGGCGTTGAACTCGTGCTGATCCGCTTCGGTCAGGCAGAAAAAAAGGCCGCCGGCTTCCTCGCCACTCTCCAGCTTGCGACGCATGGCCCGAGCGGCAATGCGGCTGATTTTGTGATACAGCAATTGGCTGATGGTGGCCGGCTTGAGCGCGCGTCGGACCTTTGCAGAGCCCGTACCCGACGGCACCAAGCGGAGAAGTACGCCGAGCCGAGTCAGCGAGCATACCCCTTCCTCAATCAGCGAATCAGGGGCATCGGTGAGACCTTCCATTGCTAGAAAATCGCGCAGACGGGCGGTCAGGTCGATGTTGTCCCTGGCCTTAAACGTCAAACCCGGCGCCAACGTTGCCGGGGTCTGCCAGTAGCCCCATTTCGGCCCGTGTTCAAGCAAGGTTTGGGCGGCGAGCAGATCATCGCGCCCAAGATTCTGGACGTCGGCGCGCTCAAAGCGTTGCAGGCACGCCAGGCGCGATGCTTCGAGCGGATCGATCAGGAGGACTTCATCAGGAGCGTTCATGCTGCCCCCTCAAGGAGATCGATTCGTCCGAGGCCAGGAATCAGGTGTTCTCCTGCGAGAATGCGTGCGGACCAAGCCACACGAGCTTCAGCCACCGCAGCGCTCGAAAACAGGCTATCCAGCAACTCCTCCCCCATATCCAGTTCCTCCTGAAACCCCGCTTTCAGCCACAATTCGCGGGGTAGGTGGTCGGACATCACCATCAGTTCCTCGACCCGCATGGCTATGCCAGTAATAGCTTCCGGAAGAAAGCGGGCATGCTCGCACTGTTTGAGGCAACGATTGGCGCCGCACAGCCGCCCAGGTATATGACCCGGCACAACATGCGCTGGTGGATGTCGCGGGTCGGCACAACCCATGCCAATTCGACTACGTTGCAGCGCCCGGTACTCAGCCAATCGGGCTTCCATTTCCGGGGTGATTGCACCGTGGCGCACGAGTTGAGCAAGCTTTGTCAGGTCGATTTCGCCGCGCTCCAGTCCGTCAAAAAGGTGGATCATGAAGCGGCGGATCTGGTCATCGTGTTCAACCTTGTAAATCTTGTGCCGCAAATATCCCTGTGTGGTCTCCATTGATGCGTGACCAAGGGCGAGCATCACGGCGAGAATGTTGCCGTTTGATTGGAGATAAACCCAACGGGCAAAGATGTCTCGGAAGTCTGAAGGGGTTACTTTCGGAATCTGATCGTCAGCGAGGCGCTGTGCGTTCAGGCGATGCCTAACGATATCGAGATACGATACTTGGCGCCTACCTGTTTCCCGTTTGGCGTAGCGTTTCCAGTTGTTCATCTTCAGGCATGCGATATTTCCTCGCCGATCAACATATAGCCAGACGCTACGGGAGCACTGCTTCAGGGTTTGTACGCGCTTAAGCTGCGCAGCGATGGCTTCCAGTGATGCGCAGCTGTTTTGCAGATAAGCCAGCTGCTCTTCTGCCGCCTTGCAATCGACTTTGACTATCTCCCTCAACGGCACAACACGTTTGAGATAGGCCGCCACAACCATCGGCGCAGACGAGGGCTGTGACTTTTGTCCGATGCAGAACTGGGTGCGACCATTCGCGCGCGCTTTGTCCGCTTTTAGGGTTTCTTCATCCGCCACTTCGTCTGTATCGTCGGTAGAAAGGACAAGCTGTTTGGTGTTCCTGGGGTGATCCCTGGTCAGGTAAGGGTCGTCCGCGACGACGTTGGCAAGGGTGCTGGGATTCCACCCAGAATTCATCAGCGCGAGATGGAAGGCAACATCGGCCTCTCTCACGGTCGGAAAACGAATTGCGCGCATCACCCTTCTCTCCAGGCCAAGACGGGAGAGAGACTCGCCACCTAGGTGATCCCCGGAGGGCAATGTAAGACCGGTTTTCAACTGGATGGCTTGGAAATACTGCCAGTTCTTAACTAGATGCTCGTGTTCCCCCAAGTCGGCAGGAGGTTCGCCCGATGCGCGGCGATCTACTTCTGCCATGACCTGGTCATTGCGCGCCCAGGTTTTGAGGACGCGTTCCCAATCCTGCTTGAGCACAGTCCTGATTGCGCGCGCCTGGTGCTCTGGAATCAGGTGGCTTTCCCCTATGCGTCTGGCTGGGGCAATCCAACCCAGCTTGGGTAGCCCAAGGAGCGTCCTGGTGTCGTCAGCGACAGTCTGAAATTTCATGAACGTCGAGGTGGACATATTACGCTGCTTCGCAATGGCTTCATGAAACGCCGTCAGGTAGGCAACGGAACTTATTTGAGGCTTAAGACGATCCGTAGTGACTGAATCCGATTCAGTGGCATCAAACAAGCGCCACCAAGCGCGCAGGGCGCCCAAATACTCATCGATGGTACGCTTTCTAAGAAGTGTGCATCGCGCCTGAATAGCAGGAGCAAGTTCCAAGATGAGGTCCGGGCGACCAATATATGGACCTCCCCATTGGCCGACAGTAATGCCAAAAGGGCTGGGATTTTGAAACTCGCCATCGGCAAAGGGATGGAGGTCGACGAGTGTATTTTCCGTAGGATGGTTGGTCCAGAATTTCAGCGGGTCATCACTCTTTGGCGGCCCTGGTGGGACTTGGCTGGCACCACCGCGTGTCTTCAGGTGGTCTTTGTTTTTCTTTCCAATGCTCATGCGTCCCCTCCTTCGACGCTACTGCCTTCATTGCCCAAATCGACCCATTGCCTGGTTATCGAGAGCGGCATACGCAATTGGTTAAAAAGCCACTTGAGATAAATCTCGGTTGTCAGGGGGCTACGATGACGGAGTTGCGGTTGAATCTCCATCTGTATGACCGTCTGTGCTGTGTCGCGCAACTGGAGAACCAAAGGGTGTTCCGGGTTGATATTTGGGGTCGCCAGCACTTTCGCAATCAACTCCGCGTGCTGCTTCATCCGCTCTTCAAGATGTGTACAGGCCCACCAGTCTCGGCCCAGATGTGGGCACCAATGTGGCGGATGAGAAACGCGTCGTGACCAAAGGGTATAGATCAATTCGCCGTTGTAACGCTCACCGGTCTGAGGCTGGAGGAACAAATGCACAGACTGCCGCATTAACTGTTTTTGCTCTGCGACAGTCTTCCCTATCTTGACCTTGTTCATCAGCGCCGTTACGCGCTCAGTCTCGCGGTACTTGTGCAGGCGTTTTGCGAGCCAAAGAGGTAAATGGATATCGCCTTCAGGACCGAGCTTGTCCAAAAATTCATCAATCCCCAGCTGTTGCCCTTTGGTCCCATTTTTGAGCGTGACGCTTACATTTTGATATTCCTCTGGTTGGCTTGGGTTGAGAATCCTCCAGTCCCCAGGGTCAAGCGGAAGCGTATCAACACGCCAGCATGCCGCCTCCTCTCGGCGAATCGCGGTATTGAGGATGAGATCGACAATCAGGACATCGGTTTCTCCAGAACCTGGGTACTCCTTCACACGCTGACGCCATTCCTTGATTTCATCACGCGTCGGAAATGACAGCACTCGCTTGTTGACCTTCACTTTACCCAAGCGTGATTCAACTTCCTTAACCTCGTGGGACCGACTGTTTTCGTGGGAACCAACAACTACTCTGCGAGTGGTCGTTGGTATGACAAAGACGTCGCGCAGCCCTTTATCCCGAGCCCACATCCCGTATTCGAGAGCAATTTGAACTCTGGCGTTAACCGTAATTGCCGAGAGCTTGCGATTTTCCGCGCTCCAAACACCCTTGATCATCTCCTCCTGATATCGCCCGACCAGCACACTCAAGTAGTCGCATGTCATTAGGTCAACACGGCGAGCCTCGGCCCACTCCAACGCGTTGCACAACCAGTATGCGTAGTCTTTCATTGATATCCTGGAGGGAAGCACCGGGCAACAACCTTCCCCGCGGCCCTTAGGTGGCCAAACACCAAGTGCTCGATCCAAAAGAAAACGGTTTGGCAACCGAGCATAGCCAGGATCAGAATCCATGATGAACGGGTGATCGGCAAGGTGCCCATATCCAGCTTTGACCAATGCCTCACGGTTCAAATAAATGACTTTGTATCCATAATCTGGCATGGCGAAACTCCACTAATTTTTTCTACCTGCGAGCAAGCGACAGGGGAACTCGGTTTCGATCCGCGCCATTGTCGATCCCAATAGCCAGATCCTTGATCGAGAAGCAACCGAATTGGCTGATGGCGATCCGGAGGCAGATTTCACAGGTGCGCAGCCTACTTAAAGCTCGAATCAGCAATAAGCTGGCCGTTGCAAGAGGCAACCTTGAAGCGATTAAATTTGATATCCGGCACAGAGTTCATTGCCGCAATAGAAGTGAGAGGTCGCTTAGTCATCGATAACATTTCTCGACCGCCCTTTTGGCCACCCATAGACAGCGCAAGCACTTGTTTCGCCCGAAAGTACAAATGTTCATCTCCGATGCGATACCATTCTCATTCAGACGGCTTTTATTGAACAAACGTTCACCAAACCACGATATTGCACATATGTGCAACATTCGTCAAACGATTTGCAACTATGGACAACATTTCTCTGCGTTTGGGTGCCGAAAGAAAACGGCTGTCGCTCACGCAGGACGAATTCGCCGCTGCAGGCAGAGTTAGCAAACGGACCTACTGCAATTACGAGTCTGGGAATAGAACTTGCGACGCAAACTTCCTAGCGGGAGTCGCGAAAATCGGTGCCGATGTACAGTTCATTTTGACTGGCATCTATAGTTCAAATCGGTCCGCGGCAACAGCCGCTTTAATGTCCGATGCCTTGGTGGACTCAGAGGAAGCACCCCTTTCAGACAGGACTACCGCGCTGCTTGCAAGTTACGAGCGATGCACTATCCCCATGAAGGATGCCATTGACCGGACTGTTCGAGCACTAGCAAACCGAAGTAAGGTTGAAATGGCTATGGGCGTCATGCAGATTGGGGAATCACTCTTTAAAGGTGAGTAAACGGGGTTTAGTGGCAGAAGCTTCCTGTCAAGATTGAGACGAGAATCAATGCGCCCTCCGATGAGGGCTTTCACTACAACATCTCGCTACTAACCACGGCTTACCTCACAGTGAGGACTTTGTCGTTTTGCAACATGTCGGTTCGGGCAAGTAAAATTTCTTCTTCGTATAATTTAGAAAAACCCCAAGCTTTGCTGAAAGCAAGTGAAATTAGTCATCACCTATAACGCCTGGTATGCCCACCTGAAGAACCTGGCGGACAAGCCCTGGTGGATCGCCGCCCTGATCTCCTGGGGTATCGCCCTCTTCGAATACCTGCTGCAGGTGCCGGCCAACCGCATCGGCCATACCGATCTCACCCTGGCCCAGCTGAAGATCCTGCAGGAAGCCATCACCCTCACCGTCTTCGTGCCCTTCGTCGTCTTCTACATGGGCCAGCCCCTCAAGCTCGATTATCTGTGGGCCGGCCTGTGCCTGCTGGGGGCCGTTTACTTCATATTCCGCAGCTGATCCGGTCAGGAAATGTCAGCTTGCGGCTTATTTCATAACCACACTCTTATAAAGGCTATTAATATCTCCCTTTGCTAATAGTCAAAATAACTTAGGGAGATGTCTGTGGCATTGTTCGGCAACAACCAGCGGCAACGAGAACTAGAAGCGGCCCTTGCCGCCCTGCAGAACGAGAACGCCAGCCTGCGCTCCCAGGTGGCCAATCTGGAAAACGAGCAGCAGACCCTGGAGCAGAAGTGCCACGCTGCCGAAACCGTGGCCCGGGGCTGGGAAAAGCTGCTGCACAACCTGGACCGCTTCGGTTCCAGCCTGGCCAAGTCCCAGGGCACCATGGCCGCCATGGCCCACAGCCTGAAGACGGAAAAGGAAGAGGCCGTCACCGCCGGCCGCATCACCTCCGACAGCCAGGCCCAGATGCATGGCATCAGCGCCAACCTGAGCCAGCTGGCCCTGCAGTCCCAGACCACCATGGGCCAAGTCGAAGGCCTCAATGCCAGCACCGAGAAGATCGGCAGCATCCTCAACCTGATCAAGGAAATCGCCGACCAAACCAACCTGCTGGCCTTGAACGCCGCCATCGAGGCGGCCCGGGCCGGCGAGGCGGGCCGCGGCTTCGCCGTGGTGGCCGATGAGGTGCGCAAGCTGGCCGAACGCACCGCCACCGCCACCAACGAGATTTCCGGCCTGGTCAGCGCCATCCGCCACGACACCGTCTCGGCCCACGCCAGCATCTCCTCCCTGGCCAAGGAGGCGGACCACTCCAGCAACGAGGGCAAGCAGGCGACGGAGAACCTGGACAACATCATCGGCCTCTCCCGTCACATCGAGACCGCCGTGGCCGTGGCCGCCCTGCGCAGCTTCACCGAACTGGCCAAGATGGACCACCTGGTGTTCAAGTTCGAGGTGTACAAGGTCTTCATGGGCGCCTCCCAGAAACGCCCGGAGGATTTCGCCGTGCATACCTCCTGCCGCCTGGGCAAGTGGTACTACGAGGGCGAAGGCCGAGAGTGCTTCTCCCTGCTGGACGGCTACCGGGCCCTGGAAGCGCCCCACATCAACGTGCACAAGAGCGGCAAGGAAGCCCTGGAACGCCTGCGCCTGGGCGATTTCGACGGCGGCGTGGCCCTCCTGGAGCACATGGAGGCGGCCTCCGAGGAGGTCCTGGACTGCCTAGAGCGCATGGCCCAGGCCGGGGAGCAATCCCCCGACGTGCTCTGCCTGGAACACTGAGGCCGGACGGTCCGGGCCGCCCCTCTGGCCTCCCGGACCTGCCTGCCGTACCATAGAGCCGCCGGGCTGGACCCGGCGCTTTTTTTCCCGTCCCGACCCACACCCCATCCCGCCGCCCATGCCCGGTACCCCAGCCCGCAACCTGCTCGAGCACGCCCGCAACATCGTGGTGGAAGGCCCCATCGGCGTCGGCAAGACCAGCCTGGCCCGGCGCCTGGCCGAACACCTGGGCCAGAGCAAGGAATGCCAGCTGCTGCTGGAGCAGCCGGAACTCAACCCCTTCCTCACCCGCTTCTACCAGGAGCGCAGCCGCTACGCCCTGCAGACCCAGCTGTTCTTCCTCTTCCAGCGCCAGGACCAGCTGCGGGACCTGGCCCAGCCGGACATCTTCCGCCAGACCGTGGTCTCCGACTTCCTCTTCGAGAAGGACCCGATCTTCGCCCGCCTCACCCTGGCCGAGGACGAATACAAGCTCTACCGCCAGATCTACGACACCCTGGCGCCCCAGGTGGTGTCGCCGGACCTGGTGATCTACCTGCAGGCCAGCCCGGAAAATCTCATCGCCCGGGTGAAGAAGCGGGGACTGGACATGGAGCGGCGCATCGGCGACGTGTACCTGACCCAGCTGGCGGAAAGCTACAGCCGCTTTTTTTACGGCTACAATGCCGCGCCGGTGATGATCGTCAATTCCGACCGACTCAACTTCGTCGATCAGGACCGCGACTTCCACCTCCTCCTGGAACGGCTCGCCGCCATGCGCGGCCACCGGGAATACTTCAACCGGGGAGAATGAACCCATGTCCAGCCAATCCACGACCCGCCGCCTGACCATCACCGACATGGCCAAGCTCAAGGCCGCCGGCGAAAAAATCGCCATGCTGACCTGCTACGACGCCAGCTTTGCCCGCCTCTGTGACAACGCCGGGGTCGATACCGTGCTGGTGGGCGATTCCCTCGGCATGGTGGTGCAGGGCCACGATTCCACCCTGCCGGTGACCCTGGCCGACATGGTCTACCACACCGCCATGGTGGCCCGGGGCTGCGACCGCCCCCTGATCATCACCGACATGCCCTTCGGCACCTACCAGGAAACCCCGGAACTGGCCTTCCGCAACGCCGTGCAGCTGATGGCCGCCGGCGCCCAGATGGTCAAGATCGAGGGCGGCGAGGACATGGCCGAGACGGTGCGCTTCCTCACCCACCGCGGCATCCCGGTATGCGGCCACATCGGCCTGACGCCCCAGTCGGTACACCAGCTGGGCGGCTACCGGGTCCAAGGCAAGGACGAGGCCGGCGCGGCCCAGCTCAAGGCCGATGCCCTGGCCATCCAGGCCGCCGGCGCCAGCATGGTGGTCCTGGAGGCCATTCCCCGGGCCCTGGCGGCCGAGGTCACCGCCCTCCTGCAGATCCCCACCATCGGCATCGGCGCCAGCGTGGAGTGCTCCGGCCAGGTGCTGGTGCTGCAGGACATGCTGGACATCGCCCCCGGCCGCAAGGCCCGCTTCGTGCGCAACTTCATGACCGGCCAGCCCTCCGTGGCCGCCGCCATCGCCGCCTACGTGGCGGCGGTGAAGGACTGTACCTTCCCCGCCGCCGAACACTGTTACTGAGTCACCCCACCGGCAACGGGCCGCCAAGTACGGCCCGGCCATCAGGAGAAACAGCCATGCAGATTTTTTCCCGGGTCGACGACCTGCGCGCCGCCCTTGCCGGCAAACCCGAGGTGGTGTTCGTGCCCACCATGGGCAACCTGCACGAGGGCCACATTTCCCTCATGACCCAGGCCCGCCAGCACGGCCGAACCGTGGTTGCCAGCATTTTCGTCAATCGCCTGCAGTTCGGCCCCGGCGAGGACTTCGACAAGTACCCGCGTACCTTCGAGGCCGATTGCGCCAAGCTGCAAGCCGCCGGCGTGGACGTGCTGTTCGCCCCCACCGAAGCCGACCTCTACCCGGAACCCCAGACCTACCAGGTGGAACCGCCGGAAATCCAGAACTGGCTCGAGGGCGAATTCCGCCCCGGCCACTTCCGCGGCGTTGCCACCGTGGTGCTGAAGCTGTTCAACATCGTCCAGCCCCAGACCGCCCTCTTCGGCAAGAAGGACTACCAGCAGCTGATGGTCCTGCGCAACATGGGGCGCCAGCTGGCCCTGCCCATCCGCATCCTGGGTGGCGAGACGGTGCGGGCCGAGGACGGCCTGGCCCTGTCCTCCCGCAACGGCTACCTGACGCCCGCCGAACGGGCCGAAGCACCGCGCCTGGCGCGGGAACTGAACAGGCTGCGGGACGCCATCCGCGCCGGCAACCGGGACTACCCGGCCCTGGAGCGGACCGCCATGGCCGCCCTTGACGCTGCCGGCTGGAAGGCGGACTATGTTGCGGTGCGGCAGCAAGCCGACCTCCAACTTCCCGGCAGTCCCGATGCGCCCCTGGTGGTGCTGGCCGCCGCGCGCCTTGGCGTTACGCGACTCATTGATAATCTTGAGATTTAATTCAAAAACTGGGCGTTGACAGACGGCGGTGAGCCGTTAAAATGCCGTTCCCCTTACCTTTTGCCTACGGGTGAAGCCATGCAGAGAACCATGCTCAAGTCCAAGCTCCATCGGGTGACCACCACCCATTCGGAGCTGCATTACGAAGGCTCCTGTGCCATCGACCAGGACCTGCTGGACGCGGCCAATATCAAGGAATACGAACAGATCGACATCTGGAACGTGAACAATGGCGAGCGCTTCACCACCTACGCCATCCTGGCTGAACGCGGCTCCGGCGTCATTTCCGTCAACGGCTCCGCCGCCCGCAAGGCTGCGCCCGGCGACATCCTGATCATCGCCACCTTCGCCACCTACACCGAAGTGGAACTGGCCAAGCACGAACCCCAGCTGATCTACGTCGATTCCCAGAATCGCATTGCCCGCATCGGCAACAAGATTCCGGCCCAGGCCGCCTGAGACACCGGATTTTTACCCGGCCTTTCGGGTAAAAGAAGGTAAAAAAAGCCGCGAGCAATCGCGGCTTTTTCTTTTGGGGCCGGCCCTGAGCTGCATCGGCCAAGACACGGCGGAAGCGGAGGTCGCAAACCCAGAAGGGACGGGCCTCTTCAGGCAGGCCTGCCCGACAGGCCCATGGCGCCTGCCTGTGCGGGCATCCCCTTGATAGGACCCTACTCGGCGGCGGCCTTCTTCGCCGGCCGCTTGGCCGGGGCGCGCCGGGTCTTGGGCTTGGCGGCGGCTTCGGCGGCAGCAGCGGGCGCTGCCTCCGCCTGGGGCGCAGCCTTGGCGGCGGCCTTGGGTTCGGACTTGGCCTTGGCCGGCGTCTTCTTGGCGGCTTCGATCTCCTGGGCGGCTGCCGTCTTGCGGGCCCGGGTACGGGCGCCGCTGCGGGCACCGGAAGACTCGCCGCGGCCGGAAGGCTTCCTGGCCGCGGCCGGGCTGGCGGCAACCGCTTCGACTGCCGCCGGGGCGGCCACAGCGGGCGCGGCCACGGCTTCCACCACTACCGGAGCGGGGGCCGCTGCCGGGGCGGGCGCCTCGGCTGCCGCTTCCTGGACCCGGGGACCATCCTTCACGCCGTTTTCCTTGGCGCCGTCGCGGCCGCGGCCGCGCCGACGGTTGCCGCCGCGCCCTTCCCGGGCCGGCGCTTCCGCCGTCTCGGCGGCCGGCGCCTGCGCCTCGGCAGAGCTTTCTTCCGGCTGCGTCACTTCCCGCACCGACACATTGCCCGGACGGGCTACGTAGGCGCCGGACTTCTCGTCCCGACCGAAGGCCAGCAGGCCCCGGTTCTGGGCCTCTTCCAGCAGGTTGCCGAAGGCGCGGAAGCCGTAGTAGGACTCGTTGAAGCCCGGATTGCGGCGCTTGATCGCCTCCTTCAGCACCGAGGCCCACAGCTTCTCGGTGTCGCTGCGCTCGGCCATGAGGTCCTCGAAGGTGGCCATGGCCAGCTCGATGCCCTTGGCGCGGCGGGCATCCTGGTCGTCCTTGCGCTTCTTCTCGTCTTCCGGCGACCGGCGGGGCGCCGCCTCCTTGGCCGGGTCCTTGCGGTTGGCGGCGGCCCGCTTGGCTTCCCGGTCCCGCACCAGATCGTCGTAGAAAATGAATTCATCGCAGTTGGCGATGAGCAGGTCCGAGGTGGACTGTTTCACGCCGACGCCGATGACGTGCTTGGCGTTTTCCCGCAGCTTGGAGACCAGGGGCGAGAAGTCGGAATCGCCGGAGATGATGACGAAGGTATCCACATGGGACTTGGTGTAGCAGAGGTCCAGGGCGTCCACCACCAGGCGGATGTCGGCGGAGTTTTTGCCGGACTGGCGCACGTGGGGGATTTCGATCAGTTCGAAATTGGCCTCGTGCATGGTGGCCTTGAAGGTCTTGTAGCGCTCCCAGTCGCAGTAGGCCTTCTTGACCACGATGGAGCCTTTGACCAGCAGGCGCTCCAGCACCGGCTTGATGTCGAATTTTTCGTATTGGGCGTCGCGCACGCCCAGGGCGATGTTCTCGAAGTCGCAGAACAGGGCCATGCTGACGGTATCGGCAGGAGCTGCCATGGGTGTTTCTCCGTAAGGAATTGGATCAAGTATAAGGCCGGGGACCGCTCAGGCGGCGCGCAGGGCCTCGACGATGTTCATGCGGGCGGCCCGGAAGGCCGGCAGAAAGCCGCCCAGCAGGCCCATGAGCAGGGCAAAGAGCAGGCTCTTGACGACGATGCCCGCATCGAGGGAAAAGGTGAAGGCCAGTTCGGCGAAGGACTGCCAGTTCATGGTGGAAATAGTGAACAGCTGCATGGTGGAGGCCAGCAGCAGCCCCACCAGCCCGCCCAGCAGCGCCAGGCCCAGGGATTCGGCGAGGAAGGCCAGCAGGATGGCCCGGCGGTTGAAGCCGAGGGCCCGCAGGGTGCCGATCTCGCCGGTGCGGTTGGCTACCGCAGCATACATGGTGATCATGGCACCGATGATGGCGCCAATGGAAAAAATCACCGACAGGGTGATGCCCAGGATGCTGATGAACTTGGACAGGGCTTCCGACTGGTCGGCGTAGAACTGGGCTTCCCGCTTGGCTTCCAGGGTCAGGCGCGGGTCGTCCTCGATGGCCGCCTTGACCGCGGCGAAGGCGCCCGGATCGTTGAGGCGGAAGATCAGGGAAGAAAACACCGGCCGGCGGAAGGCCTGCATCAGCTGCTCCGCATCGCCCCACACCTCCGAATCGAAGCCGCTGCCGCCCGCATCGAAGACCCCCACCACCACCCAGTCCCGGGCGCCGAAACGCATGGTTTCGCCCAGACCGGCGCCGTTGAAGCGGCTGGCGATGGCCTGGCCGGTGACGATCTCGTTGGAACCGGGGCGGAACGGCCGCCCCGCCACCAGCCGCACCTGGGGCCGCAGCTGCAGCCCCACCGGCGACAGGCCGCGGATGATGACGTTGGAAGGCTTGGCCGCCGCCCCCTCGGCCACCCGCTTGTTGAGGGAGATCAGCACCACCGTCTCCTTCGACAGCATGCGCAGGCCGCCGGCCCCCAAGGCCACCTGGGGCAGGCTCTCGACGATGGCCGCCGGCCCCCGCTCGATGCCGCTCTGCACCTCGGTGCCGGAGGCCCGGCGGGTCACCACCACGTTGTCCGGGCTGCCCGTATCCACCAGGGTCTTCTTCAGCCCCGCATCCAGCATCAGCACCGTGGCGAAGACGAACACCACCAGGGCCATGCCGCCGGCGGTGAGGGCCGTGGTCAGCTTGCGTGCCGCCAGGTTGCGCAGGGAATAGGAAAGGGGAATGGCCATGGTCAAGCGACGCTGCGCAGCCCTTCGACGATAGGGATGCGGGCCGCCCGCCGGCTGGGGAACCAGGCGGCGATGAGGCCCACCCCCAAGGCGCAGGCGGCCTGCAGCAGCACCGTGGTGCCGGAGACGAAGAAAATGGGGAACAGGGTGCCCATGGCCTGGGCGAAGGCCGCCGCCGCGGGAAAGGTCAGGGCGATGCCGAGGCCGCCGCCGATGGCGGCGATGGCCACCGACTCGCCGAAGATCAGCCCCTGCACGAAGCCGGGGCCGAAGCCCAGGGCTTTCAGGGTGGCATATTCACTGGTGCGCTCCCGCACCGTCATGGCCATGGTGTTGGCCATCACCGCCAGGATGATGGCGATGACCACGTAGGAAACGATGCGGATGGCGACGACGATGGCCTCGGTCATGGAGACGAAGGAAAGCTGGAAGGCCTTCTCCGTCTCCGTCAGGGTTTCCGCCGCGCTGTTGCGGAATTCGGCATCGATGAGGCGCGACAGCTCCGCCGCCCGCCCCGGATCGTCGATGGTCACCACATAGACCCCCACCTGGTTCTGCCGCCGCGGATAGCGCACCTTGGCCACCTCGTTCAGGTAGTCCCAGTGGAACAGCATCTGGGCCACGTCCGTCTTGGCGTCCCGCCCGGTGTAGATGCCGCGGATGACGAATTCCCAGGTGCCGGGAAAGATGGTGCCCTTCAACTGCACCACGTCCCCCACCTTGAAGCCGTACTGGGCCGCCAGCTTGCGCCCGACGATGGCCCCCTTGCGGTCCCGGGCGAAGGCGGTGCGCTCGTCGTCGCTGAGCAGGTACTCCGGGTACAGCTCCAGGTAGTTGGGGTCCACCGCGAACTGGGGAAAGAAATTCTTCGGCTCCTTGTAGATGCCGCCGAACCAGTTGGCCGTGGTGATAGCCTTGACCCCGTCGATCTGGCGAATCTTCTGCTTGTAGGTCAAAGGCAGGGGAAAAACCAGGGAAATGGAATTGCGCGTCACCAGCCGGGCGTTGGACGCCCCTTCCGCCCCGGCGTACCAGGCATCCACCACCGTGGACAACAACCCGAAAGACAACACCGCCACCATCAACCCCACCAGGGTCAGCAAGGTGCGCAGCTTATGCCGGAAGGCGTTGCGGAGGACGAGGTTGAGGAGGATGAAAAGCACAGGGGACTCCGGGAGAGGGAGTCATTATAGGCGGGGAAGGCTAAGGCCGTAGTTGCGATGACATGATGTCATTTGACGGCTCTCGGCCAGAAGTAGTCATTGAACGGTCTATCTCTTGGCGGACCTTAGAGGCCGTGTTCCGGCTTCCATATTATTGGAGTTGTTATACGAATCCAGCCAAGCCAACACCCTTGCCCCACAATCAATTCCGAAAGCATAATCGCTGCACGTATATCAATTTATATACGGACCCAGCGGGTCCGTTTAATAACTGTTAGTCATCGGAGATACTCATGGCGACTCCCCGCGTATTTGTCAGTTCAACCTGCTATGACCTTAAGTACATCCGCGAGAATCTTCGCTACTTCATTCGAACTCTCGGGTATGAGCCGATTCTTAGCGAAGATGGAGCGGTCTATTTCAATCCAGCTCAACATACTCATGATGCGTGTTTGACTGAGATACCAAACACACAGCTATTCGTCCTAATCATAGGTGGGCGGTATGGCGGCCGATACCACTCATCTGAGAACTCGATTACTAACACCGAATATCGCGAAGCAATTCGCTTAAAGATTCCCGTATTCGCCCTCGTTGAGAGTGCCGTCTATAACGAACACCATCTCTACACAAAGAACAAAAACAACAAAGAGGTTGATCTCACCAAGCTAGATTTTCCTTCGGCGGATTCACTCAAGATTTTTGAATTCATCGATGAAGTCAAAAGTAGTGCTGTCAATAACGCCCTCGTTCCATTCCGTGATTTTGGTGATATCGAGTCATACCTCAGGCAGCAGTGGGCGGCGATGATGTTTGACTTCCTCAGTAGAAGAAGTGAGGAGCGGCGCGTTGCCGATACTTTAACGACGCTCGCGGAGATGAATGCTCGAATCGAAATGCTTTCAAAGCAAATTTTGGTATCTGTTGGGACTGAGGATGCAAAGATTGACGCCGAGCTATATGAGGAACTAATGGGGTCGGAAGCGATTCGTGTCTTAACCTACTGGCGTACTCGTCCATCGCCAGTCCATGTCTTAGTAAATGCATCATTTCGAGCTTGCGCTAAGGCTCTAGGGGTGGATTTGACTATTGAGGATGAAACTGACTATGACATATCGTCCGATCGCCGAATTGCGAGACATAAATTTGACTACGTTTCTAAGGACTACAAGAGTCTTCGACAACGTCTGGGGGAAATTCTTAAGGCAGCCAATACATCCCCGGAGGCGTACCTAACGAAAAGACCAAAGGTTGAGCCGCAATCCGATGACTAACCCATCATTCCACCGAACCTGCGCGAAGAGCCGCGCAGGCCGGTGAATTCAAACGTTAAGCGTGCTTCCATGAATCGCTTCAATCTATCACCTGGAAGAACTGCTGCACTAGGGTTCGCATGCTTGTTCGCTTTAGCCTTTTTGTCTATTTACCTGGCATCAACCTTCTTCGTCGACAACCAAACGCCTGAACAAACCTGTTACAAAAAATGCTCATCCAGCGGTCGCTTCAGTCGCATGCTTCCGGAACATCCGAGAGAGCAAACAGCAGGCATGCGCACGGCAGGTCCCACCCGATGTGAGTGCTATTGAGAGAACACCAAATGAGTGTTTCACCTAACACCATGGTCAAGGCACAACCTTCAGCCGCCGAGACGTCCTGGAAGCGAACGGCCCCTTAACTACAACGTTCCTGAACGTCCGCTTCTTTTGGTAAGTAACTTCAGCTTTGGATCGATAGCTGGCGTCCCTCAAAGCCCCTGATCACGTCCCGCAAAACGTCTGAAACGTCCGCATGAATTCCCGGGTTGCCGGTTCGGCCAGGTCGGCGTAGCGGGGCTGTTCCCGGTAGGGATCGGCCAGGGCGCCGAGCAAATGGTGGAAGGGCGCGAGATCGCCCTGCTCGGCGGCATCGAGGGCTGCTTCCACCTGGTGGTTGCGGGGGATGAGCCAGGGGTTGTGCCGGGCCATGGCGGCGGCCCGGGCGGCCCCGGCCACGCCGGCGTTGCTCCCCTCCCCGTCGGCGGCGGTGCACTGCCGGCGCCAGCGTTGCAGCCAGGCTGCGAGGGCGGCGCCATCGGCGAACAGCGTTCTTAGCCGCTCCTCCCGGCCTGCGGCTGCTTCCCCCAGATAACGCCAGGCCAGGGTGAAATCCACGGACTGGGCCTGCAGCAGGACCAGCCAGTCGGCGCCCAGAGCCTCGGCCTCCGCCCCGCTGTCAGGCAGGCCCAGCTTGGCTTTCAGAGCGGCCTGCCAATGCTCCTGGTAGCGGGCGGGGAAGGCTTCGATGATGGCCGTGGCCCGCGCCACGGCCCTTTCGGTGTCGGCATCGATGAGGGGCAGCAGGGTTTCGGCGAAGCGGGCCAGGTTCCAGGCGGCAATGTCGGCTTGCTGGTCGTAGGCGTAGCGGCCCTGGCGGTCGATGGAGCTGAACACTGCCCCCGGATCGTAGGCTTCCATGAAGGCGCAGGGGCCGTAGTCGATGGTTTCGCCGGCGAGGCTCATGTTGTCCGTGTTCATGACGCCGTGGATGAAGCCCACCGCCATCCACCGGGCCACCAGGGCGGCCTGGCGCTCGGCCACGGCCCGCAGCAACTCCAGATACGCATTCTCCGCCCCGGCCAGTTCCGGGTAGTGGCGGGCTATGGTGTAGTCGGCCAGTTGCCGCACCTGGGCCGGGCCGGCGTGGGCGGCAAAGAACTGGAAGGTACCGACCCGCAGATGGCTGTCCGCCACCCGGGTGAGGACGGCGCCGGGCAGGGGACGCTGCCGCCGCACCGGCTCGCCGGTGGCCACCACGGCCAAGGCCCGGGTGCTGGGAATGCCCAGGGCGTGCATGGCTTCGCCGACCAGCACCTCCCGCAGCATGGGGCCCACGGCGGCCTTGCCGTCGCCGCTGCGGGAGAAGGGGGTTCGACCCGAGCCCTTGAAGGCGATGTCGCGGCGCCGGCCCTGGCCGTCGATCACCTCCCCCAGCAGCAGGGCCCGGCCGTCGCCCAACTGGGGCGAGAACTGGCCGAACTGGTGGCCGGCATAGGCTTGGGCGATGGGGCTGGCGCCCTCCGGCAGGGCGTTGCCGGAGAACAGGGCGGCCAGCTGATCCGGCGTAGCCTCCGCCAGGGACAGGCCCAGTTCCCGGGCCAGGCCGGGGTTGAAGTGCAGCAGCCGGGGAGCCGGAACGGTGGCCGGCTGCCAGGGCACGGCGAAACCGGGCAGGTCCCGGGCGTAGCTGTTGTCGAAGGGGAAGGTAAAGGCGGGGGCGGTAGGGGCGGACATGCCTGAGTAGAGCGGTGTCCGGCGGGAAAGTTCGCCCGGCCGCACCATAAAAAAAGGGGCGCAGCCCGCACCGGCCGCGCCCCTGCCAAGGGAGGAGACGTTTTAGAAGAAGCCCAACGCCTTGGGGCTGTAGCTCACCAGCAGGTTCTTGGTCTGCTGGTAGTGGTCCAGCATCATCTTGTGGGTCTCGCGGCCAATGCCCGATTCCTTGTAGCCGCCGAAGGTGGCGTGGGCCGGGTAGGCGTGATAGCAGTTGGTCCACACACGGCCGGCCTTGATGCCGCGGCCCATGCGGTAGGCGGTGTTGCCGTCCCGGCTCCACACCCCGGCGCCAAGGCCGTAGGGGGTGTCGTTGGCGATTTCCAGGGCTTCGGCTTCGGTCTTGAAGGTGGTCACGGCCAGCACCGGGCCGAAGATTTCCTCCTGGAAGATGCGCATCTTGTTGTGGCCCTTGAACAGCGTCGGCTGGATGTAATAGCCCTCGGCCAGCTCGCCCGGCAGGTGGGCCCGGTCGCCGCCCACCAGGCATTGGGCGCCCTCTTCCTTGCCGATGGCCAGGTAGGACATGATCTTGTCCATCTGCATCTGGGAGGCCTGGGCGCCCATCATGGAGTCGGTGTCCAGGGGGCTGCCCTGCTTGATGGCCTTGACCCGGGCCAGCACCCGTTCCATGAAGTGGTCGTAGATGGATTCGTGGATCAGGGCCCGGCTGGGGCAGGTGCACACTTCGCCCTGGTTGAAGGCGAACAGCACCAGGCCTTCGATGGCCTTGTCGAAGAAGTCGTCGTCGGCGGCGGCCACGTCGGCGAAGAAGATGTTGGGGGACTTGCCGCCCAGTTCCAGGGTGGCGGGAATGAGGCTGTTGGCGGCAGCCTGGGCGATGACCCGGCCGGTGGCGGTGGAGCCGGTGAAGGCGATCTTGGCGATGCGCTTGCTGGAGGCCAGGGCCATGCCGGCGTCGCGGCCGTAGCCATTGACGATGTTGAGCACGCCCGGGGGCAGCAGGTCGGCGATCAGCTCGGCCAGCACCAGGATGCTGATGGGGGTGGATTCGGCGGGCTTCAAGACCACGCAGTTGCCGGCACCCAGGGCCGGGGCCAGCTTCCAGGCGGCCATCAGGATGGGGAAGTTCCACGGGATGATCTGGCCCACCACGCCCAGGGGTTCGTGGAAGTGGTAGGCGATGGTGTTTTCGTCGATCTCGCTGATGGAGCCTTCCTGGGAACGCAGACAGCCGGCGAAGTAGCGGAAGTGGTCGGCGGCCAGGGGAATGTCGGCGTTGAGGGTTTCGCGGATGGCCTTGCCGTTGTCCACCGTCTCCACGTAGGCCAGCATTTCCAGGTTGGCCTCGATGCGGTCGGCGATCTTCAGCAGGATGTTGGAGCGTTCGGTGGCGGAGGTCTTGCCCCACTTGTCGGCGGCGGCGTGGGCGGCATCCAGGGCCAGCTCGATATCCTCGGCGCCGGATTGGGCGGCCTGGGTGTAGGGCTTGCCGGTGATGGGGGTGATGACGTCGAAGTACTGGCCCTTGACCGGGGCCACCCACTTGCCGCCGATGAAGTTGTCGTAGCGGGCCTTGTACTGGTGTTTGGCGCCGGCGCTGCCGGGGGTCGCGTAAAGCATGGTGTCTCCTTCCGTTTTTATGGGGATCGAACAGGGCTCCAAAAAGGGAGCCCGCCTTCTCCTTATCAAGGGCCGTGCCAGCACCGCCACCCAAGCCCAAGCCATTGATTCCTATGGCACCGCCCCCTGCCGCCGGCGGCGGTCGCCGCCCCGTGGCACGTCCCGTCCCGGCACAGCTGTACCAAAATGACACACCCGGCCGGACACTTCCGGGGAAAGCATTGCACCGGGGAAACAGAGGGCTATACTCGCCGGACCACACCATCCGACCCGTCAGAGGCCGGAGCGAAGGAGACATTGATGAACCATCCGCACCCGCGGGCTGGCGCTCCCTTGCTGCGCCAGGCCCGACGCCTGTTTCTCGAGCAGGGCGAGCTTCCCCCCGGCCTGGTGGACGAGCGCCTACTGCGCTCCTGGCACCGCAGCCGCGGCGCCGGCCTGGAGCCGGTGGGGCGCAACCCGGAAACGCCGCGCCTCTCCGAACAGCACCTGCGCCAGGCCCTGGAGCGCCACCAGGAATTCGTCGCCCACGCCGAGCCGGTCATGGAATACCTCTACGCCCAGGTCCAGGCCTCCCACAGCATGGTGGTGCTGGCCGACAACCGGGGCCTGCTGGTGCATGCCCTGGGGGACCCGGACTTCCTCGGCAAGGCCGAGCGGGTGGCCCTGGCCCCCGGCGCCTCCTGGCACGAACAGCACCGGGGCACCAACGCCATCGGCACCGCCCTGGCCGAAGGCGCCGCGGTGGAAATCCACGGCGCCGAGCACTTCCTCGAACGCAACACCTTCCTCACCTGCGCCGCCGCTCCCATCCTCGATCCGTCCGGCAAGCTCCTCGGCGCCCTGGACATTTCCGGCGACCACCGCAGCCACCACCCCCACACCCAGGGCCTGGTGCGCACCGCCGCCCAGATGATCGAAAACCGGCTGCTGCTCTCCCGCCACCGCCGCCACATCCGCCTGCACCTGCATCCCCGGGCCGAAGGCATCGGCACCGTGGCCGAAGGGGTGCTGGCCCTCTCGGAAGATGGCTGGATCGTCGGCGCCAACCGGGCCGCCCTGGCCATGCTCGGCCTGCAGCCGGCGGACCTGGGGGCAACGCCCCTGGAGCGGGTGCTGGACAGCCGCAGCGAGGACCTGCTCGACTGGGGCCGGCGCCAGGGCCAGCAGGCCCTGCTGGTGAACACCCGGCGCGGCGGCAGGCTGTTCCTGCAGATCCACGCCGGCAAGGCCCCCATCCCCGTCAGCACTGCAGCGGCGAGCACCCCGCCCCAGGACGCCCTGGCCGCGCTGGATACGGGCGATGCCCGGCTGAAAGCGGCCCTGGACAAGGCCCGCAAGGTGGCAGGCAAACCCATTCCCCTCCTGCTCCACGGCGAATCCGGGGTCGGCAAGGAACTGCTGGCCCAGGCCATCCACCGCAGCAGCCCCCACCGGGAGGGCCCCTTCGTCGCCGTGAACTGCGCCGCCCTGCCGGAAAACCTGATCGAGGCCGAACTCTTCGGCTACGCCCCCGGCGCCTTCAGCGGCGCCCGCAAGGAAGGCAGCCCCGGCCGCCTGCGCGAAGCCCACGGCGGCACCCTGTTCCTGGACGAGATCGGCGACATGCCACTCAACCTGCAGAGCCGCCTGCTGCGGGTGCTGCAGGAGCGCCAGGTGACGCCCCTGGGCAGCGGCAAGCCGGTGGCGGTGGATTTCGCCCTGGTCTGCGCCACCCACCGGCCCCTGCGTCAGGAGGTGGAAGCGGGCCGCTTCCGCGCCGACCTGTATTACCGCCTCAACGGCCTCACCCTGACCCTGCCGGCCCTGCGCGAGCGCAGCGACTTCTCCGCCCTGGTGGCGCGGCTGCTGGCGGAAATGGCCCCCGGGCGCAGCCTAGCCCTGGCCCCGGCAGTGGCCCGGGCCTTCGCCGACTACGCCTGGCCGGGCAACCTGCGGCAACTGGCCAACGCCCTGCGCACCGCCACCGCCCTGCTCGAGGCGGACGAGGAATGCATCGACTGGCCCCACCTGCCGGACGACCTGGCGGAGGAACTGCAGCAGCGCCCCCTTGCCGCCGACGCCGCCGCGACGATGGCGCAGCCGGCGCCGGACCGGCTGCAGGAAGTCTCCCGCCTGGCCATCCAGCGGGCCGTGGCCGCGGCCCGGGGCAATCTGTCGGAAGCGGCCCGGCGCCTGGGCATCAGCCGCAATACCCTGTACCGCAAGCTGAAGGCCGGCGCCACGGGGGAAGTTTCGTAGACGCCCAAGACGGCCGGCCTGACACCCAATAAGGACGGGCCTGTGCGGCATGGCATGCCGGACAGGCCCGTTTTCATTGGCTCCCGGGGCAGGCCCCGGTGCGGGGATCAGCGCGGACGGATTTCCTGGCGGGCGGAGAGTTCGCCCTTTTCCAGATGCATGATGGCGTGGGCCGATTCCGCCGCCCGCTGGTCGTGGGTGACCATGACGATGGTTTTTCCCAGCTCGTCATTGAGGCGCTGCAGGAGGTGCAGGATGTCGCCGGCCGACTCCCGGTCCAGGTCGCCGGTGGGTTCGTCGGCCACGATCAGGGTGGGGTCGGTGATGAGGGCCCGGGCGATGGCCACCCGCTGCTGCTGGCCGCCGGAAAGCTCGTTGGGCGTGTGGTCCATGCGGTCCGCCAGGCCCACCATGGAAAGGGCCAGTTCGGCCCGCTCCCGCCGCTCGGCCTTGCCGAGGTTTTTCAGCAGCAGGGGCAGTTCCACGTTTTCCAGGGCGGTCAGCACCGGCATCAGGTTGTAGAACTGGAAGATGAAGCCCACGTTTTCCGCCCGCCAGGCCGCCAGTTCGGCCTCTTCCAGGGCGGCGATGTCCTGGCCGGCGACGCTGAGGGTGCCGGAGTCGGGCCGGTCGATGCCGGCGATGAGGTTGAGCAGGGTGCTCTTGCCGGAACCGGACGGCCCCATCAGGGCCAGGAACTCGCCGGCGGCGATGCCGAAGCTGATGCGCTCCAGCACCGGCACCACCTGCTGGCCCCGGCGGTAGCTCTTGGAAAGGTTGTCGAGGACGATCAGGGGCGCCGCAGGGGTGCCGCTGCCAGTGTCACCTGTCCCGGCACCCAGTCCGGCTTGATGGCCGACAGCGTTCAGCACGCTGCCCGCGGCGGCGCTTCCGTCCACCGCGCCGCTCACTTGCTCACCACCTTGACCCGGTCCCCGTCCCCCAGGCGCTCGCCGGGACGGGCCACCACCTTGGCTCCCGGCTGCAACGCCAGGTTAGCGCTCACTTCCAGCAGATCGTTGATCTGGCGGCCCACCGTCACCGTTACCCGCTTCGCCTTGCCGGCCTCGACCAGGAACAGGGACTTGCCGTCGGCCGCCAGGGCATCCTTGTGCACCGCCACCAGGGGCTGGCGCTCACCGTCGCCCATGGGCTTTTCCAGGAAGGCCACCTTGGCGCTCATTTCCGGCAGGATGCGCTCGTCCCGGTCCACGAAACGCACCTTGGTCATGACCGTGGCCTTGGAGCGATCCACCGTCGGCACCAGGCGGCTCACCTCGCCGCGGAAGCGCAACTCGGGAAAAGCGTCGAGCTGGATTTCGCAGGGCTGGCCCACCTTGATCCTGGCCAGGTTGGATTCGGCCACGTCGGCTTCCACCTCCAGGCTGTCCATGTCGGCCATGGTCACCACCGCGCCCTTGCTTTCCAGGGCCGAGGAGAAGGGAGTGATGACGTCGCCGATGTTGGCGGTCTTGGTCAGCACCACGCCGTCGAAGGGGGCGCGGATGAGGGTCTGCTCCACCCCCACCTGGGCCGCCCGCAGATTGGCCTGGGCCACCGCCACGGCGGCGGCGGCCTTGTCGAAGCGGGCCTGGGCCGTATCCAGGGAGGAGCCGGAGACGAACTTCTTCTGGGCCAGGTCCTTCGCCCGCTCCAGGGCGGCCCGGGCATCCTTCAGTTCGGCCTGGGCCGACAGCACGCCGGCGCCGGCCTGGTCGGCCTGGGCCTGCACGTCCTTGTTCTCCAGCCGGGCCAGCACCTCGCCGGCCTTGACCCGGCTGCCTTCCAGCACCCCCAGCCATTCCAGGCGGCCGGTGGCCTTGGAGGCGACGGAGGCCTTGCGGCTGGCCACCACGTAGCCGGCCGCATTGAGCAGGGTGACGCCCTGGTAGGGATAGGCGGTGGTGACGGAGACCGTCTCCACCTCGGTCTCGCGCCGGGAGAGGGAGGCCAGCAGCAGGCCGCCCAGCACGAGGACAGCGGCGCCGATGAGCCAGGTGCGGCGGCGGGAGCGGGGCGCGGCCGGGGCGGCAGGCCCCCGTTTGAGGCTGAGGCGGGAGAGATCGGGCTTGGACATGGCAGTGGGGGGAGTCGGGATTCCGGGCTGTCGGCAGAGGCGCAATGATGGGCCGATTATAGCCGTCCCCGGCCCGTCCCCTGCCGGGAATGGGGACCGCCGCCGTATCGGGCGCCGGCAGCGGCTAATCCCCATAAATGACGGGGACTTCCCGGGCTTGTCAGCGTGGGCCTCTAATGCGACCATGGAGCCCATTTTTCCATTCGAGGAGTGCCGTTCGTGACCACCAGCAATCTGAACATCGACGCCTTGCTGTCCTATGTGCCCATGTTCAATGGCCTGGCCCCGGACGAAATTGCCCGCATTGCCCGCGGTACCCGGGAAATCCACGCGGCCCGCGGCGACATCCTGTTCCACAAGGGCGATCCCTGCCAGGGCCTGCATCTGGTGGTCTACGGCCAGGTCAAGCTGGCCTTCACCTCTGCCCAGGGCGGCGAGAAGGTGGTGGAAATCCTCGGCCAGGGCCAGACCTTCGGCGAAGCCCTGATGTTCATGGACAAGCCCTACATCGTCTACGCCCAGGCCCTCACCGACTCCCAGCTGCTGCACATCTCCAAGGCCGTGCTGTTCGAGGAACTGGAACGGGACCCCAAGCTGGGCCGCAAGATGATCGCCGGCCTCTCCATGCGCCTGCACCAGATCATCACCGACGTGGAATCCTATTCCCTGCACTCCGGCCGCCAGCGCATCATCGGCTACCTGCTGCGGGACCTGCCGGACGAGGAACATCTGCCTAAGGAAACCACGGTGAACCTGCCCACCAACAAGGGCATCATCGCCTCCCGCCTCAACCTGACCCAGGAACACTTCTCCCGCATCCTGCATGAACTGTCCGAGCGGGGCCTGATCAAGGTGGAAGGCCGCAAGATCCATATCCCCGACGTGGAAAAGCTGCGCACCTTCGACCTCTAGGCATTCCGGGGCCGCCGGCGCGGCGCCCGCAGTCCGCGAAAAAGCCCCTCTGCCGGGGCTTTTTTGTTTTCTGCGGCAGGCCCGGCGGCGAAGGGGCCGCTGTCATATTGGGATAAATCGCCGGGTGTAGAATCCCCGCCATGGCCCTCGAAACCGAACTCAAGCTGCGCCTGCCCCCCGGCGGCGCCGCCCGCCTCCTGCGGCATCCGCTCCTGGCCGGCAGCGCCCCCCAGCGCCAGCGGCTGCTCAACACCTATTACGACACCCCCGACCTGGAACTGCTCGGCCAGCGCATGGCCCTGCGTCACCGGCGCAAGGGCTGGGACTGGCTGCTGACGGTGAAGACCGCCAACCCGGCCAGCGGCGGCCTGGCCCGGCGCAACGAGTGGGAAGCCAAGGTGGAACCCGGCCAGTTCGATTTTTCCCATGTGGACGATGGGGACCTGCGGCGCTGGCTGGAAAAGCGCACGCCCCGCCTGGAAGCCGCCTTCACCACCGACTTCACCCGCCTCGCCTGGATCGTCGAACCGGCCCCCGGCACCCGCATCGAGATCGCCCTGGACCGGGGCACCATCCAGAGCAAGGGTCAGCGGGAGACCCTGGGGGAACTGGAACTGGAGCTCCTGGCCGGTCCCGAGACCGCCCTCTTCGCCCTGGCCCGGGAACTGTCCACCGCCCTTGGCGAACGCCAGGCCCTGCACCCGGTGGCGGCGAGCAAGGCGGAGCGGGGCTACGCCCTGTTCACCGGCCGCCGCAGCCCGCCCCAGAAAGCCCGTCCGGCGCCCCTGGAGACGAACCTGACGCCCCTGGCCGCATGCCGCAGCGCCGCCCTGGACTGCCTGCAGCACCTGCAGGCCAACGAGGCCGGCGCCCAGCGCGGCGACAGCCCGGAATACGTGCACCAGGTGCGGGTCGCCATCCGCCGCCTGCGCTCCCTGCTCAAGCTGTTCGCCCCGGTGCTGCCGGAAGCCTTCCGGCAACGCTGGACCGGCCCCTGGCGCGACCTGGGCCGGGGCCTGGGGGAAGCCCGCAACTGGGACGTGTTCCTCAGCGAGACCCTGCCTCCCCTGAACGCCGCATTCCCCGGCGCTGCCGAGCTGACCCGTCTGGAACGGCACGCCAACAGCCGCTCCCAGGCCGCCCACCTCACTGTGCGCCGCCTGCTGGGCTCGCCGGCCTACTCCCGCCTGCTGCTGGAATTCAGTGCCGACCTCTTCGCCCTCGGGGAAGAGCCGGCCGGCCAGCGCCCCCTGGCCGATTTCGCCGCCCGGCGCCTCGACCGCCGCGCCCGCCAGGCCAGCCGTCTGGCCCGCAACCTGGCGGAGCTGGACCACGCCGGCCGCCACCGCCTGCGCATCGCCTTCAAGAAGCTGCGTTACGCCATCGAATTTCTCGCTCCCGCCGGCGGCAACGGCGCCCCCTACGCCCAATCCCTGGCCCGCCTGCAGGAACACCTGGGGCGCCTCAACGACCTGGCCACCGCCCGGGAGCTGCTGGCCCCCACCCTGCCGGCCCGGCCCGGCCTGGTCATGGGCTGGCTCGGCGGCCGCAGCGACCTGCTGCTGGAAGAACTGCCGGCCTTCCTCGAGGATTTCCTGGCCCAGACGGCGCCCTGGGAAAAATCCCCCGGCAAGCGCAACAAGACTGCAAAGCGGAGCGGCTAGGATGGCGCCTTTGTCCCCGGAGACCGCCATGGACCTGATCCTCTGGCGCCACGCCGAAGCCGAGGTCGGCAGCGACGACCTGGCCCGCCGCCTCACCGTCCGCGGCGCCAAGCAGGCCCGGCAGATGGCTGCCTGGCTCAAGCCCCGCCTGCCCAAGCACACCCGCATCCTGGTCAGCCCGGCGGTGCGCACCCAGCAAACCGCCGACGCCTTGGAACTGCCCTACGAAACCAGCCGCAAGCTGGCGCCCGACGCCAGCGTCTACGACCTGCTCTCAGCCGCCGGCTGGCCCGACAGCCGGCAGACCATCCTCATCGTCGGCCACCAGCCCACCCTGGGCCAACTGGCCGCCCTCCTCCTCTCCGGCCAGGAAGCGCCATGGACGGTGAAGAAGGGCGCGGTATGGTGGTTCTCCAACCGGGTCCGGGCCGGGGAAACCCAGACGTTGTTGCGCTGCTGCCTGGGCCCCGACATTTTGGCTAGCGGCAGTTGAAATTCGCTTAGTTAGGCAAGAAGCGACAGCGTGCTCTGATACACGCCGCCACCCATAAAAAAAGCCCGCCGAAGCGGGCTTTTTCATCACAAAACCTGGGATTAGCTGCAACCCTTCGGCTTCATGTCAGCGGGCAGGGCGCTGGCGTCGCAGGACCAGGCACCACCGGCAGCCCGGGCCAGCTTGATAGCCAGACCATTGACCTTGGTCGGGGCATTCTTCAGGGCGCAGGAGATGCCGGTGTTGTCCACGGTGTAGGTACAGTGGCCGCTCTTGGCAGTGTCAAGCCCGATGGTAGCTTCGGTCGGGGTGCCGCCATCGTTGGCGATCATTTCATAGGCGGTACGGACGGCAGAAATTTCTGCCAGACCGGCGGCGATCTTACCCTTGGCCTGGTAGTCGGAGTAAGCCGGCAGAGCAACTGCGGCCAGGATACCGATGATAGCAACCACCACCATCAGTTCGATCAGGGTGAAACCTTGCTGAACCTTGTTCATGACAATCTCCTATTGGAAGAAGGATATATGGGAGTCTCTGAATATCCGGAACTCCTCAATCAAGTATGAGCAAGTAGGATGCCAGCTTGCTTTTCCTTGATTTCACCGGGGCTACGCCGCAAAAACTGACGTTTTTTGTCACAACACATCCCTATCGCGGCACTTTCTGACTAGGCGACGTCAAGCTGGCTCTTGTCCATAAAACGCTCGGCATAGCGCAGAAACACCCGCTGCTTCAGGAAAACGTCGAGCAAATCCCCGTCCACATGTCCGTTGTCGCGGAATTTCCGCATGATGGCGAGGGCCTGGGACAGCTTCATGCCTTCCTTGTACGGCCGGTCCCGGGCGGTGAGGGCTTCGAAGATGTCGGCGATGCCCATGATCCGGGCCTGGACGCTCATCTGTTCCCGGGTCAGGCCCCGGGGATAGCCCTTGCCGTCCATGCGCTCATGGTGGCCGCCGGCGTATTCCGGCACGTTCTTCAGGTGCTTGGGCCAGGGCAGGGATTCCAGCATGCGGATGGTGGCGACGATGTGGTGGTTGATGATCTCCCGCTCGGCCTCGGTCAGGGTACCGGCCCGGATGGTCAGGTTTTCCACTTCGTCCGCGCTGAGGAAATCGTTTTCCTTGCCCTGCGCATCCTGCCAGCGGTAGCGGCGGGCGATCTGCCGCACCCGCTCCTGGTCTTCCGGCTGCATGGCTTCGCCGCCCACATTGCAGCGCTGCAGGAAGCGCTGGTCTTCCTCCATCTGGGCCAGACTCGCCTCCAGCTCCTGGCGCGCCTGGCTTTCCCCACGGCCGCCGGCAATGGCCTGCCACATGCGGATCTGGGCATCGCGGCGAATCACCTCGAAGCGGGTATCCAGCAGATGGATGCGGTCGAAGATGGTCTGCAGCTTGGTCGCCTTGTCCACCACGTGCACCGGCGTCGTCACCTTGCCGCAATCGTGCAGCAGACCGGCCATTTTCAGCTCGTAGCGGTCCTTGTCGGACATGCTGAAGTCGGCCAGGGGGCCTTCCGTGGTGGCATTCACCGCCTCGGCCAGCATCATGGTCAACTCCGGCACCCGCTGGCAGTGGCCGCCGGTGTAGGGGGACTTTTCGTCGATGGCGGTGTTGATGAGCTGGATGAAGGATTCGAACAGTTCTTCCAGCTGGGAAATGAGCTGCCGGTTGGTCAGGGCGATGGCCGCCTGGGAGGCCAGGGATTCGGCCAGGCGCTGGTCCGCATAGGAGAAGGCCCGCACTTCGCCGCTGACGGGATCCTGGGCGTTGATCAGCTGCAAGACGCCGATCACCTCGTTCTCATGGTTTTTCATGGGCACCGTGAGAAAGGACTGGGAGCGGTAGCCGGTGCGGGCGTCGAAGGCCCGGGTGCCGGAGAAGTCGAAACCCTCCGCCGTGTAGGCGTCGGCGATGTTGACCGTCTGCAGGTTGAGGGCGCTGTAGGCGGCCACCATGGAATTGTTGGGCTCGCCGCTTTCGGTGTGCAGCGGCAGGTCTGGGAACTTGGAGGAGAGGGGCTGGCCGCTGCTGCCGCCAAAGGCGATGGCCAGGGAGTCGGTGCGGACAATCTCGAAGCGCAGATGGCGCCCGTCCTCGGTCATGCGGTAGAGGGTGCCGCCGTCCGCGTGGGTGATCTGCTTGGCCGCCAGCAGGATGCGCTCCAGCAGGCGGTCCAGGTTGCGCTCGTGGGAGAGGGCCGCCCCGATCTCGTTGAGTTGCTCCAGGCGCCGGAAAAGATCGTCCAGGGTATCCATGCCCTACCTCCTATTTGATGCAGACCGCGTGTACCTGCTTCATGTCGGTAATGCCCTGCAGCACCTTGTCGATGCCGTCCATCTTCAGGGTGCGCATGCCGTCGTTGAGGGCGCAGGCCACCAGCTCGGCCACCCGGGCATGTTCCTGGATCAGTTTCTTGACGCCGTCGGTCCCGGCCATCAGCTCGTGCAGGCCGACCCGGCCCTTGTAGCCGGTGTCGTTGCAGGCGGGGCAGCCCTTGGGACGATACAGGGTGAACTGGCCATCCTTGGCGTAGCGGCTGTTCCAGTCCCGGTAAACGGCTTCATAGGAGCCTTTGGGGTCCTTCTTCCAGCTGTCGGTGTTGGTCAGCTCCTCGCAGTACTCGGTCAGCAGCCGCTTCATGTCCTCCGGCGAGGGCTGGTAGGCCTCCTTGCACTCCTTGCACAGGCGCTTGGCCAGGCGCTGAGCCAGGATGCCGAGCAGGGCGTCGGCGAAATTGAAGGGGTCCATGCCCATGTCCAGCAGGCGGATCACCGATTCGGGGGCGCTGTTGGTATGCAGGGTGGCGAACACCAGGTGGCCGGTGAGGGAGGCCTCGATGCCGATGCCGGTGGTTTCCGCATCCCGCATTTCGCCCACCATGATCACATCCGGATCGGCCCGCAGGAAGGAGCGCATGACCGTGGCGAAATCCAGGCCGGCCTTCTTGTTGATCTGCACCTGGCGCAGGCCCTTCTGGGTGATTTCCACCGGGTCTTCCGCAGTCCAGATCTTGGTGTCCGGCGTATTGATGTGGCCCAGGATGGAATGCAGGGTGGTGGTCTTGCCCGAGCCGGTGGGGCCGCAGACGAAGAAGAGGCCGTAGGGCTTGCTGATGATGCTCTTCAGGGTCTCGTGGTTGTGGGGCGTCAGGCCCAGGCTGTCCAGGGGAATGGGCTCGCCGGCGGCCAGGATGCGCATCACCACGTCTTCCATGCCGCCGGCGGTGGGGATGGTGGCCACCCGCAGCTCGATATCCAGGGGGCCGTATTTCTTGAACTTGATCTTGCCGTCCTGGGGCTTGCGCTTCTCCGAGATATCCAGATCGCACATGATTTTCAGGCGGGCAATGAGGGCATTGCGGTAGGAGGCGGGAATCTCGATGTAGGGCACCAGGGAGCCGTCCTTGCGGAAGCGGATCAGGGTCTTTTCCTTGCCCGGCCGGGGTTCGATGTGGATGTCGGAAGCCCCTTGCTGGTAAGCCTCGATGATGATCTTGTTCACCAGCTTGACCAGCTCGTTCTCGGCGGCGGCAGAAACGTCGTCGCCGACAACGTCGCCTGCCTCGTCGTCACCATCCCCCAGGTCGGAGAGCAGGTCGCCCACGGAAGCCACGTCCGCCAGGGCACCGAAGAAATGGTCCAGCACCTGGAGGAATTCCCGGTTGGTGGTGACCCGGTAGACCACCTTGCTCTTGGGGAAGATGTTGTTCACCACCCGGGAGTTGCGCACCCGCTCCGGGTCCGTCGCCACCACCACCACACCTTCCCGGGTTTCCTCCACCGGCACCCATTGCTGGGATTCGAGATAGTCGCGCTTGAGGTTGCGCAGCAGGTCGATGGGTTTGACCCGCTCGCTGCGGTAGGGCTCGTAGGGGTCGCCGAAGTACTTGGCCAGTGCCTGGCCGATGGCCGCCGGCTTGACCTGGAATTCCTTGACCAGGACCTCCTCCAGATCGAGCCCCTTGCGCCGGGCCGAGCGCTGGGCCAGGTCCAGTTCGGCGGCGGAGATGACGGCATCGCTGACCAGGCCGTCGTACTTGGAGCGCACCCCCGGCACCGCCTTCTGGCGCTGGGTGAAGGCGATGGCCAGGGTCTGGGCCAGGCCCTGGACGCCCTCCTCCGCCACGGCGGCAAAGGGCACATCGTCCCGGTTGTTGATGATCTGCACCACCCCCAGCAAAGCCCCCTCCCCATCGCTGATGGGCGCCACCAGCATCTGCTTGGTGCGATAGCCGGTGCGCTTGTCCACCTCCTGCAGGAAGTTCATCTTGGGGGAATAGGCCTTCAGCTCCACGTCGTCGTAGACGTCCCGGATATTGGCCATTTTCTGGGTCATGGCCACATAGCCGGCCACGCTCTGCTCGGTGATGGGCAGCTTCAGGTCCTTGAAGGAATTGAGGCCGGTCTTCACCTTGGAGACGATGCTGCTGCGGTCTTCGCTGACGATGTAGATGGTCAGCCGGTCCGCATTGAAGAGATTGCAGATGTCCTGGGACAGCTCCAGCATGATCTCGTCAATATTGCTGGTGGCGTGGATCTTGTTGGTGACCGCCTGCAGGTTCTTGAAAAAGAGCAGGCGGCTATTGACGTCGCCCTGGGCGCTGCTGTCGGGGGTGGGGTGTGCTGCGTTCATTATTGTTCCTTCGTTTCGGCCAGGGGGCCCCAGAGCCCGCCTTCCAGCCACCAGGCCTGATAGCCCTGCTGCGTCAGGAGAAAGGCGACGGCCGAGCTGCGGCGTCCGCTTTGACAATAGACCACGTATTCCCGGTTCGGATCGAGGCTGCCGAAGGCGCCGCGCACCTCGTTCACCGGCAGGTTGATGGCTCCGGGCAAGCCGTCGAAACGGAACTCCGCCGGATAGCGCACATCCACCCAGACGGCCCCCCGGGCCACCCGATCCTGGGCCTCGTCGCGGGACAGGCCCTTGAGCAGGGGTGCCCGCAACAGGGCATCGAAATCCTCCTTGCCCAGCTTCAGCAGGACGCCCTTGCTCTTCATGGTGACGCTGGCGTTGCGCCGGGCATTGGCCACCAGGGCCTCCTCGCCGAAAGCCTGGCCGGCTGCCAATTGGGCCAGGACGACCTCCTTGTTGCCGAGGCGGCGGGTCACCTCGCAGCTGCCGGACTCGATCAGGTAGTAGGCATCGCCCACGTCCCCTTCCCGGATCAGCACTTCGCCGGCCGGAACCCGCAGGCGGCGGAAGCGTTGCAGCAGGACATCGATGTGGGCCGGCGGCAGCTGACCCAGGGCGCTGGCGGTGAGCACCTGGACATTGAAGGCGCCGGACATCTGCCGCCAGTCGGTGGTCTCCTCCGGGGCGGCAGGGGCGACGGCCGGGGCTTTCTGCACGCCCGCATTGGCCGCCAGCTGTTCCCAGGTAAGCAGGATGTCCAGTAACTGCCCATCAACGCCCAGCAGTTCAACGTTCCCCACCGCCACCAGCGCCTGGGGCCGGGGCTCCTGCAGGCCCAGGGGCCAGGCAGCCGCCTCGCTGCCGGCCTGCAGCACGGCGCCGCTGCCGTCGGCAAACGACAGCCGCAGTTCGCCCTGCAGCAGGTAGAGGGAAAGCCCGGCCTCCAGGCGCTGGCGCGGCAGCGCCTGGCCCGGGGCCAGGCTTTCCAGGCGGCAGTAGGCGGCCAGTTCAGCCAGCCGCTCTCCCGACAGATTGCCCAGGGGCGAAAGGCGCGCCAGGGCTTCCACGCTCACCTTGGCCATGACGCGCTCACAGTTCGAAGACCTGGTTGTTCTGCAGCATGCGGGGCTTGAAGCCGGCCACGCCTTCCTCGATCTCCTGCATGGTCTGCTCGATCTGGCCGGGCTTCAGGTGGGTGATGAAAACCTCGGCCGGTCGCGCCAGCTTGGCCAGTTCCTCCGCCAGCAGGCTTGGACAGAGGTGCTTGGAGGCGATGGCCAGGGCCCGCTCCTTGTTGGAGAAGGCCGTCTCGATGATGAGGTAGCGCAGGTTGGCAACTTCGTTCACCCGGGGCCAGAAGCTGTCGTTGCTGGTGGTGTCGCCGCTGAAGGCCAAGCTGTTGCTGCCCGAATCCAGCAGATAGCCCACGGCCGGCACCGTGTGTTCCGCCGGCAGGGCGGTGATGCTGCGGCCGCAGCCCAGATCTACCCGCTGCCCCAGCTCCATGGCCTGGAACTGCAGGCAGGGGGTTTCCCGGCTCGGGATTTCGCTGAAATCGGGCCATACCAGCCAGTTGAAAACGTGCTGGCGCAGGATGGCAAGGGTGGCCTCGCTGGCGTGCACCGTCACCGGCCGGCCGATGCGCATGTCCATGACGGTGTCGATCAGCAGGGGCAGGGAGGCGATGTGGTCGAGATGGGAATGGGTGAGGAAAATGTGGTCGATCGCCCCCAGCTCCGCCAGGGAAAGGTCCGCCACGCCGGTTCCCGCATCCACCAGCACATCGTGATCCACCAGCATGGAGGTGGTCCGCAAATGCCGGCCGCCGATGCCGCCGCTACAACCGAGAATCCTGATTTTCATGATTTTCCGGCCGCTACTTGGTTTCGAAAGTGGTGACGCCGTCCCAGCCGTCGCCCGGAGCTTGCTGCCGCAGATGGGCAACGCGCTCGCCGTAAAGCTGATAGAGCCGGCAGTCGCCGTTGAGGCGCACCAGGTTCATCAGCTGCAGCTCGGCCTGGTCCCATTCCTGGGCACGATAACAGCGCAGGGCCTGCTGCCACAGTTTCAGTTCATCCAGCACGGCCTGGGGCACGCTGCCCGCCAGGCCCAGGGGTTCGTAAATGGCCACCGGCTCATCCTTGCCCTTCACCCGGACCCGGTCAAGCTCGCGGAAGACGCCGTCCCGCACCGCCGCCCGGGTGGCCTCGCCGACGATGATGCCGACGCCGTACTGCTTGGTCAGGCCCTCCAGGCGGGAGCCCAGATTCACCGCATCGCCCATCACCGTATAGGCCTGGCGCAGGGGCGAGCCCATGTCGCCGACGGTCATGAGGCCGGTATTGATGCCGATGCCGATCTGCAGGGCCGGCCAGCCCCGGGCGGCGAAGGGGGCGTCGAGACGGCGCAGCTCCACCTGCATCTCCAGAGCCGCCAGCAGGGCGTGACGGGCATGGTCGGGGTCGGCCACCGGCGCCCCCCAGAAGGCCATGATGGCATCGCCGATGTATTTGTCCAGGGTGCCCCGGTGGTGCCGGATCACCGTGGTCATGGCGCCCAGGTATTCGTTGATCAGATGGGCCAGGTCCTTGGGGTCCAGACCTTCCGAGATGCTGGTGAAGCCGCGGATGTCGGAGAACAGCACGGTCAGCTCGGCGTTGCGGCCTTCCATGCTGTAGCGCTCCGGGTCCCGCGCCATTTCGTCCACCAGCTCCGGCGGCACGTACTGCCCGAAGAGCTGGGTCAGCTGGCGCTTGCTGTGGGATTCGACGAAGTAGCCCCAGGACATGTTCATGGCGTAGAGGGCCAGGATCAGGAGCAGCACGCCGGCCACCGGCAGGGCCAGGCCGGACTGCCACAAAGCGAGGTTGAGGCCCACCACCCCGGCCAGCACCGCCCCGGTGAGCAGGGTGGCCCGGGATGGCGACAGGGACGGCAGCAGCAGGGACAGCAGCAGGCCCACCAGCAGCACCTGGACCACGTCGAAACCCAGGGCGTAGGGCGGCTTGTGCTTGAGGCTGCCGTCGAGCATGCCGGCAATCAGGTTGGCGTGGATTTCCACCCCCGGATAGGCCTCGCCCACCGGGGTCGCCCGCAAATCCATGAGGCCGGGCGCGGTGGTGCCGACCAGCACCACCTTCCCCTGCAGGCTGGCCGGAGCCACCCGCCCCTGCAGCACGTCCGCCGCCGACAGGTAGACGAAGCTGCCCTGGCCGCCCCGGTAGGGCACCAGAGTGGCCACGTTCTCGTCCACGGGAATGCGCAGCGCCCCCCGGGGGGTCGGCAGGTCCAGCCATTCCAGGCCGGCATAGCCGGAGCCGCTGCCCCCTTCGGCGTAGCCTGGCCGCACCGGCACATTGCCCAGCAGCAGGCGCACCATGGCCAGGGAGAGGGATTCGTAGTACTGGCCGCCGTGCTCCACCAGCATGGGTACCCGGCGGGAAATGCCGTCGAAATCCACCAGGGGATTGAAGTGGCCGCCGGCCGGGGCCGCCGCCTGGAAGGCCGGCAGGTTGCCGCCGTAGCCGCGCCAGGAGGTGAACAGGATGTTGCGCCCCTGGAAGGTGCCGGCCGGCAGCACCGCCGGCGGCAGCGCCCCCTGGGGAATGCCGTTGGACATGTAGAAGCCCAGCACCACCGGCCGCCCCTTGAGGGTGGCGGCGAACTGGCCGTCGTAATCCAGGCTGCCGCGCAGGGAGGAGAGGGAGGCAAGGAAAGCTGCGTCGCCCTTCAGGCTGGTGGCGCCCATGCGCTCCAGGACCCGCAGGCCGGAGCTTTCATCGGGTTCGGCAAAGACCACGTCGAAGCCGACCAGCTGCACGCCGTAGTGGTCCGTCAGCTGCCGCACCAGCCGGCTCACCTTGTCCCGGCTCCAGGGCCAGCGCCCCACTTCGGCCAGGCTCTTCTCGTCGATATCGACCACCACCACCCGGCTGTCCTGGCCGCCGGGCTGGGTCAGGCGCAGGCGGGCATCGTAGGTGATGGCATCCAGGTGGGACAGCAGGGGATGCTGGTAGAGGCGGATGGAATGCCCCAGGGTGAGCAGCACCAGCGCCAGGCCGAGGGCGATTCTGACAAGGTTCTTTTTCAATTTGCCCCCGGCTGGCCGTGCGGCGCCGCTGCGTCCGCGCCCCTCAGTTCTTCAGGAAGAATTCCATCTTCACCCCGGCGATCTCGACCACATCGTGGTCCGCCAGGGGATGGGCCTGGGCATCCAGGGTCTTGCCGTTGACCACCGGGAACTGGCCGCCTTCCACATGGGTGATGAAATAACCATGGGGCCGCCGGGTGATGACGGCCACCTGGACGCCGGGCTTGCCCAGGGTGGTGAGGGTCTTCACCAGTTCCAGCTCCTTGCCCGCATTGGCGCCGTTGAGGATCTGCACCACCCCCAGCAGGGGCGCCGCGGCGGCGGCAGGGGCAGCCGGCGGCGGCGACGGGATGCGCACATCGCCGAAATTGGCGTGGGTGGCCTCGCCCACAGCGGAGGCGGCGGGCGCCTCCTGGGGCTGGATGCTGCCGGGGCGCAGCACCATGGTCTTCTCGAAGTCGGTCTCCCCCTCACGGGCGGCGGGCAGGTCGCTGATGAACTTGAGCTTGTACTTGCCCAGTTCCACCACGTCGCCGTTCTGCAGGAAGTGCTTCTTGATGGGCTGGCCGTTCACCAGGGTGCCGTTGGTGCTGTTCAGGTCCTCGAGAAAGGAATCGTTGAGGATGGTCACCAGGGCCGCGTGTTCCCCGCTGATGGCCAGATTGTCGATCTGGATATCGTTGTGGGGCTTGCGGCCGATGGTCATCCGCTCCTTGGTGAGCGGGATTTCCTTCAGGACCAGTCCGTCCATGGAGAGAATCAGCTTTGCCATAGTGCAATTCCTTAGCGAAAAATCATTTCAACCAGGCCAGGAAGCGGGACCACCAGCCGCGGGGGGCAGCGAAGTCGCGCAGGACCTTGACCAGGATCACGGACACGTTGTCGCGGCCGCCGTTATCGTTGGCCATCTGGATCAGCTGGGTGGCGGCCAGCTCCAGGTTGGCGGAAAGGGTCTGCAGGGTGAGGCCGATTTCCTCGTCCTCCACCATGTCGTTGAGACCGTCGGAACAGAGCAGGAAGATGTCGCCCGGCAGCACCGGGTAGGAGCGGATCTCCGGCTCCACCTCCGGGTCCACGCCGAGGGCCCGGGTCACCAGGTTCTTGTTCATGGACAGCCGGGCCTGTTCCGGCGTCAGCATGCCGCTGTCGAGCTGCTCCTGCAGCAGGGAATGGTCCCGGGTGACCCGCACGAATTCCTCGCCGCGCAGGCGGTAGAGGCGGGAGTCGCCGATGTGGGCGACGGTCACCACGTTGTCGGCGAACAGGGCCAGCACCAGGGTCGTGCCCATGCCCGCGTACTGGGGCTGGCTCTGGGCGGCGTGGTAGATGGCCGAATTGGCGGTGGCGATACGCTCCCGCAGCAGGGCGTTGGCGTAGGGCTCGCCGTCGGGCTCCACCTCCCAGGCGCCTTTCAGGATCAGGCCTTCCTCGATCTCGCCCGAGAGCAGGGTGGTGGCCATGCCGCTGGCCACCTCGCCGGCGTTGTAGCCGCCCATGCCGTCGGCCAGGATGGCCAGGCCCAGGTGGGGATTGGCGAAGACCGCATCCTCGTTGTGGCCCCGAACCATGCCCGGATCGGTCTTGACGGCGATTTCCAGGGCCTCGCTCAGACTCTTATGCACGCAGTTTTCCTCCCCCTCAGAGCGTCACGTCCACGCCGCCGGCGCCGGGGGCGCAGGCCGCACGCAGGTCGCGCGCCATTTCCGCCCCGGTCTGGTAACGCTGCTCCGCGTCCTTGACCAGGGCCTTGTTGATGATTTCCGCCAGGGCCGCGGGCACGGCCGGATTGGCCAGGCGCACGTCGGGGCTGGCCTCGTTGGCGATCTTGAACATCAGCTGGGCCATGGATTCGCCATGGAACGGCAGCTGGCCGCAGCACAATTGGTACAGGGTCACGCCCAGAGAGAACAGGTCGGAGCGGCCGTCGATCTTCTTCCCCGCCAGCTGCTCCGGCGACATGTAGGACGGGGTGCCGAGAACCATGCCGGTACGGGTGCGGGACGAATCGGTGATGCGGGCAATGCCGAAGTCGGTCACCTTGACCTGATCCGACTCGGGCTCGTACATGATGTTGGCCGGCTTGATGTCCCGGTGCACCACGTTGTTGCGGTGGGCGTAGTCCAGGGCCTCGGCCACCCGGGCGACGATGTCGGCTACCCGCTCGGGCGGCAGCAGGTGGTCGGCCTTGGTGAAGGGCACCAGGTCCTTGCCCTTGAGGAACTCCATGGCGATATAGGCCAGGTCGTGCTCTTCGCCGGCATCGAAAATGGTGACGATGTTGGGATGGTTGAGGCGGCCGGCGGTTTCCGCCTCGCGGAAGAAGCGCTCCTTGACGTCGGCCAACTCGTCTTCCTCGAACTCCTGGGCCAGGGCCATGGTCTTGATGGCCACCACCCGGTTGATCTTGGGGTCGCGCCCCTGGTAGACCACGCCCATGGCTCCCTTGCCCAGCTCCTTTTCCACCTGGTAGCGGCCCAGCATGGGCTTTTCCACCTCGCCGCCGGTGAGTATCTGGGTGCCCCCGCTGCTGCGGGCGCCGGCGCCGCCGAGCATGATGGTTTCCGACATGGCCTTGGCCCGGGACAGGCGCATTTCCAGGTCCCGGAACTTGGGGTTGTAGCCGGACATGTAGCGGAACACGGCCTCGGCCTTGTTGAACTGGCGCTTGCGTTCGAAGTCCAGGGCCAGGTTGTAGAGGTTCTCCATCAACTGGTCGTCCAGGGGGCACTTGCGCAGCTTGTCGAAAGCCATGTCGAGCTGGCCCTGGCCCTGGAAGGCCAGGCCCAGCATGCGGTTGGACTCGGCCGATTCCTGGTCGGATTTCTCCTTGCCCCGCTCCGTCACCAAGAAGCGCTTGGTAGTGAGCAGGAGATGGCCCAGCAGCAGCAGGGTGGCGGCGCCCATCAGCTGCAGCCACAGGCCGGCCCCCAGCATCAGGCCGAAATGCAGGCCAAGCAGGGCCGCCAGCAGCAGGGCGGTGAGGCCGGCGCCGACGCCGGCGGAAAGCCGGGGCAGCAACAGGATCAGGTACAGGGCCACCAGCAGGTAGGCGGCCAGTTCGGCCCCCAGGCCCCAGGCCGGGATGACGAAGAAGTGTTCCTGCAGGATGCTGGAGACGGAGTGGGCCAGGGTCAGCACCGGTGCCATGGCCGGGGATACGGGCGTCACCTGGCTGGCGCCGACCCCGGCGGCGGTGGCGCCGATGAGGACGATCTTGTCCTGGTACTTGGCGGCGGGAATCTTGCCGGACAGCACGTCGTAGAAGGAATCCACCGCAAAGGCGGGCTTGCCCTCCCGGTCCTTGTAGAAGAAGGTCAGCATGCGGCTGGCCGGGTCTGTCGGGATGCGCAGCTTGCCCAGGCGCACCGACTCCCCCAGGGTCGCCTGGATGTCGGCGGGCCCGAGGTTGAGGCTGCGGGCGGCGATCAGCAGGGACAGGGAGGGATAGAACTGGTCGTAGTAGCTGAGCACCAGGGGTTCGCTGCGGATGCCGCCGTCCACGTCCACGGAGGCGTTGAGATGGCCGATGGCGGCGGCCTTCTCGCCGATGCCCGGCACCGGCAGCTGCACCGCGTTGGTGGGCAGGGCAAAGCCGCTGCCGGCATTGACCCGGGTCAGCTGGTTGCGGCTGACGAACTCCGGCAGGGGCTGGTCCGGCCGACCCAGGGGATCGCCCAGCTGGAACAGCATGGGCAGCAGCACCGTGTCGGTGGCGCCGTAGCTCTGGGCCAGGCGGCGGTCCGTGTTGAGGGCGGCCTCGGCCTCCTGCAGGATGCTAGCGGCCTCCGCCGGCATGGCACCCTGGCGAGAGAGTTCCAGCAGCCGGGTGATGTAGGCGTAGCCCGGATCGATCTGGGGCTCGGAGAACAGCACCGTATTGCCGATGACCTTGGCCTTGGCCCCCACCAGGAGGTCGGTGAGGCGGGCATGGACGTCCCGGGACCAGGGCCAGCGGCCGATGTTGGCGATGCTCTGGTCGTCGATGGCGATCACCGCCACCCGCTCGGACGGGGTCCGGCTGGAGGCGGCCACGCCCATGTCGTAGGCCTTGCGCTCCAGGCTCTGGATCAACTCCCCATTGGCGGCGGCCAGCATGGCCAGGGACAGGGCCAGGCCGAGGAACCAGTCGGTCTTCCAGAATCCGGCTTTGCGCATGGCGCAGGGCCTCCAATGCCAAATTGATTAGTTGTCTTCTTCTATGGCCTGCCGGAACGGCCCAATGCTGGCTCCCTCCGACTCCCTCGTGCCGCAACCCTATTATTCAGCGGCGTATTCTGCATTCTTACAGTGCCGCCTTAACTCAGTCAAATGGGATTCTCGCCGAGAAAGCCGGCGCCGGGCGCGCCATAATTCACGCTCCCCGGCGGGCGAGAAACAAACGGGCGTTTTCAGCCGCCGAACGGCAGTTCCTGGCCCAACCCCCGGGCCCGGGCCTGGGCCAGCACCAGGGAGGCCAGCACCAGATCCTGCACCGCCAATCCCTGGGATTCGAACAGGGTGATCTGCTCGGGCGAACTGCGCCCGGCACGGCGGCCGACGATGACGTCCCCCAGTTCCACCAGCTGGCGGGCGGAAAGGCGGCCCTTCTCCAGCAGGGGCACCAGGTCGCCGGCCTCCTTCAGGGCCGTATCCACCGTATCCACCGCCACCAGGTCGCAACGGCGCACGGCGGCTTCGGACAGTTCCTGGCGGATCAGGGCATTGGAACCGGCGGCATTGATGTGCACGCCCGGCACCAGCCAGTCGGCATCGAACAGGGGGGCGGCGGCCGTGGTGATGGTGCCGATCACATCGGAGCCGCGCACCGTCGCTTCCGCATCGGCGGCAGGGACGATCTCGACCCCGGGCAGGCGCTGGCCCATCTCGGCACAGAAGGCTTCCAGCTTGTCCCGCTTGCGGCCATAAACCTTGACCCGGCGCAGCGGCAGGGCGGTGCAGACGGCTTCAACATGGCCCCGGGCCTGCCAGCCGCTGCCGAAGACGCCGGCCACTTCGGAATCGGGCCGCGCCAGCCATTTGGCGGCGATGCCCGAGGCGGCGCCGGTGCGCATCATGCCCAGGTAATCGGCGGCCACCACGGCCTGCAGCACGCCGCTGGCGGCGTCAAAGAGGAAGACGTTGAAGCGGTTGCCGCTGCGGTTGCTGGTATAGGCCTTGTAGCCCAGGATGCCCAGCCCGGGCAGGCCGCCGTGCAGCAGGTGCAGGGCCGTCTGGGGCAGGCGGGTGCGGGCCCGGGGCGTGTCCTGGGCGGCCAGGGCGCCCTCCCGGGACAGTTCGCGGTGGGCGGTTTCCACGGCCTCCAGGGCCATGGGCATGGTCAGCACCGACTGGACGTCGGCTTCGCTCAGATACAGGGCCATTCTTACTCCACGGTAATATCGACGGGGGCCGGGCGCCGGGCCTGCAGCACCTTGCCGGCCAGCACCACCAGCACGGCGGCGAGGAGGCCGACGGCCTTGGGCAGCCAGGCCGGCGTGCCGGTCAGCCAGGGGGCCAGGCCGGGATCGGCGGCGATCATTTCGCCGGCGACGAAGCCCAGCAGGGCGGCGCCCAGGGTCACCACCACCGGCCAGCGCTCCATCAGCTTGAGGATCAGCTGGCTGGACCAGACGATCAGGGGAATGCTCACGGCCAGGCCGAAGAGCAGCAGGAACAGGCTGCCATGGGAGGCGCCGGCAACGCCGATGACGTTGTCCAGGCTCATGACGAAGTCGGCGACGATGATGGTCTTCACCGCGCCCCACAGGTGGTCGGCGGCATCGATGTCGTGGCCGTCGTCGTCCTCGGGCAGCAGCAGCTTGATGCCGATCCACAACAGCAGCAGGCCGCCCACCAGCTTGAGCCAGGGCAGGTTCATCACCAGGGCGGCGAAGGTGGTCAGCACCACGCGCAGGCTGACGGCGCCGGCGACGCCCCAGAAGATGCCTTTCTTGCGCTGCTCGGGGGAAAGGTTGCGACAGGCCAGGGCGATGACCACGGCGTTGTCGCCGGAGAGCACCACGTCGATGGCGATGATCTGGGCCACCGCCAGCCAGAAAACGGGAGAAGTGAGGTCGAGTTCCATGGGGCCGGATTGTACCGTGGCCGGGCCCTGGCCCGGCATTTCCCGGACAGGCGGGGTCTGCGATGACAGAGCATGGCGCCGCTCAGGCAGGAAAGACGGGCATTTCCGGCATGGCATCGCCAGCAGCGGCGCCCCGCCTGCCTCCCAGGGCATGCCCCAAAAGAAAAAGGCGGGCCAGAAGGCCCGCCTTGGCATTGCGCCGGGGACGCTGCTTACTTCAGCAGGCCCTTGAGCAGACGGCCCATTTCGGAGGGGTTGCGGGTCACGGTGAAGCCGCACTCTTCCATGATGGCGAGCTTGGCGTCAGCGGTGTCGGCACCACCGGAAATCAGGGCGCCAGCATGGCCCATGCGCTTGCCCGCGGGGGCAGTCACACCGGCGATGAAGCCGACGATGGGCTTCTTCATGTTGGCCTTGCACCACATGGCGGCTTCGGCTTCATCGGGACCGCCGATTTCGCCGATCATGATGACGGCGTCGGTATCCGGATCGTCATTGAACATCTTCATGACGTCGATGTGCTTCAGACCATTGATGGGGTCGCCACCGATACCCACGGCGGAAGACTGGCCCAGACCGATTTCGGTCAGCTGGGCAACGGCTTCGTAGGTCAGGGTGCCGGAGCGGGAAACCACGCCGATGCGACCCTTCTTGTGGATGTGACCGGGCATGATGCCGATCTTGATTTCATCGGGGGTGATCAGGCCGGGGCAGTTGGGGCCCAGCAGCAGGGTCTTCTTGCCGCCCTTGGCTTCCTTCTCCTTCATCTTGTTGCGCACTTCCAGCATGTCCCGCACGGGGATGCCTTCGGTGATGCAGATGGCCAGGTCCAGGTCGGCTTCAACGGCTTCCCAGATGGCGGCAGCAGCGCCGGCGGGCGGCACGTAGATGACGGAAACGGTGGCGCCGGTGTCCTTGGCAGCTTCCTTGACGGTGGCGTAGATGGGGATGTCGAAGATCTTCTCGCCAGCCTTCTTGGGGTTCACGCCGGCAACGAAGCAGTTCTTGCCGTTGGCGTATTCCTGGCACTTTTCCGTATGGAACTGGCCGGTCTTGCCGGTGATGCCCTGGGTGATGACCTTGGTGTCTTTGTTGATCAGGATGGACATTCAATAACTCCTTACTTGACCGCGTCGACGATCTTCTGGGCCGCTTCGGCCATGGTATCGGCGGAAATGATCGGCAGACCGGAATCCTTCAGGATCTGCTTGCCCAGGTCCTCGTTGGTGCCCTTCATGCGGACCACCAGCGGCACGGACAGGTTCACTTCCTTGGCCGCGGTCACCACGCCGGTGGCGATGGTGTCGCACTTCATGATGCCGCCGAAGATGTTGACCAGGATGCCCTTGACCTTGGGGTTCTTGAGCATGATCTTGAAGGCTTCGGTGACCTTCTCGGTGGTGGCGCCGCCGCCCACGTCCAGGAAGTTGGCCGGCTCGGCGCCGAACAGCTTGATGGTGTCCATGGTGGCCATGGCCAGACCGGCACCGTTCACCAGACAGCCGATGTTGCCGTCCAGGGAGATGTAGGCCAGGTCGAACTTGGAGGCTTCGATTTCGTCGGCGTCTTCTTCATCCAGATCGCGGTATTCGACGATTTCGGGATGACGGAAGAGGGCGTTGGAGTCGAAATTGAACTTGGCGTCCAGAGCCTTGATGTTGCCGTTGCCTTCCAGGATCAGCGGGTTGATTTCCGCCAGGGAGGCATCGGTTTCCATGTAGCACTGGTACAGCTTCTTGATCTCGGCCTGGGCCTTGGCCACGGAGTCGGCGGGAACGCCGATGCCCTGGGCCAGGTTCAGGGTCTGCTGGTCGGTGATGCCGACCAGGGGATCAACGAATTCCTTGAGGATCTTCTCGGGGGTGGCGTGGGCCACTTCCTCGATGTCCATGCCGCCTTCGGAGGAGGCCATGACGGCGACCTTCTGGGTAGCGCGGTCGGTCAGGACAGCCAGGTAGTATTCCTTCTTGATGTCGGCGCCTTCTTCAATCAGCAGGCGGCGGACCTTCTGGCCTTCCGGGCCGGTCTGGTGGGTCACCAGTTGCATGCCCAGAATCTGGGTGGCGTATTGGCGCACTTCATCCAGGGACTTGGCAACCTTCACGCCACCGCCCTTGCCGCGGCCACCAGCGTGAATCTGGGCCTTCACGACCCACACCTTGCCGCCCAGTTCCTCGGCGACCTTGACAGCTTCGTCGACGGAGAAGGCAGGCTTGCCGCGCGGCGTCGTCACGCCGAACTTTCTCAGGATCTCCTTACCCTGATATTCATGAATTTTCATGCGCTTTCCTTGCTTGGTTGAAGTTGCGAGCAAAAGGCAGGAGTGTCTCCCCTACCCCATTTTCTGGTCACGGTACCAGCGCGGGTAATAGCGCTGGACCGCTTCCGAAGTGGATTCGAGGGCATGGCAGCGGTCAAGCTGATAAGGCTTGTGACCATGGTCCTCGTTGTCTTTCATTTCACTGGCAAAGGTCTGGATCGCCGCCGTCGGCAGCACCATAACCAGCTCGGTCAGATGGGAGCAGCCTTTGACATCGCCAAAACGCTCCTTGACCGCCCTGCGGAAGCCGTGAAACAGATTCAAGCCTACCAGCCTGTTGTAATCCGCGTTGATACGGTCGCATTGTCCCACATAGGGCATGCCGTCCGTCCGGGTCTCCGCCGCGAGAATGTTGAATTCCCGATCGATGGTGACCCGTACCCACATATCGTGCACCGGTTCTCCTGCTGGCCGCAGCCCGGAGGAAAGGGGGTAATCATGATCCTTGACGTCGGTCAGACGCGCCTCCACGTCCCACAGACCATCCTCGCGCTTGAAGCCATACAACTGGATGCTGCGGACGTGCAGGCGCTGGCGGGCAACAGGGGCAGGGGAAAGTGGCATGGGGAGGCCGGATTCTTTATGCAACGGATTACAGCAGAGGAGCGCTATCTTATTGTTAGTCCGCCAATATTAACACAAGAAAAAAGGCTCCCCGCTGTTTTGCATTCATAATTATGGATACAAATCCCGGGCCTGCAGCGCCTCCATTTGATCCAGATTAAGCGCCCCCCGCCCCGCCGCCCCCAGAATCCCGGACAGCATTATTACAACGACAAAAAGTCGGGGAGAAAACCATGCACCGGGAGTCCGCCGCCGCCCTGGAAGGGGAACGCATCGCCCGCGCCAGCCGGGACGAAATCGCCGCCCTGCAGCTCAAGCGCCTGCAACAGACCCTGCTCCACGCCTACGAGAAGGTGCCCCATACCCGGGCCAAGTTCGACGCCCAAGGCGTCCATCCGGACGACCTGAAGACCCTGGCGGACCTAGCCAGGTTCCCCTTCACCGGCAAACAGGACCTGCGGGACAACTACCCCTACGGCCTTTTCGCCGTGCCCATGCGCGACATCGTGCGGGTGCACGCCTCCAGCGGCACCACCGGCAAGCCCACCGTGGTCGGCTACACCGCCGGCGACATCGACCGCTGGGCCGACATCATGGCCCGGGCCCTGCGCGCCGCCGGCGCCGGACCGGAGGACATCGTCCATGTGGCCCACGGCTACGGCCTGTTCACCGGCGGCCTCGGCGTCCATTACGGCGTCGAGCGCCTGGGAGCCACGGCGGTGCCCGTTTCCGGCGGCCAGACCGAGCGCCAGGTGCAGCTCATCGCCGACTTCAAGCCCACGGTGCTGGTGGTGACGCCTTCCTACGCCCTCAACCTGGCCGACGAATGCGAGCACCAGGGCTTCGACCTGGCCGGTTCCAGCCTGCGCATCGGCCTCTTCGGCGCCGAGCCCTGGGGCGAAAGCATGCGGGCGGAGATCGAGCGCCGCTTCGGCATCGCCGCCATGGACCTCTACGGCCTGTCGGAAGTGATGGGCCCCGGTGTGGCCAGCGAATGCATCGAATCCCGGGACGGCCCCACCATCTGGGAAGACCACTTCTACCCGGAGATCATCGACCCCAACACCGGCGAAGTCCTGCCCGACGGCGCCCACGGCGAACTGGTGTTCACCTCCCTGACCAAGGAGGGCATGCCGGTGGTGCGCTACCGCACCCGGGACCTGACCACCCTGCTGCCGCCCACGGCCCGCAGCTTCCGCCGCATCGGCAAGATCACCGGCCGTTCCGACGACATGCTGATCATCCGCGGCGTCAACGTCTTCCCCAGCCAGATCGAGGAATTCGTCCTCAAGCAGGCCGAGCTGTCACCCCATTACCAGCTGGAGGTGTGGCGTGAAGGCCATTTGGACAAGCTGGACATCCGGGTGGAACTGAAACCCGAGTTCGCCAATGCGGGCACCCACGTCTCCGAGCAGGCGGCGCGGGAGCTGCAGCATCACATCAAGTCCTACATCGGCATTTCCACCCGGGTGCGGGTGGAGGCGGTGGGCAGCATCGAACGGGCCGTCGGCGGCAAGGCCCGGCGGGTGGTGGACAAGCGCCCGCAATAGCGGCATCGCCTGGAAGGCAGGCAGGACGCCACTGCCAGCCGTGCCTTGCCTGACAACGAGACGGGATGCGCCTTTCCAGGCAGGACCGGCGAGGCGCCCTATTCCCGGGTTGCCGCCAGCACCCGCCACAGCAGACCGCCCAGCAGCACCGCCGCCAGCACCAGGCTGGCGGTGGATGCGGCCCAGTAGCCGGCCACGCCCATGGCCGGGCTGCCGTAGGCCAGCCACCAGCCGCCCCCCAGGCCGACCCCCCAGAAGCAGAGGGTATGGATCAGCATGGGCAGGAAGGTGATCTTGCAGCCCCGCAGGGAAAAACCCGCCACCGTCTGGATCGCGTCGAACAGCTGGTAGGCCGCCAGATAACCCACCAGGCCGACGGCTACCGCGGCCACCCGGCCATCCCCCGTGGCGGCTCCCACCAGGGGCCCGGCACCCCACCACAGCAAGCCCCCAAACAGCAGCGACAGACCTGTCGCCAGGACCATGCCGGCGCCGACCGCCCGCTCCATGCCGGCCGAATCCCGAGCCCCGGCCACCCGCCCGACCCGGGCCAGGGTGGCGATGGCCACCGCCAGGGGCAGCATGTAGAGCAGGGCCGCCAGGTTGGCGACGATGCGGTGCCCCGCCACCACGGTCGCCCCTTCCCGGGCGATGAAGAGGGCGATCAGGGTGAAGGCGCTGATTTCCACCAGGTTGGAAAAGCCCATGGGCAGCCCCAGGCGCAGCAGCTCCCGCAAGCGCGCCCACTGGGGCCGGTGCCAGCGCCCCAGCAGGGCCAGGGGCGCCAGGGCGGCCGAGCGCCGCAGATAAGCGAAACCGCAGAAAAAACCGACCCCGACGATGATCAGGGTGGACCAGCCGGTGCCCTCCACCCCCAGGGGCGGGCCGCCCCAGCGCCCCTGGATCAGGCACCAGGAGAGGGGCAGGTGCAGGGCGGTGGTCGCCAGGCTGATCAGCATGAAGGGCCGGGAATGGCCGAGGGCATTGGCGAAGGCGAACAGGGTGCGGTACAGCAGCACCAGGGGCAGGCCCCAGGCCAGCAGGTTGAGGTAGGCCCGGGTCTTGGCCTCCACCGCCGGCTCCATGGTGGCCATGGCCAGCAGCGGGTCGGGGAAGCGCATCAGCAGGCAGGCCGGCACGGCCAGCACCAGTGCCACCCAGAAGGCCTGCTGCAGGGCGGCGGCGATTTCCCCGTGGCGCCCGGCGCCGTGCAGGTGGGCCACCACCGGCGCCACCGCCTGCAGCACGCCGGCGCAGGCCATGATGACGGCAATGTAGATGCCGCCGCCGATGGCCACCGCCGCCAGGTCGGCGGCGCCGTAGTGGCCGAGCAGGGCCGTGTCGATCAGCATCAGGCCCATGGAGGCCAGCTGGGCCACCAGGATCGGCCAGGCGTGCCGGGCAATGTGGCGGATTTCCTCCCCCAGGCGGGGAGCGGCGGAAGCAGGAACGGAAGCGGTCATGGCGCCCGCAGTATATAAGGGAAGGCGGGCCGCCGACGGGGCGCCCCCTCCTCCTTCGTGGCAAATGCATTGAGCGGGGGGGGAAAATCCCGGAAAATGCGTGACTTGCCCCAGCCGTTAGGGAGGAGGGGGCCATGACAAGGACTATATAAAAATGACGGCAGCAAAGATCGGCCTCGACGCCATCGAAAATGCCAGCCGCGACGAAATCACCGCACTGCAGGTGGAACGTCTGCGCTGGACCCTGAAGCACGCCTACGACAACGTGCCCCACTACCGGGCCAAGTTCGACGCCCAGGGCGTGCATCCGGACGACTTCCACAGCCTGGACGACCTGCGCAAGTTCCCCTTCACCACCAAGCAGGACCTGCGGGACAACTACCCCTTCAAGATGTTCGCCACGCCCCGGGAAGAGGTGGTGCGGGTGCACGCCTCCAGCGGCACCACCGGCAAGCCCACCGTGGTCGGCTACACCCAGAAGGACATCGACACCTGGGCCCACCTCATGGCCCGCTCCATCTACGCCGCCGGCGGCCGCCGCGGCGACATCATCCACGTCGCCTACGGCTACGGCCTGTTCACCGGCGGCCTGGGCGCCCACTACGGGGCCGAGGCCCTGGGCTGCACGGTCATCCCCATGTCCGGCGGGCAGACGGAAAAGCAGGTGCAGCTGATCGCCGACTTCGCGCCGCGCATCATCATGTGCACGCCCTCCTACATGCTCAACATCGCCGACGAGTTCAAGCGCCAGGGCATGGATCCCCGGGGCACCTCCCTGCGCATCGGCATCCACGGCGCCGAGCCGTGGACCGACGGCATGCGCCAGGAGATCGAGAACCTGCTGGGCATCGACGCGGTGGACATCTACGGCCTTTCCGAAGTCATGGGCCCCGGCGTCGCCAACGAGTGCATCGAGTCCAAGGACGGCCCGGTGATCTGGGAAGACCACTTCTACCCGGAAATCATCGACCCCAACACCGGCGAAGTCCTGCCCGAGGGCAGCCAGGGCGAGCTGGTATTCACCTCCCTCTCCAAGGAGGCCCTGCCGGTGGTGCGCTACCGCACCCGGGACCTGACCCGCCTGCTGGCACCCACCTCCCGCAGTTTCCGCCGCATCGGCAAGATCACCGGCCGCTCCGATGACATGCTGATTATTCGTGGCGTTAATGTGTTCCCCAGCCAGATCGAGGAATTGATCCTCAAACAGGCCAAGCTGTCCGGCCATTACCTGCTGGAAGTGGCGCGGGACGGCCATCTGGACAGCATCACCGTGAACGTGGAAATGAAGCCGGAGTTCGGCATCGCCACCGCCGCCGAGAAGGAATACGTGGCCCACGAGCTGCAGCACCACATCAAGTCCTACATCGGCATTTCCACCCAGGTGCGCATCGTCGAGGTCGGCGGCATCGAACGTTCCGTCGGCAAGGCCAAGCGGGTCATCGACAAACGCCCCCGCTGAGCCCCGCCCGGCGCCCCCCGGATCGCCCGCCAGGGCGCATCCGCAAGCCCTGGGCGGCAGATGGGCCTTGTCTCTGATATAAATCAGAAATAATTGACCGCTGCCGCCCCTATCCCCCATTATTCGAAGCTAAAAACGCCTTGAGGGAAGCTGCTCCATGAAAACCATTTTCCTTGTCGACGATTCGGCAACCATTCTGCTATCCATCTCCAACATCCTCGCCAAGGCAGGCTATGCTATTGAAAAGGCTGGAAATGCGGAAGAGGGAATGAAGAAGTTCCAGGCCGGGGTGAAGGTGGACCTGCTCATCACCGACCTCAACATGCCCGGCATGAACGGCATCCAGTTCATCCGCGAAGTGCGCAAGCTGCCCAATTACAAGTTCATGCCCATCCTGTTCCTGACCACCGAGTCGCAGCAGGAAAAGCGGGCTGAAGCCAAGGCGGCAGGGGCCTCCGGCTGGATCGTCAAGCCGGCCACCGCCGACCAGCTCCTCAACACCATCAAACTGGTACTGCGCTAAGCCCATGGACTTCGGACTGTTGCTACGGCGGGCCTCCCTGGTATTCGCCATCGTCGCCATCGGAGCAGGCCTCATGGTCTACTTCCTGCACGACTGGTTCCATAGCGACTTCCTGAACTCCTTCGACGTTGCCCAGCCCTTGGGCGACGCCATCGGCACGGTGATCATCGTCGTCGTCGCCTACCTGGCCCAACGCCTGGTTTCCATCGCCTTCTACCGGGACATGATGTTCGGCCTGGCGCGCAACCAGGAGGTCTTCGCCAGCACCAACACCAACTACCAGGCCGTGGCCGAAGAGGTGGCGGAAGAACTGGCGGCCGTGCCGGCCTTCAACGAGGTGCTGCAGGGCCAGCTGCACAGCGTCATCCAGGCCACCGAAGAGGCGGCCTACCAGATCACGGAGCGACTGCAGGCGGTGGACGGGGTGGTGACCCACCTCAACGAGTTCGTCAGCACCAGTTCCACCGAGTCGAGCCAGATGGTCAACGAGTCGGAAAGCCGCATCGCCGACAACCAGAAGCTCATCGTCGAGATGGGCCTCTACATCGAAAACCGCATCCAGGAAGCCCAGACCGACCAGCAACGGGTGGCCCAGGTGGTGGCCGAGGCCCGCTCCCTGGAATCCCTGACCAAGCTGATCAAGGGCATCGCCAGCCAGACCAACCTGCTGGCCCTCAACGCCGCCATCGAGGCGGCCCGGGCCGGCGAGGCGGGCCGCGGTTTTGCCGTGGTGGCCGACGAGGTGCGCAAGCTCTCCAGCGAAACCGAGGCGGCGGTGACCCAGATCAACCAGGGCATCGTCGGCGTCGCCAGCACCATCGAACAGCAATTCCAGGACAAGCTCTCCCACTCAAACCTGGACCGGGAGCGGGCCGCGCTGCAGCAGTTCGCCACCCAGCTCACCACCCTGGGCCATAGCTACGAGCAGGTCATGCAGCACCAGAGCACGGTGATCGCCACCGTCCAGAGCAGCAGCCAGGAACTGGCGGCCATGTTCATGGATGCGGTGGCCAGCGTACAGTTCCAGGACGTCACCCGGCAGCAGATCGAAACCACCATCGAAGCCCTGTCCCGACTGCAGCAGCACGCCGCCACCCTGTCCGAACGCCTGCGCCAGGCGGAAAACCCCAATTTCCAGTACCAGCCTTTGTCCGAGCACCTGGACCAACTGTACAGCCGCTATGTGATGAAACAGCAACGCACCACCCACAAGCAGGCCCTGCACCAGTCCGCCCCCGGCGGCGAGCCGGACCTGCCCCAGGTGGAGCTCTTCTAAGGGGGACTCGTGAGCACCGGCACCCATCGCGTCACCATCCTGGATGACCTGACCATCTACAACGCCCTGACCCAGAAGGCCGTCTTCATGGAAGCCCTGGGCCAGTGCCGCGACCTGGAAATCGACCTGTCCCACGTCGGCGAGGTCGATACCGCAGGCTTCCAGCTGCTCCTGCTGACCAAGCGGGAAGCCGCGCTGCAGAACAAGACCGCCCGCATCGTCGCCCACAGCCCCGCCGTGCGGGAATTGCTGGACTTCTTCAACATGGCCGCCTTCTTCGGCGACCCCCTGGTCATCCCGGCCCGGGAACAGGGCTGAGGAGGAATCATGGACGAACTGACCACCGTATTCGTCACCGAGAGCCGGGAACAGCTGGCCGCCATGGAGGAGGCCCTGCTGCAGCTGGAGGCCAATCCGGAAGACAGCGACCTGATCAACGCCGTGTTCCGCCCGGCCCACACCATCAAGGGCGGCGCCGGCGTCATCGAGTGCAACTTCATCGTCGCCTTCACCCACGTGGCGGAAAACGCCCTGGACAAGCTGCGCAACGGCGACATCAAGGTCAGCAGCGACCTGGTGGCCGTGCTCCTGGGCTGCTGCGACCACATCGGCAACCTGCTCTCCGTGCTGGAGGCCGGCGCCGCCGAACCCGACGAGGACCTGCGGGCCGAGGGCGATTCCCTGCTCTCCCGCCTGCAGCGCGACTGGCTCGACGCCAAGGAAGAGGCCCCGGCGGCCAGCGTGCAGCCCAACCGCCCCCCGGTGGAGAAGGTGGACGACGTCCAGGCTTCCGGCGGCGGCCTGGTGGAAACGGATTTCTGGCACATCTCCCTGCGCTTCGGCGCCGGCGTCCTGCGCAACGGCATGGACCCCATTTCCTTCCTGCGCTACCTCTCCACCCTGGGCCAGATCGTGCACATCGAGACCATTCCCGATGCCATGCCCAGCGCCGAGGAGATGGACCCGGAAGCCTGCTACCTGGGCTTCGAGATCAAATTCAAGAGCGACGCGGACAAGGCCGCCATCGAGGCCGTCTTCGACTTCGTGCGCGACGAATGCACCCTGCACATCCTGCCGCCCAACAGCAAGCTGGCGGACTACATCGCCCTGCTGCAGGCCCTGCCGGAAAACACCATGCGCCTGGGCGAGATCCTGGTGAAGATCGGCGCCCTGACCCAGGCCGAGCTGGACGACGGCCTCAAGCAGCAGCATGCGGTGCCGCCGGAGGAAGGCGGCGAGGAGGCCTCGCCGCCCCCGCCCCTGGGTGAAATCCTCATCGAACAGAAGGTGGTGCAGCCCGAGCTGGTGGAAGCCGCCGTCATCAAGCAGAAACAGGTGTCGGAGAAGAAGGCCGCCGAAGCGCGCCTGATCCGCATCCAGGCCGACAAGCTGGACCGCCTCATCGACCTGGTGGGCGAGTTGGTGATCGCCGGGGCCAGCACCAACCTGCTGGCCAGCCGCGCCGGCCTGTCCGACCTCAACGAAGCCACCTCCCTGCTCAACCGGCTGGTGGAACAGATCCGCGATTCCGCCCTGCAGCTGCGCATGGTGCAGATCGGCGAAACCTTCAACCGCTTCCAGCGGGTGGTGCGGGACGTTTCCAAGGAACTGGGCAAGGACATCGAGCTGACCATTGCCGGCGGCGAGACCGAACTGGACAAGTCGGTGGTCGAGAAAATCGGCGACCCCCTGATGCACCTGGTGCGCAACGCCATGGACCACGGCATCGAGTCCGCCGAGGTGCGCCAGGCCAAGGGTAAGTCGCCCCGGGGCCGGCTCTCCCTCAACGCCTATCACGACTCCGGCAGCATCGTCATCGACGTAGCCGACGACGGCGGCGGCCTCAACCGGGACAAGATACTCAAGAAGGCCGTGGAAAAGGGCCTGGTCCAGGCCGGCGTCCATCTTTCCGACCAGGAAATCGCCAACCTCATTTTCGAACCCGGCTTCTCCACGGTGGACAAGGTCTCCAACCTCTCCGGCCGCGGCGTCGGCATGGACGTGGTCAAGCGCAACATCCAGGGCCTGCGGGGCCGGGTCGAGGTGCATTCCGAGGAAGGCCATGGCACCCGCTTCTCCATCCGCCTGCCCCTGACCCTGGCCATCATCGACGGCTTCCTGGTGGGAGCCGACCGGGCCTCCTACGTCATCCCCCTGGACATGGTGGTGGAATGCCTGGAACTCCAGGCCCACGCCACCAGCAGCGGCGAGCGCAACTATCTCAACCTGCGAGGCGAGGTGCTGCCCTTCATCCGCCTGCGGGATCTCTTCGAAATTCCCGGCGAGCCGCCCAAGCGCGAGAACGTGGTGGTGGTCAAGGCAGCTGGCCAGAAAGCGGGGATCGTGGTCGATACCCTGCTGGGCGAATTCCAGACCGTCATCAAGCCCCTCGGCCAGCTGTTCCGCCACCTGCGCGGCATCGGCGGCTCCACCATCCTGGGCAGCGGCGACGTGGCCCTGATCCTGGACGTCCAGGCCCTGGCCCAGATCGCCATCGGCAGGGAAGAGCGCAGCCTGGCCGCCCCGTCGTCCGTCAATACACCCCGCATCAGCCAAGTTTAATAATTTCAGGAGAATCAGATGATCGCCAACTTGCGTATCGGCACCCGTCTCGGTATTGCCTTTGCCATCCTCGTCCTGCTCCTCACCGGGGTGGCCGTGCTCTCCGTCACCAAGGCCAACGCCATCAACGACGAGCTCAACGTCATCGTCAAGGACCGCTTCCCCAAGGTGGTCAAGGCCAACGTGATCATCGACATCCTCAATGCCAACGCCCGCGTGGTGCGCAACATGCTGTTGCTGACCAAGGCCGATGACATCAAGCGCGAAGCCGACCGCCTGCCCGACATAAGCAAGCGCATGAGCGAAGAGCTCGACGCCATCTCCAAGATGCCCATGAATGACGAGGAAAAGGCCGTCCTGGCAGAAATCAACGCCGCCCGCGGCCCCTACCGGGACCACCTGGTCAAGGTCATCAAGCTGGCCAATGACGGCGCCCGGGAAGAAGGCACCGCCCTCCTGCTGGGCGACATGCGCAAGTCCTTCAACGACTACATCAAGACCCTGGAAAAGCTGATCGAGCTGGAAACCAAGTCCATGGAGGCTACCGGCAAGTCCGCCGACGAACTGGTGGTGGCCACCCGCAACCAGATCATCACCGTGGGCATCATTGCCGGCCTGCTGGCCATCGTCCTCGGCATCTTCATCACCCGCAGCATCACCACCCCGCTGAACCAGGCCGTGGGCGTTGCCAACAAGCTCTCCGAAGGCGACCTGACCGTGCGCATCGACGCCTCCAGCAAGGATGAAACCGGCCAGCTGCTCGCCGCCATGCAGGCCATGGTGGCCAAGCTGGCCCAGATCATCGGCGAAGTGCGGGGCGCTGCCGACAACCTCTCCTCCGCTTCCGAGCAGGTGTCCGCCACGGCCCAGTCCCTCTCCCAATCCTCCAGCGAGCAGGCCGCTTCCGTGGAAGAAATCACCTCCACCCTGGAAGAATCCACCGCCTCCATCAACCAGAACACCGAGAACGCCAAGGTCACCGACAACATGGCCGCCAAGGCCGCCAATGAAGCCAACGAAGGCGGCACGGCGGTGAAGGACACGGTGGTGGCCATGAAGCAGATCGCCGGCAAGATCGGCATCATCGACGACATCGCCTACCAGACCAACCTGCTGGCCCTCAACGCCGCCATCGAGGCCGCCCGGGCCGGCGAGCACGGCAAGGGCTTCGCCGTGGTGGCCGCGGAAGTGCGGAAGCTGGCCGAACGCTCCCAGGTGGCGGCCCAGGAGATCGGCGAACTGGCCGACTCCTCCGTCAAGCTGGCGGAAAAGGCCGGCGGCCTGCTGGACAACATGGTGCCCACCATCCGCAAGACCTCCGACCTGGTGCAGGAAATCGCCTCCGCCTCCGCCGAGCAGTCCGGCGGCATCGCCCAGATCAACCAGGCCATGAACCAGCTGAACCAGGCCACCCAACAGAACGCCTCCGCCTCCGAAGAGCTGGCGGCGACCGCCGAGGAAATGGGCGGCCAGGCCGAACAGCTGCAGGGCCTGATGCAGTTCTTCCGGGTCGAGGAAGGCCGCACCGCGGTGGCCTACAGCGCCCGTCCGGCCCAGACCGCCCGCAGCGCGGTGAAGAGCCAGCCGGTCCGCCCCGTGGCCACGGCCGCCCCTGACGAACACGATTTCGAGCGCTTCTGAGGAGGCATAGCCATGGGCAACCTCGTTCCCCAGGCCGGATCGACCCCGGCCAAGACCGGCGATGAGTCCCGCCAGTACCTGACCTTCACCCTGGGCGGGGAAATCTTCGCCCTGGGCATCCTCAACATCAAGGAAATCATCGAGTACGGCAGCCTCACCGAGATTCCCATGATGCCGGGCTTCATCCGCGGGGTGATCAACCTGCGCGGCGCCGTGGTGCCGGTGATCGACCTGGTGGCCCGCTTCGGCGGCACCCCGGCGGCCATCGGCCGCCGCACCTGCATCGTCATCGTGGAGATGGTGCAAATGTCCGAAGGCAGCGAAACCCGCCAGGACATCGGCGTGGTGGTGGACTGCGTGAACGAGGTGCTGGAAATCCCGGCCACCGATATCGAACCGCCACCTGCCTTCGGCGCCAAGATCCGGGCCGACTTCATCCTCGGCATGGGCAAGGTGGCCGGCAAGTTCGTCATCATCCTCAATGTGGACCGGGTCCTGTCCCTGGAGGAAATGACCTTCCTGGCGGACCTGGGCGGCAGCACTCCCGCAGCCGAACCCAGCGCAGCCTGATGGACGGCCCTTCGGGCATCTCCGATCAGGAGTTCGGCCGCTTCCGGGACCTGATCTACCAGATCGCCGGCATTCAGCTTTCCGACGCGAAAAAGGTGCTCCTGGTGGGGCGCCTTTCCCGCCGGCTCAAGCACTACGGCCTCAGCACCTTCGCCCAGTATTACCAGCTGGTCACTTCGCCCCAGGAAAGCCGGGAGTTGCAGACCATGGTGGACCTGCTGACCACCAACGAGACCTACTTCTTCCGCGAACCCAAGCACTTCGACTACCTGGCCCAGGAAATCCTGCCGCACAAGGCCAAGCCCGGCGTGCCCTTCAACATCTGGAGCGCCGCCTGCTCCAGCGGTGAAGAGCCCTACACCCTGGCCATGGTCCTGGCCGAGCACCTGGGCAACCGGCCCTGGCAGGTGGTCGGCTCGGACATCTCCACCGTGGTCCTGGCCAAGGCCCAGGCCGGCCATTACCCGCTTGAACGGACCGAGGGCATCCCGCCCCAGTACCTGAAGAAATACTGTCTGAAGGGCGTCCGCTCCCAGGAGGGAACCCTGCTGGTGGCCAAGGAGTTGCGGGAGCGGGTGCGCTTCCTCCAGGTCAACCTGACCAAGCCGGCACCGGACCTGGGGCCCTTCGACGTTATTTTCCTGCGTAACGTCATGATCTATTTCGACATGGAAACCAAGCGCAAGGTGGTGGAGAACCTCATCACCCGCCTCAAGCCGGGCGGCACCTTCATCGTCGGTCACTCGGAAAGCCTCAACGGCATCACCGACCGGCTGAAGTGTCTGCGGCCCACCATCTACGAAAAACCCTGATGCCTGCCGACTCCGTCCAGGAGGTGTTCCTCAATCCGGGGGATTTCCACTTCGCCGGCGGCCACACCCGCATCCGGACCCTGCTCGGTTCCTGCGTTTCCATTGCCCTGTGGCATCCGGAAAGGAAGCTCGGCGGCATGTGCCACTTCATCCTGCCGGAACGGGGCCAGCCCGCGGCCGGCCAGGAGCTGGACGGCCGCTACGCCACGGAGGCCATGGGCCTGTTCGACCGGGCCATCGGCCGGGCCGGCACCCGCCCCCAGGACTACCGGGCCAAGATATTCGGGGGAGGCAATATGTTCCCCGGCCGGGAAAACCATGCCGGCATACAAATAGGTCAGCGTAATATAGAGGTTGCGCACCGGCTTCTGGCGGAACGAAAAATCGCCGTCGTTGCCGAACACCTCGGAGGCGCCGGCCATCGCAAGCTGGTCTTCGACATCTGGAGTGGAGACGCCTGGCTGGTATTTCGCGAAGCCGGGACCAATAAGAACTAGGGAAGCCTATGAGCCTCATCAAAGTCATGATCGTGGACGATTCCGCCGTGGTGCGGCAGGTCGTCAAGCAAACGCTGGAAACCGACCCGAGCATCAAGGTGCTGGGCGCCGCCTCCGACCCCCTCTTCGCCATGGAGCACATGAAGCGGGAATGGCCGGACGTGATCGTCCTGGACATCGAGATGCCGCGCATGGACGGCCTCACCTTCCTCAAGAAGATCATGGCCGAGCGTCCGACGCCGGTGGTGATCTGCTCCTCCCTGGCGGAGAAGGGGGCCGAAGCCTCCATGAACGCCCTGGCGGCGGGGGCGGTGGGCATCATCACCAAGCCCAAGATGGGCCTCAAGCAGTTCCTCGAAGACGCATCGTCCGACCTGCTCGGCGCCGTCAAGGCCGCCTCCCGCGCCAATGTGCGCAAGATCATCACCTCCACGGCCAGCGGCACCTCCTCCCACGCCGAGCGCATCGCCAATGTGGCCAAGGGCCTCAACATCGCCCCCAAGTTGTCCGCCGACGCGGTCATCTCCGCCGGCGGCCTGGGCAGCGGAGCCTCCATGGTCAAGACCACCGACAAGATCATCGCCATCGGCACTTCCACCGGCGGCACCCAGGCCCTGGAAGCCGTACTGACCAAGCTGCCGGCCGTCTGCCCGGGCATCGTCATCGTCCAGCACATGCCGGAGAAATTCACCGCCATGTTCGCCGAGCGCCTCAACGGCCTGTGCCAGATCGAGGTGCGGGAAGCCAAGCACGGCGACCGGGTGATCCCGGGCCGGGCCCTCATCGCCCCCGGCGGCAAGCACATGATGCTGACCCGCAGCGGCGCCCAGTACACCGTGGAAGTGGTGGACGGCCCCCTGGTGAACCGCCACCGCCCCTCGGTGGACGTGCTGTTCCGCTCCTGCGCCAAGTTCGCCGGGCGCAACGCCCTGGGCATCATCATGACCGGCATGGGCGACGACGGCGCCCGGGGCCTCAAGGAAATGGTGGATGCAGGGGCCGACACGGTGGCGGAGGACGAATCCACCTGTGTCGTCTTCGGCATGCCCAAGGAAGCCATCAAGCTGGGAGCGGCGCGCACCGTGCTGCCCCTCAACCGCATCCCGGAAGCCATTGTCGCGGCTGGCCGCGGCTGACCATTTATAATGGTTCCTTCCCTGCCCTAGCGAAAACCGAGACATGGAACTGAACGAGCTGCAGCGCGACGCCCTGGTGGAAGCCTTCAATATCGGCGTCGGCCAGGCCGCAGCCAGCCTGGCCAGCATGGTCAATGAGGAGGTCAAGCTGTCGGTGCTGACCCTGCAGCTGATCCCGCGGCACGAGGCCATGCAGCAGTTCAGCTTCCGCCACAGCGACAAGATCTGCGCCGTGGCCCAGCGTTTCTCCGGCGCCTTCGACGCCCAGGGCTTCCTCATCTTCCCCGAGGAAAAGGGCCTGGAAATCGTCCGCCGCATGGTGGGCGACAGCCTCTCCCTGAAGGAGCTGACCGAGCTGGAACAGGAGGCCATGAGCGAGATCGGCAACATCCTGCTCAACGCCTGCGTCGGCACCCTGGCCAACCTCTTCCGCCGCCCCCTCAACAGCACCCTGCCCACCTATCACCTGGGCAGCCCGGACGAGGTGCTGGGCGGCCAGATCCAGGGCAACGACGAAGCGGTGCTCCTGCTGCACATCGACCTGACCCTGGAACAGCACGAGATCCAGGGTTATGTGGCCTTCCTCCTCAGCGTCGATTCCATCGCCAACCTGGTGGCCGAGGTGGACAGCTACATCGCCCAGGCCATGGGGGGGCGCTGATGGGACATCCGCATCTGGCGGCACCGCTCCTGCTGGAGCTGGCCCACACGGTCAATGAAGGCCTGATCCTGATCGACGCCGAGGGCAAGGTGCAATTGTGGAACCGCTGGCTGGCGGAGCGTTCCGGCGTCAGCGCCCAGGAAATCCAGGGGCGCCGCCTGGAAGAGGTGTTCCCCCACCTGGCCAACAGCCGCCTCGCCCACGCCGTGCAGACCGCCCTGCAGCAGCAGTTGCCGGCCATCCTGTCCCAGACCCTGAACCGGCGGCCCTTTCCCCTGCAGGATCATCTGCACAACGACGCCCACCCCATCGAGCAGGCCATCACCATCGCCCCCCTGGCCCGGGAATCCGGCCATATCCACTGCCTGATCCAGATCCAGGACGTCACCGCGGCGGTAAGGCGGGAACAGCAGTTGCGGGAACAGGCCCAGCAACTGCAGGCCCTCTCCAACATCGACGGCCTCACCGGCGTTGCCAACCGGCGCAGTTTCGATGCCCGCTTCCAGGAGGAATTCCAGCGGGCCCAGCGCCACGGCAGCGACATTTCGGTGCTCATGCTGGATATCGATTACTTCAAGGAATACAACGACTGCTACGGCCACCAGGCCGGCGACACCTGCCTCACCGTGGTCGCCAACACCCTGCGCCGCTGCCTGCAGCGGGGCGGTGATTTCGTCGCCCGCTACGGCGGCGAGGAGTTTGCGGTGGTGCTGCCGGGCGCCAGCCACGGCGCCGCCTGCAAGCTGGCCAGCAGCCTGCAGCAGGAAATCAGCCGGCTGGGCATTCCCCACGCCAACTCCCACGCCGCCAGCCATCTCAGCATCAGCGTCGGCGTCGCCACCCACACGCCCCAGCGCAACGACCGGGCCCAGGACCTGCTGCGCGGCGCCGACATCGCCCTCTACCAGGCCAAGCGCCAGGGCCGCAACCGGGTGGTCAGTGCCGACGCCCTGGACCTCACGGTCCAGCCCGAAAAGCTGATGTAGGGCCGGCTAGCGCCGGTCGTCCCAGAAGGCCCGGATGTCCGCCGCCGGCATGGGCCGGGCAAAGTAGAAGCCCTGGGCCGAAGCGCAATCGTGGGCCTGCAGGAACTCCAGTTGGGCTTCCGTCTCCACCCCTTCGGCGATCACCGACAGCCCCAGGTTGTGGGCCATCTGGATGATGGTGGCCGTGATCGCCGCCCCCCCGGCGTCGCTGGCGATATCCCGCACGAAAGCCTGGTCGATCTTCAGCTTGTCCAGGGGTAGGCGCTTCAGATAGGCCAGGGAGGAATAGCCGGTGCCGAAATCGTCGATGGAGAGGCGCACCCCCCGGGCCTTGAGCCGGTCCAGCAGGTCCGTGGCGCCCTGGCCCTGGTGCAGCATCATGCTCTCCGTCAACTCCAGCTCCAGCCAGGCCGGCTCCAGGCCGCTTTCCGCCAGGGCCCGCTCCACCGAGGCCTCGAACTGGGGCTGGCGGAACTGCAGGGCGGAAATGTTCACCGCCACCGGCACCGCCGGCATGCCCTGCTCCTGCCAGGCCCGGTTCTGCCGGCAGGCCTCCCCCAGCACCCATTCGCCGATGGGCACGATGAGGCCCGAATCCTCGGCCACGGGAATGAAGCGGGCCGGGGAAACCAGGCCCATCTGGGGATGCTGCCAGCGGATCAGGGCCTCGAAACCGATCACCCGGCCGCTCGGCATGTCCACCTGGGGCTGGTAGTAGAGCAGGAATTCCTGCCGCTCCAGGGCGCGGCGCAGGCTGTTCTCCAGGGACAGGCGCTCGAAGACCCGGGCATTCATGTCCGGGGTGAAGAAGTGGAAGCTGTCCCGGCCCGCCTCCTTGCTGTAGTACATGGCGGCATCGGCATTCTTCACCAGGGTCTGGAAATCCCGGCCGTCCTCGGGGAAGACGGCGATGCCAATGCTGGCAGTGATCACCAGTTCGTGCCCGCCCAGCTGGTAGGGGCGGTTGAGGGACTCCAGCAGCTTTTCCGCCACCCGGGCCGCATCCTGGGGCGTCTCGATGGACGGCAGGAGGATGATGAATTCGTCGCCGCCGGGCCGGCTGACCGTGTCGGCGCTGCGCACGCAGGCCTGGATGCGCCGCCCCACCTCCTGCAGCAGCTGGTCACCGACCTGGTGGCCGAGGGAATCGTTGATGTTCTTGAAGCGGTCCAGGTCGATGAACATCAGGGCCAGGGATTCGTCGTTGCGCTCGGCCAGGGCAATGGCCTGCTGCAGACGGTCGTGCAGCAGGGAGCGGTTGGGCAGGCCGGTGAGGTAGTCGTGCTCGGCGAGGAAGCGGATGTGTTCCTCGTTGCGCTTGCGTTCCGAAACATCGGCGAACACCGCCACGTAGTTGCTCACCTCCCCCGCCTCGTCGCGCACGGTGGTGATGGAAAGCCACTCCGGATACACCTCGCCGCCCTTGCGCCGGTTCCAGATCTCGCCCTGCCAGGTGCCCGCCGTCTTCAGGTGGTGCCACAGGTTGGCGAAGAAGGCGGCGTCGTGGCGACCCGAATTGAGCACCCGCGGGTCCCGCCCCTGGACCTCGGCCTCGGCGTAGCCGGTGATTTCGACGAAGGCCCGGTTCACCGACATGATGCGGTTGTTGCGGTCGCAGATGACGATGCCCTCGCTGGCCCCCTCGATGACCTTGGCGGAGAGGCGCAGCTGCTCCTCGGCCCGGCGGCGGGCGGTGATGTCGTGGATGATGGAATAGAGCAGGCGGCGCCCCCGCAGCAGCACCGGGCCGCTGTGCACCTCCACCTCCCGCACCTCGCCGCTGGCCAGGCGATGGCGGAAGTTGAAATAACGACGCTGCTGCTGGTCCGCCAGGGCCATTTCCGCCCGCACCTCCTCCACCGAGAGCTGGTTGAGCTGGGCGATGTTCATTCGGCGCAGGGTGTCCAGGGGATAGCCGTAGAAGTCGGCCGCCGCCGGATTGGCATCGACGATGGCGCCGTCGCCGGCATCGATCAGCAATTTGATCGAGGTGTTGTTCTCGAACATCTGGCGGTAGCGCTCTTCGCTTTCCCGCAGCACCTCTTCCTGGTGCCGGGCCTGGTCCACGTCCTCGATGACGATGATGATGCCCCGCTGGGGCTGCTGGGCGTCGATCTGGCGGGCGTAGAAGTTGGCCCAGAAGAGAGTGCCGTCGGCCCGCCGGAAGCGGCGCAGAAAGTGGGCGACGCGGCCGTCGGCCACGGCCGGATAGAGCTGCTGGCCGAAGTCGGCGAATTCCTCCGGTATCGGGTAGTAACCCACCACGGTCTGTCCCAGGGCCGTCTCCAGGGAGACGCCGAAAAGCCGCTCGAAGGCCCGGTTGGCCTGGATCAGGCAGTGGTCCCGCACCACCCCGATGACCACCGGACTGGCGTCGAAGATGGATTCCATCTCGGCGATGCGGCTGCCCAGGTCGTCCCGGGCCTGGCCCAGTTCGTCCAGCAGCAGGTAGAACTCCCGCGCCAGGCCGCCGATTTCGTCCTGGCCCAGGACCGGGTCGGCCAGCTTGCGCGCATGGTCCTGGCGCACCTCCACCACGTGCTGGCGCAGGCGGGAAAGGGGCGCCAGTACCCGGCGCATGGCCAGCCAGGCCAGGACCGCCACCGCCAGGGCCGTCAGCAGCAGGTAATAGACCGTGCCCCAGCGGCCCGTCTCGATGGGAGCGTAGGCCTCCTCCACCGGCAGCAGGGCGCCCAGCACCCAGTCCGTGGACGGCACGGACTTGAAGCTCATCAGCACCCGCTGGCCGTAGCTGGTGGCGCCCTCGTCGCTGCCCTCGAAACCGGCGATGGCCCGGTCGAAAACCGGGTTCTGCCCCGGCGCCGCGTTGGGCTGCAGCACCCGCTCGGGGAAGCGGCTGACCAGGGTGGTGCGGTCCCGGGTGACCAGGACGAAGTGGCCGCTGCGTCCCACCTTGCGCCCGGCCAGGCCGCCGAGGAACTGGGGCTTGAGGATCTGCAGGGTGCCGGAGAGGGAGGCGATGACCCGCCCTTCCCCGTCCAGCACCGGCGCCGTCATGGCCAGGGTGGGCAGGCGGGTGACGCGGCCCAAGAAGGGCCGGGAAACCACCGCCCGCCCCTCCTCCAAGGCCTCCCGGACGTGGGGAAAGGCGGAGACGTCGGTGCCCCGGTGCTCGGGCATGACCGGAGAATCGGCGATGACGCGGCCGTCCCGGCCGACCACGATGAGGTCGTCGAAGAGCAGCAGCAGGGAATACTTGTCGTTGAGGAAGGCCTGCAGCTTTTCCGGCTGGCCCAGCATGGCCGGGGTGATGGCGGCGGCGGTGCGGGCCAGGGAGGCCTGGTTGAGCTGGATGCGCTGGTCGATTTCCTCGGCCACCCGGGACACCAGGGAAAACTGCTGGTCGGCGACGGTCTGCTTCAACTGGGCCTGGGCCAAATGCAATTGCACCGCACTGCCCAGCGCCACCAGGAGCACCACCAGTGCCGTGATGGCCAGGGCCATTTTGGTTTTCAGGCTCATCGTTTCTGTCGCCGGCTTCCGTAGAGGGTTACGGGTAGGGATACCCATTACGGAAGCCATATTGCCATCGGCGTAGGGGGGGCGCCAAACCCCTTTAGGGACGCGGCTTCCAGCCCGGCGCCCAGGCTGGAGGGAAGCCCTTGCCGGAGGCCTGCCCAGGCCAGGGTCACGGCCAGCCGGCCGACGCCCTCCACGCCGCCCACCAGGGTATCGCCCCGCACCACGGTGGAGACGCCCGCCGGGGTGCCGGTGAAGATCAGGTCGCCGGGGGCCAGGCGCAGGAAGGTGGAAAGATTGGCCACCACCTCCGCCACGTCCCAGCTCATCTGGGCCAGATCGCCCGATTGGCGCCGCTCGCCATTGACCTCCAGCCAGATGGCGCCACTGGCGGGGTGTCCGGCCTGGGCTGCCGGGACAATGGCGCCAATAGGGCCGGACTGGTCGAAGCCCTTGCCCATGTCCCACGGGTGGGCCTTTTCCTTGGCCTTCTGCTGCTGGTCGCGGCGGGTCAGGTCGAAGCCCACGGCATAGCCGAAGACGCCCTCCAGGGCCGCCGCCACCGGAACGTTGAGCCCCTGCTGACCCAGCTCGGCGATGCGGGGGCCGAGGGCCACCACCAGTTCCACCTCGTGCTGCAGGTTGTTGGTGGCCGGCGGATAGGCCACCGTGGCGGCGGTGCCGTCCGCCACCGGCACCAGGGCGTCGGCCGGCTTGCTGAAGAAGAACGGCGGCTCCCGGGTGTCGGCGCCCATTTCCCGGGCGTGGTCGGCGTAGTTGCGGCCGACGCAATAGACCCGGCGCACCGGGAAGCGGGCCTGGCTGCCGGCAATGGCCAGGGCAACGACGGGTGGCGGAGTGAACAGGTAATCCATGGCGGCAGGCTTTCTCCGGTCAGACCGGGTTGTCGATATCGATGAACTGGCAGTGCAGGCCGAAACGCTCGGCCAGGTGGGCCGCCAGGGCCCGGGCGCCGCCCCGCTCGGTGGCGTGGTGGCCGCAGGCCAGGTAGGGGACGCCGCACTCCCGGGCCAGATGGGTGTTCTGCTCGGAAATCTCGCCGGAAATATAGGCATCCAGCCCCAGGGCCACGGCCTGCTCGAAATAGCCCTGGGCGCCGCCGGAGCACCAGCCGAGGCGGCTCACCAGCTTGTCTTGCGGGCCCACCAGCTGCACCGGGCGCCCCAGCAGGGTGCCGGTTCGGGCCGCCAGTTCCCCGGCGCTGAGCGGCTCGGGCAGGCGGCCGTACCAGGCGATGTCCTGCTCGCCGAAGCGGCCCTCCGGCTGCCAGCCGCAGAGCCGGGCCAGCTGGGCGTTGTTGCCCAGTTCCGGATGGGCGTCCAGGGGCAGGTGGTAGGCGATGAGGTTGAGGTCGTGCTGCATGAGGGTGGCCATGCGCCGCTTGCGAAAGCCGGTGAGGCGCCCGTCCTCGTTCTTCCAGAACCAGCCGTGGTGCACCAGCACGGCATCGGCGCCCTGGGCCACGGCCGCATCGAGCAGGGCCTGGCTGGCGGTGACGCCGGCCACCAGACGGCCGATCTCGGCCTTGCCTTCCACTTGCAAACCGTTTGGGCAATAATCCCGAAACCGGCCCGCTTCCAGCAGTTCATCGAGATAGCGCGTCAATTCTTCACGTTTCATGGGTGCGACCTTTTTCCTTCATGCGTAAGACCTGGTTGATTTTTGCACAAACGGTAACGGTGAGTCTCGCCGTGCTGTTCGTCATCAGCACCCTCAAACCCGAATGGCTGGGCCATCGGGCCAGCGTGGTGGCCCTGCAGGAGGCCGCGCCGGCCGCTGGCGACGGCGGTGCCGGCCTCGGCGGTTTCCGCGAGGCGGTGCGCCGCTCCCTGCCCTCGGTGGTCTATATCTTCACCAGCAAGGAAGTGAAGAGCAGCCGCCATCCCCTCTTCGACGACCCGGTGTTCCGCCACTTCTTCGGCGACCGTTTCGACAACGAGCCCCAGCGCTCCTCCGGCCTGGGCTCCGGCGTCATCGTCAGCCCCGAAGGCTACATCCTCACCAACTACCACGTGGTGGAGGCCGCCGACGACATCGAGGTGGCGGTCAACGACGGGCGCAAGCTCAAGGCCAAGGTCATCGGCAGCGACCCCGAGACCGACCTGGCGGTGCTCAAGGTCAATGCGGACAAGCTGCCGGCCATCGTCTTCGGCCAGATGGACGGCATCCGGGTCGGCGACGTGGTGCTGGCCATCGGCAACCCCTTCGGCGTCGGCCAGACCGTGACCATGGGCATCGTCTCCGCCCTGGGCCGCTCCCACCTGGGCATCAACACCTTCGAGAATTTCATCCAGACCGACGCCGCCATCAACCCGGGCAACTCCGGCGGCGCCCTGGTGGACGCCCAGGGCAACCTGATCGGCATCAACACCGCCATCTACTCCCGCTCCGGCGGCTCCCTCGGCATCGGCTTTGCCATCCCCGTCTCCACCGCCAAGAGCATCATGGAGCAGATCATCCAGACCGGCACCGTGACCCGGGGCTGGATCGGCGTCGAGGCCCAGGAAATCACCGCCGAACTGGCCGAGTCCTTCGGCCTGCCCGACGCCAGCGGCGCCCTCATCGCCGGCGTGCTGCGCGGCAGTCCTGCCGACGGTGCCGGCATCAAGCCCGGCGACATCCTGCTGGCGGTGGGCGGCAAGGAAGTGAAGGATCCCCAGGTGATGCTGGACCTCATCGCCGAACTCAAGCCCGGCGCCAGCGTGCCCTTCAAGCTGCGCCGCAACCAGAGCCTGCTGGAACCCCAGGTCAGGATCGGCAAGCGCCCGCCCATGCGGCGCGACCCCGACCAGTAAGCCCCGCCTCCCGGAGACGTCCCATGTGCCAGTTGCTCGGCATGAACTGCAATGTCCCCACGGACATCTGCTTTTCCTTCACCGGATTCCAGGCCCGGGGAGGCCTCACCGACGTCCACGCGGACGGCTGGGGCATCGCCTTCTTCGAGGGCAAGGGCACCCGGGTCTTCCTCGACCCGGAACCCTCGGCCCACTCCCCGGTGGCGGCCCTGGTGCGCCAGTATCCGATCCGCTCGCGCAACGTCATCGCCCACATCCGCAAGGCCACCCAGGGCGTGGTGGCCCTGGAAAACACCCATCCCTTCATGCGCGAACTGTGGGGCCGTTACTGGATCTTCGCCCACAACGGCAACCTGCTGGACTTCGCCCCGCCCCTGGACGGCAGCGTCATGCCCGTGGGCAACACGGACAGCGAGCGGGCCTTCTGCTGGCTGCTGACCGCCCTGCGCCGGCGCTTCGGCGACCAGGCGCCGCCCACCGCCGAACTCTTCGCCGCCCTCACCGAACTGAGCGTGGACCTGGGCAGCCGCGGCGAATGCAATTTCCTGCTCTCCAACGGCGACTGGCTGTTTGCCCACTGCTCCACCCAGCTCACCTACATCGTGCGCCGGGCCCCCTTCGCCAAGGCCCACCTGACGGACCAGGACGTGACCGTGGACTTCAGCGAGGTGACCACGCCCAACGACCGGGTGGCGGTGATCGCCACCCAGCCCCTGACCGACGACGAGGTATGGACGCCCCTGCCCCCGGGCAGCCTGTGGTGGTTCGAGGAGGGGGAAGTGCGGGCCTCGGCCCCCACCGTGGCCGGCCCGGCGGAGAAATGCCGCTACCACTGCGGCGGCGGCTGACCGGGCGGAGCGCAAAAACAAAGGGCCCCGCGGGGCCCTTTTTCATTGCTGCCGGCACCGCCTGCCGGTTCAGTCCGGCTTCCGCTCCGGCGCCTGGCTGTGGCCCAGGGCCTGGTCCATTTCGCCGGCGCTCATGGGCTGCCAGTCGGCGGCAGGAGCGGCCGCGGGAGCCGGATCGCTGGGCGCCGGTGCCGCCACCTCGGGCTGGGGCCGGCGGCCGATGAAGCTGGCCAGGATGATGCCCAGTTCGTAGAGCAGCCACAGGGGCACCGCCAGCATGATCTGGGAAAGCACGTCGGGCGGGGTGAATACGGCGCCGATGATGAAGGCGCCGACAATGACGTAGGGCCGCCATTCCTTCAGCTTGGCGATATCCACCAGGCCGATGCGCACCAGGACGATGACGATCACCGGCACCTCGAAAGTGACGCCGAAGGCGACGAAGGTGGACAGGACGAAGGACAGGTACTTGTCGATGTCCGTCATCCAGGCCACCCCTTCCGGCGCCACCTTGGCCATGAAGCCGAATACCGTGGGGAACACCAGGAAATAGGCGAAGGCCATGCCGCTGAAGAAGAGCAGCACGGAGGCGAAGACCAGGGGCAGCACCAGCCGCTTCTCGTGGGAATAGAGGCCGGGAGCGACGAAGGCCCAGGCCTGGAACAGCACATAGGGCAGGGCGATGAGGAAGGCCACCATCAGGGTGATCTTCATCGGCACCAGGAACACGCCCACCACGTCGGTGGCGATCATCTGGCCGCCGGCGGGCAGGGAGGCCAGCAGGGGGTTGGCCAGCAGGGTGTAGAGTTCCCGGGACCATGGGAAGAGGCAGACGAAGACCACCAGCACGGCCAGCAGGGCCCGGATCAGGCGGTCCCGCAGCTCCACCAGGTGGGAGAGGAAGGATTCTTCGGCGGCGCCGCTCTCTTGGCTGTCGAGACTCATGGGGGCAATCAGGCTTTCGGCGCCTCAGCCGGGGCGGCTGCGGCAGCTTCCGCGGCAGGCGCAGCGGCGGCGGGCGGTGGTACTTCCGCTGCCGCCACCGTTTCGGCCGGCGGCTGGATGGCGTTGTTGAGGGACTGCTCCGTGCTGGAGAGCCCCTGCTGGATGGAATTCTCGAAGCTGCGGGCCGAATCCTGCACCTGGGTCTGCAGCTTCTTCAGTTCTTCCAGCTGCATTTCCCGGTTGATGTCGGACTTCACGTCATTCACGTAACGCTGCAGACGCCCAAGCAGATGGCCGGCCGTGCGCGCCACCTTGGGCAGGCGCTCGGGGCCGATGACGATCAGCGCCACCACGGCGATGACGATTAGCTCGGAAAAACCGATATCAAACATAGGTCAGGCAACCAGGAAAAAGGAAACCGGGGCCGGGGAGACAGACGATCTCCGCCAATCCCCGGCCGGAGGGACGTTCAGGACTTGGTCTTTTCCTTGACCTCGCCCTCGATGGTCTGGCCGCCGGCGACCTGCTGGGGCGGCGTGGTACCGCCTTCGGCGGTGCCTTCCTTGATGCCGTCCTTGAAGCCCTTCACCGCACCGCCCAGGTCCTGGCCGATGTTGCGCAGTTTCTTGGTGCCGAAAACCAGCATGACGATCACCAGAACGATGAGCCAGTGCCAAATGCTAAAGCTACCCATATCAGTCTCCTTGAATTCGTTTCAGCATCGGCCCCACGGGAGCGTCGCCCCCGACGATGTGGGCGTGCAGGTGCGGTACTTCCTGCTGGCCGATGCGGCCGGTGTTGATGATGACACGGAAGCCCTCGGGGCTGCCTTGATCGACCGCAATTTTGTTGGCCACCGCCAGCAGGCGCCCCAGCACCGGCGCATCGGCCTCGCTGGCATGGGCCAGGGATTCGATGTGGCGCTTGGGAATCACCAGCACATGGACCGGCCGCAAGGGATTGATGTCGTGGAAGGCGAACACGTGCTCGTCCTCGTACACCTTGCGCGAGGGAATCTCGCCGCGCACGATCTTGCAGAAAATGCAGTTGTCCATATCAGGTCCGGATGGCTTGAAAAATCGCGGGGAGCCGCATCATTTCGTGCGGGAAGCCTTTTCGTCAATCCCGGAAATACCCTCACGACGGCGCATTTCCTGGGACACGTCCTCGATGGACAGGCCGTAGAAGGCCAGCAGCACCAGGATGTGGTAGATGACGTCGGTGGATTCCCAGACGATGTTGAGGCGCTTGCCTTCCTTGCCGGCCATGATCAGCTCGGCGCATTCCTCGCCGATCTTCTTCAGGATGGAGTCCGGGCCCTTGGAAAAGAGCTGGGCGGTGTAGGAAGTCTCCGGGTCCGCGTTGCGGCGGGAAGCCAGGGTGTCGGAGAGGCGATGCAGGATGTCGTGAGTGCTCATTTTGCGTAAATTTCCTTCGGGTCTTTGAGAACCGGGTCGGCCGGAATCCAGCGATCGCCTTCCCGCCGGTAGAAGAAACAGCTTTCGCGGCCGGTGTGGCAGGCGATGCCGCCTTCCTGCTCGACGCTGAGCAGGACCACATCGCCGTCGCAGTCAGCGCGCATTTCCTTGACGTGCTGGAAGTGGCCCGATTCCTCGCCCTTGCGCCAGACCTTGTTGCGGGAACGGCTCCAGTAGGTGGCGCGGCCGGTGCGGGCGGTTTCTGCCAGGGTTTCCCGGTTGGCGTAGGCGAACATGATGACGCGGCCGCTGGCGGCGTCCTGGGCGATCACCGGAATGGTGCCGTCGGCGCCGAACTTGAGGGCGTCCAGCCAGGACAGGGAGGGATCGAGATCGTGGCTCATGGTTTGCCTAGAGGCGCACCTCGATGCCCCGGTCGCGCATGTATTCCTTGGCCTGGCGCACCGTGTATTCGCCGAAGTGGAAGATGGAGGCGGCCAGCACCGCATCGGCACCGCCCTGGGTGACGCCATCAGCCAGATGCTGCAGGTTGCCGACGCCGCCGGAGGCGATCACGGGAATGGCCACCGCATCGGAGACCGCCCGGGTCAGGGCCAGGTCGAAGCCGTTCTTGGTGCCGTCCCGGTCCATGGAGGTGAGCAGGATCTCGCCGGCGCCCCGGGCCGCCACATCCTTGGCCCAGGTCACCACGTCGATGCCGGTGTTGTTGCGGCCGCCGTGGGTGAACACGCACCACTGGCCCGGCGCCGTCTGCTTGGCGTCGATGGCGACGACGATGCACTGGGAGCCCACCTTGGCCGAGGCGTCGGACACCAGGTCCGGATTCTGCACGGCGGCAGTGTTCATGGAGACCTTGTCGGCGCCGGCGTTGAGCAGGCGGCGCACGTCCTCCACCTTGCGCACGCCACCGCCCACCGTCAGGGGGATGAACACCTGGGAGGCACAGGCCTCGATGATGTGCAGGATGATGTCGCGCTGGTCGGAGCTGGCGGTGATGTCGAGGAAGGTGACCTCGTCGGCGCCCTGCTCGTCGTAGCGGCGGGCGATTTCCACCGGGTCACCGGCATCCCGCAGTTCGACGAAATTGGTGCCCTTGACGACGCGACCGGCGGTCACGTCCAGGCAGGGGATGATGCGTTTGGCCAGCGCCATTACTTGCCGGCCTTGTCTGCTGCTTCCTGGGCCACCTTGAAGTCCAGGGAGCCGTCGTAGATGGCCCGGCCGGCGATGGTGCCGACCACGCCTTCGCCTTCCACTTCGCACAGCTTGCGGATGTCGTCCAGGTTGGAGAGGCCGCCGGAGGCGATGACGGGAATCTTCAGGGCCTGGGCCAGCTTCACCGTGGCTTCGATATTGATGCCGGAGAGCATGCCGTCGCGGCCGATGTCGGTGTAGATGATGGATTCGACACCGTAGTCCTCGTACTTCTTGGCCAGGTCGATGACGTCGTGGCCGGTCAGCTTGGACCAGCCGTCCACCGCCACCTTGCCGTCCTTGGCGTCCAGTCCGACGATGATGTGGCCGGGGAAGGCGACGCAGGCGTCATGCAGGAAACCAGGATTCTTTACCGCGGCGGTGCCGATGATGACGTAGGTGAGGCCGGCATCGAGGCAGCGCTCGATGGTGTCCAGGTCGCGAATGCCGCCGCCCAGTTGCACCGGGATCTCGTCGCCCACTTCCTTGAGGATGGCCTTGATGGCCCCCTGGTTCTTCGGCTGGCCGGCAAAGGCGCCGTTGAGGTCCACCAGGTGCAGGCGGCGGGCGCCCTGGTCCAGCCAGTGGCGGGCCTGCTCGGCGGGAGACTCGGAAAAGACGGTCGCCTCTTCCATCAGGCCTTGCTTGAGACGGACGCACTGGCCGTCCTTCAGGTCAATCGCGGGAATGATCAGCATGATCGCGAATACGTAGAGAGAGTAAGTCGGAGGGGATGCCAGCGGCCGTCAGGGCTGCCAGCGGATGAAGTTGCGCAGCAGGGCGAGGCCGTCGCGGGCGCTCTTTTCCGGGTGGGACTGGATCGCAAAAATATTATCCCGGGCCACCGCACAGGTAAAGGGGATGCCGTAGTCGGCTGTGCCCGCCACCACGGCCGGGTCTTCCGGGGTCACGTAGTAGCTGTGCACGAAGTAGAAGCGGGCGCCGTCCTCGATGCCTTCCCACAGGGCGTGGGGCCGGGTGTGGCGCACCTGGTTCCAGCCCATGTGGGGCACCTTGAGGCGGCTGCCGTCGGCGGCCACCATCTTGTCGGCGGGGAAACGGCGCACCTGGCCGGCGAAAACGCCCAGGCCGGGCACGTCGCCCTCTTCACTGTGCTCGAAGAGCATCTGCAGGCCGATGCAAATGCCGAGGAAGGGCTTGTCCTTGGCGGCCTGCAGCACGGCGGGGCGCAGGCCCCGGGCGTCCAGCTCGGCCATGCAGTCGGGCATGGCGCCCTGGCCGGGGAAGACCACCCGCTCGGCAGCGGCGACCACCGCCGGATCGGCGGTGACCACCACTTCCCTGCCTTCGGCCACGTGCTCCAGGGCCTGCCAGACGGAGCGCAGGTTGCCCATGCCGTAGTCGATGACGGCGATCTTGCCCATTACAGCGCCCCCTTGGTGGAGGGAATGACGCCGGCAGTGCGCGGATCCGGGCTCACCGCCATGCGCAGGGCGCGGGCGAAGGCCTTGAACACGGTCTCGCACTGGTGGTGGGCGTTCTCGCCGCGCAGGTTGTCCACGTGCAGGGTGATGAAGGCATGGTTCACCAGGCCCTGGAAGAATTCGTGCACCAGTTCCGTATCCAGGGTGCCGAGCATGGCCCGCTTGAAGTCCACATGGAACTCCAGGCCGGGGCGGCCGGAAAGGTCCACGACGACGCGGGACAGGGCTTCGTCCAGGGGCACATAGGCATGGCCGTAGCGGGTCAGGCCCTTCTTGTCACCCAGGGCCTGGGTGAGGGCCTGGCCGATGGCGATGCCGATGTCTTCCACCGTGTGGTGACCGTCGATGTGCAGGTCGCCCTTGGCCTCCACCTCCAGATCGATCAGGCCGTGGCGGGCGATCTGGTCCAGCATGTGGTCGAGGAAGGGAATGCCGGAATTGAGCTTGGCACAGCCGGTGCCGTCCAGATTGAGACGGACCGTGATCTGGGTTTCGAGGGTATTTCGGGAAACTTCGGCTTGCCGCATGGGAGCACCGTTGAATGGGTAAGTCGGAAACAGCGGCCATGATACCATTTCAGCCCTGCACCAGCCGTGGCGGCGTGCCCTTTCGCGCCGCCCGCCCCATCCACTTTTCCCTGATCCGTCCGGCCATGAGCAAATTCTGGAGCCCCCTGGTAAATCGCCTCACCCCCTACGTTCCCGGGGAGCAGCCCAAGCTGCCCAATCTGGTGAAGCTGAACACCAACGAAAATCCCTACCCGCCCTCCCCCAAGGCCGTGGCCGCCATGCAGGCGGAGATCGGCCATGACGGCGCCAGCCTGCGCCTCTACCCGGACCCCAGCGCCGACCGGCTGAAGGAGGCGGTGGCCGCCTTCTACGGCGAACTCGGCATCGGCGCCAGGCAGGTCTTTGTCGGCAACGGCTCCGACGAGGTGCTGGCCCACATTTTCATGGCCCTGCTGCAACATGACGCCCCCCTGCTCTACCCGGACATCAGCTACAGCTTCTACCCGGTCTATGCCGGCCTCTACGGCATTAGCGCCGAAACCGTGGCCCTGGACGGGGATTACGGCATCGACCTTTCCGCCTACCGCCGCGCCAACGGCGGCATCATCTTCCCCAATCCCAACGCCCCCACCGGCCGCCTGCTGTCCCTGGGAGAGATCGAGGCCCTGCTGACGGTCAATACGGAATCGGTGGTGGTGGTGGATGAGGCCTACGTGGACTTCGGCGGCCAGGACACAATCCCGACGGCGATTGCCCTGGTGAACCGTTTCCCCAACCTGCTGGTGGTGCACACCCTGTCCAAGTCCCGCTCCCTGGCGGGCCTGCGGGTGGGCTATGCAGTGGGCCACCCGGACCTGATCGAGGCTCTGGAACGGGTCAAGAACAGCTTCAACTCCTACCCCCTGGACCGTATCGCCATCGCCGGCGCCGTGGCCGCCCTGGAGGACCGGGCCTGGTTCGACCGCACCCGCAATGCGGTGATCGCCAGCCGGGAACAGCTGGTGAGCGACCTCACCCTGCTCGGCTTCCAGGTCCTGCCCTCCGCCGCCAACTTCGTCTTCGCCCGCCACCCGGGCCGGGACGGCGCCGAACTGGCCCAGGCCCTGCGCCAGCGCAGCATCATCGTGCGCCACTTCAAGGCGCCGCGCATCGACCAGTTCCTGCGCATCACCATCGGCACCGACGAGCAGTGCGGCGCCCTGGTGGCAGCCCTCAAGGAAATCCTCGGCTAAATTGCCGGCGCCCCCAAGACAAAGGCCCGTCCAGCTGGACGGGCCTTTTGTTTTCCCCCTGCCCTACGAGGCAGCAGGGACGGCACTCTCCACCACGGCATGGCCGGAAGGCGCGCAGATATTGCCTCTCCAGCCACCGCTCCCGGACCGCCTCACACCCAGCCCAGCAAGCCCGCCACACCGCCCAGGCCGATCAGCCACAGGGGGTGCCACTTGGTCTTGAGCAGGGCGGCGGCCGTCAGACCGGCCAGCAGCACCCCGCCCCAGCCGAGGCCGGCCGCCTGGCCGATAAGGAAGGCGGCGGCGAAAACCAGGCCCACCGCCAGGGGTGCCACTCCCAGCTGCACCGACTGCTGCCAGGGGGCACCGGCGAAGCGGTGCCAGTGCTGCATCAGCAGGTAGATCATGATGCCCGTGGGCAGCACCATGCCCAGGGAGGCGGCCAGGGCCCCGGGCACGCCCGCCACCTCCCAGCCGATCAGGCTCACCACCAGGCCGTTGGGGCCGGGGGCGGCCTGGGCGATGGCGTAGAGATGGGTGAAGGTGGCATCGTCCAGCCAGTGCTTTTCCAGCACCACCACCCGGTGCATTTCCGGCAGCAGGGCCGAGGCGCCGCCGAAGGCGACGCAGAAGAGCAGGGCGAACTGGAAGAAGAGGTCGGCCAGCAGGCTCACGGCGCCCCCTTGCGTTTCAGGTGGGCGTAGGCGACGCCGGCGGCAAGCGCCAGCAAGGCCACCATGACGATGGGCATGGGCCAGCGCAGCAGGGCCACGGCGACGAACACCGCCAGGGTGAAGGGCAGGAACAGGCGCTTCACCTGCAAGGCCAGGCCCATGCGCAGGGCGGTGCCGAAGAGCAGGCCGCAGCCCACCGCCGCCACGCCCCGCAACAGGCCCTGGACCTGGGGCAGCTGGCCGTAGCGGTCATAGAGCAGGCCCAGCAGCAGCACGATCAGCAGGGGGCCGCCGAAGAGGCCGCTCACCGCGGCAATGGCACCGCGGATGCCCTGGTAGCGGGAACCCACGGCGATGGAGAGGTTGGCCACATTGGGCCCGGGCAGGAACTGACACAGGCCCAGCAGGGAATTGAATTCCTCCGCCGTCAGCCAGCGCCGCTCCTCCACCAGCATGCGCCGGGCAAAGGGCAGGACGCCGCCGAAGCCGGAAATGCCGACGGAGGAAAAGCCGAGAAACAGCTGCCTGCACGTGACAGGGGCGGGAGAGTTGCCTCCCCCGCCCCCGGGCTGTTCCTGTGCGCCGGCCTCAGGCATCGAGACGGTAGCGGGCCGACTGGGCGTGGGCCGGCAGGCCCTCCCCGTCCGCCAGGGTGGCGGCGATGCGGCCCAGGGTCTGGGCCCCGTCCTTCGACACCCGGATCAGGCTGGTGCGCTTCTGGAAGTCGTAAACCCCCAGGGGCGAGGAGAAGCGGGCGCTGCCGGAGGTGGGCAGCACGTGGTTGGGGCCGGCGCAGTAATCGCCCAGGGACTCGGAGGTGTAGGGGCCGATGAAGATGGCGCCGGCGTGGTGAATCTTCTCCACCCAGGCATCGGGCTCGGCCAGGGACAGCTCCAGGTGCTCCGGGGCCACCCGGTTGGCCATGGCCACGGCTTCTTCCAGATCCCGCACCAGGATCAGGGCGCCCCGGTTTTCCAGGGAGGTGCGGATCACGTCGCGGCGCGGCATGGTGGGCAGCAGCTTGTCGATGCTGGCCTGCACCTTCTCGATGTAGGCGGCGTCGGGGCAGATCAGGATGGACTGGGCCAGCTCGTCGTGTTCGGCCTGGGAGAAGAGGTCCATGGCCACCCAGTCCGGGTCCGTGGAGCCGTCGGCCAGCACCAGGATTTCCGAGGGGCCGGCCACCATGTCGATGCCGACGATGCCGAACACCCGGCGCTTGGCGCAGGCCACGTAGGCATTGCCCGGGCCGACGATCTTGTCCACCTGGGGCACGGTTTCGGTGCCGTAGGCCAGGGCGGCCACGGCCTGGGCGCCGCCGATGGTGAAGACGCGATCCACACCGGCCAGACAGGCGGCCGCCAGCACCAGGGCGTTGTGTTCGCCGCCGGGAGTGGGCACCACCATGATCAGTTCCTTGACCCCCGCCACCTTGGCCGGCAGGGCGTTCATCAGCACCGAGGAGGGATAGGCGGCCTTGCCGCCGGGCACGTATAGGCCGACCCGGTCCAGGGGCGTCACCATCTGGCCGAGCATGGTGCCGTCGGCTTCGGTGTAGGTGAAGCCGGCACCCAGCTGGCGCTCGTGGTAAGTACGGATGCGCTGGGCAGCCGCTTCCAGGGCGGCCCGGCGCTCGGCGGGAAGGCCGTCCAGGGCGGCCTGCAGCTCGGCCTTGGGCAGTTCCAGGGCGGCCATGCCGGCAACGGAAAGACGGTCGAAGCGGTTGGTGTATTCCACCACCGCGGCGTCGCCCCGGGCCTTGACGTCGGCCAGGATGCCGACCACGGTCTTTTCGATGTTCTCGTCCTGGGCGCCCTCGAAGGCCAGCAGTTCATCGAGGCGCTGCTGGAAATCGGCGTCGGCGCTGTTCAGGCGCTTGATGTTCACGCTGCTCATGCATTCTTCTCCACGGCCTGGGTAAAGGCGTCCAGGATGGGACCGAGGGTTTCCCGCTTAAGTTTCAGGGAAGCCTGGTTGACGATGAGACGGGAGGAGATGTCCATGATGTGCTCCACCTCCACCAGGTTGTTGGCCTTCAGGGTGCCGCCGGTGGATACCAGGTCCACGATGGCGTCCGACAGGCCTGCCAGGGGCGCCAGTTCCATGGAGCCATAGAGCTTGATCAGGTCCACGTGCACGCCCTTGGCGGCAAAGTGCTCCCGGGCAATCTTGGTGTACTTGGTGGCGATCTTCAGGCGGGCGCCCTGGCGCACGGCATGCTCATAGTCGAAGCCGGCGGGCACAGCCACGCTCATGCGGCACTTGGCGATCTTCAGGTCCAGGGGCTGGTACAGGCCGGCACCGCCGTGCTCGATCAGCACGTCCTTGCCGACCACGCCGAGGTCGGCGGCGCCATGCTGGACGTAGGTCGGCGCATCGGTGGCGCGGACGATCACCACCCGCACGTCTGGGCGGTTGGTGCCGATGATCAGCTTGCGGGAGGTTTCGGGATTTTCGGCGGGCACGATGCCGGCCGCCGCCAGCAGGGGCAGGGTTTCTTCGAAGATGCGGCCCTTGGAGAGGGCGATGGTAATGCCGTTCACGGCGTTTTCCCGGGGCAAAAGAAGGCATTTTACCGTATCGCCGCCCCGCCTTGGACCATGCTTCTTGGGCCGCGGCCGGGCTTATGGTAAAAGCATGACCTTCCCCCGCCTCCGGACTGCCCATGAGCGCCATCATCTACGCCCTTTCCGCCAACGCCGGCATCGCCGTCTCCAAGGCCGTGGCAGCCGCCTACACCGGCTCCTCCGCCATGCTGGCCGAAGCCGTGCACTCCGCCGCCGACTGCGCCAACCAGCTGCTGTTGCTGCTGGGCATCAGGCAGGCCAGGCGGCAGCCGACGCCGGACCACCCTTTGGGCTTCGGCAAAGCCACCTACTTCTGGTCCTTCATGGTGGCCATCATGCTCTTCTCCCTGGGCGGCGCCTTTTCCATCTACGAGGGCGTGCACAAGCTGTCCCACCCGGAGCCCCTGGCAAATCCCTGGGTCGCCATCATCGTCCTGGGCGTCGGCGTGCTGCTGGAAGCCTGGTCCCTGCGCGGCTGCATCCACGAGATCCGCGAGAAGGCGGGCGACATGCCGCTTTGGCGCTACTTCCGCGACAGCCGGGAGTCGGAGCTGATCGTGGTCATGGGCGAGGACATCGCCGCCCTGGCCGGTCTGACCCTGGCCCTGGGCGCCATCCTGCTTTCCCTGGCCACCGGCAATCCGGCTTTCGACGCCTGGGGCAGCATCGCCGTCGGCGCCCTGCTGGTGGTGGTGGCCATCGGCGTCGGCCTGGAGGTGAAGGCCCTGCTCATCGGCCAGAGCGCCGAGCCCGCCGCCCATGCGGCCATGGAGCAGTGGCTGCGGCAGCGCCCGGAGGTGGAAACCCTCTACAACCTGATCTCCTTCCAGATGGGCAGCTACCTCTTCGTCGCGGTGAAGGCCCGCATGGCCGAACAGCAGAGTGCCAGCGGCCTCATCGACCAGATCAATGCGGTGCAGGACGCCCTCAAGGCATCCTTCCCGGACGTGCGCTGGGTCTTCTTCGAACCGGACGACAAGGGCTAGGGCCGCGCCCCGCCCTCCGCCGGCTCAGGCCAGGGCCGCGGCTTCGGCCTCGTCCTGGGTCAGTTCCTCGGGCAGGCAGCCGACGGGCGGACCGAGCACCCCGTCCGTGCCTTCGAAGCGCACCAGGATGATTTCCTGGCGCATGTCGGCCGCGGCGGCGCCGATCTGCACCACCACGCCGCGGCTTCCCGGACGGGCGAAGACCGCATCTTCCGGCTGCTCGGGCACGCCGCCGTCGTTCTGGATGGTTTCCCGGGCGAAAATCACGTCGCCGATGTTGAGGTAGTTGGGCATGGGCTTTCTCCATTGAGGACAGCCCCATCCAGCAATCTTGATGCCTGGACGAAATCCCTTGTTTTTCATGCAGTTAAAAAAAGCCCCGTTGTCGCATGCACGACAACGGGGCTTTTTTGTCGGGGACCGGCGGTTCAGCGCACCCGGCGCACGCTGGCTCCCAGCTTGGAAAGCTTCTCCTCGATGCGCTCGTAGCCCCGGTCCAGGTGATAGATGCGCTCGATCAGGGTCTCGCCCTTGGCCACCAGGGCGGCGATGACCAGGGAGGCGGAGGCCCGCAGGTCGGTGGCCATCACCGTGGCCCCTTCCAGCTGGGGCACGCCCTTGACCACCGCGGTGTTGCCGTTGATGTCGATGGCGGCCCCCAGGCGGGCCAGTTCCACCGCATGCATGAAGCGGTTCTCGAAAATGGTCTCGCGGATGGTGGCGGCGCCGTCGGCCACGGTGTTGAGGGCCATGAACTGGGCCTGCATGTCCGTGGGGAAGGCGGGATAGGGGGCGGTGCGGATGCTGACGGCCTTGAGGCGGGCCGGGGCCTTGAGGCTGATGGCGTCGCGCTCGGTCTGGATGTCGCAGCCGGCGTCCATGAGCTTGTCGATGACCGCATCCAGATAGGCGGAGGAGGTGCGGGTCAGGCGCACCTCGCCGCCGGTGGCGGCGGCGGCACAGAGGTAGGTACCTGTCTCGATGCGGTCCGGCATGATGCGGTGGGTGGCACCGTGGAGCTTGTCCACGCCCTGGATGCGGATGACGTCGCTGCCGGCGCCGGAGATGCGGGCGCCCATGGAGATGAGGCAGTTGGCCAGATCCACCACTTCCGGTTCCCGGGCGGCGTTCTCGATGACGGTTTCGCCCTCGGCCAGCACGGCGGCCATCATCAGGTTCTCGGTGCCGGTGACGGTGACCATGTCGGTGCAGATGCGGGCGCCCTTTAGGCGGCTGGCCTTGGCATGGATGTAGCCGTGCTCCACCTTGACCTCGGCCCCCATGGCCTGCAGGCCCTTGATGTGCTGGTCCACCGGCCGGGCACCGATGGCACAGCCGCCGGGCAGGGACACCTTGGCCTCGCCGCAGCGGGCCACCAGGGGGCCCAGCACCAGCACGGAGGCGCGCATGGTCTTGACCAGGTCGTAGGGAGCCACCGGGTTGTTGAGGCCCTTGGCGTCCAGGACCACGCCGTCGGCGCCGTCCAGTGTCACTTCCAGGCCCATCTGGCCGAGCAGGCCGAGCATGGTGGAGACGTCGTTGAGGTGGGGCAGGCTGGACAGGCGCAGGGGCTCGGCCGACAGCAGGGAGGCGCAGAGGATGGGCAGGGCCGCATTCTTGGCACCGGAAATGGCCACTTCGCCGCGCAGGGGCGTGCCGCCCTGGATGAGGAGCTTATCCACGCTGGGCCTCCCATTCTTCCGGGGTGAAGGTCTTGAAGGAGAGGGCGTGGATTTCGCCGCTGTCCAGCCGGTCCTTGATGGTCTGGTAAACCCGTTGCTGGCGCTGCACCCGGCTCTTGCCGGCGAACTCGGCGCTGACGATCACCGCTTCAAAGTGATGGCCGTCCCCGTCGATCCGGATGTGGTCGCAGGGCAATCCCTCCTGGATGTAGGTTTGGATGTCTTCGGGTCTTACCATGGGTCAGGCTCTCAATTTGTAGCCCCGCTTGAGCAGGGCCAGGGTCAGCGCGGTGAGCGCGGCAAAGCAGACGGACACCACCAGCAGGCTTTGTTGCGGAGCGGCGTCGGAAACGCCGAAGAAGCCGTAGCGGAAACCGTCGATCATATAGAACACGGGGTTGAAATGGGACACCTGCTGCCAGAAGGGCGGCAGGCTGTGAATGGAGTAGAAGACGCCGGAGAGCATGGTCAGCGGCATGATCAGGAAGTTCTGGAAGGCCGCCAGCTGGTCGAACTTGTCGGCCCAGATGCCGGCGATCATGCCCAGGGCCCCCAGCATGGCGCCGCCGAGTACGGCAAAGGCCAGGGCCCACAGGGGATGGGCCAGCTGCAGGGGGGCGAAGGCCAGCGTCATCAGCAACACCCCCAGCCCCACCACCACGCCCCGGGCCAGGGCCGCCAGGACGTAGGCGAGGAAAAACTCGCCGTAGGCGATGGGCGGCAGCAGCACGAACACCACGCTGCCGGTGACCTTGGACTGGATCAGGGAAGAGGAGGAATTGGCGAAGGCGTTCTGCAGCACCGACATCATCACCAGCCCGGGCACCAGGAAAGCGGTGTAGGTGACGCCGTGGATACGGGTGTTTTCATCCAGCACGTGGGCGAAGATGAGCAGGTACAACAGGGCCGTCAGCACCGGTGCCGCCACGGTCTGGAAGCCGACCTTCCAGAAACGCAGCACTTCCTTGTAGAACAGGGTACGAAAGCCCAGCATCATGGCTGCACTGCCTCCCGGCTGACTTCGCCGCGCATCAGGCGAACGAAGACCTCCTCCAGGTCCGGCTCGTCCAGCTTCAGGTCGGCGACGCCGCAACCTGCCTGGCGCAGGTCGGCCAGCACCTGTTCCAATTCGGCAAAGCCCGCCAGCCGCAGACGGCAGACGGCCCCCTCCCGGGACAGCAGGCGCGGCGCCAGGACCGCGGGCAGATCACCCTGGCCCAGGCGCAGGGTCAGGGTGTGGCCGGAAAACTGGCGCAACAGGCTGGCCGTCTCATCCAGAGCCACCAGCTGCCCCTGCTTGAGCATGCCGATGCGGCCGCACAGGGTTTCCGCCTCTTCCAGGTAATGGGTGGTGAGGATGATGGTGTGGCCTTCGCCGTTGAGGCGGCGGATGAATTCCCACAGCCCCTGGCGCAGTTCCACATCGACGCCGGCCGTGGGTTCGTCAAGGACGATCACCGGCGGCCTGTGCACCAGGGCCTGGGCCACCAGCACGCGCCGCTTCATGCCACCGGAGAGACGGCGCATGTTGGTATCAGCCTTGGCGGTGAGGTCCAGGTTTTCCAGAATCTCGTCGATCCAGGCATCGTTGTTGCGGATGCCGAAATAGCCGGACTGGATGCGCAGGGTTTCGCGCACGGAAAAGAAGGGGTCGAAGACCAGCTCCTGGGGCACCACGCCCAGCAGGCGCCGGGCCTCCCGATAGTCGGCCACCACGTCGCGGCCGAGCACCCGGACGCTGCCGGCATCAGGCCGGGCCAGGCCGGCAAGGCAGGAAATCAGCGTGGTCTTGCCGGCGCCGTTGGGCCCCAGAAGGCCGAAGAACTCGCCCTCGGCGATTTCCAGGGAGACTCCGGCCAGGGCCTGCAGGGAGCCGAAGCGCTTGGCGACACGATCGAAGTGGACAGCAGTGCCCATGGGATTCCGGGCGACAGGCTCAGGCCAGGGGCAGGAGGTCGGAAATACCGTACAGCTCCGCCAGGCTCAACAGGCCGGCGGGAGGCGCAACGATATCCAGCTGACGGCCCTGGGTCTGGGCACGGCGCAGCCAGGCGAAGAGCAGGGTCAGGGCCGAGGAATCGGCCTCGGTCACGGCGGACAGATCGACCCGGGTTAGCCCGGGCGTGGCGGCCAGGGCATCCTGGCCCTGGGCCAGGAGTTCCCGTGCATTGGCAATCACCATGGGGGCAGTCACCCTCAGGGTGGAACCTTCAATGGAGATCATCACTTCTTACCGGCGGCAGCGGCTTCCAGGCCCTTGTTCTTGGCAGCCAGGGTGCTGATCAGGCCATCGACGCCATTGGCGCGGATTTCCTGGGTGAAGGATTCACGGTAGTTGGTCACCAGGGAAACGCCGGCCACCACCACGTCATAGACCTTCCAGCCGTCGGCCTGCTTGTCCAGGGCGTAGTCCAGGCCGATATGCTTGCCGTTGGTCTGGTGCACCAGGGTGCGCACGGTCACGTCGGTTTCGCCGGCCTGCATCTTGAAGGGCTTGTACTCGACGGTCTGATCCTTGTAGGCGGTCAAGGCGTTGGAATAGGTACGCACCAGCAGGATGCGGAATTCGTTGGTCAGCCGGGTCTTCTGCTCGGCGCTGGTCTTGGACCACTCGCGGCCCAGGGCCAGGGCGGTCATGCGGGTGAAGTTGAAGTGAGGCAGCACCTTGGTTTCCACCAGGTCGATGGCCTTCTTGGTGTTGCCGTTCTGCAGGTCCTTGTCGGCGCGGACCACGGCCAGCACCTCATCGGTCACTTTCTTGACCAGTACATCGGGGGCCATGTCGTCGGCGAAGACGGGAGCGGACAGGAGACCGAAGCTGAGAATGGTGAAAAGGACACGAATGGCTTTCATGGCGCAATCTCTCTAATTGGGAAGCGGATTTTAACTTAGGGGGGAGCACAAAGACATACCCCGCCTGGCGGCGGGGTATGGTCAGGAGGGGGAAGACTCAGTCCTCAAGCTTTTCCCGGGGCGGGTTGCCGTCGTAAACCAGGCTCTTGCGGCGCTGCAGGTAGGCATCGCGCATATAGGTGTACTTGTCCAGGGCGGCATCGTCGATGACCTTCTCCGCCGGCAGCAGGGAAGCGCGGGTATCCACCAGGCGCAGCACGGCCAGGCTGTTGCGGGTCGGCACGTGATCCACGTTCCACACCGGATCAACAGCCACATCCACCACGTAACCGGCGGTATCACGCACGGTGCGGGAGCCGATGAACGGCCACACCACGTAGGCGCCTTCGCCCACACCCCAACGGCCGAAGGTCTGGCCGAAGTCCTCGTCGTGCTTTTCCAGACCGGCGGGCGTGGCCACATCGAACACGCCCAGGACGCCGATGGTGGTATTCAGCAGGAAGCGGCCGGCATCGGAGGCGGCGTCGGCGGGCTTGCCCTGCAGCAGATTGTTCACGGCGATGAAGACGTCGGCGATGTTGCCGAAGAAGTTGCCGACCCCGGTCTGCACCGGCTGGGGCAGGACGTAGTCGTAGCCCTGGGCCACCGGCTTGATGATGGCCTTGTCCAGGCCGTCATTGAAGGAGAACATGGCCCGGTTGAAACCTTCCAGGGGATCCTTGGGGTTGTTGGCGGTGCTGGCACAGCCGGAGAGTCCGGCCAGCAAAGCCGTGGCTAGCGCGAACATACCGAAACGCTTGGCTACCTTTTTATCCACTTTTGCCCCTCGAAATATCGATAGTTAGTTATTTGTGCGTCGCGCCAAGCATGCCAGAGGAATGAAGCCATGGCAAAACCGGCTTACTTCTTGTCCTGTCCTTCGGATGCCTTGTTGAACAGGAACTGGCTGATCAGTTTCTCCAGCACCACCGCCGACTGGGTCTTGGAGATGGAGTCGCCGGGGGAGAGCATTTTCTCGTCCCCGCCCACATCCAGCCCGATGTACTGCTCACCAAGCAGGCCGGAAGTCAGGATCGAAGCGAAAGTATCCTTCGGAAACTTGAAACGGGTATCCACCGTCATGGTCACCACGGCTTCGTAGGTCTGGGGATCGAAATGAATTTCCGACACCCGACCCACCACCACACCGGCACTTTTCACCGGACCGCGGACCTTCAGGCCCCCGATATTATCAAACTTGGCCTGCAGGACGTAGGTCTCGGCAAAGTTGGAACCGGACAGATTCCCCACTTTTAGTGCCAAAAACAACAGTGACAGGAAACCAATAGCGACAAAAACACCGACCCACAGGTCGAGCACCTTACGATTCATCAAGCCCCCCGGAACATAAACGAGGTGAGAACAACATCCAGCGCCAGGATAACCAGGGCCGACGTCACCACAGTGCGCGTGATCGCGCGAGAAACCCCCTCGGCGGTCGGCGCCGAGTCATAGCCTTCAAATACGGAAATCCACGACACGGCGGCACCGAACACCACGCTCTTGATGACGCCGTTGAGGATGTCCTCGCGGAAATCGACGGAAGCCTGCATCTGGGACCAGAAGGCGCCATCATCGACGCCGATCAGCACCACGCCGACCAGCCAGCCGCCGAACACCCCCATGGCCGAGAACAGGGCCGCCAGGAAGGGCATGGAAATGACGCCACCCCAGAAACGGGGCGCCACCACCCGGGCCAGGGGATTGACGGCCATCATGTCCATGGCCTTCAACTGCTCGGTGGCCTTCATCAGGCCGATTTCCGCCGTGATGGAGGAACCGGCCCGGGAGGCGAACAGCAGGGCCGCCACCACGGGGCCCAGCTCCCGCACCAGGGACAGGGCCACCAGGATACCCAGGGCTTCGGAGGAACCGAAGCGCTGCAGTGTTTCATAGCCCTGCAGCCCCAGCACCATGCCGACGAAGAGGCCGGAAACGGTGATGATGAGCAGGGACAGCACGCCACTGAAATAGACTTCCCGGACCGTCAGGTTGGGCCGGGTCAGGCACTGGCCGGAATAACGCAGGACGGCCCAGAAGAAGCGGCTGGCAAAACCCAGCTGCCAGATACGATCCACCAGGCTGGCGCCCAGCCGACGCAACAAATCAGCCACGCACACCTCCCAGCAGGGAATCGGCCACGGACACCGCCGGGTAATGGAAAGGCACCGGGCCGTCGGCCTCGGCATGGACAAACTGATGCACGAAGGGGTCCCGGGAGGCCCGGATCTCGTCCGGCGTGCCCTGGGCCACGACCCGTCCGGCAGACATGAAATAGATGTAGTCGACGATCTGCAGGGACTCCTGGATATCGTGGGTGACCATGATGGAGGTCGCTCCCAGGGCATCGTTGAGCTTGCGGATCAACTGGCCGATGACACCCAGGGAAATGGGGTCGAGGCCGGTGAAGGGCTCGTCGTACATGATCAGCATGGGGTCCAGGGCCACCGCCCGGGCCAGGGCCACCCGGCGGGCCATGCCGCCGGAAAGCTCGTTCGGCATCAGCCCGGCGGCGCCGCGCAGGCCGACGGCCTGCAGTTTCAGCAGCACCATGTCGCGGATCAGCTCTTCCGGCAGATCGGTATGTTCCCGCATCTGGAAGGCCACGTTGTCGAACACGGACATGTCGGTGAACAGGGCGCCGAACTGGAACAGCATGCCCATGCGGCGGCGCAGGGCATAGAGTTCCCGGGTATTCATGCGGTGTACCGCATGGCCGGCCACCTTGACCTCGCCCGCACTGGGACGCAGCTGGCCGCCGATCAGGCGCAACAGGGTGGTTTTGCCGCAGCCGCTGCCGCCCATGATGGCCACCACCTTGCCCTTGTGGAAGCTCATGTCGATGCCTTCCAGCACCTTGCGGGGGCCGGAATCGGTATCGTAGGCGAAGTTGAGGCCGCGTATTTCGACCAGACTCTCGGTCGGCACGGAAAATCCTTGCTGAAAAAACCAAAGGGGGCGATTTTAGCATATAGGCCCTGGGGCCCCGTGAAAAATTCCAGCGAAACTCCCGGGGAAGTGGCGTATTTTGGCCACATAAAGCGCTGCAAGCCCCCTTGCTGCCACCAATTTCGAGCGAACGAAAATGCCCGATAAAAGCGTCTTCCCCGCGGCATCGTCACGCCCCCTGCTGCTGATCGTGGACGACGACCCCCTGATCAGCGACACGCTGGCCTATTCCCTGGCGTCCTCGTTCGAAGTCCTCACCAGCCCCTCCCGCAGCCACTGTGCCAGCCTGCTGCGCCAACTGCGCCAGCCACCCGACCTGGCCCTGGTGGACCTGGGACTGCCTCCCCTGCCCCACCAGCCGGACGAAGGTTTTGCCCTCATCGGCGAACTGCTGGCCCAGTCGCCGGCCATGCGCATCCTGGTGCTTTCCGGCCAGGACGGGGAAGCCCACGGCCGCCACGCCCGCACCCTGGGAGCGGTGGACTTCATCGCCAAACCGGCCGACCCCGCCCTCCTGCGCCAGGCCCTGCTGAACAGCCTCACATTCCGCGAGGCGGCGCCGGCCGATTCGCCCCTCCTGGGCCACAGCGAACCCATGGAGAAGCTGCGGGCCCAGATCCACCACTACGCCGACTCCCCGTTTCCGGTGCTGATCGAAGGCGAATCGGGCAGCGGCAAGGAAATCGTCGCCCACCAGCTGCACCTGGCCACCGGCCGCCGCGACAAGCCCTACCTGGCCCTCAACTGTGCCGCCATCTCGCCCACCCTGCTGGAGCCCACCCTGTTCGGCCACGCCAAGGGGGCCTTCACCGGGGCCGCCGGCGCCCGCAGCGGCTATTTCGAGGACGCGGCGGACGGCACCCTGTTTCTCGACGAAATCGGCGAACTGCCCCTGGAGCTGCAGCCCAAGCTGCTGCGGGTCCTGGAAAACGGCGAGTTCCAGCGGGTCGGCGAAACCCAGAGCCGCCGCAGCAACGCCCGCATCGTCGCCGCCACCAACCGGGACCTGAAAAGGGAGGTGCGCGAGGGACGCTTCCGGGCCGACCTCTATCACCGCCTCTCCGTATTCAGCATCCTGGTCCCGCCCCTGCGGGAAATGGGCCGGGACCGGCAGGAACTCCTGGAGCACTTCCGCCAGCGCTATGCCCAGCAGAGCCACCTCCCGCTTTTCCAGTTGGACGAGCCGGCCCGGGCCCTGTGGGATGGCTATGCCTTCCCCGGCAATGTGCGGGAGCTGCGCAACATCGTCATCCGCCTCACCGCCAAATACCCGGGCCAAACGGTGACGGCTGAACAGCTGGCCGGCGAACTGGACCTACCCCAGCCCGATACTGGTCCCCGCCACGACCAGCCCGTGACACCCGACATCCGGGCCGCCCGGGAGCACCTGCAGCAGGCCCCGGCCGGTTTCGACCTGGACCAGCACCTGGCCCGCTGGGAAAAAGCCTATGTGGAGGCCGCCCTGCAGATCACCCAGGGCAACCTGAGCCAGGCAGCCCGCCTGCTCGGCATCAACCGCACCACCCTGCACGCCCGCCGGGACAGCCTGGAGCGCCTGCCCAGCCAGGACCAAGGAAACGAGGACCGCCATGTACCTTGAACACTACGGCCTGCGGGAGGCTCCGTTCCGCATCACCCCGCACACCGACTTCTTCTTTGCCGGCGGCAACCGGGGCGCCACCCTGGAAGCCCTGATCTACGCCATCAGCAACGACGAGGGCATCGTCAAGGTGACGGGCGAGGTGGGCAGCGGCAAGACCATGCTGTGCCGCATGCTGCTGGAAAAGCTGCCGGCCACGGTGGAGACGGTCTACCTGGCCAACCCCTCCTATTCCCGGGACGAGATTCTCCATGCCCTGGCCGCCGAGCTGCAGCTGGAGCTGCCCGAAGGACGCCCCTCCCTGCTGCTCAAGGCCTTGCAGGAACGCCTGCTGCAAAGCTATGCCGCCGGACGCCGGGTGGTAGTGCTGATCGACGAGGCCCATGCCATGCCGGGGGAAACCCTGGAGGAAATCCGCCTCCTCTCCAACCTGGAATCCTCCCGCCACAAGCTCCTGCAGATCGTCCTCTTCGGCCAGCCGGAGCTGGACGAGCGCCTGGCCCAGCCGGACCTGCGCCAGCTGAAGGAACGCATCACCCACAACTTCGGCCTGGAGCCCCTGCGCCGCACCGACATCGGCCCCTACCTGATGTTCCGCCTGCGGGCAGCGGGCTACCACGGGCCCGACATCTTCAGCCCGCGGGCCCTGCAGGACATCGATGCGGCTTCGGAAGGCCTCACCCGGCGCATCAACATCCTGGCCGACAAGGCCATGCTGGCCGCCTTTGCCGCCAACACCCACCTGGTGGACCAGCCCCAGGTCCAGGCCGCGGTGAAGGACGCCCAGTTCGCCCCCCTGCCGGCCGCCAACAAGGCAAGTCCCCTGCGCCCCATGCTGCTGGCCCTGCCCCTGGGCCTCGCCCTCACCCTCGGCGCCTACTGGGCTGGAAGGCAAAGCGTCGCCGCCGACGCGGCGCCACCCGCGGCTGCCGCCGCACCCACGGCCCAGACACCCGCCACCGCGCCATCAGCAGCCGCCCCGGACGCTGTCACAGCCCCCGAGGCAACGCCGGCGCCCCAGGAGCCAGCGGCAACCCCGGGGGCCGAATCCACACCAGCGGAAACACCGGCGGCCACCTCCGCCGCCCTGCCGCCAAACGCCGGCCGCCTCACCCGGCAAGCCCTGGCGGCGCACCAGGCCTGGCTGCCCCAGGCCGACGACCGCCACTATGTGCTGCAACTGCTGGCAGTGAGGGGTTCCGCCACCCGGGAAGTGGAAGCCTTTCTGGCCCAGGCCGCCCGCGACCTGCCCCCCGGGACGCTGCGCGCCTACTACCGGACTGCGGCGGAGGGACCGCGCTGGGGCGTGACCTACGGCGACTTTCCGGACCGCAACAGCGCCGTGACGGCCCTGGCCGCCCTTCCCGAAGCCATCCGCAACACCCGCCCTTACCCGCGGCAGGTGCAGCGGCTACGTTAAAAAAAGGGAAAACAGGCGAAAAAGTGTGAGGAAAGCCCAATTTCCACCAAAAAAAACATGCTAGAGTGAATCGAAGCTTCAAAAATAATCAACGTTAAAACATAGCGTTACATAAGAACGGCCCCATAACGAGACAACCGATAAGGCCCGCCCCATGAAGCCTGCCCATTACGGCCCCCGCCCCGACGGCCTCCCGTCGTTGCCCAAGCATTTCCCCGTGCGCGCCCTGCTGGCAGCGCTATCCCTGGGACTGCTCGGCGCCTGCGCCTCTCCCGTTGCCAAGGACCCCAGCAAGGCCCACCTGCAGGCGGACTCGGCGCCCGTGGTCAGCGGCGCCATTCCGGCACCGGTGATGCAGACGGCGGCCTTGCCCAAACCCCGGATTACCCCCCGCACCGAGACCTATTCGGTGGTGGTGAACAACGTCAAGGTGCAGGAGTTGCTGTTCGCCCTGGCCCGGGACGCCAAGCTCAACGTGGATATCCACCCGGGCATCAGCGGTACTGTGACCCTCAACGCCATCGACCAGACCCTGCCCCAGATCCTCAACCGCCTGGCCAAGCAGGTGGACATGCGCTTCGAACTGGACGGCCCCAATCTGGCGGTGATGCCGGACACGCCCTACCTGCGCAATTACAAGATCGACTACGTGAACATGACCCGGGACACCGCCGGCACCGTCTCGGTCACCACCCAGATCGCCACCGCCGGCGCCGGCGCCAGCACCACCGGCACCACCACCGTCCCGGGCACCGCCGGCAGCGGCAACAGTTCCGTCACCCGCATCGAGAACAAGGCCCAGCACCATTTCTGGGACAACCTGATCCAGAACATCAAGGACATCCTGCGGGAAACCGACAAGGTCATGCCCGAAGGCTCCTCGGAAACGGTCACCGAAGTGGCGGCCACCCAGACCACCACCGGCACCGGCACGCCCCCGGCGGCCGGCAGCCGCACCTCGGCCCCCGCCACCAGCCTGGCGAGCAGCGCCAATCCGGCCACCCTGCAGAACAGCGGTGCCATGGTGGTGCGGCGCACCACCTTCCGCGAGGCCGCCTCGGTCATGGCCCACCCGGAAACGGGCATCGTCACGGTGCGCGCCACCTCCCGGCAGCACGAGAAAATCCAGGAATACGTGGACCAGGTGATGGGCAGCGCCCGGCGCCAGGTTCTGATCGAGGCCACCATCGCCGAAGTGCGGCTGGACCAGAACTACCAGCAGGGCATCAACTGGAGCCGCATCACCGGCGGCGCCGCCGGCTTCACCGTGACCCAGACCCTGGGCGGTGCCGTGGCCGGCATCATCGCCAGCGACAACTATTTCCAGGTCGGCTACAACAACAAAACATCCAACGGCAATTTCACCAGCGCCCTGCGCCTGCTGGAAACCTTCGGCACGGTGAAGGTGCTGTCCAGCCCCAAGATCAGCGTCCTCAACAACCAGACGGCGGTGATCAAGGTGGTGGACAACCACGTCTATTTCACCATCAAGGCCGACACCAGCCAGAACCAGGTGAACACCGTCACCACCTACACCACCACCCTCAACTCGGTGCCGGTGGGCTTTGTCATGAACGTCACCGCCCAGATCAGCGGCGACGACACGGTGCTGCTCAACATCCGCCCCAGCATCTCCCGGGTGGTGGATGAAATCCCCGACCCCAATCCGGCCTTGAAGAAGGGTATCAACGGCCTGGCCGACAGCATCGAGAGCAAGGTCCCGGTGATCCGCACCCGGGAGATGGAATCGGTGCTGCGGGTGGAAAACGGCAACATCGCCGTCATGGGCGGCCTCATGGAGGAGATGCTGCAGAACCGGGCCGACAGCGTTCCCGGACTCTCCCGCCTGCCCGTGGCCGGCGGCCTCTTCTCGGCCAAGGACGACTCCCTGCAGAAGACCGAACTGGTCATCTTCCTGCGCCCGGTCATCATCCGCGAAGCCAGCATCGGTGGCGACTACGCCAATCTGAGGGACGCCCTGCCGACCAAGGACTTTTTCGCCAACAACCCGGGGCCCCAGCAGCAGATGGCGCCCTCCGGCATGGAGCCGCGGCCGTGAGCCTGCTCATGGATGCCCTGAAGAAGGCGGAGGAGGCCAAGCGCAACGCGGCCCCCGCCACCGGGGCGCCCGGCGAACTGAGCCTGGAGCCGGTGAGCCCCCAGCCCGGCAGCCAGGGGCAGTCGCCCCTGCCCAATCTGGACGACCACCTGGCAACGGTGGATGCCGACCTGGCGGCGGTGGCCGCCAGCCCGGCGCCCAGCCCCGCCGCCCCGCCGCCCCAATCCTCCCACCAGCCCGCCCCGCCGCCGCCCACGCCAAGTGCCTCTCCTGCCGCCGCAGCCGATGTGGAAGCGGAGCGCCAGGCGGCCCGCAATCTCTTCAACGCCAAGCTGTCCGCCGGCAACGGCACACCGCCCAACCGCAACAAGCTGTGGCTTGCCCTGGGCGCCCTGGCGGTGGGCCTGCTCGGCATCGGCATCTATTTCTGGTTCCAGTTGCAGGGCCTCAGCCAGAACCCCATGATCGCCCGCCCGGCGCCGACACCGGTGCAACCCCAGCCCCTGCCGCCGGCACCAATGGCAACGCCCATCGTCATGGCCCCCACGCCAGTAGCGGCTATAGAAGCGCCTCCCAGCCCCCCCGTACCGGAAATGCCCACCCCCCTTACCCGGGAGCGTCCCGTGCCCCAGGAACGCCAGCCGGCGCTGCCGCCGGAGGAGCCCAGCCCCATCCGCCTCAGCCGCGGCAAGCCGGCCACCAACCCGCTGCTGGAACGGGCCTACGGCGCCCTGCAGCGGGAGGATTTCGCCGCCGCGGTGCAGGACTACGACAAGGTGCTGCAGGCCGACCCGCGCAACACCGACGCCCTGCTCGGCATGGCCAGCATTGCCGGCCGCGAGGGCCAGACGGCCAAGGCCGAAGCCCTCTACCTGAAGGCCCTGGAGGCGGACCCGAAAAACCCGGTGGCCCTGGCCGGCCTGGTATCCCTCCTCGGCAACGGCGATCCGGCGGCGGCGGAAAGCCGCCTGAAGAATCTGCTGGCGACCCAGCCCGAGGCCGGCCACGCCCACTTCGCCCTGGGCAATGTGTACGCCCGCCAGGGCCGCTGGAGCGAAGCCCAGCAGGCCTATTTCAAGTCCCTGGCCAGCGACGGCGACAACCCGGACTATCTCTTCAATCTGGCGGTGAGCCTGGACCACCTGCGCCAGGTCAAGCCGGCCCAGCAGTACTACCAGGCGGCCCTCGGCGCCGCCGCCGGCCGCTCCGCCATGTTCGACAAGGAAGGCGCCCGGCGCCGGCTGCAGGAGTTGGCCGCGCCATGAACGCCCCCAGCCCCCAGCGCCGCCCCCTGGGCCAGATTCTCATCGCCCAGGGGATCATCTCCGAAGACCAGCTGCGCATCGCCCTGCTGGAGCAGATGAAGTCCAACCAGCCGGTGGGCAAGCTGCTGGTATCCCTCGGCTTCGTCTCGGAAACGACCCTGCGGGAAGCCCTTTCGGAAAGCCTGGGCAAGCTCTCCATCGACCTCTCCCGGGCCGTCATCGACCCTTCCGCCCTCAAGCTGGTGCCGCGGGAGCTGGCCAAGCGCCACCACATCCTGCCCCTGGACTTCGATGCGGAAAGCCACCGCCTGACCCTGGCCCTGGCGGACATCAACGACATCGTCGCCCTGGACAAGGTGCGCAGCCAGCTCAACGCCGAGCTGGAGATCGAGACCCTGCTGGCCGGCGAATCGGAAATCGACCGGGCCATCGACCAGTACTACGGCTACGAGCTGTCCATCGACGGCATCCTGCACGAGATCGAAACTGGCGAGATCGACTGGAAGAGCCTGCAGTCCTCCTCCGACGAATACAGCCAGCCGGTGGTGCGGCTGATCGACGCCATCCTGGCCGACGCGGTGAAGCGGGACGCCTCCGACGTGCACTTCGAGCCGGAGGCCAACTTCCTGCGCATCCGCTACCGCATCGACGGCATGCTGCGGCAGATCCGGGCCCTGCATAAATCCTACTGGCCGGCCATGGCCGTGCGCATCAAGGTCATGAGCGGCATGAACATCGCCGAGACCCGGGCGCCCCAGGACGGCCGCATCAACCTGGTGCTGAGCGGCCGCCAGGTGGACTTCCGGGTCGCGGCCCAGCCCACCATCCACGGCGAAAACGTGGTGCTGCGCATCCTGGACCGGCAGAAGGGCATCGTGCCCCTGGAGGGCCTGGGCCTGGCGGAGGACCATCTGGACCTGCTCAAGCTGATGATCGCCCGGCCCGAGGGCATCATCCTGGTCACCGGCCCCACCGGCAGCGGCAAGACCACCACCCTCTATTCGGTACTCAACCACATCAATTCCGAGGGCGTGAACATCATGACCCTGGAAGACCCGGTGGAGTACCCCATGGCCCTGGTGCGCCAGACCTCGGTGGCGGAATCGGCCAAGCTGGACTTCGCCAACGGCATCCGCTCCATGATGCGCCAGGACCCGGACGTGATCCTGGTAGGCGAAATCCGCGACACGGACACCGCCGAGATGGCCTTCCGCGCCGCCATGACCGGCCACCAGGTGTATTCCACCCTGCACACCAACTCGGCCATCGGCGCCATTCCCCGCCTGCTGGACATCGGCATCCTGCCGGACCTGATGGCCGGCAACATCATCGGCATCGTCGCCCAGCGCCTGGTGCGCCGCCTCTGCCCCGGCTGCAAGACGCCCTACCAGGCCGAGGCCCACGAATCCCGCCTGCTCGGCATCCCGGCGGAAGGGCCGCGGCCGGTGATCTACCACCCCTGCGGCTGCGAGCGCTGCGACTTCCAGGGCTACCGGGGCCGCATCGCCATCATGGAACTGCTGCGCATGACGCCGGCCATGGACGAGCTGGTGGCGCGCCGCGCCACTGCCCGGGACATCCGCAACGAGGCCACCCGCCAGGGCTTCCGCCCCCTGGCCGACGACGGCCTGCGCCGCGTGCTGGACGGTTCCACCTCCCTGGAGGAGCTATCCCGGGTGGTGGACCTCACCGACCGGATGTAGGGTCCGGCCATGGGACTCTTCAACTACAAGGCCGTCGATGCGGATGGCCGCATGGTCCAGGGGCGCCTCGACGCCATCAATCTGGTGGACCTGGAGATGCGCCTCAAGCGCATGGAAATGGACCTGGTCAACGGCACCCCGGTCAGCAGCTGGGACATGTTCGGCGGCTCGGTGCCGCGCCGGGAGCTGATCAACTTCTGCTTCCACCTGGAACAGCTGAACCGGGCCGGCGTGCCCATCCTCGAGGGCCTCTCCGACCTGCGGGACTCCCTGGAGCATCCGCGCTTCCGCGAAGTCATCGCCAGCCTGGTGGAATCCATCGAGGGCGGCCAGACCCTGTCCCAGGCCATGGCCCTGCATCCCCGGGTGTTCACCAAGGTCTTCGTCAGCCTGGTGCGGGCCGGGGAACTGACCGGCCAGCTCTCCGAAGTACTGCAGAACCTCACCGAATCCCTCAAGTGGGAGGACGAGATCGCCTCCCAGACCAAGAAGCTGCTGATGTACCCGGCCTTCGTCGGCACCATCGTCCTGGGCGCCACCTTCTTCCTCATGGTGTACATGGTGCCCCAGCTGAAGCAGTTCGTGCGCAACATGGGCCAGGAGCTGCCAGCCCAGACCCGGGCCCTCTTCTTTGTCTCCGACCTGCTGGTCAATTACTGGTACCTGGCCCTGCTCCTGCCCATCCTCGGCATCGCCCTGCTCAGCTACCTGCTGCACACCAATCCGGCGGTGCGGCACGGCTTCGACGCCTTCAAGCTGAAGCTGCCGGTGTTCGGGCCGATCCTGAAGAAGATCGTGCTCTCCCGCTTCGCCAACACCTTCGCCCTGCTCTATTCCTCGGGCATTCCCATCCTGGAGTCGATCCGCACCACGGAAGAGGTGGTGGGCAGCCGGGTCATCCGCCAGGGCCTGGAAAAGGTGGAACAGCTGATCGGCGAAGGCCAGAACGTCACCACCGCCTTTCACACCATCGGCCTCTTTCCGCCCCTGGTGATCCGCATGCTGCGGGTCGGGGAAAGCACCGGCTCCCTCGACACCGCCCTGCGCAATGTCAGCTACTTCTTCAACCGGGACGTGAAGGAGTCGGTGGAAAAGATCCAGTCCCTGATCGAGCCGGCCCTGACCCTGATCCTCGGCTCGGTCCTGGGCTGGATCATGCTGGCCGTCCTGGGGCCGGTGTACGACGTCATCAGCAAGATCAAGACCTGAGCCATGCCCCAGCGCCATCTCCTCTACCTCTCCGCCCACCAGCTTTCGGCCCATGCCTGGAAGAGCGGCCGCCTGGACGCCCAGGCCAGCTTCCCCCATTCGGAGGAGGGCCTGGTGGCCTTCCGCCAGTACCTGGAAAAGCGTCGCCACGACCTTTTCTACCTCCTCATCAACGTGGCCGACGAAGGCTTCCAGCTGGACACCATCCCCTTCCTCCAGGGCAAGGACCGGGAAGCCGTGATCCAGCGCAAGCTGGGCCAGTATTTCTACAGCACCAACCTGAACATGGCCCAGCGCCTGGGCTTCGAGAAGAACCGGCGCAAGGACGAACGCCTGCTGCTGGCCGGCTTCACCAACCCGGCCCAGATCATGCCGTGGACGGCCCTGATCCAGTCCCTGGGCGTGCCCCTGGTGGGCATCTACTCCCTGCCCCTGCTCGGCCCCCAACTGCTGAAAAAGCTGCAGCCCGGCCCGGCCCCCTGCCTGATGCTGACGGTGCAGGATCACAGCCTGCGCCAGAGCTTCTTCGACAAGGGCGAACTGCACTTCTCGCGCCTGGTGCCCCTGCACGATTCCAGCATCCACGGCATCGGCCACGCCATGGCGGCAGAGGCGGCCAAGATGCACCAGTACCTGACCAGCCAGCGCCTGCTGGCCCGGGGCCAGTCCCTGCAGGCCCTGGCCCTGGTCCATCCCCAGGCGGTGCGGGCGGTGCAGGAAGCCTGCAGCGACAGCCCGGCCGTCACCTTCCGCATCGTCGGCAACGACGAGGCCGCCCGCCTCATCGGCCTGGCCGATGCCCCGGAGGACAGCCGCAGCGAAGCCCTGTTCCTGCACCTGCTGGCCGTCCAGACGCCGGCCCAGCAGTTCGCGCCGCCGCCCCTGCGCCACGACTACCGGGTGTGGCAGCTCCAGGCCCTGCTCTCTTCCGGCGGGCTGCTGGTCTTCCTCGCCTGCCTGCTTTTCGCCGGCAAGCAGCTGTACGACGCCAGCCGCCTCGGCAGCGAACGGGCCGCCATCCAGGCCCAGGCCGACAGCGCGGCCCAGCGCTATGCGGAACTGGCCCGGACTTTCCCGCCCATGCCGGTGGACAACGACACCCTGCGCCAGGTCATCAACCGCTACCAGGCCATGGAACGGCAGCCCACCACCCCGCGAGACTTTTACCTGCTGCTCAGCCGGGCCCTGGAAGCAACGCCCCAGGTGGAGCTGGACACCATCGCCTGGCAGCGGGGCGGCACCAGCGCCGGAGGCAATGGCAACGCCACTGCCGCGGCGGCAGCGCCGGGCGAGGGGGACGAAAGCGCCCTGGTGCGGGGCAGCATTCCCACCGGCCCCCAGGCCAATCCGCGCCAGGTGCTGGCCATTTTCGAGCGTTTCCTGGCGGCCCTGCGGCAGCAGCCCGGCCTGCAGGTGAATGTGCAGCAGCAACCGTTCGACGTGGAATCGGGCAAGTCCCTCAAGGGCGGCAGCAGTAGCGACGATGCCCCGGCCAGCGCCGAGCCCCGTCATTTCGTCGTGCAGATCGTGCATCGGGTGACGCCATGAAACTGACCGCAGCCGACTGGCGCAAGCTGCGCCTCAGCCTGGTGATCTTCGTCCTCTTCTGCCTCGGCGGCGCCGTTCTGGTGCTCTTTTCCCTGGAGCAGCAGCAACAGGCCCGTCGCCTGCTGGCAACGGCCCAGGCCCACAACGCCCAGGCCCAGGCCAAGCTGAAGCAGGTACGGGAAGAGGAAAGCGAGATCAAGCTCAAGGCCGCCCTCTTCAGCAACCTGACCGCCCGCGGCGTCATCGGCGAGGAACAGCGCCTGGACTGGGTCGAGCTGCTGCGGGACATCCGCAACAACCGGCGCCTGCTGGACATCCAGTACGAGTTCTCGCCCCAGCAGCCCCTGGGCAACGGCCAGGGGCCGTGGAGCTTCCAGGTCAGTTCCATGCGCCTGCAACTGCAGCTGCTGCATGAGGAGGATCTGCTCAACGTCCTCGCCGACCTGCGCAACACGGCCAAGGCCCAGGTCCTGGTGCGCAGCTGCGAAGTCAGCCGCCAGCCCCGCCCTCCGGGCGAGAGCCAGGGCCTGCACGCCAACCTCAAGGCCCAGTGCCTGCTGGACTGGATCACCTTGCGAGGCCCCCAAACCCGCTGAGACGGGGAGGAACCTGCCATGAACGCCCATTCCCTGCGCCCTCCCCAAGCCGCCCGCCCCGGCGCCCGCCTGGCCAGGCTCGCCGGCCTGCTCCTGGCCCTGGGCGCTGCCGCCTCGCCGCTCCTGGCCGACGAAGCCCTGGGCCGCCTCTTCTTCACGCCGGAACGGCGCCAGGCCCTGGAGCGCCAGCGGCTGTACAACATCCAGGACACCAGCCATGCCACGGAAGAACCGGTGGTGACCCTCAACGGCATCGTGCGCCGCTCCAGCGGCAAGGGCTCGGCCTGGATCAACGGCATGGTCCAGCACGACCGGGAGGACATCAGCGGCCTGCAGGTGCGGCCCGATGGCCGCCACCCGGGCCGCGCCACCCTGAAGGACCTGGGCAACGACAGCAGCACCAGCCTCGGCGTCGGCGACTCCCATCGCCGCGGCAGCAACGAATCCGCCGGCCTGCTGCCCGACGGCAGCGTGCTGCGGGTCCATCCCGCCCCCGCCGGCAGGCGCCCTGCGGCGCCCTGAGCCGTGGCCCGCCACCCTGCTCCCGCCTGCCGTCAGCGCGGCGCCGCCCTGCTGGCTTTCTTCCTCATCGTCTTCGTGCTTGGGGCCTACGGCCTTTACCGGCACCTGACCGCCGTCTCCAGTAATCCCCAGGTCCGGGCGGAAGCCTCCATGGCGGCCCTGGCCCAGGCCCGGGAAGCCCTGCTCGGCTTCGCCGCCACCTACGACCAGCGCAACAGCGGCCAGGTCTTCGGCCAGCTGCCCTGCCCCGACACCAACAACGACGGCGAGGCCGAAGCCAGTTGCGGCACCGCCGGCACCACCGTGGTCGGCCTCCTGCCGTGGAAGACCCTGGGCCTGCCGATGCTGCAGGATGAAGGCGGGGAATGCCTGTGGTACGCCGTCGGCCGCTTCAAGAACAGCCCCAAGAGCACGCCCCTCAACTGGGACAGCCAGGGCCAGTTCGCCGTGCGCAGCAGCGACGGCAGCCAGATCCTGACCGAGCCGGAGAACGCCGAGGGCGGCGCCGTCGCCGTCCTCTTCGCCCCCGGCATCGCCCTGGGCGGCCAGAACCGCAGCGGCGGCAGCGGCGCCTGCCCCGGCGGCGACAGCCCCAATGCGGCCAACTACCTGGACGGCAACTACAGCTTCGGCGGCGGCGCCAGTCTCAGCCTGACCCAGGGCACCCCGGGCAGCACCTCCAACAACGATCTGCTGCTGTGGCTCAGCCCCCGGGACATTTTCCAGCGCATCAAGCAGCGCAGCGATTTTCCGAGCCGCATCGACACCCTGATGGCAGGCCTGAAGTCCGCGCTGGATGCGGCTCCCAGCCTGCCGACCGGGGACGCCTCGAGCGACGGACTGCAGCGCCTGCCGGCCGCCTTCGATTTCAGCACCAGCCTCGGCAGTGGCGACGAGGAGTTCCGCCGTCACTGGGACAACCAGCTGCGCTACCTCAACTGCGGCAGCGATGGCTGCCTCACGGTGCGGGGCAAGCCCTGCCGGGGCGCCCTCATTTTCACCGGGGAACGGGCCGCCACGGGGCCCCGCACCGCCACGGAAGGCGCTTCTGCCTCCAGCTTCCTGGCCGCCGCCAACATCGCCGCGGCCACGGCCACCGACGCGGCCGCCCGCCAGTTCCCCCTGCCCCAGGCCCTGGCCGCCTACGACAAGAGCCAGGCGGCCGGCGACGTGGTGCTGTGCCTGAAGGAAAGCGTCACCCTCAATTTCAGCAACGACCTGGGCGCCGCCACCGCCATCCGCAACGAGCTTGCCAGCGGCAACCCCACCCTTGCCGTGGACAGCGGCGCCGGCACCGCCACCCTGGGCACCAGCGACGTGCCTATCGGCAGCCCGCCCAACCTGCGTTACGGCTGTCTCTGGTTCAACCAGGTGGTGCGCTTCGGCAGCGGCCTGCGGGCCTTTTTCGAATACCGGGTGCAGGACCGGGGCGACGGTTTCACCTTCACCATCGCCGATGCCGAGCGCAACCCGGACGCATCCATGTGCGGCGCACCGGACCAGCACCTGGGCTACTCCGGCGAGCCGACGCCGCCCGCCGGCGTCACCCTGCGCCCTATCGCCCCGCCCAAGCTCGGCCTGGAATTCGATTTCGTGCAGAACCTGGGATACAACGAGAGCAACAGCAATCATGCCTATGGCCGCCAGGACCCCCTGACCATCCGGCACCTGGCCTTCACCTACTGGGGCTACCGGGAGGCCAACTGGTGGGCCGGCGTTGCCGAACCCCTGTGGGACGACAACGTACACGGCTTCGGCCGCGGCAGCGGCGATTCCCCCCGCAACCCAGCCGCCCTCACCAGCGGCCTGGCCACGCCCGGCGGCCTGGCCACCCTCGGGCAACTGGTGCGCATCCGCCTGGAAATCAGCCGCAACTACGACAGCGGCGCCGGAGCCGGCACCTACGACCTGAAGGCCTGGGCCTTCCCCGCCAGCAATTCCCTCTGTTTCGTCGAGGACGTGGCCATGGCGGATCTCAGCACCACCTTCGCCCCCAATACCGCCGCCTGTTCGCCGCCCACCATCAGGGATACCATATCCATCAGCGATTTTTCGGGCAGCGAGTCCCTGCGCAACGTCCGGCTGGGTTTTACCACCGGCTTCGGCAGCGGCGGCCAGCTGATCCTGTTGCAAAACTTCAAGACCCAGTTCATCCCATGAGCCCCCACCTGCGCCGCCCCCACGGCTTCACCCTGGTTGAACTGGCCATCGTCCTGGTCATCGTGGCCCTGCTCACCGGGGGCATGCTCTTTTCCCTGTCGGCCCAGACCGAAGTGCGGGACAACGGCGACACCAGGAAGCAGTTGCAGGACATCGGCGACGCCCTCATCGGCTATGCGGCCAGCCACTATTCGAGCAGCGGCCAGCACCCCTTCCTGCCCTGCCCGGACACGGATTACGACGGGGTGGAAGAGGCCCGCGACGGCAGCGGCAACTGCCCCAGCGCCGAGGGCGTGCTGCCGTGGACCAGCCTGGGCCTGGGCCAGTACGACAGCTGGCGCAATCACTACCGCTACCGGGTGCACACCCGTTTCAGCAACAACAAGGACGGCTTCGGGCTTGCCACCAGCGCCGGCGACATCACGGTCTGCAGCGTCGCCTCGGCCAGCAGCGGCTGCTCCGTGGCCAATTCCACCCTGGCCTCCGGCCTGCCGGCCCTGGTGCTCTCCCACGGCAAGAACGGCCTGGGCGCCATCAACGCCCAGGGGGCCGCCAACGGCGCCAGCAGCGATGCCGACGAGGTGGAAAATCACGATGGCGACAATGTCTTCGTCAGCCGGGCCGTCACCCAGCAGGGCTTCGACGACCAGGTGCTGTGGCTGTCGCCCAATCTCCTGTTCAACCGCCTGATCGCCGCCGGCCGTTCCCTGTGAGGAAATGACAGCTTCAAGCATTGACCGGCCCCGGCCCCAACTGCCACACTCAGACCATCCGCCCACGCCTTCGCATCGACCCCGGCCCATGTCCTCCGACTCCTTCTTCCATTCCTTCCGCGACGTCGGCCTCTCGGCCAACGACAGCGAGGAGATGCGCCTCAACAAGTCCCTGCTGATTTTCGCCACGGGCCTCATCAGCGCCGCCTCCATGCTCTGGCTGCTGCTCTACTGGCAACTGGGGCCGCGCTTCTCCTCCACCATCCCCTTCATCTTCCAGCTGCTGCTCACCGGCAACCTGTTGCTCTACTTCAAGACCCGCAATTTCACCCTGTTCCGCACCACCCAGCTGGGGCTGTTCCTGTTCATGCCCTTCGTTGCCCAGTGGAGCATGGGCAACTTCATCACCGCCTCGGGCATCAGCCTGTGGGGCCTGCTGGCGCCCATCGGCGCCATCCTGTTTTTCGGCGTGCGGGAATCCCTGGCCTGGTTCATCGCCTACCTGTTCCTCACCGCCCTCTCCGGCTTCTTCGATTTCTACCTGGCCGACATGGCGGCCATGGAAGCCAGCCACGTACCCCTGCGCACCAGCATCTTCTTCTTCGCCCTCAACTTTGCCGCCGTCTCCAGCATCGTCTATCTGCTGCTGCGTTTTGCCACCCTGGAGAAGCAGAAGCTGCAGGAACGCATGGTGGAGGCCCACGCCCTGCTCCAGGCGGAGCAGGAGCGCTCGGAACGGCTGCTGCTGAACATCCTGCCGGGGGCCGTGGCGGAACGGCTGAAACACAGCAACCAGACCATCGCCGACGGCTTTGCCGATGTCACGGTGATGTTCGCCGACATCGTCAATTTCACCAAGGTGGCGGAGGGCCTCTCGCCCCAGCAGGTCTTCTCCATGCTCAACCGCATCTTCTCCTCCTTCGACGAACTGGCCGAAGCCTACGGCCTGGAGAAGATCAAGACCATCGGCGACGCCTACATGGTGGCCGGCGGCCTCAGTCAGGAGCGGGAGGAGTATTCCGACGCCATCGCCGACCTGGCCCTGGCCGTGCGCGATCTGCTGCACCGGGATTTCGAGGTGAACCGCATGCACCTGGAAGTGCGCATCGGCATCGGCACCGGGCCGGTGGTGGCCGGCGTGGTGGGCAAGAAAAAGTTCATCTACGATCTGTGGGGCGACACGGTCAATATCGCCAGCCGCATCACCACGGAAGGCGTGCCCGGCATGATCCAGGTGGACGAGACCACCTACCGCCGCCTGCGGGAGCGCTACGATTTCTACGAACCCCAGACCCTCTATCTCAAGGGCAAGGGCAACATGACGGTGTACCGGCTGGCCGGCAAGCGCAGCGACGGCGGCACCGGCAGCAGCCTCGGCGCCGTGCCGACCGAGGTCACCGGCTGAGGGGACGCAGGCTGAAGCACACCCGGCCCGGCTCGTTGGCGGCCAGGCACAGTTCGTAACCGCTCTCGGCCGCCAGGCGCCCGGCCTGGTAGAGACCGATGCCCAGCCCGTGGGCCGAGCTCACCGGCGCCCGCCCCAGTTCCGCCGCCAGCTCAGGCGGCACCGGATTGCCCGAGTCCTCCACCTGCAGCTCCAGACCCGCCCCGTCCGCCCCGGGCAGCAGGCGTGCCTCGATGCGCAGGTCCATTTCCCTGGCGGCCTTGCTCAGGGCGTTCTGCAGCAGGTTCTCCGCCACCATGTCGAACAGCCCGGCAGGCAGGGGCTGCTCGCCCCCGCGCCAAGCAGTAAAGGTCACTGCCTCGCCGCTGTAGCGCTGGCCCAGGGCCGTCCACCAGCTGCCGGCAGCAGGCTCCTCACCGTCGGCGGCGGGCCGCTGCTCCAGCTTGTCCAGGGCCTGGCGCAGGCGCTGGGTGATCAGGGGCAGCTGGCGCTGCATCAGGGCCTGGAAAGCCTCGGCATCGTCCGCTTCCGCCTGTTCGGCCGCATGGCAGAGATTGGTCAGGGACTGCAGCAGGTTTTTCACGTCGTGGGTGAGACGGGCGCCCGTCTCGTGCACGGCCTGGATGTAGCTCATCTGCTGCAGGGCCCGGCCCCGCAGCTTGGCCAGGTAGAACTCGGCCAGCAGCCGTAGCAGCAGATGAAAATGCAGCATCAGGGCCGGCGACAGCTTGTGCCGGGTGAACAGGGTCACGTTCAGGGGCGGGCACTCGAAGCGCTGGGAGAAGGCGCCGTCGGCCAGCCCGAAGGCGCCGTGCCGGTGTTCCGCCGCCCAGGTGCCGCCCAGGACCCAGGGCAGGGCCAGCATCTCCTCCAGGGTCTGGCCGAGGAAACGTTCCGGATCGACCTCGAACTCGGCATGGTAGGTGAGGCGCCGCATCCACTGCTCGAAGGGCAGGGCCACGCTCAGGACGTAACGGGAAAAAAGCACGCCGAAGCCGGAAAAGCCGCCCCGGGGGTCCCAGGCCCAGGCCAGCAGGAACAGCAGGCCGGCCATGATGAACACGGTGGAGGCCACTGCCACGCCATAGCCGCTGCGGTCGAGCAGCATGAAGGCCAGGGTGCCCAGCACCAGCACGGCCAGCAGGAGAAAGACGAACAGGCTGTAAACGAAGTCCACCATTTCGGCCCGGCGCGGGGGCGCTTCCTCCCGGGAGCGGGGCCACACCAGCATGGACAGCAGCAGCAGAGGCAGGGCGTAGATGAACACGGGGCTGAGGGCCGGATCCACGGCCATTTCCCGGGGCACCACCTGGGGCACCTGCCAGGCCAGCAGAGCGCCCAGCAGATAGCCGAAGGCCAGGAGCAGGAAAATGCGCTGGCGCCGGCGGCGGACGAAGAGGACCCGGCCGCCCACCAGGGCCGAGAGGATGGCGGTCCAGAAGATCAGCAGCCAGTCGTTGAGGCCCAGGGTCAGCAGCAGGATGCCGGCTCCCATCAGGGCCAGTTCGGCCACGCTGAGACGACGGCCGGTTTCGACGAAAGGCTGCCAGAGGATCAGCAGGCCGATGTGGGCCAGCCACAGACCCCGCCCCCAGGGCTGCTCCGGCCCCACCGCGAGGGCCACATGGTAGAGGCCGAGGAGCGCCACCAGCAGGCTCTCGGGGCCCAGGGCAAGACGGGTTCTGGCTAGCACGGACACTCCCGCGACAGGAACGGGTGACGATTCTCCGACGGGGGCGTCAAGAATTTGACACTTCTCGGCGCTTTCCCGTCAGAATTGCACCCATAATGCCTTCCAGGCCCATGGCATATGATGTGCTTGGAAAAAGCAGACACATTTTCAAATTGGAAGGAGACCGCCATGTCCGCACGCCAAAAAGGCTTCACCCTGGTTGAGATTGCCATTGTACTCGTCATCATCGGCCTGCTTCTGGGCGGGGTGCTGAAGGGTCAGGAACTGATCAACAGCGCCAAGGTGAAAAATTTCATCAACGACTTCAAGACCGTCCCCCTCTTCATCTACGGCTACCAGGACAAGTACCGGGCGCTGCCGGGCGACGACCGGGACGTGGCCACCCACCTGGGTTCCGCCGCCACCAACGCCAGCGTCACCCTGCTCACCGTCACCTCCACCACCCAGGGCAACGGCCGCATCGAAGGCAACTACAACTCCACCACGGCCACCGACGAGAGCGTCGCCTTCTGGCAACAGGTGCGCCTGGCCAACCTGGCGGCCGGCAATGCCAACTTCACCGATCCGGCTGCCGCCATGCCCACCAACGCCGACGGCGGCCGCCTGGGCATCCAGAGCACCAGCCCCATCACCGGCATGACCGGCTCCTACTTTGTCTGTTCCGAAGGCATCCAGGGCAAGTTCGCCAAGCAGATCGACATCACCCTGGACGACGGCAACACCGCCACCGGCTCCGTGCGCGTGGCTTCCGGCAGCTATGCCGGCACCGCCCTGACCGCCGTGCCCACCACCGGCACCGGCGGCATCGAGGACAACAAAACCTACATCGTCTGCACCGCCTTCTAAGACCAGCTTCACCAGGGAAAAAGGGCGCCTGCGGGTGCCCTTTTTCTTGTCAGCCCTTGAGCAGGCGCAGTTCCGCCGCTTCCAGGCTGGCGACCGAGCCCAGCAGCACCACCACGTCCCCTTCCCGGAAACGGGTTTCCGGCAGGGGTTCCAGGGCCCGGATATCGCGCCGGCGCACGGCGCTGATCTCGACGCCGAAATAGGCCAGATTCAGTTCCTCCAGGCTGCGCCCCACGGCATAGGCGCCGGCCCCCAGGGCCACCGAATGCAGGCGGAACTGCTGGGTTTCGCTGAGGTCGCTGTCCCGGTCGGAAAGACCGTGGAAGAAGCCCCGCAGCAGGCGATAACGCTGGCCCCGGATGTCCCGGATCATCTTCAGCACCCGGTTCATCGGCACCCCGAGCAGCACCAGGGCATGGGAAGCCAGCATGATGCTGGCCTCCAGGGATTCGGGCACCACTTCCGCCGCCCCCGCCCGACTCAGGGTGTCCATGTCGGACTCATCGATGGTCCGCACCACCACCGGCAGGTCCGGCTTCAGCTCCTGCACATGGTGCAGCACTTTTTCCGCAGCAGTGGTGTTGGCGAAGCTGACGATGACCACGCTGGCCCGGGACACCCCGGCCGCCACCAGGGTCTCGCGCCGGGCGGCATCGCCATAGACTACCGTCTCGCCGGCCGCCGCCGCTTCCCGCACCCGCTCCGGGTCCAGGTCCAGGGCCACGTAGGAAATGTTCTCCCGGGACAGGAAGCGGGCCAGGTACTGGCCGCTGCGGCCGAAGCCGCAGATGATGGCGTGCTTCTCCGTACTCATGGTCTGGGCCGCGATCTTGGTCAGCTCCATGGAACGCATCAGCCACTCGCTGGCGGCGAAGCGCAGCACCAGCTTGTCGCTGTAGAGCACGATCAGGGGCGCCAGCAGCAGGGACAGCACCAGGGCCGTCAGCACCACCTGCAGCACGGCCTCCGGCACCAGGCTGGAGGCGCTGATTTCGGTCAGCAGCACAAAGCCGAATTCACCGCCGGCGCACAGCCACAGGCCCACCCGCATGGCGTTGCCCGGCGTCGCCCCGAAGCTGCGGGAGAGGGCGGCGATCAGGCCGAACTTGCCTAGCAGCAGGATGGCCAGGGCCAGCAGCACCCAGGGCAGGTAGTCGAGCACGGCCCCCACGTCCAGGAGCATGCCCACGGTGACAAAGAAGAGCCCCATCAGCACATCGCGGAAGGGCTTGATGTCCTCCTCCACCTGGTAGCGGTACTCGGTTTCCGAAATCAGCATGCCGGCGACGAAGGCCCCCAGGGCCAGGGAGAGGCCGGCCATTTCGGTGATGTGGGCCAGCCCCAGGGTGATGAGCAGCACATTGAGCATGAACAGCTCGGCGGACTTGCCCCGGGCAACGATGTAGAACCAGCGCCGCATCAGCTTCTGCCCAAGGAACAGCACCAGGCTCAGCACCACCGCCGCCTTGCCCATGGCCCAGGCGATCTCCAGGGCCATTTCCCCGGGCGGCCGGGAAAAGGCGGGAATCAGGATCAGCAGGGGCACCACCGCCAGATCCTGGAACAGCAGCACGCCGATGACGTCGCGACCATGGGGCGACTCCAGCTCCAGGCGCTCGGCCAGCAGCTTGGACAGCACGGCGGTGGAGGACATGGCAAAGACGCCGCCCAGGGCCACCCCGGCCTGCCAGCCCAGGCCGGTACCGACGCTGAGGCCGACGGCGAGGACGATGGTCAGCAGCACCTGCATCAGCCCCAGGCCGAACACCACCCGTTTCATGGCGTAGAGCTTGGGCAGGGAGAATTCCAGGCCAATGGAGAACATCAGGAACACCACCCCGAATTCGGCCAGGTGCTCGGCGCCGCTCACATCCTTGATGAAGTTCAGGGCATGGGGGCCGATGAGTACGCCCACCAGGAGATAACCCAGGATCGGCGGCAGCCCGAGGCGACGGAACAGGGTCACCACCAGGACGGCAGCGGCAAGCAGCAGCAGGACCAGTTGCAGGGAATTCATGGGCCGATAGGGAGAAGGCGGACGGATGGGCGGAAAACCGCGCCCCGCCGGGCTTCACTGGCAGGGGTGGTATACTTCGCACAATCATAACCGCTGCCATCCCATGAACCAAACTTCCGCCCTCAACCCGGCCGCCGTGCTCGAACTAGCCCGCCAAGTCCTGCGCATCGAGGCCGATGCCGTCGCCGCCCTGAGCGAGCGACTGGACGACGACTTCCTGAAGGCGGTCAGCCTCATCCTCAATTGCTCCGGCCGAGTCATTGTCAGCGGCATCGGCAAGTCTGGCCACGTGGGCCGCAAGATCGCCTCCACCCTGGCCAGTACCGGCACGCCGGCCTACTTTGTGCACCCGGCGGAAGCCAGCCACGGCGACCTGGGCATGATCCTGCGCCAGGACGTGCTGATCGCCCTTTCCAATTCCGGCGAAAGCACCGAATTGCTGGCCATCGTCCCCATCATCAAGCGGCAGGGCGCCAAGCTCATCGCCATGACAGGCAACGTCAAGTCCGCCCTGGCCAAGGAGGCCGACGCCCATCTGGACGCAGCGGTGGCCCAGGAGGCCTGCCCCCTCAACCTGGCGCCGACGGCCAGCACCACCGCGGCCCTGGCCCTGGGCGATGCCCTGGCGGTGGCCCTGCTCGACGCCCGCGGTTTTGGCCCGGAAGACTTCGCCCGCTCCCATCCCGGCGGTTCCCTGGGCCGGCGCCTGCTGACCCATGTACGGGATGTCATGCGCGCCGGCGCGGCAGTGCCCCAGGTCTCCCTCCAGGCCAGCCTGGCCGAAGCCGTGCTGGCCATTTCCAAGGGCGGCCTCGGCATGACTGCGGTGGTGGATGCCCAGCAGCGCATCCAGGGCATCTTCACCGATGGCGACCTGCGCCGCGCCTTCGAACGGGACGTGGACCTCAAGTCGGTGCCCATCACTGCCGTCATGACCGCCAATCCGCGCTGCATCGGGGTGGACAAGCTGGCGGTGGAAGCCGTGGAAATGATGGAGCGGCACAAGATCAACCAGCTCTTGGTGGCCGACAGCGAAGGCCGCCTGCAGGGCGCCCTCAACATGCACGACCTGTTCCAGGCCAAGGTGATCTGATGAGCGCCGCCACCAATCTCAAGCTGATGGCCTTCGATGTGGACGGCGTCCTCACCGACGGCGGTCTCTACTACACGGAAGACGGCAAGGAACTCAAGGTCTTCAACACCCTGGACGGCCACGGCCTGAAGATGCTGCAGAAATCCGGCGTGCGCCTGGCCATCATCACCGGGCGCAAGTCCGGCTGCGTCGCCGCCCGCGCCGCCAACTTGGGCATCGACCTGCTATTCCAGGGCGTGGAGGACAAGCGCCAGGTCATGGCCGAGCTGCTGCAGCGGGAAGGCCTGACCTTCGCCGAAGCCGGCTACATGGGCGACGACGTGGTGGACTTGCCCATCATGCGCGCCTGCGGCTTCTCCGCCGCCCCGGGCAACGCCCACGACTTCGTCAAGCGCCATGCCGGCTACGTCTGCCGCCAGCAGGGCGGCCATGGCGCCGTGCGCGAAGCTTGCGAACATCTCCTGCAGGAACGGGGCCAGCTGCAGGCCTTGCTCGACGCCTACCTGCAATGAAACGTCTGGAACGCTTCGCCAGCGCCCTCTTCCCCATCGTCCTGCTGGGCAGCCTGACTGCGGCCACCTTCTGGCTGGCCAAGGCCACCCAGCTGCCGGAGCCGGATCACAGCGGCAAGTTCCGTCACGACGTGGACTACTTCATCGACGACTTCACCATGAGCCGGATCGATAAGCAGGGCCAGCTGCGCCATGTGATGACGGCCAAGCGCCTGGACCATTATCCGGACACGGACGAGTCCGATGTGGTCAAACCGGTGGCCAAGTTCATCAAGCCCGGACGCCCCGTGGTCACCATGAGCAGCGACACCGGCCACATCAACAGCGACGCCAGCGAAGTGCTGCTGAAAGACAATGTCCGCGTTGTCCGCGACCCATTCAAGGACCGGGAAGCCATGATCGCCACCGGTCCCGACCTGACCATATTCCCCGACTCTGAAACTGCACAGACCAAGAGTCCGGTGGAAATGGTCCAGGGCAAGTCCTGGCTCAAGGGGACCGGCCTGCAGGTGGATAACGCCACCATGAACTCCATTCTTGAATCCCGGGTCACCGGCCAATTCGCCAGCAAACATGAAAAGCGCTGACATGATCAATCGCCGCCTCGCCGCCCTCCTGGGCGCCCTCAGTCTTGCCGCCGCCATGCCGGCTCACGCCGAAAAGGCGGACCGGGAAAAACCGGTGAACCTGGAAGCCGACCGGGTCACGGTGGACGACGCCAAGAAGGTGCACGTCTTTGACGGCAACGTCACCCTGACCCAGGGCACCCTGGTCATCCGCGGCGACCGCATCGTCGTCACCCAGGACGATGCAGGCTTCCAGAAGGGTGTGGCCACCGGCAATCCGGCCAAGTTCAAGCAGAAGCGCGAAGGCCGGGACGACTACGTGGAAGGCATCGCCCTGCGCATCGAGCACAACGCCAAGACGGAAAAGACCGAGCTTTACGACAAGGCCTGGGTCAAGAGCGGCCAGGACGAGGTCAAGGGCCATTACATCCAGTACGACTCCCTCACCGAGCAGTACCTGGTCACCGCCTCCAAGATGCCCGGCGAGGCCAGCCCCGGCGTGCCGCCGGGCCGGGTGCGGGCCATCATCCAGCCGAAGAACAAGGACACCGAATCACAACAAGGAGCTACGGGGAGCCGGGAATCGCTCACCCTGAAGCCCGCCATTTCCCTACCATCGCGCAAGGAGTAAAGCCTCGTGACTTACGAGTACATCATCGCTGAAGCCAAGGGCCGCGTCGGCCTCATCACCCTCAACCGCCCCAAGGCCCTCAACGCCCTGTGCGACCCCCTGGTGGATGAACTGGGCGACGCCCTCACCGAATTCGAAGCCGACGAGAACATCGGCTGCATCGTCATCACCGGCTCCGACAAGGCCTTCGCCGCCGGCGCCGACATCAGCATGATGAAAGACTTCTCCTATATGGACGCCTACAAGGGCGACTACATCACCCGCAACTGGGAGAAGGTGAAGACCTGCCGCAAGCCCGTCATCGCTGCCGTTGCCGGCTACGCCCTGGGCGGTGGCTGCGAACTGGCCATGAGCTGCGACTTCATCATCGCCGCCGACAGCGCCCAGTTCGGCCAGCCCGAAGTGAAGCTGGGCATCCTGCCCGGCGCCGGCGGCACCCAGCGCCTGCCCCGTGCCGTGGGCAAGGCCAAGGCCATGGACCTGTGCCTGTCCGCCCGCATGATGGATGCCACCGAAGCCGAGCGTGCCGGCCTGGTCTCCCGCATCGTGCCCGCCGACAAGCTGCTGGAGGAAGTCCTCGGCGCCGCCGAGAAGATCGCCTCCTACTCCCTGCCGGTGGTGATGATGATCAAGGAGAACGTGAACCGGGCCTTCGAAAGCAGCCTCAATGAAGGCCTGCTCTTCGAGCGTCGCCAGTTCCATGCCGCCTTCGCCCTGGAAGACCAGAAGGAAGGCATGGCTGCCTTCGTCGAGAAGCGCAAGCCCGCCTTCAAGCATCGCTGATCTCACCTCCCGGGGCGCGCCGCCGCCCCGGGGCGGCCCCCTCCGCGGCAGGCTCCCGCCCCGCCGCAAAGCCTGCATCCCCAGGCTCTCCCAACGACTGTTAAGCCACTGTTTTCAAAGCGAAGAAAATTTTTTGTGCGACGCACAAAAAATGCTTGACAGAAATCTGTCGCTCCCTATAATTGGTCCTACATGTTGCAGCGCAACAACCGGCCGCAGTCAGAAAAGCCAGTCCCGCCTTGCTCTGCGAGTGTTCCCACACTGACTTTCTAGGAGATGACCATGACCACTTTCGCTACCCCCGAGCAGTTCGCCGCCGCCAACAAGGCCACCGTTGATTCCCTGCTGGCCCTGGCCAACACCGCTTTCGCCAGCGCCGAGCGCATCGCCGCCCTGAACCTGCACACCGCCCGCGCCGTCATCGAAGACAGCGTCGCCAACACCAAGGCCCTGCTGGGTGCCAAGGATGCCCAGGAAGCCATCTCCCTGCAGGCCTCCATCGCCCAACCCAACGTCGAGAAGGCCGTGGCCTACTCCCGCAGCGTCTACGAAATCGCCGCCCAGACCCAGGAAGAACTGACCAAGGTCGTGGAAGCCCAGTTCAACGAATTCAACAAGAACGTGGCCGGCCTGCTGGACAAGGTTTCCAAGACCGCCCCCGCCGGTTCCGATGTGGCCGTGGCCGCCGTCAAATCCGCCATCGCCGCTGCCAACTCCGCCTACGACAGCATGAACAAAGCTGCCAAGCAGGTTGCCGAGATCGCTGAAGCCAACGTGGCTGCCGCCACCAACGCTACCGTGAAGGCCGTCGGCGCCACTTCCGCCGCCGCCTCCGCTGCCAAGAAAAAGACCGCCTAAGGCGAACAGCACCGAAACCCCGGCCTTGCGCCGGGGTTTTTTTTCGTTGTCGCCGGCGACATGTGATGGTCATATAGTATATGCTATACTGGCTTCATCCTGCGCCGCTGCCGAGGCAGTGGAATTCGACCCAAGGCCGTACTAACAACAATACCGGGCCGATATTCAACCAGCAGGATTATTCCCTTATATCTCAACGCTAAGCGGAGGATTTCCCAATGACCAACCCGAATATCGAACAGCTTACCGCCGCCCAGAAAGCCAACGCTGAAGTGATGGTGGCCCTGGTGCACACCGCCTTCAACGGCGTGGAAAAAATCGCCGAGCTGAATCTGGCTGCTGCCCGTGACTTCCTCAACTCTTCCGTCAACGGCACCCAGACCCTGCTGGGCGCCAAGGACGTGCAGGAAGCCGCCAAGCTGCAGAGCACCCTGGCCCAGCCCAATCTGGAAAAGGTCACGGCCTACTACCGCAACCTGTACGAACTGATCACCGCGACCCAGAAGGAAGTGACCGACCTGATGGAACAGCACTACAACCAGCTGTCCCAGAAGGCCACCTCCGCCATCGAGAAGACCTCCGCCTCCGCTCCCGTGGGCGGCGACGTGGTGGCAGCGGCCATGAAGTCCATGCTGTCCGCCTCCACCCAGGCCTTCGACCACTTCACCAAGATGGCCAAGCAGATGGCCGACATCGCCGACGCCAACGTGGCTGTGGCTTCCAACGCCACCGCCAAGGCCGTGGGCGCTGCCAGCAAGGCGGCTGCCAAGAAGTAAGGTCTGCCGCTCCCCGCTTGGCGAGCACAACCCCGGCCATGGCCGGGGTTTTTTATTGCCGCAAGCGGAGCGGAAACCGGGGGCCGGAATCCCCCGCAAAGCCGCGCAACCCGCTCAGTCCGGCCTCAGTCGCGCCACACCCAGGTGATGCCGCGGCGCTCCACCTCGCCTTGGATTTCCGCCATGGCCCGCTCCACCTGTTCCGGTTGTCCTTCCACTCCCAGTTCCAGGTGGCGGCGCACACCGTCCTGGGTCAGGGACGGCAGGGAGAACAGGCGCAGTTCCGGGTACTCGGCGACGATGCGCTCCATCAGGTCCAGCAGGGCGCTTTCGTAGGCCCTGTCGCCGGTGAGGAGGAAGGCCTTCTCCACCTTGGGCGCCCGGTTGAAGAGATGGGCATAGAAGGTGTCCAGCACCCACTCCATCATGGGATGGGCCATCTGGGGAAAGCCCGGCACGAAGTAATGCTCCTTCACCATGAAGCCGGGAATGCGGTTGAAGGGATTGGGAATGATGCGGCTGCTGGCAGGGAAGGTGCCCAGCAACAGGCGCTGGGGCGTGATGTCGTCGCCGAAGCGGACACGGATCTCCGCCTCCGCCTCCGGGCTCAGCACCAGCTCCTCCCCCAGGGCCGCGGCGGCGGCCTGGCGGGTGTGGTCGTCCGGCGTGTTGCCGATGCCGCCGAAGGAGAACACCGCCTCGCCGCTGGCGAAGCTGCGCTTCAGGGTTTCCGTCAGGCGGGCCCGGTCGTCCCCCAGGTACTGCACCCAGGACAACTGCAGCCCCCGGGCGCCGAGCAGTTCGGCCACCTTGGCGAAGTGTTTGTCCTGGCGTTTGCCGGAGAGGATTTCGTCGCCGATGATGAGGGCGCCGAAGCGCGTGGCTTGGGCAGTCTGGGAAACGGAAGCAGTCATGGGTCCTCGCGTCGTTGAGGTCGTAAAGGGTGAAAATCAGCGCAGGAAGCGGTCGGTGGGCACGGGCTCTTCCACCACCACCGCATCGACGGTCACCACGGCCCCGCCGCGCAGCTGGCGCAGGCTTTCCAGGCCGAAGTGGATGTACAGCAGGGCGCCCAGGGCCGGGGTCAGCAGGCCCAGTACCGGCACATGGGCCAGCAGGGCCAGGAGAATGCCCAGGCCCAGCAGGGGCGTGGCCCGGCGCTCCCGGATCAGGCGCCACTCGTCGTCGGTGGCGTGCATGGCCAGGGCGTCGTAGGCAAAGGTCTTGCGGTTTAGCCAGGCCATCCAGAACAGGGGCAGCACCAGGCCCAGGCCGGGCACCAGCCACAGGGGCAGGGTCAACAGCCAGCCGGCGATGAACAGCAGGGCCGCCCAGACGCTGTTCCAGGCGCCGGCGAAGAAGCTGTCCTTGCCCATGGCTGCCACTTCCGGGTAATCCCGGGCGGCCACCACCTGCAGCAGGATGGGCATGATGAATACCGCCGCCAGCACCATGGCGGTGAGATAGGAGAGGGCCAGGATCACCAGCCAGCCGCCGGCGGCCGCCAGCAGCTTGGCCAGCCACACGGCGCCCCAGCCGGAGAGCCAGCTCATGGGCGGCTGCTCGAGGAACCAGGCGGAGAGCTGGTCCAGCACCAGGAAGGTCAGCGTCAGCCACACCGCCAGGGCGGCCACGGCGGGGGACAGCACCAGCCACCAGACACGGCGGCGGGAGAGGGTGCCGAGGCTGCGGACTAGGGCGAGGATCATTTCGGGCATGAGGAAATCCTATTTTTTGCCACAGAGGGCACAGAGATCACAGAGAGTTCATTCACCGTCTATCGGTGGGTTAGTTTTCATACTGCCCCTGCCCTGCAAGGCAATGGGAAAGCCAATCTCCACCGCATCATGGGCGGAGAGCCGCGTCCCGATTGCCTCTCAGGGCAGAGGCCTTTTCTCTCTGTGTGCGCTGTGCCCTCTGTGGCTAATCGTCTTTCAACCGTACTGTATTCCTTCCCACAGCTTCTGCAGACGCTTCACCGACACGGGCACCGGCGTCTTCAGCTCCTGGGCGAAGAGATTGACCCGCAGTTCCTCCAGCAGCCAGCGGAACTGCTCCAGTTGGGGATCGCTGACGCCCTGTTTGGCCAACTGCAGGGCGCGGCGTTCGTACTGGGTCCACAGGGTGCTGTAGTCCGCCAGCAACTGAACGTCCCGGGCCGGGTTGGCCTTGAGCTTGTCCAGGCGCATGGCCGCTGCCTTCAAGTAGCGGGGGAAGTGCTGCAGGCGCTCGAAGGGCGTTTCCAGCACGAAGCGTTTGTGGATGAGGCGGCCGATCTGCTTCTCGATGTCCTGCACCGCGCCGGGGAAGGCCTTGAAGGCCGGCAGCTTTTTCACCAGGGCCTGCCACTCGGTCAGCACCAGGCCCACCAGGCGACAGATTTCCTGGGCCAAGAGGCCCAGGCGGTTCTTGCCTTCGGCGCAGCGGGCCTTGAAGGATTCCGCATCTTCCGGCCAGGGCTCCACCAGGCAGGCCCGCTCGAAAATGACCGACACCAACTGCTGGCGCAGGTCGTCGGAAGAGCCCAGGCTCATGAACTGCATGGCCATCTGGGTCAGGCCCGGCAGGTTCTTCTCGAAGTACTTCACCTGCTCCTTCAGCTGCAACTGGAAGAGGCGGGAGAGGCCCAGCCGGTGGGCCGCCAGGGCTTCCTCCTGGGAGTCGTACACGCGCAGGGAAACGGTCTCGCCGTCTTCCGTCAGGCCTGGGTAGCCGATCACCATCTGGCCGCCCACGGCCACTTCCATCAGCTCCGGCAGCTTGCCGAAGGTCCAGTCGGTGAGGCCGGTGAATTCGCTGGGGGTCTCGTGCAGCTCCTGGAATTCCTGGCGCGCCTCCCGGCCCCATTCGCCGCGGAGCTGGGCCAGGCTGCGGCTCATGTCCAGCTGGCGGCCATGCTCATCCACCAGCTTGAAGTTCATGGAGAAGTGGGCCGGCAACTCGCCGGGGCGGAAGGCATCGGGCGTCACCGCCCAACCCCGGGCATTGAGGCCCCGGGATTCGAAGATGAAGTCGATGAGGGGGGCGATGATGCCCGGCGCCATGCGCTTCTCGTCGTTGCCCACCCAGGCGATGAACTCCTCGGCGAACTCGGGCACCGGCACCAGCTTGGCGCGGATGCGCTGGGGCAGGGTCTTCACCAGCTGCACCACCTTCTCCTTCAAGAGGCCGGGCACCAGCCACTCGCAGCGGTTGGCGGGCACCTGATTGAGCTGAGCCAGGGGCAGAACCAGGGTGACGCCGTCCCGGGGGCTGCCGGGCTCGAAGTGGTAGGTGAGGGCGTAGTCCACGCCGGAAAGGCGCATCTGGGGCGGGAAGGCGTCGGTGGTGACCCCGGCCGCCTCGTGGCGCATCAGGTCTTCCTTCTGCAGGAAGAGCAGTTTCTGGTTCTCCCGCTCCGCCTCCTTGCGCCACTTGTCGAAGTCGGCGCCGTTGTAGATGCCCGAGGGAATCAGGTGGTCGTAGAAGGCGAAGATCAGTTCGTCGTCCACCAGCACGTCCTGGCGGCGCTGCTTGTGCTCCAGGTTCTCGATGTCCCGGATGGCCTTCTGGTTGTGCTGGTAGAAAGGCCAGCGGCGCACGAAGTCCTCGTTGATCTCGCCGCCCACCAGGCCCTGGCGGATGAAGAGCAGGCGCGCCTCTTCCGGGTTCATGGGGCCGAAGTTCACCCGCTTCTTGGGATTGACGACGATGCCGTGCAGGGTGGAGCGCTCGTAGGCCACGGCCTGCATGGCCTTCTTCTCCCAGTGGGGGTCGAAGTAGCTCTTGCGGATCAGGTGGGCGCCCACTTCCTCCAGCCACTCCGGCTCGATGCGGGCCAGGCAGCGGGCGTAGAGCTTGGTGGTTTCCGTCAGCTCGGCGCAGACCACCCACTTGCCCGCCTTCTTCTGCAGGGGCGAGCCCGGGTGGATGAGGAAGCGGATGCCCCGGGCACCGAGATAGTGGCTGCTGTCGTCGGACTTGCAGCCGATATTGCCCAGGAGGCCCGTCAGCAGGGCCTTGTGGATGGGCTCGTAGGTGGCGGCAATCTCGTTCTCGCGCCAGCCCAGCTCGGTGACCATGGCGTGAATCTGGTTGTACACCTCCCGCCATTCCCGCATGCGCAGATAGGAGAGGAAACGCTCCTTGCAGGCCTCGGCCAGCTTGCGCCCGGAGAGGTGCCGGGCCTGTTCCTCGAACCAGTTCCACAGCTTCAACCAGGAGAGGAATTCGGACTTCTCGTCGGCAAACTGGCGGTGCTTCTCATCCGCCGCCTGCAAGCGCTCCTGGGGCCGCTCCTTGGGGTCCTGCACCGAGAGGGCGGCGGCGATGACCAGCACTTCCTTGAGGCAGCCCCGGTCCCGGGCGGCCACGATCATGCGGGCGATGCGCGGGTCCAGGGGCAGCTTGGCCAGGCCCCGGCCCACGTCGGTGAGGCGGTTGTCCTCGTCCAGGCCGCCCAGTTCCTGCAGCAGGGAATAGCCGTCGTTGATGGCCTTGGGCGGCGGCGCCTCGATGAAGGGAAAGCTCTCCACGTCGGTGAGCTTCAAGGCCTTCATGCGCAGGATCACCCCGGCCAGGGAGGAACGCAGGATTTCCGGATCGGTGAATTCGCCCCGGGCGTTGAAGTCGGCCTCGTCGTAGAGGCGGATGCAGACCCCCGCCGCCACCCGGCCGCAACGGCCCGCCCGCTGCCGCGCCGCGGCCTGGGAGACCCGCTCCACCTGGAGCATTTCCACCTTGTTGCGGTAGGAGTAGCGCTTGACCCGGGCCAGGCCCGTATCCACCACGTAGCGGATGCCCGGCACGGTGAGGGAGGTTTCCGCCACGTTGGTGGCCAGCACCACCCGGCGGCCGCCGCCGGTCTTGAAGACCCGGTCCTGCTCCGCCGCCGAGAGGCGCGAGAACAGCGGCAGGATTTCCGGCTGGGGGCCGGGGAAGTGGTGCTTGCGCAGGGCTTCCGCCGCCTCCCGGATTTCCCGCTCGCCGGGGAGGAACACCAGCACGTCCCCCGGGCCTTCCCGGCCCAGTTCGTGGACCGCGTCCACGATGGCGTCGTAGAGGTCCCGCTCCTCCTGGTCTTCCTCCAGGGGCGTCACCGGGCGGTAGCGCACTTCCACCGGGTAGAGGCGGCCGGAGACTTCGATCACCGGCGCCGGCTTGCCGTGCTGGGCGAAGTGCTGGGCGAAGCGCTCCGCATCGATGGTGGCGGAGGTGATGATGACCTTGAGGTCCTTGCGCTTGGCCAACAGCTGCTTCAGATAGCCCAGCAGGAAGTCGATGTTGAGGCTGCGCTCGTGGGCCTCGTCGATGATGATGGTGTCGTAGGCGTTAAGGTAGGGGTCGGTCTGGGTTTCCGCCAGTAGGATGCCGTCGGTCATCAGCTTGAGGTAGGACTGAGGCCCACTACGGTCCTGGAAGCGGATTTTCACCCCCACCCCGGCACCGATCTGGGTCTGCAACTCCTGGGCCACCCGGGCCGCCACGGAGCGGGCCGCCAGACGCCGGGGCTGGGTGTGGCCGATCAGCCCCGCCGCCCCCCGGCCCAGTTCCAGGCAGATCTTGGGCAGCTGGGTGGTCTTGCCGGAGCCGGTCTCGCCGCAGACGATGACCACCTGGTTCAGCTCGATGAGAGCCTTGATCTCCTCCCGCCGCCCGTTAACCGGCAGGTCCTCCGCGTATTCCGGCTTGGGCAGGCGCCCTGCCCGCTCGGCACAGGCGGCGCGGGAGCGGGCCAGCAGGGCCTCGTAGTCGGCCTTGGCCTTCTCGGCATGGGGACCGGGCTGGCCGGCGCTGCGGGAAAGGGCGCGCAGACGGGGGCGATCCTGGGTCAGGCAGTCGGCAAAGGCAGGCGGAGCGGAACGGGGGAGGGACACAATCGGGGGGTGAAAAAATTGCAAGGCGGTATTTTGGCACAAGGACCTGTTTCCCTTGGCAGAGTCTCGCGGAATTACACACTTGCTTTGCCCGGACAAAAGTGGAATCTTGTCGGCAGCAACAAAGTTGCATGCCAATAAAAACCTGCCGGCCATGGTCGGCGGAATCACCACGGGGGAAAACATGTTCAAGACCATGAGTCTCAAGGGGCGGCTGACCGTCTCCCTGCTTGTCACGCTGATCGGCCTCATCGTTCTCGGCACCTTCCAGGCCCTGCACCTCAAACAGCAGTTGCTGGCCGACCGCAAGGCCACCCTGGAAACGGCCATCGACATTGCCATGACCGCCATCGTGGATATCCAGGCCCAGGAAGCCAAGGGAGCCATGAGCCGGGAAGAGGCCCAGACCCTGGCCAAGGCGGTGATCCGCAGCATGCGCTACCAGGGCAAGGAATATTTCTACATCTACGACAGCAAGGGCATGGGGGTGATGCACCCGGTCCGTCCCGAATATGAAGGCAAGAGCCACTGGGACCGGCAGGACAAGTCCGGCGCCTACACGGTGCGCAACCTGATCAAGGTGGCCCTGGACAAGAGCGGCTACACCGAAACCATGACCGCCAAGCCGGGCAGCGACGTGCAGGTGCCCAAGCTGCAGTACCTGCAGCATTTCCCCGCCTGGGACTGGGTGGTGGGGACCGGCCTCTACATCGATGACCTGGACACCCTCTTCTACCAGCAGCTGCGCTTGGTGGCCCTGATCATCGTGCTGGTGGTGCTGGCCGTGGGCGCCCTCTCCTGGGCCCTGGCCCGGGCCACCCTGGGTCAGATCGGCGGCGAGCCGGCCGAGGCGGTCACCGCCATCCGGGCTGTGGCCGGCGGCGATCTCACCGTTTCCCTCGGCAACGCCCGGGACGACAGCATGCTGGGCGAACTGAACCGCCTGGTGCAGGTGCTGCGCCAGATGATCGGCGAAATCGCCCAGGGCGCCGGCCAGGTGGCCAGTTCCGCCCAGGAGATCAACAGCACCGCCACCCGGGTGGCGGACTCGGCGGCAACCGAGACGGAAGCGACCCAGAACATGGCCGCCGCCATGGAGGAACTGACGGTTTCCATCACCCACGTATCCGACAACGCCCGGGACACGGAACAGCACGCCAGCAACGCGGCTGAACTGGCCGGCGTCGGCGAGAAGAGCGTGGACACCACCGCCGCCAACATTGCCACCATGGCGGACACCATGGGCAAGGCGGCGGAGCAGGTGCGGGCCCTCACCGACAACGCCCAGGAAGTGGCCCGGGTGGCCCAGGTGATCAAGGAGATCGCCGGCCAGACCAACCTGCTGGCCCTCAACGCCGCCATCGAGGCGGCCCGGGCCGGCGAACAGGGCCGGGGCTTCGCCGTGGTGGCCGACGAGGTGCGGGTGCTGGCGGAGCGGACGGAAAAGGCCACGGTGGAAATCTCCTCCATCGTCAGCCGCATCCAGGACGAAACCCTGACCGCCGCCCAGGTCATGGACGCGGCCCTGCCGGAAGCGGAAAAGGCCAAGGAAGCCGCCGCCGAAACCTCGGAGCTGCTGCACCGCATCGCCGCCGGTTCCGAATCCGCCCGCTCCCTGGTGCGGGAAGTGGCCGACTCCACCCGGGAACAGAGCGAGGCCAGCACCGCCCTGGCCCAGCAGGTGGAGCGCATCGCCCACCAGGTGGAAGAAACCAGCGAGAGCATGCAGCACACCGCCGCCGCCGCCAGCGCCCTGGAAGCGACGGCCCAGGCCCTCAATCAGGCCACGGCCCGCTTCCGCATCTAACCCGCCATTTCAGGCCGCCACCCGGGGCAGCCCACCGCCCGGCCAGGGCAGGGGCTGCCACAGGCGCGCCTCGAACATGGCGATGAGGCGCTGCACCGCGGGCCATTCACCGCTGGCGCCGGTCAGCGCCACCCACTCCACCTCCGGCAGGGGCGGCAGCCCCTCGGTGTGACGTTGCAGGCCGTCGCCGAGCAGGCTCAGCGGCAGGGGAGAAACCGCCAGGCCGGCCCGCAACACGTGGCGGATGCCGGTGTGGCTGTGACCGGCAAAGGCCAGACGCCAGGGGATGCCGGCCTGGGTCAGGGCCGCCTGGGCGACGACGCGGAAAATGCAGCCTTCGTGAAACAGGGCCAGGGGCAAAGGCCGCTCCGCTACCGCGCTGCTGTGGGCACCGCCGGCCCAGACCATGGGCTCCCGCCACAGGGTGCGGCCCGCCGCTGTCGGCCGCTCGCCGATGCGCTTGATGAGGGCCATGTCCAGTTCGCCGGCCTCGACCCGTGCCGCCAGGCGGGCCGAAAGATCACACTCCAGAGCCAGCTTGACCCGGGGATAGGCGCTGTGGAATTCCGCCACCACGCTGCCCAGGTCCCGCTCCATCACTTCCTCCGCCAGCCCCACCCGCAGGCTGCCCGCCAGGTCCGCCTCGGAAAAGCAGCCGATGGCCTCGTCGTTGAGGCGCAGGATGCGGCGAGCGTAGTCGAGCAGTAGCAGCCCCTCCTCCGTCACCCCCTCCAGCCGCCCCTGGGAGCGCACCAGCAGGGGCTTGCCCACCTGCTCCTCGAGCCGCTTGATCTGCAGGCTGATCGCCGATTGGGTACGGCCCAGGCGGCTCGCCGCCAAGGAAAAGCTCGCCGCCTCCGCCGTCGCCACCAGAGCGCGCAGCAGGTCCATGTCGAGATGCCGGGCCATCATTTCTCCTGGAAATATTGATTCGATATTTATTAATTTATCAAATATTCCACACCCCGGTAGGGTTGGGCCCGTCGTCTTCACCACGCCCCAGGAGCCCGCCATGAACGCCATCGCCCCGCCGCTGCCCGCCGGCATTGCCGCCGCCCCCTCCCGTACCCGGGTCCTGATCGCCGGCATCGCCTTCAGCATCATCTGGAGTTCGGCCTTCGTCGCCGGCCGCATCGGCCTCGACCACGCCGCTCCCCTGACCCTGCTGGCCATCCGCTTCCTGGCCGCCGGCCTGCTCTTCGCCTTCCTGGCCCGGAGCAGCGGCCGCAGCCTGCGCCTGCCGACCATGGCCGGCCGCGCCCTGCTGGCCGGACTGCTGTGCAATGCGGCCTATCTGGGCCTGGCCTACTGGGGCCTGCAGGGTGTGCCCACCGCCCTCACCGCCGTCCTGGTCAGCGCCTGCCCCCTGCTCACCCTGCTGCTGGCCGCCGCCCTGGAAAGAGAACGGCTGACGCCCCTGCGGCTGGCCGGCATCCTCCTGGGCATGGGCGGCGTGCTGTGGATCACCCGCCACCGGCTGACGGTGGAACAGCTGGAGCCCCTGTATCTAGCGGCCATCGGCGCCGGCACGCTGGCCCTGGCCCTGGGCACGGTATTGAGCAAGAAGGTGGCGGCGGGGCAGGACCTGATCGCGACCATCACCCTGCAGTTCATGGCCAGCGGCCTGGTGCTGCTGCCCCTGGCCTGGGGCCTGGAAGGTTTCCGCCTGGAGGCCCACCCTGCCCTGTGGGGCAGTCTGGCCTACAGCGTCGCCGTCTCCCTGGCCAGCACCCTGCTCATGCTGTGGCTGCTGCGCCACGGCCAGGCCAGTTCGGCCAGCAGCTTCCACTTCCTCAATCCCTTCTTCGGCACCCTGTTCGCCGTCACCTTGCTGGGAGAAACCATGTACGCCGACGACCTGCTGGGGGTGCTGCCCATTGCACTGGGCATTGCCCTGGTGGCGTGGAAGCACTAGATAGACTCAGAAAATCAGGGCCAGACCCGGTGCACGCCGACGCTCCACAAGCCGAGGAAGGTCATGGCCAGGGAGCCGAGCAGGTGCAGGGCGATAGCTCCGAAGGCCCAGGCGTATTGCTGGGCCAGCAGGCGCTCCATGACTTCGCCGGAGAAGCTGGAGAAGGTGGTGAGGCCGCCGAGGAAGCCGGTGATGAGGAACAGCTTAAGCAGCGGGGACAGATGGGCGTAGCTGTGGAACATGCCCAGGGCCACGCCGATGAGGTAGCCGCCGAGCAGGTTGGCTGCCAGGGTGCCCAGGGGAATGGCCAGGAACAGGGGATTGAGCAGCAGTCCCAGGCCCCAGCGGGCCCAGGCGCCGAGGGCGGCACCGACGCCGATGGCAAGAAAGGCATTCCAGTTCACGGCCGGACCTCGCACCCCAAGGGAGAAAGGGTGAATTTTAGCGGCTTTTAACCCGGGTCTTTTCGGTTTTGCCCCTGGCCCCGGTTAAAATGGCGGACAAAGACCTTCAAGGACCCCGCTGTGAGCAACCCCAACAAGAACGCCGCGCCGATCGCCCCCGCCGCCAATTTCATCCGCAACATCGTCGAGGCCGACCTGGCCGCCGGCAAGCACGCCCAGCGCCGCTGGGCTGGCCAGCCCGGCCTGGCCAGCGACCACGCCGCCGGCGCCCTGGACCCGGCCAAGATCCGCACCCGCTTTCCGCCGGAGCCCAACGGCTACCTGCACTTCGGCCACGCCAAGTCCATCTGCCTCAATTTCGGCCTGGCCCGGGACTACGGCGGCCGCTGCCACCTGCGCTTCGATGACACCAATCCGGAGAAGGAAGACCAGGAATACGTGGATTCCATCGTGGACGCGGTGAAGTGGCTGGGCTTCAACTGGGAGGATGCCCAGGAGAACAACCTCTACTACGCCTCCAACTATTTCCCCTGGATGATCCAGGCCGCCGAGTACCTGATCGCCACCGGCAACGCCTACGTGGACAGCCAGAGCGCCGAGGAAATGCGGGCCAACCGGGGCACCCTGACCGAGGCAGGCAAGGACAGCCCCTTCCGCAACCGCAGCGTGGCCGAGAACCAGGACCTGTTCAAGCGCATGCAGGCCGGCGAATTCCCGGACGGCGCCCACATCCTGCGGGCCAAGATCGACATGGCCGCCCCCAACATCAACCTGCGGGACCCGGCCATCTACCGCATCCGCCATGCGACCCACCACAACACGGGCGACAAGTACTGCGTGTATCCCATGTACACCTTCGCCCACCCCATCGAGGATGCCCTGGAGAACATCACCCACTCCATCTGCACCCTGGAATTCGAGGACCAGCGCCCCTTCTACGACTGGCTCCTGGAGCGCCTGGCCGAGGGCGGCCTGCTGCAGCGCCCCCTGCCCCACCAGTACGAGTTTTCCCGCCTCAACCTGACCTACGTCGTGCTCTCCAAGCGCAAGCTGATCCAGCTGGTGGAAGAGAAGCACGTGGACGGCTGGGACGACCCGCGCATGCCCACCCTGGTGGGCGCCCGCCGCCGCGGCTACACCGCCGAAGGCTTCCGCCTGCTGATGGAGCGGGTCGGCGTCTCCAAGCACGACTCCCTCATCGACTACAGCCTGCTCGAAGACTGCATGCGGGAAACCATGAACGAGCTGGACGAGCGCCGCATCGCCGTGCTCGACCCGCTCAAGCTCGTCATCACCAACTACCCGGAAGGCCAGAGCGAGGAATGCTTCGCCCCCAACCACCCGCTCAAGCCCGAACTGGGCAAGCGCATGGTGCCCTTCTCCCGGGAGCTGTGGATCGAGCGGGAGGACTTCATGGAGGAGCCCAGCAAGGGCTACCACCGGCTCTACCCGGGCAATATGGCCCGCCTGCGCTACGGCTTCGTGGTCAAGTGCACCGGCTGCGAGAAGGATGCCGCCGGCAACGTCACCGCCGTGCTGTGCGAGTACATGGAAGACTCCAAGTCCGGCACCCCCGGCGCCGACAACTACAAGGTCAAGGGCAACCTGCACTGGGTCTCCGTGGCCCACGCCTACACCGCCGAAGTGCGCCTCTACGACCGCCTGTTCCAGGCCGCCGCCCCGGGCGCCGGCGACCGGGATTTCCTCGACGACCTCAATCCTGCGTCCAAGGTGGCCATCACCGTGCAACTGGAACCGGCCCTGAAGGATGCCCTGCCGGAACAGCGCTTCCAGTTCGAGCGCCACGGCTATTTCGTCGCCGACCGGGTGGATTCCCAACCCGGCGCCCCGGTCTTCAACCGGGCCGTCACCCTCAAGGACTCCTGGGGCAAGGCGGGCTGAGGCTCCGGGCGCAAAACCAGAAACAAGGAGCGGACCATGGCAGGCGGCGGCTGGGGTTGCCCCCACGAATCCAACGATCGCTGCGGCAAGGTGAATGACCTGCCCTGCGATCCGGGCATGAAGGGCTGCGTCCTCGCCGGCCGCTACCGCTTCGCCAACGACGACAAGAACGAGCGCCTGCGCCAGAAGGCCGAGCAGCGGCGGGAAGTGACACCACCCGCCGCGGATGCGTCCCCGGACGAGCAACAGTAAGCCAGGAAAGGCGCCATGCCCCCACTTCCCGCACCCTTGCCGCCGCCCCAGGCGGGCCGCGCCGGCTGGAGCCTGCGCAGCAAGACCGTGGGCCTGCTGCTGGCGGCCACCGCCGTCATCCTGCTGGCGGCCCTGCTCATCGGCATCCGGGTGGCGGAAGACATCCGCGAAAACCTGGGCACCGCCCTGGCCCGCAACCACGCCCAGCTGACCAAGCAGCGCATTCTCTCCGCCGTCGGGAGGGAAATGGCCCTGGCCCAGCGCTTCGCCGAATCCACCGTGCTCCGGGAATGGATGACCGGCGAGCAGGACCCAGCCAAGACCGAGCGCTTCTTCCGCGAAGGCGAAGGTTTCCGCCGCGCCTTCGCCGACCAGGCCTATTTCGCCGCCCTGGCCAGCAGCCGCCATTTCTACTTCGCCGATCCGCAGGCCGCTCCCCGGGCCGCCATGCGCTACACGGCCGACCCGGCCAACCCGGATGACGCCTGGTTCTTCGCCACCCTGAAGAGCAGCCAGGGCTACAGCCTCAATGTGGATTACGACAAGAAGCTGCAGGTCACCAACGTCTGGATCAACATCGTGGTACGGGACGAAGGGGAGCGCCCCATCGGCATCGCCGGCACCGGTCTCAACCTCAGCCGCTTCCTCAGCAACGTCCTGGCCAACCGGGAAACCGGCGTGGTCACCATGGTGCTGGACCAGAACGGCGCCATCATCGCCCACCCGGACCCGCGCCAGATCGCCTACGCCACCGCCGGCAACCAGAACATCGAAAAGACCATCTACCGCCTGCTGGAGCGGCCGGCGGACAAGGAGGCCCTGCGCCGCACCCTGGTGGCGGCCGCCTCCGACGAAGGGGAAGGCACGCCGACCCTGCGCCTGAAGCTGGAAGGCGCCCCCAGCCTGGCTGCCGCCACCTACATTCCCTCCCTGCGCTGGACCGTGCTGACGGCGGTGGACCTCAACACCAGCCGGGTTTTCGACGCGCCCCTGATCACCGCCCTGGCCCTGGGTTCGCTCCTGCTGCTGGCCCTCCTGGTGGGCTTGTATACAGCCGGCCTCAACCGTCTGGTGCTGGCCCCCCTGGCCGCCCTCACCGCCGCCGTACAGCGCATCGGCGCCGGCCATTACGGGGAACGCCTGCGCTCGAACCGGGGCGACGAGATCGGCGAACTGACCCGGGCCTTCGACACCATGGCCCAGCAGGTGCGGGCCCACTCGGAGAACCTGGAGCGGCTGGTGGACGAACGCACCCGGGAACTGGCCGACGCCCATCGCAAGGTCACCGACAGCATCCGCTACGCCAGCCTGATCCAGCACGCCATCCTGCCGGACAGGGCCCTCAAGGCCGATCTGCAGGGCCAGTACTTCGTCCTGTGGCGCCCCCGGGACGTGGTGGGCGGCGACTTCTACCTGTATCGCGGCGCCACCGGGCAGTGCCTGTTCGGCGTGGTGGACTGCGCCGGCCACGGCGTTCCCGGCGCCTGCATGACCATGATCGCCCACGCCGCCCTGGAGGTGGCCCTGGGCGACACACCCTGGCAGGACCCGGCGGCCCTGCTGCAGCGTACCGACCAGGTGGCCCGGGGCATGCTGCCCGGGGACGACCGCAGCCGCCAGATCGCCACCAGCATGGACATGGGCCTGTGCCACGTGGACCTGGAGCGGCGCCTGGTGACCTTCGCCGGCGCCCGCCTGGGCCTGTTCTGGAGCGACGGCGACAACTGCGAGGAAATCCCGGGCCACCGCCGCGGCGTCAACGACCGTCGCAGCGGCAGCTACGACAACGCCCAGGTGCCCCTGGCAGCTGGCCGCACCTTCTACCTGGTCAGCGACGGTCTGCTGGACCAGGCCGGCGGCGACCAGGGCTACGGCTTCGGCGCCCGCCGCCTGGCAGCCTGGATCCGGGCCCATGCCCACCTGCCCCTGGCCGAGCAGAAGAGCGCCCTGCTGGAGGAAATCCAGGCCTACCAGGGCCCCCTGGCCCAGCGGGACGACATCACCCTCCTGGCTTTCCGTTTCGACGATCAGCGGTAAGATAGGCCACCCAAGGAGATTCCATGACCCAGACGGCACCCTCCCTCGACATTTTCGCCCTGCGGGAAACCTTCAACCGCGAGCGCATCATGCTCTGCTTCAACGGCCCCATCACCGCCACCCTCATCGAGGAAATCGGCACGGCCCTGCGCAAGCACATGGAAGGCCTGCAGGAATCCCCCTCCGCCGTTTCCGACGTCTTCTCGGTGTATATCGAGATGACCCAGAACATCCGCCGCTACACCCAGTCGCGCCCCGCCCTGGCCATGGAGACGGCCAGCGTCTTCGTCTCCCGGGACGAGGACGGCCGCTACGTGGTGAGCGCCGGCAACGTGCTCGAGGCGGCCGACGGCGAAGCCCTGTTGCAGCGGGTCGAACCCCTGGCCCGGCTCGACAAGGACGGTCTCAAGGCCGCCTTCAAGACCCAGTTGCGCCAGCCCCGGGAAGCCCTGGACGGCAGCGCCGGCCTGGGCCTGATCGACATGGCCCGCAAGGCCTCCGCCCCCCTGCAATGCAGCCTGCGCCCCCTGGACGGCGGGCGCGCCTTCTTCAGCCTGCGGGTCGTGCTCTAGGAAAAAAACAACATGGACAATCTCGACATCCCCCAGACCAACGCCAGCCCGGCCATCCGGGCCGATTGGGAAGCCGGCCTGATCGCCATGCAGGGCGACTCCTACCCGGAAAACTCCTTCGAACTGTTCCAGCCCCTGATCGACTGGGTCGAGGCCTACCTGGCCCAGCCCGAGCGCCCCCTGCGCCTGGAACTGGAGCTGCTGTACCTCAACACCAGCAGCATCCGCGCCCTCATGGACATCCTGGACCTGCTCGAAGAAGCCCACCGCAAGGGCCGCCAGGTCAGCGTGCGCTGGTCCTACGACGGCGCCAACGAACGGGTGGGCGAACTGGCCGCCGAGTTCAAGGAAGACTGCACCTTCCCCTTCGACATCGCGGCCAAGGTCTGACATGTCCGAGATCCCGGACCTGGAAGCCCGCATCGAAGCCCTGCTGCGCGACAACGCCGCCGATCCGGCCGTGCTGGCGCTGCTGCAGGAGCTGTACGACCGCTACCGCACCCAGGAACGGCTGCTGGACCGGCTGACCCACATCTCCGACCGCTTCCAGCGGGCCGAGCGGGACCGGGGCCAGTCCTACGCCGAGAACTACCAGCGCAAGGTGCGCCAGATCGAAAAGATCGTGCGCATCAGCGATCAGTACCAGTCCATGCTGCGGGACCTGAACGACCGTCTGCACACCATCTCCACCCAGGACGAACTCACCGGCCTGCCCAACCGCCGCTTCATGCAGGCCCGGCTGACCCAGGAAATCGCCCAGGCCGAGCGCAACGGCAGCGACTTCTGCATCGCCCTGGCCGACATCGACCGTTTCAAGGCCATCAACGACAGCTGCGGCCACGCCGCCGGCGACACCGCCCTGGCCCAGGTGGCCGAGGCCCTGGCCGGCAACCTGCGGGAATACGACGTCTGCGCCCGCTGGGGCGGCGAGGAATTCCTCATGCTCTTTCCCGGCTGCGGCGGCGAAGCCGCCCTGGTGCTGGGCGAGCGCATCCGCAATGCCATCGAGGCCGACGCCAGCCGCCGGCCGGACCTGCCCCCCATCACCGTCAGCATGGGCCTGACCCAGTTCCGCCCCGGCGAGAACCTGGACGCCACCCTGAAACGGGCCGACGACGCCCTCTACGCCGCCAAGGCGGCCGGACGCAACCGGGCCGTCCTGGCCTGAGCCAGCGCCGGCAGCATATCGGCCGGCCCCATTCCGGCGCCACCGGCTTTTGGTGCTATGCCAAAAGCCATGAAAGCAGACCTTCCGCATATCCCGAAAGCCTTAACTGGCGCGGTTCTCCGGCTTACAGACGGCTCCCGGCCGACTATCATGCAGGCATTCCGATTCGCCCCGTCGAGCCGCCATGTCCGTCATCCGCTCCCAGCGCCCGCTCCAGCCGCCGGCCAGGCTCTTCCGGCGGGAGGAATACCTCTTTGCCGCCCTGGCCCTGCCCGCCTCCGTCGCCTGGTTTTTCGCCACCTACTGGAGCGACGGCTGGATATGGGCCACCCTGCCGCCTGCCGCACTATTGCTCCACTGCCTGCGCCAGGCCCTGACCTCCCATCTGGAAGGCAACGGCGTCCGCATCACCACCCGCCAGTACCCGGACCTGCACGTGCGCCTCGAGCGCTGCTGCCGCAAGCTGGGCCTGGCCCGGGTGCCCCGGACCTACCTGATCCACGGCTGGAGCCGGTTGCACAGCCTCGCCTGGCGTCTGCTGCGGCACCGCCTGGTGATGTTGCGGGCCGAACTGGTGGACGCCCTGGACAGCGATGTGGACGCGGTGGACTTCTATCTGGGGCGGGAACTGAGCCACCTGGCCCGGCCCCATGCCGGCTACGGCTGGTGGATCCTGCCCGCCCTGCCCCTGCCCCTGCTCGGCAGCGCCTACCGGCGGGCCAAGGAATATACGGCGGACCGCTGCGGCACCCTGTGCTGCCGCAGCCTGCACTCGTCCATCCGGGCCCTGGCCCTGCTGGCGGCGGGCCCCCGCCGCTGGCAGAACCTGGATGCCCACGCCTTCGTGGACCAGGCCGCCCATAGCGGCGGTTTCTGGATGTCCCTGCAGGAACTGACCGCCACCGCCCCCTGGCTGTGCAAACGCATGGCCCGCCTGCCGTCCCCGCCCATGGCCGTGCCGCGCCGCCACCTGCTGGCCTGGCCCGTGGCGGCGGTGCTGCCGGCGGTGGGCGGCGGCGGCTTCCTCGCCAACCTGGCCACCCTCGGCGTACTCGGGCTGAGCCTCATGCTGGTGGCCCTGCCGGCCTACGAGGACTACCGCCACAGCACGGTGTACCACCCCCTCTTCTCCTATGCCCACAACCTGGCCCAGGCTGCCAAGATCCGCTACGAGGCGGAGCACACCCTGACCGCCACCCCTGCCGAGCTGGGCTTCGGCCGCCTGCCCCTGGGCATCGCCCGGGTGCACATGGACGAGGAAAACGGCCGCATCACCCTGGGCCTGACGGAAGGCAGCAACATCGTCTATTACCCCTACCTGGACACGGCCGCCCGCATCGTCTGGCGCTGCACCACCACCCTGCCGCGCCAGCACATCCCCTGGGACAGCCGCTGCAACAGCAGTTCCGAGGACGGTTCCGCCCCCATCGCCTGGCTGCGGCAACTGGCGCGGCTGTAGGCCCTTCGGCGCCGGCCGCCGCGGCCTTTCCCTTGGGGCGAGGTGCCGCCGGCGGTACAATGGCGGCCTTCACCGCCCTGGGCGGCCGCCCGCACCGATCGAGCCGATGACCATGAACTTCCGCCAATCCCTCGCTGCCGCCTGGCAGAAAAACAACTCCCTCCTCTGCGTCGGCCTGGACCCGGACCCGGCCAAGTTCCCCGCCCACCTGCAGGGCCGCGACGACGCCATCTTCGAGTTCTGCAAGAGCATCGTGGACGCCACCGCCGACCTGGTGTGCAGCTTCAAGCCCCAGATTGCCTACTTCGCCGCCCGCCGCGCCGAAGACCAGTTGGAAGCCCTGATCGCCCACATCCATGAGCGGCACCCGGGCATCCCGGTGGTCCTGGATTCCAAGCGGGGCGACATCGGCAGCACCGCCGAGCAGTACGCGGTGGAAGCCTTCGAGCGCTTCGGCGCCGACGCCGTCACCATCAACCCCTACATGGGCCGCGACTCCGTCGAGCCCTACCTGGCCTACCCGGACAAGGGCGTGATCCTGCTCTGCCGCACTTCCAACCCCGGCGGCAGCGACCTGCAGTTCCTCGAAATTGGCGACAGCGGCGGCGAAAAGCTGTTCGAGCGCGTTGCCCGCCTGGTGGCCACGGAATGGAACACCACCGGCCAGTGCGCCCTGGTGGTGGGCGCCACCTTCCCCGCCGAAATCGCCCGGGTGCGGCAACTGACCGGCGACCTGCCCCTGCTGGTGCCCGGCATCGGCGCCCAGGGCGGCGACATCGAAGCCACGGTCAAGGCCGGTCGCACCGCCGATGGCACCGGCCTGATGATCAATTCCTCCCGCGCCATCCTCTACGCCGGCAAGGGCGAGGACTTCGCCGCTGCCGCCCGCCGGGTGGCCCTGGAAACCCGGGACGCCATCAACCGCTATCGCTGAGAAGCAGGCGGGACGGCCATGCCGGCGATGGCATGGCCGTCAGGCAGGAAACACGGCACTTCCCGGGCACCATTGCCGGAGACCGCCGTCCTTATTGCCTTTACAGCCACAGCCCTGCAATCCTCCACCGTCCCCTCGCCACCGCACCACTCCCAGCCTTTTTCCTCTCCTTCCGGACCTCCCATGAAACGCCTCCTGCTGCCCCTCCTGGCCCTCGCCGCCTGGCCCGCCCTGGCGGCGCCGCGCCATCTGCCGGTTCCCGGCGGGGTGGCGGTGGTGCCGCTGCAGGCGCCTGCCGGCAAGGCGCCCAGGGCCTTCTTCGGTGACACGCCCCTGGCCGTGGTGCGGGAAGAGGGGCGCTGGCTGGCCCTGCTCGGCATTCCCCTGGAAATGCCGCCGGGGCGCCTCAGCCTGCGTCTGGAAGGCAGCGACGCAGCCACGGCCGAGGTGGAGGTGCGGGCCAAGGACTATCCGGTGCAGCGCCTGACCGTGCGCAACCCGCGCCACGTCAATCCGACGCCGGAAGACGAGCTGCGCATCGCCCGGGAGCAGGAAATCCAGGACCGCCTCAAGCGTCACTTCGCCGCCACGGTGCCGGTCACTGCTTTCCGCCTGCCCGCCGACGGGCGCCTCTCCTCCCGCTTCGGCCTGCGCCGCTTTTTCAACGGCGAGCCGCGCCGGCCCCATGCCGGTCTCGACGTGGCCGCGGGCAGCGGCGCCCCGGTGCGGGCCGCCGCCCCCGGCACCGTGGTCAACACGGACAACTTTTTCTTCAACGGCAACACCGTGTTCGTGGACCACGGCCAGGGCCTGATCAGCGCCCACATGCACCTCTCCCGCGTGGACGTGAAGGAAGGCCAGCGGGTGGCCCAGGGCGAACAGCTGGGCGCCGTCGGCGCCACCGGCCGGGTCACCGGCCCCCACCTGCACTGGGCCGTGTTCCTCAACGGCACGGCGGTGGATCCGGAACTGTTCCTGCCCCCCGCCAAGGGCCGATAAAAAAGGCGCCCGCGGGCGCCTTCTCCTGGCTGGGCCGGACCTCAGCCCTTGGGCTTGGCCGGCGTGCTCATCTGCTTGCCCTCATCCTTGGCCTTGTCGCCAGGACAGGCCAGGGCCGATACACTGACAGCCGCCAGCAGCACGGCCAACACACTCGCGCACCACTTTTGCATGGACCACTCCTTCCCACGTTGAGGAAGCCGTTGGACGCCGCCCTCTGCAGGCAGTTCCTCCAGCAAGCCGCCCCGACCATGGACACCCAGACCATCCACCTGCACCTCAAGGCACCGCCCAAGCCCGACGCCGGCCAGCCCTGCAACGGTTGCGGCGTCTGCTGCGCGGCCGAGACCTGCCCCCTGGCCAGGCTGCGCTTCCGCCGGCGGCAGGGCCCCTGCCCGGCCCTGGAATGGCTGGCGGGGGGAGCCCGCGACCGCGCCGGCCCGCTC